>Ga0302314_10012646_pt1 | contig 14570 bp, 14 predicted proteins | sample III_Palsa_N2_3_FD_200533 | JGI IMG/M metagenome (GOLD analysis project Ga0302314, IMG submission 200533) | Peat permafrost microbial communities from Stordalen Mire near Abisko, Sweden - III_Palsa_N2_3 | ecosystem: Environmental > Terrestrial > Soil > Palsa > Peat permafrost | place: Sweden... | reverse complement strand
TACGGCACGGGCACCGGAACCACGTTCTGGCTGCTAACCAAGACCATCTGACCGAACGGCCATGAGCGCCACTGATGTACTGAACGCCGGGCAGAAGCCCCGTGTTCGCGCGGCAGGCTGGATCTCCGTCAGCTGACCGATGTCTCTTGCTGCAACTTGCAGCAGTATGTGTCGTGCAACCGGCACTGGCGGCTCGCCGCGTGCCCGGGCCTTCCCAGGAGCAGCCTTCCGGAGTCCTTCGGAGGGCCGCTCGCTGCACATTGATCTCATCTCTGGCAGGGAGCAGACCGTGACAGTTCACGCCCGACCCGGCGCCACGTTATTCGCCGCATGCCGGCAGTTGTTCAGCCGCTACCCGCTCGCGGTCACGCCGCCCGGCGCGGACGGCGGGTACCGGTCGATGGTCCTGGTGAACCGCATGGCCGGGCCGCCCAGTTTTTACGTCCTCACCCAGGCCCGCGACGACCTTTTCGTCCTCTGCTCATGGAACCCCCGCGACGGGGTTCACCAGGAGATCCGGGCCGCAGAACCGGTCCCCGGCATCATCGGCCAGGTGATCACCGCCAGCATGCCGGTCCCGCACGACGGCGCGCTGCTCGGCTGGGTCACCGGCCGCCAGGTCACCGCCCTGCTGACGGTGCACTGCCGGGCGCCGCGAACCTGGGACGGCCCGTCCCCTGTCCCGGAGATCCAGGTCCTGCCGATGGCCGGAACCAGCGAACCGCTGCACTGGCCGCCGTTCGCCGCCAGCCCCCTGGACGACGCGCGCCTGTGGGACTACGCCCGCCGCGGCCAGATCGTGGACATCGCTCCCCTCGTCACCCGCAGCCCGGGGCAGGCATTCTGGGTGCCGTCCGCGGACCGGTGGAGCACCCGGCACGAGATCGGGTGTGTCGTCGTCACGGGCAACCTGCCAGCTCAGGGTTACTGGCTGCCGGCCGGGGTCTACCTGGACCACTGGACGCTCCGCGAGGGCATCCCGGCGCCGCCCGCCGGCCGCCTGCTGACGCTACCCGCCGTCGTAGACCTGGCCGACAAGGTCCGCCCGGTCTGAGGGCCGCCCGGCGCCCCCGCCCGATGTCCATTCGAGCATTAGGTGATAACGCGATGGGAGGAGCCATCGAGGGCAGTTCGGGATGGCTGATCTTTTTTCCGAACGGGCGGTGGTGGCCGCACCCGGGCTGGCGATCATGCCGCCATCAGGCCAGACCCAGGACCTTCCAGGCGTTCCCCACAGCGGGCGGAACCGCTCATCATCCGGCGAGAACGCCTGCAGGCTGGGGTGGAACTTGAAGCCGCGGACACCGTGCTCGCGGACCAGCCGCCGGGCCTGCCCGATCGCGTCGGGTCCCCGGTGCGGATCCACCGACCCGAACGGGATAAGGACGTCGGCGTGCCCGGCGGCCTCGGCGGCGATGTCCTCGCTGGACAGCGCCGGACGGCCGGTGGCGGTGCTGGCGTCGACAGTGAAGATGACGGCGGCCATCTTCGCGGCCCGGTACCGCTCGGCCAGGTAGGCGACCGTAGGGATGCGGTTATCTGAGGACTTGAAGTACTTCGCGGCGACGCTCCGCCGGAGGCCCAGGAGTGTACTGAATGTTGTGTCAGCCTTTCTGGTAGCGCTTGGCGAGTTCGGGGCTCTGCCCGCCGAACGCGGCCAGGTCGGCCCGGAAGACCGTGTCCAAAAGTGCCGTGTCCTCGACGCCCGGGGCGCAGACCACTTCGCCGAGTTCCAGGCCGCGCAGGCTGGCGGTGACGACGTCCTGGGCCGACATGCGGGGCACGGTGGACAGGTCCAGCCCCTGCCGCTCGTGGAACTCTGTGGCCACCACGCCAGGGCATACGACCTGCACCCTCAGGCCCGCGGGCGATAGCTCCTCGTGCAGGGTCTGGGCCAGCGTGACGAGGTGGGCAAGCGTCCCGGCGTATACCGCGCGGCGGAGCGGAAGTTGAGCCAGCGGGGCTGGGCCGCTGAAGGCGATCATCCCCGACACGTTGATGATCGTGCCCTGGCCGCGGGCGATCATCCCTGGCACCGCGGCGCGGGTTAGCATCACCGGGGCGACGGCCTTGACGTGCACCAGCTCACGGGCCTTGTCGGCGGGCAGGTCCGCGAACGGCATGTAGTGCGCCACGCCGGCGTTGTTGACGAGCATCGTCAGCGGCTGCTCAGCGCACACCGCGGCGATCGCGTCCACTCCCTCGTCGGTGGCCAGATCCGAGGTCAGGCTCTGGACCCTGACACTGGTGAGTGTTGATGCGAGCTCTTCGAGCCGGTCCAGGCGCCGGCCCGTGACGATCAGGTCGTAGCCGTCGGCCGCCAGGCGCTGGGCGAAGGCCCTGCCGATCCCCGAGGACGCCCCGGTGATGAGTGCGAGTTCGCTCATGGGTGCTGTTCCTTTCTTGGGCCGACCTGCGCGGCCGGTGCTGAGGTTTCCTGTGCTGTCGGTGGGTTCAGCACCGCAGGTCATCTTAGGGACCTGGGCATGAGGGTGCTGCCGGGACGGAGCGTGCCGTCGTCGGCGAGGTCGTTCAGGAGCGCGGGCAGGCCCTGGCTGAGCATCTTCGTCCGGACGCGGCCGAGCAGCATCGACATGAACAGCCCGCTGACGCCCCTGAAGCCGGTGTGCTCGTAGGTGAAGCGGGTGCCGTCGGCGCGGGGTTCGAGCCGGTAGGCGACCTGGGTAACGCCGCCGCCGCCGTTGCCGTCGGCCCACGAGTAGCGCAGCAGCCTGGGCGCGTCCACCTCGAGCACCTCGCAGTCGACGATGCCGTTCCAGCCCGGCTTCGGCTTGGCGACGAACCGGAACTTCGTCCCGGCGACGGGAACGAACCCCTCGGGGCGCCCGCCGGCGCCGGTGGACGTCCACAACGGGATAAGCGCGGGGTCGGTCAGGGCACGCCAGACCTTCTCGGGAGGCTGGGGATAGTCACGCACGATACGGATCTCGGACACGAGAACTCCTCGGTAGCCGGTCGTTGTTGCTTTAGCCGCTAGAAATTTATAGTAACAGAAAAAATACTGGCGCTGGAGTATGCTTAGGGCGTGGAGTCGCGCACGGTGGAATGGCCGGTGCCCCCGCCCGCCCCAGGGAACGAGGCGCCGGAGGCCGGCGGGCTGCGGGAGCGCAAGAAGCGCCTGATGCGTCAGCAGCTGTCCGACACGGCTACGCAGATGTTCATGGAGCGCGGCTTCGACGGCGTCCGCGTCACCGAGATCGCCGAGGCGTGCGGGGTGTCGGAGAAGACAGTCTTCAACTATTTCCCCACCAAGGAATCGCTGATCCTGGACCGTCTGGAGGCCGCGATGGCCTCCCTGAAGTCCGGCCTGGCCGACCCCGGCGTTCCACCGGTGCAGGCGGTGCTGCGGATCCTGGACGGTGAGCTGGGCGCCATGACGTCCTGGCTGGCCGCCCAGGACGACCCGGCCCAGGCGAGCGCCGCCATCGGGCGGTTCGGCACCCTGATCCGGGACACCCCCTCACTGCGGGCCTACCAGAGCGACATGATGGACCAGTTCACCGCCATGGCCGCCGGGATCCTGGCCGGGCGCGCCGGGATGCGTCCGGACGACCCGGAGCCGCAGATCGCGGCCGTGGCCCTGCTTGGCCTGTGGCGCATCCAGTACCGCGCCCTGCCGAGATACCTTGACGGCACCCGCACGCCCGCCCAGGTCCACCAGGCCGTGACCGGCGATGTCCACCGCGCCGCCCGCTTCATCAGCAGCGGGCTGGAGTCGTTCCCGGCCTTCATGCCCCCGGCACGGAGTCGCTAGAGGCACTCAGTTCTGACCGCGCAGGTGCTCGCGCTGCCTCCGGTTCTGGCCGTAAGCGAGGCCGTTCGATACGTTCGAGTTAATTTCCTACTTGGCTTACGTGAGCCCGGGGAGCCAAATAATCATAGAACTCGACGAGCGGCTCCACTCCGCCTGCGGCTATATTCTCCCGAAAGAATCCGAGGGAGACTACTACACACAGCAAGATAGACCGGTGCCGTATCCGTATTCGGTACGCAAGGGCCCCTAAATTCCCCGGAGCGGCCCATCTTCACATCAAGGCTGACGTGGCTGACGCTAGTCTCCCAGATCGTGCCGGGCACGCCGTTCACCACCCGAGGCTTGCGCGTAGGCCTCCGCCAGGGCGTCAAGCTCGGCTTTCCGGCCACAAAGGGCTGCAGGGACCCAGGCACTCTCACGTCCACCGCCCCGCCCGCCGGGGCCTCCCAGGGACGATGCGTCTTCGCCAGGAGGATCAGCGTCTGGCGCCGACTCCGGAATCCACCTCAGCTAGCGCCTACTCGCATACAGCGGCCACGGAATATTGACTTCATGATCACCTCACGAATCGTGTATTGACTGAGGACGATTCGAATCAAGAGCGAGCGGCTTGACGAGTGTCGCGCGCTCCTCGCCGATCGTGGCATCCCGCCTCTCGGCGAGCGTGTTCCCTTTCATGGCTTGGCGGGTGTCCACGGCGTGGATCAAACCATGCACCCTAGAACCGAACGAACCGTGATGTCTCGCCTCCTCGTGGGCGAGCGGACCGGGGGCTCCTGCCGCGCAGTTCACGGTCGAGAGCCCTGGCGGACGTGAAGGTGATGGTGTGCATTCCGAGGTCGCGGGCGGTGCGGGTGTTTTCGGCGCGGTCATCGATGAACAGCACCTCGCCCGGCTGGACGCCGAGGTCGCGCAGGACGAGCTGGAATGCCTGCGGGTCGGGCTTGGCGGCACCCAGGCGGCAGCTGTAGTAGCGGTGATCGAAGTGCTGCGACCAGCGGAGGACGTCGATGCCCTGGGCCAGTGGTTCTGGTGCATTGGACAGCAGCGCCATCGGGGTGCGGGTGCGGCGCACGTGGCTCAGGAGCGCGGGCAAGGTGCGGGGGTTCAGCCGGAGCCAGCCATAGACGTCGATGTTCGTCAGCCGGTCCACGATCCGCGGTGATCCGCTTAGGTCGCGGTCCAGGACGTCTGACCAGTAGTCGGTAACTGGCTGGCCGAGGTCGTAGGCGGGCCGGTGGTGCCAGTAGCGGTCGAGGAATGTGGCGCGCGGCCGGCCGGCGAGGGCGGCCAGGTCGACGATCGTCTCCTCGGGGAGCGGGGTGCTGATGACCTCGCCGTAGTCGACGAGCAGGCGGCGAATCATCTCGCCGCCACGCAGTCGGCGTGCGCTTGGGGCCGGGGTACGCGGAGAGCGCAGCGCACCGAGCTGCTGACGGCCGTGGTGGTCTGGTCCTTCAGGTCAGACACGGTGGACCTCGACCCCGGCGGCCCGCAATGACGCCACCGCCGATGCCGGGGCGCTGTCGTCGGTGACCACCACGCCGACCGCGGCCAGCTCGCAGACCACCGCCAGCGCCGCCCGGCCGAACTTGGTGCCGTCCACGGCGAGCACGCAACGACGGCCCGAGGCGAGCAGCGCCTGCTTAACCGCGGCATCACCCAGGTCGTGGGCCATTACATGCCCTTCGGGGGATACGCCGCAGCAGCCAAGCACGACGGTGTCGAAGCGCAGGGCCGCGATGCTGGCCAGGGCCAGCGGGCCCACCATGGCTAGCTCCCCGGGGCGAGCCTCGCCCCCCGGCATCATCAGCCGGACCGACGCCGATCCGGCCAGCGCGTTCGCCGCGTGCAGCGACATCGGCATCACCGTCAGCCGCCGGCCGGCCAGCGCCCGTGCGGTCTCGGCCACCGTGGTGCCGCTGTCCAGGCCGACCGCCTCGCCGTCGGCGATCAGTTCCGCCACCGCCGCGGCTATCCGGTGTTTGCTGCCGGTGGCCTCGATCGCGCGCATCGAGAACGGCAGCTCTTCGCCACGCATCAGCAGGTTCACCGCACCGCCCCGCACCCGCCGCGCCGCCCCGCGCTCGACCAGCACATCCAGGTCACGGCGGATCGTCAGCTCCGCCGTACCGAACTCCGCGGCCGCGGTCACGACATCGACCCGGCCGTCCCGGCGCAAGACGTCGACCAGCTCACTCAAACGCTGCGTTGCATCCATGAACCTAAATGTACATCTAGTCTGTTCGTACGAACACAGATGATGTGCGATTAGTGACCGGACCGGAATGTCGCTGCGGACTGCCTGCCGGGAACCCTCTCTCGACCCGCCCACCCGACGGCTCCCCCGCAGGCGGCTAGAAGCGCGATCCCGGAGAAGATCATCCTGGACAGTTAGGTAAGGCTAACCTAAGCTATGTGAGTCGGCACCGCTGGACACACGTGGCGCTGCCGGTATGCCGCTTGGCACGTTCAACGGAAAGGTGATGATGAGCGAATCGACGACCACCCTGGCGGCCCGCCCCCGGCCGGCGCGCCCGCAGGCGGTTCTCGCCGTGCTGCACAGGGAGCGGCTCAGCCCGCACACGGTACGGATCACCGCCGGCGGGCCAGGCTTCGAAGCGCTGCGCATGAACGAGTTCACCGACAAGTACGCGAAGATCATCTTCGCTGACCCGGGCCTGGGGCTGACTCCGCCCTACGACCTGGCGGCCCTGCGGGAGTCGCTCCCGCCTGACCGGCAGCCGGTGACCCGCACATACACCCTGCGGCGGGCCGACGTGGAGCGCCAGGAAGTCGCGATCGACTTCGTGGTGCACGGCGACAAGGGGATCGCCGCGCCGTGGGCGGCGCACGCGGAGCCCGGCGACATCCTCACCCTGTCCGGTGCCGGCGGTGCCTACCGTCCAGACCCTGGCAGCGACTGGCACCTGTTCGCGGGGGATGAGTCGGCCCTGCCCGCGATCTGCTCCGCCCTGGAGGCACTGCCGGGCGATGCGCGCGGCATCGCCTATCTCGAGACGTCCGACCCCGGCGAGTACCTCGATGCGATGCTGCCAAGCGGCGTGGAGGTCAGCTGGCTGCACCGGCCCGAGCCCGGCAGAGCGCCCCGGCTGCTCGCCGACGCTCTGCTGGCCGGGCCCTGGCTCTCCGGCCGGGCCGACGTGTTCGCCCATGGGGAGCGGGAGTCAATGAAAGCGATCCGTGCGGCTCTCAAAACCCGGCTCGGCGACGATGACCAGCTATCCCTGTCGGGCTACTGGGCATCCGGCCGAACCGAAGACGTGTTCCAGTCAGAAAAGCGCCAGCCGGTCGGGCAGATCTAGCATCGCGGATGAGGCACCCGCCGCCGACAGGCGGCGACCCCTGCCGTCAGGCCTGCCGGGCTTTATTGTGTCCGGTAGGTCGCGGCGATCGAGCGGACGATGTCACGTATCCAGCGCTGGCCAAGGTCGTCGTCCAGGCGGGGATGCCAGCACATGGTGAAGTGCATCATCTCGATTTCCCGTGGCGCGGCCACCATCCGGACGGCTGAGATGTCGGCGTGCTTGGCCGCCAGCCGTGCGGGCATCGTGGCGACCAGGGCGGTTCCCGGGACCGCGTAGGGGGCCGCGGCGTGGTAGGGGACGGTGAGGCTGGCCTTGCGCGGCCTTCCGAGGGTGCGCAGCTGGTCATCGACGACAGTCTGCCATCCGCCACGGATGTTCACGATGACATGCGCGCACTGCAGGTAGTCGTCGAGGGTGATCCTGGTGTGCTGGCTCAGCGGGTGGCCGGGTGACATGACGCAGACGAAGCGTTCCTCGAACAGCTCCTCAGAGCGCAGCCCGGCCGGCGGGGCCAGACCGTAGAAGACGAGATCGACCTGGCCGCGCTCCAGGTCGTCGAAGACCTCATCGTGCCATTGCCCGAACGACAGGGTAGCGCGGGGGGCCTGGCGGAAGACCTGCTGGAAGAGAGCCGGGCCGAGGATCGTGGTGGCGTAATCGGTGCCCGCGAGCCGGAAGACGTCCGAGGCGGCGGCGGGCTCGAAGACCTCGTCGCCGAAGAGGATCTCCAGGCGCGGCAGGAGCTCAGCCACCTGCTGCTGGATCCGCTCAGCTCGGGGCGTGAGCTGGTAGCCGCTGCGACCACGGACGAGCAGCTCGTCGCCGAGGACGTCCCGCAGCCGCTGCAGTGTCCGGCTCATCGCCGGCTGGCTCACGCCGACGCGGGTCGCGGCTCGTGATATCTGCCGCTCGTCGAGCAGCGCGGCCAGTGAGGGCAGGAGGTTCAGGTCAGCCCGAAGAACATAATCCATATGCATACTCTATATGTGAAAGATGCATTTGACACATGAATTCACTTGAACAATGCTGTGAATGGTGGCTGCGCCTCAGTCCGGAAGAGATCAGCGACCGAACGCGGCGTTCCCGCGGGCAGCAGGAGACCAGGTCCTGGCCCTGACAGCTGCGGCCGCGGGACCGTTCCGCCGCCGCCACCGCCGCACCATAGCCGACAAGGCAGCTTGCTGCCGAAGGGAGAAACCACAATGAGCGTCTCCGCCTCCGGCTCCTCGCCGCGGACTGCGGTCGTTACCGGCGGATCCGGCGGCATCGGCCGCGCGGTGTCCGAGCGGCTGGCGCAGGGTCTTCGTCTACAACTTCATGCAGCCGGACGATTTCGCTTGGGCGCCGATCGACTTTCCCGGGATTCAATACGACGACGACGGCGTACTCGCCGACGGCATGCAGGCAAAGGCGACAGCGCACCTCATCAAGGCTATCCGGCAGCAAGGCTACGAATTCGTCTTCGATGATCCAGCGGCCGACCCCATGGGGGTCGTGCAGCACATCCTGTGGGACAAGTGGACCGAGGACGAAATCAGCGAGCATCAGTTCGTCGGACGGTTGTTCAACGAGCGCGGCCAGCTCTACCGGGGCTGCACCGCTTTCGACGCCGCCAACTACACCGTCCAGCGCCTGGCAGCTCACGGTGGCGAGATCCGGTCCGTTCGCCAACCTTGAGTGGTCAAACCAGGCGGTCGGACCGGTTCACGTGGAGCCTGCCGCGGTGACAGACTCCGGGCCGGTGTCACCGGTAGCGCCTCCCGGACCTGGCCTGGACCCAACGCTGGCGCTGGCCCTGGGAATCTCAGCGGCTCCAGGGACGTATGCGCTGCTGGCCGGGTCGGGGATCTCTCGTGCCGCCCAGATCCCGACAGGCTGGGAAGTCGTTGTTGACCTGATTGTCAAGGTGGCAGCCCTTCAGAGCGACGAGGCCGGAGCGCGGCGCCGCTAGGACCAAGCCCGGCTGACCCGAAGTCTGACGCTTCAGCGCCAGTGCCGGGGCACACAGGGGGCACATCGCAATGAGATCTACCGGGAATCATCGAGAACCGCCAAGATCTCAGTAGCAGCTCAGATCACATGCGCCCGCATCGGCGGAGGTCAGGAACACACCTGCACCAGACCCGGCCTACAGGCCGGCTTACCCCCGGAGTGGCGCCTTTGGCGTGCGGCCTAGAGGCGGCACGACCCAGGCGTCCGGGGCTGGGGCATGCTATAGGCCGACGTTGCTTGCGGCGTATTCGGCCTGCGCCTGGGTGAAGCCGTTGCCCGCACTGGACGTGAGCTGCTGGATCAAGCTCGCCTGACTGAACCCCCCCATCTGCATGTAGCCCTTGGCGGCATCGACGGCCTGTGCGTCCCAGTCGGGATGGAGGTCGTTGATGGCGTATTCAGCCTGCGCCTGGGTGAAGCCGTTGCCCGCGCTGGACGTGAGCTGCTGGAGCAGTCCCTGGTCGCTGAAGCCCTGTCCTTCGCTGAGGTAGCCATTGGCCGCATCGACGGCCTGCGGGTCCCAGTTCGGGTTGAGGTATTGGATGGCGAACTCGGCGTCCGACTTCGAGAAACCGTTGCCGGCGCTAGAAGTGAGTTGGCTCAGCAGTCCCTGCTCGCTGAAGCCCTGTCCTTCGCTGAGGTAGCCTTGGGCGGCATCAACGGCCTGCTGTTCCGCCGCTGACATGGCGGGTGCGGTAGTAGCCGCGGGTGCCGTGGTAGCCGCGGGTGCCGCAGGCGTGGCGGCCGGAGCTGCCGTGCCCGGGTCGTCCGGGCAGAGCCCGGACGGGCTGATGTTCGCGCACGCGTACCCGTTCGGGTCGGTGACGGATGTCGGGGTAGCCGTGGGCAGCAGTGCGGCGGCGGGCTTGGGCTTGGCGGTCGCCACGCTGACGATGACGATGAGCACGATCAGGGCGACGAACGCGCCGCCGATGATGAGCAGGGCCTTGCGGACGCGGTGTCGTCTGCGTGGTGGCGGCTGAACCTCGGCTGGCAGTTGGGGTGTGGTGTCGGGTGGCGTGGTCATGGGTCCCCCAGGCAATAGCCGATAAGACGGGGGATCGCCAGCATGGGCGGTACATTCCTGCGCCTGACCTCAACGTATGCTAGAAGCAAGAAACTAGCAATTCATTTCCAGGAACTGTCAGGCATCGAGCAATCACATATCACGTGTATGAGGAACCTACGGGTAGACAAGACGCTGCGGCACCGGGACGCAGGCTGCCGGGACGTGACATCCGAGGCGGAGCCGGGGCAGCAGAACGACGTGATCGCCGAGGTCCGGGCCCGCGAATTCGATTGGCACGTAAGCCCCGTGGTTGTGTCGTTCGCCTCAGGTCAAATACTGACTCGAAGCCTGCGCGCCGTGACCTGACGCTAGCGACTGCTGGCCTTGGCGGCCTGGCAGTCAGGTCATGGCGCAATGCAAGCTCGGCCGACCGCAATGGGGAGCGACAGCACGATTTCGCGGAGTGACCGCGAAGATCCTCCACCACCCGACTGACATGAGTCCGCTGTGAGCGCCTGGCTGGCCCCACAAAAACCCACAAGTGCGGGTCGCGGTGGCTTCCCCCACCGAAATCCCACGGACGAAACGGCACTTTGAGGCACACGGCGGCACGACTGCTAGCATGGCCTCGTTAGCCCTTGACAAGCCTTGTGCAGTTGAAGCGGGCCGCCGTGTTCACAACCCGATCGGTCCCCGGCGCGACAGGCCTTCTGTTAAACGGAACGTCGCGGGTCAGGACAGAGCGGCACCTATCGGCATACAAGGTCGTCTCACCGGGCTTACTCGCGTCGGGATGGCGTTGGTACTGAGCGCGCTCGTAGAGGAACTTTGCCGATCGGTCACGTCGTCACGGCAGTGGGCTCGAGGGCCCGGTAGATGGTTTGGCGGCTGACGCCGAAAAGGCCAGCGATCTCGGAGACCGTGTGCTCGCCGCTCGCATGGAGCTGGCGTGCATGCTCGAGCTGCGAGGCGGTGAGCCGCGGCTTGCGGCCACCTTTCCGTCCGCGCGCCCGGGCGGCGGCTAGGCCTTCGTTGGTGCCCTCAACGATGAGCTCGCGCTGGAACTCATCCAATGCGCCGAGGATGTGAAACACAAGACGACCCTGCGGGGTGGTCGTGTCGATGCCCTGTCTGAGGACTACCAGGCCGACGCCGCGGTCAGTCAGCGCGTCCTTGAGCTCAAGCAGGTGCTTGAGGGAGCGCATCGCACGCGATAGGCGCGTGATCACGAACACGTCGCCCTCACGCATGCAGGCGAGCGCCTTATCGAGTTCGGGCCGTCTGGCATGCTTGCCGCTGACTCCCTGATCGATAAACAGGCGGTCAACGCCGTAAGCACTGAGGTCGTCGACCTGGCTATCGCGGCTCTGGCTCCGCGTGCTGACCCGGGCATACCCTATCTTCGCCACTACTGTCCCTCGTCTTCAGTCGCAGGGCGCCGAGCCCCCGCTGATAGCCTTCCCGTACCGCAAACGGCAGTCGCGGAGGGTAGATAACGGACACGAGTATCGGCACAAAATGCACGCTGAGAGGCAGGCCGAACTATGTCCGCAAACGGTCGTTTGCGGACGATACGCAAAACTGGGTCCGATCGGCCACCGGAAGTTGTGACGCCCTCGATCAAGGAGGGGCGGCGGGTTCTTCCTGCCGGTTCTTGAGGGGCTCGGCGATTGCTCGCCGGCGCGGCCCCCGGGTGGTTGACTGGTGCCGACCAGGGCTCGCTGCTGCTTGGTGACGGGGCTCGATTGAAGTGCGCTGGTGGAGGAGAGCACGGTGACGCAGCAACGGTTGGTATCCGCGGGTGGGGCTCAGTTTTATGTCGAGGTCGCCGATGCAGCGGGCGGCCCGGCGACTATCCGCGACGATGGTGTGCCGTTGTCGTTCGACGGGGTGCGCGCGACGGTCGAGGGTATCGCCACTGAGCTGGCCGGGGTGTGGCGGCGGGTCAAGCCGGCCGAGGCCAGTGTGGAGTTCGGGCTCAAGCTGACCGCTAAGTCGGGCAAGCTGACCGGGCTGGTCATCGAGGGCGGCGGCGAGGCCGCCCTGACCGTCACGCTCACCTGGAAGCAGCCCGAGGCCAAGCCCGCGCCAGACGTCCGGCCCGTGCCCGGCACCCACTGAGCCGGAGCGGGGCGGTGGGCACCGAGATCGATGACACGCAGCTGCGCCGGTTCGTGGTCCGGGTGCAGACCGCCGATGGCGAGATCCCGCTCGGCACCGGCGTGCTGGTCGCGCCCGGCTGGGCGCTGACCTGCGCGCACGTCGTCGAGGGGCTGGCCGATGTGCGCCTGGTCCCTGACAGGGGCGCTGGCATCGATGACGCAGGCGATGGGCCTGAGAACGCTCCGCCCGCACACGTTCCGGCTGTCGTCCGGGCCCGGTCCGCCTCCCGGGACCCGGCGGGCCGGACGGCGTTCTGGCCGTTCCCCGACCTGGCGGTGCTCGAGCTCGATGGCTGGACGGGTCATGTGTGCGCGCCGCTGGTGACCGCCGAGCCGGTGCGCACGTCGCAGCCGCATGCCTGGGGGTTCGGCAGGCGCGAGGACGGCGTCACCTCGCCGGGCGGCGCGGCGTCGTTCACTTACGTCGGGTCGGACGGCGACGGCTACATGGCCTTGATGGCCGGCGACGCGGCCCCCGGGCTGAGCGGCGCGCCGCTGGTGTGCCCGCAGCGCCGCGGCGTGGTGGCGCTGGCGTCGGTGAGCCGTGACCCCGGCGACGCGCGCGGCGGCTGGGCGTCACCGGTGAGCGCGCTGGCCGGCGCCGGGCTGCCCGGCGACCTGGCGCGGATCGGCGGACAGGTGCTAGCACTGAACCGTGAGCGGGCGTGGCGGCACCGCGACGAGTGGAACCGGGCGCTGCCCGTCCCGGGTGCCGGGCTTGCGGTCGACCGCCCGTGGGAGGGCCTGGAGTTCGAGCGTCCGGCGGCGCCCTCGCTGCTGCTCCGCGCCGAATTCGGCATCGTCAGCTACTCCTTCCGCGGCTCCGGCCTGGCCGCCGCGCGGGACTGGTGCCGGGCCCGGCCGCGTTTTGCCATCGGCTACCTCGATGCTCAGGGCGGTGCGGGCAAGACCCGGTTCGGGATCGAGCTGTGCAAGGCGATGTCTGCTCGCGGCTGGCTCGCCGGCTTCTTGCCGAAGACCGGGCGGGGCGCGGACGCCGTGCCGCTGGCCCGGCTCGTGGTCATCGACTACGTCGAGGAACGCGAGGCGGCGATCCTCGCCGATCAGCTCTCCGCGCTGGAGCGGTCGGCGTCCGCGCTCGCCCCGGTCCGGGTGCTGCTGCTCAGCCGGCCGTCGGCCGGCAGTCTGGCGGGCCAGGCGCTGGAGCCGCTGCGCGAACAGCCGGCCGTGTCCGGTCCGGTGCTGCAAGCCGTGGACACGGCCGAAGACTGGTCATCGGCAGCGGCCGGCCTGCCGCCCGGTGACCGGGACGCGCTGTTCCAAGCCGCGCTCCCGGCGTTCGGCCGCGCCTGGCACGGCGACAGCTGGACACCGCACGCCACCGCCGGGGCCGACCTGTCTGCGCCGCGGTACGCCTGGCCGCTGGATGTTCTGCTGGAGGCATTCGACGCGGCGCTGTCGGGACCGGACTGGCAACCCGGTGCCCGGCCGCCGGTGGACCGCGCGCTGGACCACGAGGCCCGGCACTGGGCGGCACGGATGCCCGGCCTGTCCTCGCGAGTACGGCGGGAATGCGTGGCGCTGGCGACCCTGGCCGGCGCCCGCGACGACGCGGAAGCGGCCGCCCTGCTCGACCTGGTACCGGACCTGGCCGCCGAACCGGCGGCCGCTGCGCGGCACCAGGCCGGTCAATGGCTCCGCGGGCTCTATGCGGGGCCGGACCAGTGGAACCCGCTGCGCCCCGACCGGCTCGGCGAAACGCTCATCGCCCGGGTGCTGAGGGAGCGGGAGAACGGCGGGTCCGATCTCGTGGCGGCGGTGCTTGACCTGGCATCCGACGCGCAAGCAGAACGTGCGCTGGAGGTCCTTGTCCGGCTCGCCGCCGACCCTGCCGCCGCTGACGTCATCGCCGGGGCGCTGGCCGGCCGGTACGCCGCGCTTGTGCAGCGATGCGTCCGGCAGGCCCGGGGTTCCCCTGGGCGCCCAGGTCGCGCCGGCCTGCTCGACGGACTCACCCGTGCTCACCTCGCGCTGCTGCCAGATACCCGGATCAGCGCACTACCGCTGCCCGTGCAGGCCCAGCTCAGCGCCTCCGCGGATGTCCTCGCAGACCTCGCCCGCGACTACGGCCGCGCCCGCGAGGCCCTGGCCATCTACCAAGGCGCAATGGCGATCGACCAGCGCAAACACGAGCTGGAACCGGGCAACACCACCTACCGGCGCGACCTGTCCATCTCCTACAACAAGCTGGCGGACCTGGCGCGCGCGGCCGGGCGCTCCGGCGACGCCGAGGACCTGTACCGGCAGGCCCTGGCCGTGGCCCAGGAGCTGACCGAGCTGGA
>Ga0302314_10012645_pt1 | contig 14571 bp, 14 predicted proteins | sample III_Palsa_N2_3_FD_200533 | JGI IMG/M metagenome (GOLD analysis project Ga0302314, IMG submission 200533) | Peat permafrost microbial communities from Stordalen Mire near Abisko, Sweden - III_Palsa_N2_3 | ecosystem: Environmental > Terrestrial > Soil > Palsa > Peat permafrost | place: Sweden... | reverse complement strand
ACCGCCCCTATGACACCCAAGCTGCATCGACGCCAATCGACGACTCGTGCAAAGTGGGCCCTCGTCCTGTTTCTGTGCCTGTTAGCTCCCAGCGCAAACGCGTAGTCGATCCCAACGCCGGGGGCTGCCATATCAGATCCTGTTGCCGTTGATCGTCGCGGTGACGGCTGGTTGGCGCTACGTCAAGACGCCCGCACGGAACCTCATTCATCGCTAGACGGAAGGCGCGTCGCTGGTCGGCGCGCTGGCGGGCCAGCCTACGCCGCACCCCGCGTTCTCGATGAACTTCGAGCGTCCCATGCGCGAGGGTCGGCTCGAGCACGGATCGGTGGCAATGGTCGACTATCCGCGGAAGATGCAGACGCGCATCGGCCCGATCGAGGCGACGACGCCGAACAGCGTGCGTGACCATCTATTCCGGCTGGATCAGGATCCGCAGGAGATGCATGACATCGCCACGGCCAATCCCGACGTGACGGCACGAATGCGCGCGTCCATCGAAGCGCCGGTCGCGCAGAATCGGGAACGCTGGCCTTGAGCGCCGCGGGCTCCGGCATCGATTCGCTCCGGATGCCGGGGCCCGCGTCGACAGCCCTGGCCGACTGGCTGCGCGCGGGCCGCACACGCGGATGGCGCGAAGTCGGTACCCTGGAGCGCTATCGCTAGAATCGGCCGTTCTTCGACTGGAACCTCGCGATGCAGCGCAAGCTGCTTCCGCCGGCGCCGCTCAGGCAGGATCCCGCGTGGATCCTCGGGCTATGGCGGTCGGGAACGACGGCGCTGCACGACGCGCCAATGACGCGCGATGATCTCTGCACGCCGCGGACATGGCAGTGCATGGCGCCGGCGACGTTCGGCATCACGGGACGGCCTCGACACTCGGTGCAACGGCCACGCCCGATGGATGACCTGGCCATCGCCACCGAATCGCCGCAGGAAGACGAGTTCGCATGGCTGCTGCTGGGCGGCGACAGCGCCTATCGCGGATTCATCGATCCTTCGCGGTTGCTCGAACTCGCCCATACGCTGGAGCCCACCAACTGGGACGACGATGCGTGGCCGGCAGAGCAAGCCTGGCGCGATTTCCTGGGCCAGGTCAACGCCCAGAACGGCGGCAGGCGACGGCTGCTGCCGAAATCGCCGAATCACACGTTTCGTGCACGCGGCATCCTGCGCCGCCTTCCGGCCTCATCGCTCGTCTGGATCACGCGCGAACCGGCCGAGAACGTCGAATCGAATCACAAGATGTGGCACAGCAAGATGTCGCTCTAAGGCATGCGGCCGATTCCGGCGAAGGCGCTCGACGAGTTCCTAGCGCTTGCGCTGACCAATGCCGCTGCGATGCTGGATGAACTGTGCGGAGGCTGCTCGGCGAACCGGCTTGTGGTCGTCCAGCAGGCGGACCTCAAGGCGCATCAAGACCGGTTGGTCGATGGCGTGCTCGCGCGCTGGCACCCGACGATCTCTGCGTCGCGAGGCAGCTCGATGTCCGCTGCAGGCTACGCCGCGCCGCCTGCCGAGGCTTTCGCGTTGCCGCCCATGGCGGAGTTGGCGCAGCCCCAGCAACGGGCATTGGCCAGCCACGGCCTCCGATGACCTGTGCTAGCCGTCGGCTCGCACCGCCGGCGATCAGTAAGCGCCGCGCTTGACGACCATCACCTTCACCGTCCGCATCACGATAATGAAGTCGTAGAAGACATTCGAGTTCTCGACGTAGGACTTGTCGAGTTGCACGCGCTGTGCATAGTCGAGATCGTTGCGGCCGCTCACCTGCCACAGGCCGGTCAGGCCGGGCGGGACGCTCAGGTAGTGCTCGCGCGCGCCGCCGTAGTACTGCTCGAACTCGGCCTGCACGACCGGCCGGGGGCCGACGATGCTCATCTCGCCCTTGACGACGTTCCACAGCTGCGGCAACTCGTCCAGGCTGGTCTCGCGGATGAAGCGGCCGATGCGGGTGATGCGCGGATCATCCTTCAACTTGAAGTCGCGTTCCCATTGCGCGCGCGCATCGGGGTCGGTCTCGAGCAGGTTGCGCAACACCTCGTCCGAGTTGGAGACCATCGAACGGAACTTGAGGCATTTGAACGGCCGACCATGGCGGCCGACGCGCATGTGGCCATACAGGATCTTCTTGCCGCTACTGATCCGCACCAACACGGCGATGATGATCATCAACCAGCCGAACAGGGCGAGGATGACAACCACGCTCAACAGGTCGAAGACACGCTTGAGTGCGAATTCGACGGCGTTCAAGCCAATCGGCTTCATGTCGCTCATGCGTGGCGCAACAGCAACTTCCGGGTACACGGCTCGATCCATCTGCGTGGATTCGGACCGGTGGGCGTCCAGCACGGGCGCCTCCTCAGTTCGGTACATGTCGTTCCTCTCGACGGGTTCTCGGCAGCAAGAGCAAGATCCGCACCTGACGGGGCGACTCGAGTCCACTGCACATTATCCATGCTGCGACGCAGCATCGAACAAAAAAGACCGTCCCAACAAGCGAAGTTTTCCTCGTGCCTCCTCCCGGCCGGTTGAAAAAAATGCTCTGGCTCTTCTATGGAGCCGCTATTCGGGTACGTGCCCAAAAAGAGTGCGGATGTTAGCGGAAACACGGCGTGCCCGGAGAAGCTTCACCTTGCTTGACCTGAATCGTTGCGGCCGCCAGACGGCTTCGCCTTTGGAGTCAGGCCGGCTTGTATTCCGGCACCACACGCATCAGCTGTTCGCGCACCTCGCCGTCGGTCAAAGCGTCGGGCTCGGCGATCCGCCGCAACAGTTCGCCGACCGGGCTCTCGCGCGACTCCAGCTTCGCGATCCGCAACTGCGGCACCGGCGTCGGAATCGTCGCATCGGCGTCCGCCAACAGCTCCTCGAACAGCTTCTCGCCGGGGCGCAAGCCGGTGAACACGATGCGGATGTCCTCGACGCTGCGTCCCGACAGCTTGATCATGTCGCGCGCCAAGTCGACGATCTTCACCGGCTCGCCCATGTCCAGCACCAGCACCTGGCCTGACGCGCCGATCGCCGCGGCCTGGATCACGAGGCGCGCGGCCTCGGGAATGGTCATGAAGTAGCGAATGATGTCCGGATGCGTGACGGTGATCGGACCGCCGCGGGCGATCTGCTCCTTGAACTTCGGGATCACGCTGCCCGACGAGCCCAGCACGTTGCCGAAACGCACGGCCATGAACCGCGTCGCCGGGTGGTCGACGGCCAGCGAAGACACCACCATCTCCGCCGCCCGCTTGGTCGCGCCCATGATGTTGGTCGGATTGACCGCCTTGTCGGTGCTGATCAGCACGAAGCGTTCCGCGCCGGCATGCGCGGACGCGAGCGCGGCGTGGTACGTGCCCATCGTGTTGTTGCGCAACGCGGCGGCCGCATTGTGCTCCTCCATCAATGGCACGTGCTTGTAAGCGGCGGCGTGGAAGACGACCTGCGGGCGCCAGGCCGCGAAGATGCGCTGCAGGCTCGGCAGATCCTTGACATCGCAGATCAGCCGCACGAGTTCGAGATGCGGGAACAGCTGGCCCAGCTCCTGTTCGATCGTGTACAGGTTGAATTCCGACAGCTCGACCAGCACCAGCCGCGCCGGCCGGTAGCGGGCCACCTGGCGGCACAGCTCCGAGCCGATGCTGCCGCCGGCGCCGGTGATCAGCACCGTCTTGCCATGCAGCACCAGGTCGATGCCCTGTTCGTCGAGCTGGACCGGCTCGCGACCCAGCAAATCCTCCGGCTCGATGTCGCGCACGCCACGAGCGATGTCCGGATCGCCCTCGCGCAACTCGTCGGCCGACGGCACCGTCAGCACCGGCAGCCCCGCCGCGCTGGCCAGCTCGAACGCGCGCCGCCGCTGCCGCGCCGACGCGCCCGGCAGCGCGATGATCAGGTGCGTCGCGGCGCCCAGCACCGCGCGGTCGCTCACCGACTCGAGCGGCCCCAGCACCGGCACGCCGGCGATGCGCGCGCCCTGCTTGGCCGGATCGTCGTCGAGCATGCCCATCACGATCCAGCCCTGCTGGTGGATGCCCGCCATCAGCCGCTTGGCGGCCTGGCCGGCGCCCAGGATCAGCGCGCGCCGCACCTCGTTGTCGCCGCCGGTGATCTGAGCGCGCGAATGCTCATACAGCATGCGGTATCCGATGCGCACCATGCACACCGACATCAGCGTGACCAGCGGATGCAGCGCCAGCACCGAGCGCGGCACGCCGTACAGCTGCAGCCCCATCACGGCCGCCGCGCACGCGACGCCCGCGCCGAGGCAGGCCCAGGTGAGCCGCTTGACTTCGCCGAAGCCCGAGAAACGCCACATGCTCTGCGGCACGCGCAGGATCGCGAACAGCGCCAGGTACACGGCGATGATGCCCAGCATCACCCAGAAGTCGTACCACGGCCGGGCCTCGAACCAGCGGTCGAAGCCGATGCGAAACAGGTAGGTGACGTTCCACGCGAACGCGATCAGCAGCCCGTCGACCACCAGCGACAGCGGTTCGCGATGCGGCCGCAGGCGCGCGAGAAAGCGATCCAGGCGATGCCAGACGGAGGGCGGCGGAGTCTTCGAAGGCGGATTCACGGGGCGGACGGTGTCAACGAAAGAGAAGGACGCCGACGCTGCGGACGATCACCGCGAGATCGGTCCACAGCGAGGCGTGGTCGGCGTAGTCGGCGGCCAGCGCCAGCTTGCGCGGCAGGATCACGTCCATGTATTCGCGCTCGGGATCGGCGGCGCGCGCGAGCAGCGTGGCCTCGTCGCGGAACTTCAGCGAGGCCGGGTCGGTGATGCCGGGGCGCACCGCCAGCACGCGCTCGCGCAGCGCCGGCGGCCACCGGTCGACGTAGCGCGGCACGTCGGGCCGCGGACCGACCAGGCTCATGTCTCCGGCGAGCACGTCGAAGAACTGCGGCAGCTCGTCGAGCCGGTTCGCGCGCAGCACGCGTCCCGCGCGCGTCACGCGCGCGTCCGCGCCCACCGTCAGCTGCGGGCCGCGCTGCTCGGCGTCGACCGTCATCGTGCGGAACTTGTGGATGCGGAACACCTTGCCGTGCCGGCCCACGCGTTCCTGGCGGAAGAACACCGGACCGGGCGAATCGAGCCGGATCCAGGCGGCGACCGCCAGCATCGGCAGGCCGAAGACCAGCAGGCCCAACAGCGCCGAGACGACGTCGAACAGGCGCTTGAACATGTCGGTGCGCGGACGGGTCAGCCCGCGAGCGCGCTGCGCACCGCGTCGCACACGCGGGCGACGTCGGCATCGGTCATGCGCGTGTACAGCGGCAGGCTCACCATGCGCTCGAACGCGCGCTGGCTGTGCGGGAACTGCTGCGGCGTGAGCTTGTAGCGGTCGCGCCAGTAGGGCTGCAGGTGCAGCGGGATGTAGTGCACGCTGACGCCGATGCCGAGCGCGAACAGGCGCTCGATGAAGACGTCGCGCGACACCTTCGCGTCGTCGGTCAGCCGCACCACGTACAGGTGCCACGAATGCTGGCCGTCGGCGGGCGCCCGCGGCGGCAGGATCAGCGGCAGCCCCGCGAGGCCGGCGTCGAGCGCGCCGGCCAGCTCGACGCGGCGCTTCTGGAAGCCGGCGATGCGCTTGAGCTGCTGCAGGCCGAGCGCGGCGGCGATGTCGGTGAGGTTGTACTTGAAGCCGGGCGCGACGATCTCGTAGTACCAGCTCGGCACGGTGGCCGTGAAGCGGTCGAACGCGTCGCGGCTCATGCCGTGCAGGCGCATCACCTTCATGCGCCTGGCGAGTTCGGGATGGCGCGTGACGATCATGCCGCCCTCGCCCGTGGTCATCGTCTTGTTGGCGTAGAAGCTGAAGACGGTGATGTCGGAGTCCAGCGTGCCCACCAGCTTGCCGGCGCTGAGCGTGGGCAGCGCGTGCGCGGCGTCCTCGACCACCTTCAGCCCATGCTTCCTGGCGATCGCGAGGATGGCCGGCATGTCGGCCGCGAGGCCCGCGTAGTGCACCGGCACGATGGCCTTGGTGCGCGGCGTGACGGCGTCCTCGATGGCCGACGGCGCGATGCACAGCGTGCCGGGGTCGACGTCCACCAGCACCACGTCGGCGCCGAGATAGCGCACCACTTCGGCGGTGGCCGTGAAGGTGTGCGTGGTCGTGATCACCTCGTCGCCCGGGCCGATGCCCAGCGCCTCGAGCGCCAGGTGCAGGCCGGCCGTGGCGGAGTTCACCGCGATCGACTCGAGCGACGGATCGCCGAGGAAGTCGGTGAACGCCGTCTCGAAGCGCTTGGCCTTGGGACCCGTGGTGACCCAGCCGGACTTCAAGGTGTCGACGACTTCGGCGATTTCCTCGTCGCCGATCTCGGGCAACGCGAAGGGGAGAAACGGCAGTGCAGGAGCGTTCATGGGTCGATTGTCGGCGATTTGTGACGGGGCGAACTCAGGCTGCGGTACCGCCGCGCGGCAGCTTCAGCGCCTCCAGGAACCGCTTCGCCAGCACCGGATACGTATGCCGGGCCATCACGTACGCCCGGCCGCGCTCGCCCATCACCGCGCGGGCCGTCGGCGCCAGCTGCAGCATCTTCAGCAACCCGTTGGCGACCGCGCGCGCGTCCTGCGGCGCCACCGTCACGCCGCAGCCGGCCTCGGCCACCGGGTCGTTGCCGGCCTCCACCGAGTGCAGCACGGCGCGGCCGGCCATCATGTAGTCCATCAGCTTGTTGGGCGCGATGCCGAAGCGGTAGACGGGCACGCGCTGCCAGCCGATGTAGGCGATGTCGACCTGCGCAAGCAGCGCCGGCACCTGCAGCTTCGGGATCGGCGCGAGCATGGTCACGTTGGACAGGCGCTCCTTGAGCACGCGATCCTTCAGGTGCGCCCGCAGGTGGCCGTCGCCCACCAGCACGAAGCGCAGCTTGCGGCCGGCCGGATCGTTGCGCAGCAGCGCCGCCGCGTCGAGCAGCGTGTCGAGCGCGTTCGGCTCGCCCATCGAGCCGGCGTAGCCGACGACGGTCTCGCCGACCGCGCGCGCGGTGGCCAGCGTGCCGGACACGTCCTCGCGCAGCGGCTGCGGCTTGTCGGCCCAGTCGTCGGGCGAGATGCCGTTGGGCACGATCGCCAGCTTGTCGAGGTCGAGCCCGCGCGAGGCCATGTAGCTGTGCACGACCGGCAGCATCGAGACGACGACGTCGGCATCGCGATAGGCGTCCGACTCGGCCTTGAAGCACAGCCGCGCGAACGGATGCTTCGGCGACATCCCCGACAGCTCGATCGGCGACAGCGGCCACAGGTCGTGCACTTCGAACACGAGCTTGGCCTTCGCGCGACGCGCCATCCGGCGTGCGACCCAGATGTCCATCGGATACGTGCTGGACGCGATCACCACGTCGGGCTTCATGTCGCGCACGATGCGGTCGGTCTCGCGCCACACCTGGCTCAGGAACTCCCAGATGTTGCGCACGCGGCCGAGGCCGTTGCCCTGGTAGGCGCGGGTCGGATACCAGCGATAGGCGATGCCGTCGACGGTCTCGTTCCCCGGCTTGTCGCCGACCTGGGGCTGGCGCGCCCGCACGTGCGAGTACGACGCCGCGAGGATCTGCACGCGGTGCCCGGCGCGCACCCATTCGCGCGCCAGGTAGTACGGGCGGAACTCCATGCCCAGCGACGGCGTGCCGGCGTAGTGTTCGATGTAGACGATGTTCATGAGTGGCGGGATGGCATGGATTCTTCGAGGCGCGCGACGAAGGCGTCGATGCTGGGGCCGAACAGCGCGTTGGCGCCGACCCAGTCGCGGTTGGCGATGGCGATGGACTCGGCGTCGGCAGCCAGGCGTTCGAGCGCGGGAACGGACGGTCCGGCCTGGCCGTCCGGCACGATCAGCCCGTTGACGCCGTCGCGCACCAGCTCGCGGTTCGCCGGCAGGTCGGACAGCAGCGGGATGCAGCCGTGCCCCATCGCCTCCAGCACTGACACCGAGACGGAGTCGCTGCGCGGCACGCTGACGTACCAGCGCGCGCGGGCGTAGAACGCGGACTGCGCAACGGCCTCGAGCCGGCCGACGAATTCGACGCGGTCGGCCAGGCCCAGCGCCGCGGCCTGCGCCTTCAGCGTGTCGATCATCGAGCCGCTGTTGGCGACGACCAGGCGCGCGTCGGGCCAGGCGGTCGCCACGCCGCCGAACAGCGCCAGCACGCGCTGCGGGTCGTAGATCTGCTCGAGCCCGCGGTTGGCGAAGAACAGGCGCGGCTCCTTGGCGGACGGCGCCTCGGGCAGCGCGTCGAGGCCGAACGGGAACGTCATCACCGCGCGCGCGCCGAGCTCGTGCATGCGCCGCGCCATGTGCGCGGAATCGCTGGTGCAGACCGCGGCGTCGCGCAGCACGCGCGACGTCACCCAGCGCAGCAACGCGCTGCGACCTGGGGCGACGAGGATGTCCGAGCCCCACGCCGACGCCGCCAGCTGCGCGCGCACGCCGCGCTTGCGGGCGAGCCACGCGAGCGTGCCGTGCGAGGTGAGGTAGTGCGCGCTGATCCAGTCGGCGTCGACGTCGCGCAGCCAGCGCACCAGGCGCGGCAACGTCCTCAGCAGCGCGACGTTGCCGCCCGCGAATTTCGTCGCATGGCCCAGCAGCAGCGTGCGCTCCGGCGCCACGAGCGCCGCCAGCGCGGGGGCGAGTCCGCGGCTGGACGCGACCCACAGCTCGACGCGCGGAGCCAGCGCCCGCGCCCACTTCAGCAGGTGCGGACTCTCGCCGTCGCCGAACAGCACGACGCGCAACTGGCGCTCCACAACGCTCACCGCGGTCCTTCGAAGTCGACCGGCTGCGGCGCCTTGGCCCAGGCGTCGTACAGCACCTGCAACTCCGGAAAGCGCACCAGCGCGCGCTCGTCGGCGCGCCGGCTGTCGCCGACCACGCGCGCGGGCCGGCCTTCCAGGATCGCGAAGTCGGGGAACGTGCCGCGCACGAAGCTGCCCGCGCAGACGAGCGTGCCGCGGCCGATGCGGGTATTGGCCTCGATCAGGCAATGCGGGCCGACGAAGCTGTAGGCGCCGATCTGGATCGGCCCCGCGATCCAGCCCGGGCGCGCGCCGCCCTCGGGGACCGGAAACGTCACGTAGGCCGGGCCCAGCAGGCGCTGCGAACGGTGCGAGCTGTGCGTGACGATCGCGCTGTGGCTGGTGATCTGCACGCCCTCCTCGATCGTGATGCCGCCGCTGGCCTCGATGAAGTTGAACGCGCCGATGAAGACGTTGTCGCCGAGCGTCAACTTGTCTTCGTGCTCGATCACGCTGGCGCTCGAGATGCGCGTGTGCGGCAGCACGCGGCCGCCCTGCGCCTCGCCGAACACCGGCTGCCAGATCCAGCGGCGCAGCCATTTGCGGCGCAGGCGGTTCAACGTGGTGCGCATCGTCATGCGTGTTCCCTTTCGGTCAGCGGCCAGGTGGCCAGCCGCACGAAGTAGTAGCCGAAGTACAGCGTCATCGCGATCGACACGCCCCAGCCTGCGCCTTGCAGGCCGTCCAGCTTCAGGCCCGCCGCGAGCGCGGCGACGAACGCGACCTGGCCCACCAGCGCGAGCCGCAACGCCCACGCCTGCGCGCCCCATGCGAGCGTGACGACGGCCAGCGGCGCGGCGACGAAATGCATGCCGATGTAGACGGCCAGCGCGCGCGCGAGCTCGCCGGCGCCGCGCCACTGGGCGCCGAACAGCCACTCGAACATCCAAGGCCCGAGCGCCGACAGCAGCAGCACCAGCGGCGCGGCGATGGCGGCCAGGCCGGCCATCACGCGCCGCACCGCGGCGCGCCCCTCGCGCGTGACGCGCAGGGGTGCGTGCGCGTCGGCGTCGTGGTCGACGGACGCGCCGTGCGCCGCGAGCCGGGGATAGAGCGTCTGCGACACGGCCCCGCCCACAAGCGTGGCCGGCGCCTTCAGGTAGCGCAGCGCGAAGCCCCAGAAGCCGGCCGCGACGGGGCCTTGCCAGGCGATCAGCAGCGCGATGGCGGCGGTGTCCTGCAACGCGCCCATGAAGGCATGCGGCGTGTTCAGCAGCGGGAAGTCGCGGAAGCGGCGCGCCAGTTCGCGCCAGCGCTCCGGTGCGGGATGGACCTCGTCCTTCAACGGCAGGCGCAGCACGGCCGCGGCGGCGGCGGCGGCGGCGATCGGCGCCACGATCAGGCCCTGCACGCCCGCCCCCAGCAAGGCCGCGCCGGCCTGCGCGAGCGACGCGCCGCCGTACTGCACCACGCGAGCGATCGCCAGCGCGCGATACGCCTGCGCGCGCGTCGCCCACAGCGTGGCCAGCGACAGCCAGCCGAGCACCGCGACGGCCGCCGGCAGCCAGGCCGTCCAAGCGTGCGACGACCACCAGAACCAGCCCGCGGCACCGGTCGCGCTCGCGAGCGTGACGACCGCCAGCACGCGCAGGCACAGCGTGCGCAGCGCCGCGGCCTCGAGCGGGTCGCCCAGCAGCGGCAGCGCGAACTCGTAGCGCGCGCAGGCCACGACGGCCACGTTGGCCGACACCGCCGCGAACAGGTTGTACTGGCCGAACTGCTGCGGCGTGTACAGGCGCGAGAGCCAGGGCCCCAGCAGCAGCGGCAGGGCCTGCGCGACCGCGCCGCCGGCGACGAGCGTCAGCACGGCCCGCAGCAGGCCGCCGGATCGTTGTGGCGCCGCAGCCGCCGTCACGGCGAGGTCACTGCGCGCGCAGGCCGACGGCGGCGGTCAGCGCGGCCACGACGCGATCCTGGTCGGCATCGGACAGGTCGGCGCTCATCGGCAGGCTCATCACCTCGTCGGCTGCGGCGACGCTGTTCGGACAGCCGTCGGGAGCGCCGAACTTCACGTAGGCCGGCTGGCGATGCAGCGGCTTCGGATAGTGCACCGCGGTGGGCACGCCGGCCTCGGCCAGCACGGCCTGCACGTGCGCGCGGTTGCGCACGCGCACCGTGTACTGGCCCCAGACGCTGTCGCGGTCGGGCCGCACCGTCAGCGTCGCCAGGTTCAGCGCGGCCAGGCGCTCGTGATAGCGGGCGCCGATCTCGCGGCGGCGCTGCAGCTCCCAGTCGAGGCGGCCCAGCTTGGCCAGCACGACCGCGCATTGCAGCGTGTCCATGCGCCCGCCGACACCCACCCGGGTATGCGTGTAGCGCGCGCTCTGGCCGTGCACGCGGATCTCGCGCGCCGCCTGCGCCAAGGCATCGTCGCTCGTGAAGATGGCGCCGCCGTCGCCGTAGCAGCCCAGCGGCTTGCTCGGGAAGAAGCTGGTGCAGCCGAACGTCGACAGGTTGTTGCTGCGCTTGCCCTTGTACGTGGCGCCGTAGCTCTGCGCCGCGTCCTCGATCACCGGGATGCCGTGGCGCGCGCCGATCGCGTTGATCTCGTCCATGTCGGCGCACTGGCCGTACAGGCTCACCGGCATGATGGCCCTGGTGCGCGGCGTGATCGCGGCCGCGACCTTTCCGGCGTCGATGTTGCAGGTGTCGGGCTCGATGTCCACCCACACCGGCACGCCGCCGAGCAGCACGATGGTCTCGGCCGTGGCTGCGAACGTGAACGGCGTCGTGATGACCTCGTCCCCCGGCTTCAGGTCGAGCGCCATCATCGCGATCAGCAGCGCCTCGGTGCCGCTGGAGACGGTCACGCAGTGCTTCGCGCCCGTGTGCGCGGCCAGCGCCGCCTCGAGTTCCTTGACCTCGGGGCCCATGATGTACTGCCCATGGTCGAGCACCTTCTGCATGCGCCGGGCGATCTCGTCGCGCAGCGCGGCGTACTGGGCCTTCAGGTCGATGAATTCGATCTTGGTTTGCAGCGGGAGCGGAGCGTTCATGCGCTTCTTTCTTGAAGTCTCAGATCAGCGACAGCACGCGGCCATCGAGTCGATAACGATCGCCGCTGTTCGGGCAGGCGACCTCGGCGTGGCCTTCCAGCGGCAGCTCCAGGCGTTCGCCGAAGCGGCTCATCCAGCCGACCTGGCGCGCGGGCACGCCCACCATCAACGCGAAGTCGGGCACGTCCTTCTGCACCACGGCGCCGGCGCCGACGAACGCGTGGCGGCCGACGGTGATGCCGCACACGAGCGTCGAGTTGGCGCCCAGCGTCGCGCCCTGACGCACCAGCGTGCGGCGGTACTCGTTCTTGCGCACGACCGCGGCGCGCGGGTTGTAGACGTTGGTGAAGACCATGCTCGGCCCGCAGAACACGTCGTCCTCCAGCGTCACCGCGTCGTACACCGACACGTTGTTCTGGATCTTGACGTTGTTGCCGATCGCCACGTCGTTGCCGACGAACACGCCCTGCCCGAACGAGCAGCCCGCGCCGATGCGCGCGCCGCCGCTGATGTGGACCCAGTGCCAGACGCGGCAGCCGTCGCCGAGGACGGCGCCGTCGTCGACGATGGCCGTGGGATGGATCGTCGTGGCCATCAGTATTCGAGGGGGAGGTTGACGCGGCGGCCGTCGCGCGACGACAGGTACATCGCGATCAGCAGCTCCAGCGACTTCAGGCCCTCGCGGCCGTCGGTCTCGGGCTGCGCCCGCCCGCACAGCGTGTCGATGACGTTGTCGTAGTACAGCGGATGGCCGAAGCCGTAGACCGAGGTCGTCTGGTAGCTGGCCGATTCGACCTCGGCGTCCATCTCGTGCCTGTCGGCGAAGTCCCAGTGCTTGATCTCGTTGACGGCCAGGCCGCCGACGCGCACGGAGCCCTTCTCGCCGAGGATGGTGATCGAGCCTTCCATGTTCTTCGGGTACGTGAGCATGGTGACGTTGACCGTGCCCATCGCGCCGTTGCGCCACTTGAGCGCGGCCACGCCGGTGTCTTCCACCTCGATGTTGCGCGCCAGCGTGCCGGTGTAGGCCATCACGCTTTCCACCGGGCCGCCGATCCAGTCGAGCAGGTCGATGTAGTGGCTCGCCTGGTTCATGAACGCGCCGCCGTCGAACTCCCACGTGCCGCGCCAGGCGGCCGAGTCGTAGTACTCCTGAGGACGGGTCCAGAACACGTTGACGGTGATCGTGTAGACGCGGCCGAAGCGCCCCAGCTCCATCGCCTTCTTCAGCAGCTGCAGCGTCTTGTTGCGGCGGTTCTGCTTGACGACGAACAGGTGCACGCCCGCCTCGTCGCAGGCCCGAACCATCGCGAGGCCGTCCTGCCAGCGCGTGGCCATCGGCTTCTCGGTCATCACGTTGAAGCCGGCGCGCGCGCACTGGATCACCTGCTGCGAGTGCAGGCCGCTGGGCGTGGTGATGATCACGCAGTCGGGCGTCTCGGCCGCCAGCATCGCCTCCAGGCTGGGATAGCCGCGCGCGCCGGTGCGCTCGACGGCCGCCTTGAGCTTGACGGGATCGGTGTCGCACACGGCGATCATCTCGGCGCGCTCGCCGTGCGCCTTGACCGACTCCATGTGGTTGGCCGCGATGCGCCCGCAGCCCGCCAGCGCGAAGCGCACCTTGCGGTCGGTGACGGGGGCATGGGTCTGGGGACGGAGGCTGTGCGCGGACATGGGCGTCGTGAAAGAGGCCGGGCGCGCGGGGATGCGCGCCCGCGCCCGCGCGGGACGCGGGCGGGTGGATGAACGAAGGCAATCCGCGATTTTAGGTCAGCCGGGCCGCACCGGGCAGGGGCGGCGCTCCGGCGTTGCCCCGGCAAAGTGCGGATTCCGCCCCGATCAACGTAAAATCGCGGGTTCTCCCTTGGCAGCGCCCCGCCGCCATTCCTGTCGCCGGCCTGGCGCCGACGCCTCCACTTCCCGCACCGACCTCCAAGCATGGACACCACGACGCCCACCCCGCCGCTCGACGAGAACAAGCTGATTGCGGAGCGTCGCGAGAAACTGGCCGCGATCCGGGCGCAGGGCGGCGTCGCGTTCCCGAACGACTTCAAGCCGACGCACCGCGCGGCGGCGCTGCATGCCGAGCACGACGCCACCGAGGCGACGGCGCTGGAAGCGGCGGACGTCAAGGTGTCGGTCGCCGGCCGGATGATGCTCAAGCGCGTCATGGGCAAGGCCTGCTTCGCCACGATCCAGGACTCGACCAGCCGCATCCAGCTGTACGTCACGCTCGATGGCGTCGGCGCCGACACGCTGGCCGCGTTCAAGCACTGGGACCTCGGCGACATCGTGGCCTGCACCGGCTCGCTGTTCAAGACGAAGTCGGGCGAGCTGTCGGTCAAGGCCGATTCGATCCGCCTGCTGACCAAGTCGCTGCGCCCGCTGCCCAGCGACTTCCACGGCGTCGCCGACCAGGAAGTGAAGTACCGCCAGCGCTACGTCGACCTGATCACGGATGAAGAGGCGCGCAAGCGCTTCCGCGCCCGCAGCGCGGCGCTCGGCGAGATCCGCGCGTTCATGGTGTCCAACGGCTTCATGGAAGTCGAGACGCCCATGCTGCACCCGATCCCCGGCGGCGCCAACGCGAAGCCCTTCGTCACGCACCACAACGCGCTCGACCAGGCGATGTACCTGCGCATCGCGCCCGAGCTGTACCTGAAGCGCCTGATCGTCGGCGGCTTCGAGCGCGTGTTCGAGATCAACCGCAGCTTCCGCAACGAAGGCATCTCGGTTCGGCACAACCCCGAATTCACGATGATGGAGTTCTACGCG
>Ga0302314_10012640_pt1 | contig 14575 bp, 16 predicted proteins | sample III_Palsa_N2_3_FD_200533 | JGI IMG/M metagenome (GOLD analysis project Ga0302314, IMG submission 200533) | Peat permafrost microbial communities from Stordalen Mire near Abisko, Sweden - III_Palsa_N2_3 | ecosystem: Environmental > Terrestrial > Soil > Palsa > Peat permafrost | place: Sweden... | reverse complement strand
GGCGGCTTCCCCTCCGTCCCGGCCCACCGGGTGACATGCGGCATCGCCATCGCGAGCTCATGCACATCGGCAACGCTCGCCGCGCGACGGTCCGGGCCGACCATAGCCCAAGCATAGGCCCGGCCCCGACGCCGAGAGCCGAACCACCGACCGACCTGCCCGGGCGGCAATCCACCGCTGCCCATGATCACGAAGATTTTTGTTATCGCGAAGACTTTTCGTGCGTATAGCACGAATTTCTTACGTCAAGAAAAAAGTTTTCGTGATCACAACCTTGAGCTGGACCGTCTGATGTGTTCACGCGTCACGTGAGTGCCCCGACGCATCTCCAGCGTCTACTGACGATCAGCGCGCACCGGCTAGCGGTGCGCCCGCTCGGGAGCGGGGTTCCAGGGGAGGCGGTAGGCGCGGTAGGTGTTGACGCCGGCCGGGAACTCGGCGTTGAAGATGAGCTTGCCGGACGGGCTGAACTCAGAGAAGTAGGGCAGCGCGCCCCAGCCGACGAACAGGTTGCCGTCGCTGAGCAGCTGCGCGTTGCCCTGCGAGGGGGCGCTCAGGCCTTCCGGCTGGTTGTCCGACTTGATCAGGGTCGCGACGTGGGTGCGGAAGTTGAGCTTGACGGTGATCGCGCGGCTGTAGGGGAGGTCGACCAGGGTGCTGGTCCCGGTGTTGGCGGTGCCGGCCGCGTCGTTGTCGAAGAACGTGTAGATGCCGTCGCCGTGTGCCTCGGGGTCATGCTGCCAGGCGAAGATCTTGCCGGCGATGTCCAGGACCTGGCCCTTGGCGGCCTTGAGGGTGAACGAGCTGTCCTTGCCGCCGAGCTGCCATTCGATCTTGCCGGTGCGCGGGGAGACCTCGTAGGTGGTCCAGGTGTCGCGCGCGTCGATCAGCAGGTTGCCGTTGGTGTCCACCTTGACGGCGTTGAGGTGGAACCAGTCCCACGGGCTGGCGGCGGTGGCAGGCAGCGGCTGCTCGCTCTGCGCGTACGGCACGTGCTTGGCGCTGTTCCACTGGAACAGCACCTTGCCGGTCTTGATGTTGATCTCCTGCACGATGCCGTTGATGACCGTCTGGTGGGCGTTGCCGCCGATCTTGGTCAGGTTCGCGGTCGCCGTGGTGTAGGAGATGATCAGCGCGGTGTTCCACGGCGTGATCAGGAACTCGTGGCCGTCGGCCGAGTAGCCGTTGCCGGCCTTGACGGTGGCGATCAGCTTGTAGTGGTCGTTATAGATGTAGTCGGCGCCCGTCGACAGGCCGCCGAGCCCGGTGCCCTGCCAGAAGGTCAGCACCGGCTTGCCATCGTAGGTCTGCGTCCGGAAGTCCGCGTCCTCCTGCCCGGCCGGCGCCTGGTGGAACCAGATGACCTTCTTGCCATCCGGGCTGAGGATCTCGCCGTGACGGCCACGGCCCCTGTTAGCACACCAGTCACCCAGGTCTTCTTGCGCATCGTTGCACGACTCCCGTCACCAGTTGACCTTTCCAAGCGTCGCAACTATATCGACCCATTTAGTAGGCAACTAGAGGGATCGGACGTTGGAACTTGGCGCTTCGGGTTCGGTGCTTCGCGCTTGCGCTTCGGACTAGCCGCCGAGGGCTGCGCGCTTGGGCTGGTCAGACGTGCTCCATGATGATGATGCCCGCGGTGTCGGACTGCAGGGCGTCGAAGATGTGCGGGACGTCCGAGGGGTAGCGGAGGTAGTCGCCCGGGCCGAGTTCCACCGCCTCGCCCTCGGGGCCGGCCAGCACGCGGCCGCTGCCGAGTATCAGGTGCTCTATGGTGCCGGGCATGTGCGGATGGGCTAGATGGGGCGCGTTGGGCTGCCCGATCACCCGGTAGATGTCGCGGCGCGCGCCCGGCGGGCAGGACGCCAGCAGCGCCGCCTCGTAGGCGGCGTGCTCGGCGTGCATGACCGGCCCCTCCCCCGCGCGGATCACCTGGATGCCCGGCCGGGGCGGGTCGACCAGGCGGCTGAGCGCGATGCCGAGCGCCTGAGCGAGCGCCCAGAGCGTCTCCAGCGAGGGGTTGCCGACGCCGTTCTCCAACTGGGACAGGGTCGATTTGGCGACGCCGGCCCGCTTCGCCAAATCGGTCAGGCTCACTCCGGACCGGGCCCGCTCGCGGCGCAACGACATGGAGATCAGCGCGACGACGTCCGCCGCGGTGGCCGCTTCTGACACTGGTTCGCTCCAGACTCCCGATCGTTCGGTTTGACGAACCGACGGTCTCGCGTTCATTATATTGAACATGAGTCGTTTGTGGCGAACAGGCGGATCGACGTTCGCGCGGGAATCGACGCCGCCGCTGGAGTCGGCGCCGCAACCCGGATCGACGTTGTTTCGCGATGTCGCGCTCGTCTGCCTGGCGGACGGACTCGTCGGCGTGTCGTTCGGCGCGACGACGGTGGCCGGCCACCTTCACTGGTGGATACCGGTCGCGATGTCAGTGCTCGTCTTCGCGGGCGGTTCGCAGTTCGCGGCGGTTGGCGTGGTCCTGGCTGGCGGCAGCCCGTTCGCGGCCGTCGCGGCGGGCGCCGTGCTTAACACCAGGCTGCTCCCCTACGGCTTCGCGGTCGCGGATGTCGTCGGACCGCCCGAGCACGCCGACCCTGACGCCACCGCGCCGGCCCGCTGGCGTTGGCTGATCCGCTTGCTTGGCGCGCAGATTATCACCGACGAGTCCACCGCGTTCGCGCTGCGGCAGACCGATCCGGCGCGCCGCCGGGCGGCGTTCTGGACCTGCGGCCTGGCATTGTTCGCGGTCTGGAACGTGTCCGTGCTGCTCGGCGTGCTCGCGGGATCGGTGCTGCGGAACGCGTTCGCGTTCGGCCTCGACGCGACGTTCCCCGCCGTGGTGATCGCGCTGGCGCTGCCGGCGCTGGCCGGCCTCCGGACCCGGTTCTCGGCCGGCACCGGCGCGGTCATCGCGGTCGCGCTGACCCCGGTGCTGCCCGCCGGCCTGCCGGTCCTCGCGGCCCTAGCCGGCCTGGCCACCGGCTGGCGCGGCCGAGCCCCGCGCGCATGACGGGGGAGGACGCTGATGCCGCTGCTTGCGATCGTCGCCCTCGCCGTCATCACCTACGCGTTCCGGCTCGTTGGGCCGCTCTGCCGGGGCCGGCTGACGCTGCCGCCGGCCGCCACGGTGGTCTTCGCTGACGCCGCTGCCGTCCTGCTGATCGCGCTGGCCGCGACGTCCGCTCTGTTCAACGGCCACGACTTCGCCGGCTGGGCCCGCCCCACCGGGGTACTCGTGGCCGGCATCCTCGCCGCCCGCCGCGCCCCGTTCCCCGTCGTGGTCCTGGCCGCCGCCGGCGTCACCGCCCTGCTCCGCCTGGCCGGCGTCGCCTGATCGCGTCACACCGAGGCCGCTCCTCAGCCGACGACCCTGATCGCGTCCGGGTCGATGGCGTAGCTGACAGGGGCGTTGAAGCGGGTGGGCGTGGGTGACAGGGGCCTTTGAGTCCGTTGGGATGGACGGGGTGAATGGGGTGGATGGAGTAGCGACCGGGCGTCGGGGGTCGTGCGCTGGCCGGTGGGAGGGACCTCAGTTGTAGCCGGCCGCCTGGAGGGTGAAGAGTTCGGCGTAGCGGCCGTTGGCGGACATCAGCTCGTCGTGGGTGCCGGCCTCTACCGCGTGGCCGGCCTCCAGGTAGACGATCACGTCGGCCATGCGGACCGTGGCGAAGCGGTGCGACACGAGCAGCGTGATCGTGCGCGCCGGGCCGCCGTCTCCGTCGTCTGCCCGCGCACGTCGATCGCCTGCCGGAGCACCGAGCGCAGCATCACCCGGCGCACGACCACCCACATCACCAGCAGCAGCAGGCCCAGCCACCAGAAGTACGCGGCGATCACCGCGCAGCCGATGACGCCCGACAGCCGCCCGGCCAGGCTGCCGACCCAGGTCACGGGCGCGTCGCCGGGAAAGAAGCCGGTCAGGGACCCTTTCGGGTCGAGGATGAGCGAGGCGGTGTAGAGCAGCGCCGCGATGATCAGCGCGCCGATCAGCCGGTGCCCGGCCGACGACGACAGGCCGCCCGCCACCGCGGCCGGGATCGCGCCGACGACCACCCCGAGCGCCGTCACCACCAGTGGCCCGTCGACCGCGTCGGCCGCTGCCCACGCGAGCACGCCGAGGCTGAGCGGCCGGCTCGCCTCCCATAGCAGCCGCCACGACTGCCGCCCGGACAGCTTGCTGCCGCTGACGACCAGCTTTGCCCGGGCTACGACCACAGCTCGAAAACTTACTCGTTCGTCGCCGGCTAAGAAAGTCATTTAAGTATGGAACGGACCGTGGCTTTACCCTTCAGGCTCGGCCGTTGTTAGGCGCGGGCGGGCGAGACCGGGCGAGGCAACCGTACGTTCAATACGACTGAGACTTTGACCTTTGTTTTTAGCGGTCGTCGCCGATGACTGGCTCGGGCAGGGTGCCTGCGTTGTACTCGAGGAGGCGCCAGCGGCCGTCGAGGACGGACAGGACGGACCAGGAGCAGTTGGAGAGCGGGCCGAGGACGCTGATGCCCTCGGCGGGCAGGCCGAGGAGGCGCTCTATCCCCAGCCGGAGCGCCGCGCCGTGGCTGACCACGACGGCGAGCTGGCCGGGGGCGACGGCGGCGGAGACGCGGGTGATGGCCGCGCTCACCCGGTCGGCGACCGCGCGGGTCGGCTCGCCGTTGGGCGGGTCCCAGGTCGCGCGCTCGCGCGGGTAGCGCTCGTTGATCTCGGTGTCGGTGAGGCCTTCCCAGACGCCGCCGGAGCGCTCGCGCAGCCCCTTGTCCGCGGCGACCGGCAGGCCGGTGAGCCGGCTGAGCGGGGCGGCGGTCTGCTGGGCGCGGATCAGGTCGGAGGCGAAGATCGCGCTCGGCATCAAGGTGGCCAGGCGGCGGGCGGCGTACTCCGCCTGGGCCTCGCCGGTCTCGTCGAGGGGAATGTCGGTCTGGCCCTGGAAACGATGCTCGACGTTCCAGGTCGTCTGCCCGTGCCGCCAGAGCACGAGTCGCTTAACCGCGCTCAGCTCGGGGTCCCCTTGGCCGCCAGGGCCGCCTCGGGCAGCGCGATCCGCGGGCAGTCGTTCCAGATCCGCTCGAGCGCGTAGAAGACGCGCTCCTCCTTGTTCTGCACGTGGACCACGACGTCGTTGTAGTCGAGCAGCACCCAGCGGCTCTCGTTCTCGCCTTCCCTCCGCTTGAGGGTGGCGCCGGCCAGCTTGAGCTGAAGCTCTACCTCATCGACGATCGAGCGGACCTGCCGGTCGTTCGCCCCGGTGCAGAGGAGGAACGCGTCGGTGATCGCAAGCTGGTCGCTCACGTCGTAGGCGACGATGTCGCTGGCCAGCTTCTCCGCTGCGGCGTGGGCGGCGATCTCGGTGAGCTCGATGGCCCTGGGGGTGGCAGTCACGTGGTGCGTCGGCCTCCTCGGTCGAGGGTTGTTGTTCTAGGATCTCATGGCCTCTCGTACAATCCGCGCTTGCCGATGTACTGGACCACGCCGTCGGGCACCAGGTACCAGACCGGCTCCCCCGCGGCGACCCGGTGACGGCACTCGCTGCTCGAGATCGCCAGGGCGGGGATCTCCACCAGGGAGACCTTCCCGTCCGGCAGTCCCTGGCCGGTGAGCCGGTGACCTGGTCGGGTGCAGCCGATGAAGTGCGCAAGAGAGAACAGCGCTTGGACGTCGTGCCAGGTCAAAATGTTCGCCAGCGCGTCCGCGCCCGTTATGAAGTATAGGTCGGTATCCGGACCGTTCGCGTCCTTCAGATCGCGCAGCGTATCGATCGTGTAGGTCGGGCCCGGGCGGTCGATATCGACCCGGCTGACGGAGAACCGGGGATTGGAGGCGGTGGCGATCACCGTCATCAGGTAGCGGTCCTCGGGCGCGGAGACCTTGCGGTCGTCTTTCTGGTACGGCTCCCCGGTGGGGACGAAGACGACCTCGTCCAGGCCGAAGTGGTGCGCCACCTCGCTGCCGGCCACCAGGTGACCATGGTGGATGGGATCGAACGTGCCACCCATCACTCCAATGCGCTTGCGCCCGTTAGTCAACCGCCATCTCCTTCGTTCAACGGTATCGAGATGCTATAGGGTTGGCGACCCCGAAAATGTTCCTCTGATCCCTGCGGGTTAGGCCTAGGGGACGATGCGTTCGGTCGCAGGGGGAGCTACCATTCGAGATATGACTTCAGTTCCCGATCGGGCCCGTGTCCGGCTCACCGGCATCTCGTCCCGCGCCTACGAGCACCCGGCCGACCGTTCGGCCCTCGTCGCGCTGCGCAAGCTGAGCGGCTTCGACGTACTGCTGAGCAAGCTCTTCGGCCTCTTCAACGAACGCGCCCTGCGGCTGATGTTCCTGGCGGGCGCGGTCAAGGTCTCCGAGCGCCAGTTCCCGCACATCCACGCGCTGGTGCGGGACGGCGCCTACATCCTCGACCTGCCCGACATACCCGAGTGCTATGTCATGCAGTCGCCGATCGTCAACGCGATGGCGATCGGCCGCGACCGGCCGTTCATCGTGCTCACCACCGGCCTGGTCAACCTGCACGACGAGGAGGAGCTCCGCTTCGTGGTCGGCCACGAGCTCGGGCACATCCTGTCCGGGCACGCCGTCTACCGGACGATGCTGCTGATCCTCATCGCGCTGGCCGCACGCGTTGCCTGGATGCCGATCGGGTACCTCGGGCTCCGTGGCATCATCTGGGGCCTCGAGGAGTGGTTCCGCAAGTCGGAGCTCTCCTGCGACCGGGCGGGCCTGCTGGCCGGCCAGGACGTCGACGCGGCCAGGCGGGCGCTGATGAAGCTGGCCGGCGGCCCGTACCTATCCGAGCTCAACCCGGACGCGTTCCGCGAGCAGGCGCACGAGTACGACGCCGTGCCCGACCTGCGGGACTCGGTGCTCAAGGTGCTCCAGCTGCAGGGGAACACCCACCCGTTCGCGGTGGTCCGGTTCGCCGAGCTCGACCGGTGGGCGACCAACGGCGAGTACGAGGCGATCCTGGCGGGCGACTACCCGCGGCGCGACACCGACCGGGACGCGAAGTTCACCGACGAGATGAAGAACGCGGCCAACTCCTACCGCGAAACGTGGAACCGGTCGGAGGACCCGCTGGCCGGCATCCTGCGCGGCGTCGCCGACACCGGCGCGCGGGCGGCCTCCGGGCTGTTCGACCGGCTCGGCGGTAACCGCGGCGGCAACGGCGGTAGCGGTAACGGGGGCAACGGCGACAACTGACGCCGGTTCTGCAGTTCCGCGGTTTCTGCGGGGCGCGGGGGATCTCTCCTCTGCGCCCCGCTTCGCGTTTCTGGGGGCAGGGCGGAAGTCAAATCCTCTTGCGGCGTGGTTTGGGGCCTAAGGGAGATTTCCCGCTGGGGCCGCGGGCCCTTCCTGCTCATCGCCGGCGCGGATCGTCATGGCCTCCGGGAGCATGTGCTGCATGTACCAGATCTCGTTGGGGTGGTCCTGCCGGTTCTTGCCCCAGCCGGAGTCACGGCGGTACTGCTGGGGCCAGTCGGTCTGGGCGATGGCCTGCTCGTCGACCGGCTCGGGCTGCTCGCAGTCCGGGCCGACGTAGAGCGCGTCGGTCGGGCAGTACAGCTCGCACAGGAAGCAGGTCTGGCAATCCTGCTGCCGGGCGATGACCGGGTGGCCGCCGGGGACCGCGTCGAAGACGTTGGTCGGGCAGACCTTGACGCAGCGGTCGCAGTCAATGCACCGCGAGGCGATGACCAGCTCGATCATGACGCCACCGGCTCGGCGACCTGGCGCTCGGCGGCGGGTTCCACCGCGGTCAGCACGGTATCCAGGCCCCAGGTGCTCACCGTCGCCCTGAACCGGGGGTCCTGGTCGGGTGCGTCAACGCGGTGGTGCATGCCACGGCTCTCCTGTCTGACGATCGCCGAGTTCAGCACCCAGCGGCCAGCGGCGACGAGCGCTACCGTCTCGCGGGCGCGCAGGGCCGCACGGCCGGCGTCTCTTCCCTCCGCGCCGTTGCCGACGACGCCCTTCCTGACCGCTCCGCCACTGGCGTGGTCCGTCACCTGAGCCCACAGGTCATCGAGCAGTGCCAGCGAACGGCGCAGGCCATCGCCGCTGCGGAACATGTTCTTGTCCAGGTCGTTCAGCTCGCGGGAGACGGTGCGGCGGACTTCCTCGCTGTCGGCGTCGGTCCAGCTGGCGACGCCGCCGAACCGGCGGCGGCCGACGGCAGGTCTTTGCGCGGCCGGGCTTTCCGCGGCGCGGCGGGCGGCTGCCCGGCCCGACCAGGTGCCGGACGCGACGCACCAGGCGGAGTTGGGCTGGCCGCCGCCGGAGGCGGCGCCGACGATCGGCTGCCTGCTGGCCACGTCACCCGCCGCGTAGAGGCCCGCCACCTCGGTCTGGCAGTCGGGGTCGGCCAGCGTGATGCCGCCGGTCCCGCGGATCGTCCCCTCGCCGCGCAGCGTGACCGGGAACGGGTCATTGAACGGGTCGATGCCGGTGCGCAGCAGCGGGAGCAGGAAGTTGGGCTGGACGTGCGGCAGTCGTTCTCTGGTCTGGCTGGGCATCCGGTCAAGGACCACGGTGACGGGACCCCGGATGAGCGCCTGCGCGATCTTCGGGAGGCCGGTCTTGAAGCTCTGGAAGACCAGCTCGTTGCCGTCGCAGTCCCGGTAGGTGCCGTACATGAACGGGAACGACCTGGTCATCGTCGAGTTCGCGGCGGCCACCGTGTAGTAGCAGGAGAACTCCATCCCGCTGAAGCGGACGCCGGCCTCGGCCGCCATCAGGTGGCCGTCGGCGGTGTTGTTGTTCGCGCCAAGCAGGCGGGACAGGAAGGCGGTACCGCCGGTGGCGAGGATAACGGCGGACGCCGAGCAGGCCCAGGTCCCGCCCTCCTGCAGCCGGATTCCGGACGCCCCGGCCACCGATCCGTCGCCGTGCAGCCGCAGTTCGGTCGCCGGATGGTGATCGAGGATGGTGACGCCGGCCCGGCGGGCCCGGGCCCGCATCACCCGCATGTACTCCGGCCCCCGGACACTGGACCTCCTGTCCGGCCGTCCGTCCCTGACCGGCCACGGGTAGTAGGGGTCGAGCTCGGGCAGCCGCTGCCAGGCCATCTCCATCGTCGCGTGCATCCGGTCCGGCTCGGTCAGGTCGCCGCCGGCTCGCGATCGCTCGGCGACCTCGGCGTCCCTGGCCTCCGGCGGCAGGTACCAGTGGCCGACGCCGGCCGTGGCGGTGACGCCCGAGGTGCCGCAGTATCCCTTGTCGACCAGGATGACATCCGCGCCCTGCTGAGCGGCCGAGAGCGCGGCCCAAGCGCCGGCCAGTCCGCCCCCGATCACGAGGACGCCGGCGGTCAGATCGATGTGGTCTGCCAAGCGGATCTTCTCCCTGGGGACTCGAGGTGAAAACCCTACTATTATGATTCAATTAATAGGATTTGAAAACCCTCTGGTCCGCTCCGAGGGTAGGGCAGCTCGGATGACCCGCTTAAAGGATCACCATGTCGTCGCGGTGGACCACTTCGCGCTCGTACTCGGGGCCTAGCTTGGTGGAGAGCCAGCGGGTGGAGCGGCCCATGAGCGACGGGATCTCCTGCGCGTCGTAGTTAACGATGCCGCGGGCGATTACGGCGCCGACCTCGGTGGTCAGGTCCACCGGGTCGCCGGCGTCGAAGGTGCCGTCGACACCGGTGATGCCGGCGGGGAGCAGGGAGGCGCGGCGGACGGTGACCGCTTCGACGGCGCCGTCGTCGAGCTTGAGCGCGCCGTGGGCGACCGCCGCGTGCGCCAGCCACAGCAGGCGGGTGCTCGGGCGGTGGCCGGTCGGGGCGAAGTAGGTGCCGGTGCGCTCGCCCGCCAGGGCGGCGGCGGCGTGCGCGGCCGCGGTCACCACCGTGGCGACGCCGGCCGCCGTCGCGATCAGCGCGGAGTCGACCTTGGTGGACATGCCGCCGGTGCCCACGCCGGACTGCCCCGTCTTGCCCGCCCTGACGTGCAGCAGGTCCTCGGGGCCGGCCACCACGTCGATCCGGCGGGCGTTCCCCTTTCTCGGGTCGCCGTCGTAGAGGCCGTCCACGTCCGAGAGGAGGATCAGCGCGCTGGCCCGGGTGACGTGGGCGACGAGCGCGGCAAGGCGGTCGTTGTCGCCGAAGCGGATCTCGTCGGTCGCCACCGTGTCGTTCTCGTTGATCACCGGGACGACCTTGAGGTCGAGCAGGCGGTCGAGGGTGCGCTGCGCGTTCCGGTAGTGGCCGCGGCGCATCAGGTCGTCGGCGGTCAGCAGGACCTGGCCGGTGTCCAGGCCGTGCGCGGCGAACGCGGCGGTGTACCTGGCCATGAGCAGGCCCTGGCCCACGGAGGCGGCTGCCTGCTGGGTGGCCAGGTCGCGCGGGCGCTTCTTCAGGCCGAGCGGGCCCAGGCCGGTCGCGATCGCGCCCGAGGAGACGAGCAGTACCTGGTGGCCGCCGCGCACCCGGTCGGCGATGGCGCGGACAAGGGCGGCGATGCGGGCGCCGTCGATCGCCCCGTCGCGCGTCGTCAGGGACGAAGATCCGACCTTGACGACGGTCCTTGGCGACGCGGCGACATCCGGACGCGCCGCCGCCCTCTCCCCCGCAGTCTCGTCCAACCCAGTGTCGTCCTACCCTGTGTCGTCCAACCCGGTGTCGTCCAACCCGGTGCCACTTCAGCCCAGCGCCGTCAGGCGCGACGTCCGTTCGCTCGGCCCGTCGCGGCCGCCGGGCTTGGTCATCATTGCAGGCGGCGGTCGGTGCCCCGGGGGCCGGCCACGTGGGTGCCGCCGCCCGCGGTGAGGTCGGGGTCCCAGTCGAAGACGACCGCGTCGTCGGGGTCGCCGATCAGCACGGTGTCGCTGGAGTTCGCGCCCGCCTTGGCCAGGGCTTCCTCGACGCCGAGGCGGGCGAGCCGGTCGGCCAGGTAGCCCACCGCCTCTTCGTTGGTGAAGTCCGTCTGTACGACCCACCGGGACGGCTTCTCGCCGCGGACCAGATAGGAGCCGTCCTTCCTGCGGACGATGTCGAACCCTGGGTCCTTGAGCGCCTTCGGGCGGATGATGACGCGCTCGGGGACGGGGTCGGCCCGCGCCGCCCTGGCCGCCACCACGATCTCGGCCATCGCGAACCGGAGCTCGCGCAGACCCTCGGTGGTCGCGGCCGAGACCTCGTAGACGGCGAGGCCGCGGGCCTCCAGCTCCGCCTTGACCATGTCGGCCAGTTCGCGGGCTTCGGGCACGTCAACCTTGTTGAGCGCGACGATCCTCGGCCGGTCCATCATGGAAGTGCCGGCCAGGCCGAGCCCGACGACCTCTTCGTAACGGGCGAGCTCGGCCTCGATCGTGTCCAGGTCGCTGATCGGATCGCGGCCAGGCTCGTCCGTCGCGCAGTCGAGCACGTGCACCAGCGCCGAGCAGCGCTCGACGTGCTTGAGGAAGTCATGGCCGAGGCCCTTGCCCTCGCTCGCGCCGGGGATCAGGCCGGGCACGTCGGCGACGACGAACTGGACCTCGCCCGCCTCGACCACGCCGAGGTTCGGGATCAGGGTGGTGAACGGGTAGTTGGCGATCTTGGGCCGAGCGGCCGACATGGCGGCGATCAGGCTGGACTTGCCCGCGTTGGGGAAGCCGATGAGGCCGATATCGGCCACCGTCTTGAGCTCGAGGGTGAGGTCGCAGGCGTCCCCCGGCTCGCCCTTGAGCGCGAAGCCCGGGGCCTTGCGGCGCGCCGACGCGAGCGCCGCGTTGCCGAGTCCGCCCCGGCCGCCCGCCGCGGCGATGTACTGGGTGCCGGTCCCCACCAGGTCGGCGAGCACCTCGCCGTCACTGGAGAGAACCACCGTGCCGTTCGGGACCTTGATTATCAGATCTTCACCGGCGGCGCCGTTGCGGTTCGATCCTTCGCCCTGGTGGCCGTTGCCGGCCTTCCTAACCGGGCGGCGGTGAAAGTCGAGCAGCGTCGAGGAGGATGCGTCGACCTCGAGGATCACGCTGCCGCCGCGACCGCCATTGCCGCCGTCGGGCCCGCCCAGCGGCTTGAACTTCTCCCGGTGGACCGACGCGCAGCCGTTCCCGCCATGGCCGGCGTGCACCTGGAGCACAGCGTGGTCAGCGAACTCAGCCATGATTGATCCCCTTTACATGCCAATGGCGGGCCGGGTAACCGGCCCGCCACGCACGTTCTCGCTTTGCTTCGGCCGATTAGGCCACGTTCTCTACGTTCAGCCTGTCCACATACGGTTCGATGTTCACCGCGCGCCGACCGCGGTACCTGGCGAACTTGACCTTCCCGGTCACCAGGGCATACAGCGTGTCGTCGTCACCGCGGCCGACACCCTCACCCGGGTGGAAGTGCGTGCCACGCTGCCGGACGATGATCTCGCCCGCGTTCACAAACTGGCCGCCGAAGCGCTTCACGCCAAGCCGCTGCGCGTTGGAGTCGCGACCGTTGCGGCTGGACGACGCGCCCTTCTTGTGTGCCATTTCTGCTGTCCTCTTGTCCTAGCGCTCGGTTACGCCTCGGCCTCGGCTGAGGTCGCCTTCGCCTTGCTGCGGCTGGCCTTCTTCTCCGGCTTCTCAATGCCGGTGATCCGGACCTGGGTGTACTTCTGGCGGTGACCCTGACGGCGCTTGTAGCCCGTCTTGTTCCGGTAGTGGACCATGTTGATCTTCGGCCCCTTGGCTGGGCCGACAACCTCGGCCGTCACCGTATAGCCGCTAAGCTCTGCCGCGTCGCTGATGACATCGCCGTCGTCCACCACGAGAAGCGCGGGGAACGTGATGCTCGACCCGGCCTCCTCGTCTGCAAGCTTATCGACGGTGAGCACGTCATCGAGGGCGACCTTCTCTTGCCTGCCACCGCAGCGCACAATCGCGTACACCCGAGAACTGCCTCTCCCTGTATGCGTGCCCCGCTGCCGTCGGACGCGACCGGCCATTATGGCTGGATTGCGGACCTGTGGCGGGCTCGCCATGAACCTGACATGCCATCTTACGCGCATGAAACGACCACAGATGCTGATCATCCGCCAGCCACCGGGTCGTTGCAAAAAGCATACCAGCTCCGCCAGCCGGGCGAGACCGGAGCGGGCGGAGAGCGGAGCGGGGCTGGGACGGGGATGTTGGTGGCGGCGTATTACCGCCACCAACTCCCATCGTGCGCTGCTTGCTTTGAGGCTAGGCCTCGTTGCGGCCGAGCGTCCTAGGCCTCGGGGTGTTCCTCGGCGGTCGCCTGCTCCGGCTCCGGCTCCGGCTCCGGCTCCGGCTCCGCGCCAGCGACGGGCTCCGGCTCGTACGTGACGAACTTCGTGAGCGTGGCCTCCGGCTCGGCGGGAGCGACCGATTCCGGGGCAGCCTCCGCGACGGCCGGCTCGGCGGTCGGGACATAGGGCTCGGCCAGGATCTCCGGGATTGCCTCGGTGATAGGGATGCTGGGTGCCTGCGCCGACTCGGGCGCTGGTCCCGGGTCGGAGACGACCGTTACCCGGGCCACGGCGGAGCCGGCGCGGGTGCGGGTGCGGCGGACGGACGGCCCCGAGTCTTCGGGGACGGGCCCGCCGGAGGCGCCGACCGCCACCGGAGCGAGGCCAGCGGATTCGGGCTGGGCTTCGGGCTCCGTGATCACCACGGGGGCCATCGTGGTCTGCACCGGGGCGGTGTCCTCGACGTGAACCGCGGTGGCGAAGGCGGTGCCGCCGTTGGTCGGACGGCGGGTGCGCCTGCCGCCGTTGCGGGCGCTGGGAGCGGCGTCGTCCGCCCGGTCGTCGTTGCGGGCCGCGCTGCCGCGGGCAGCGTTGTCCATGGCGTTGGTGTCCAGGGGGGCGCTGTCCAAGGCACCGCTGTCCAAGGCGCCGGTCAGGGCCACCTCTGCTAGCGCCGGGCCATCCAGGACTCCGTCAGCCATGGCCACGTCGGCGAGGGCGGTGTTGGCGAGGGCGGTGTTGGCGAGGGCGGCGGCATCGGCAGCGTCCGCGGCGATGGATTCCGCCGAGCGCCAGTCGTTGTCGGAGCGGCCTCCGGACCTGCGGTTACTCGACCTGCCGTTGCCTGGCCGGGGGTCCGATCCGTTCCCTCGTCCCCTGCCGTTGCCGTTGCCGTTGCCGTTGCCGCCGTTGCCTGAGCTATGGCCGTTGCTGTCGGCGTCGTGGAGGGGCGGGGCCGGGATGGGACGACGGCCGCTGCCCGCCGAGGCGCGGTGGGCCGTCTCGGCCGGCACCTCGAGCGTGAGGATGACGCCGCGGCCGTTGCAGCACTCGCATTGCTGCGAGAAGGCCTCGAGCAGGCCCGCGCCGACCCGCTTGCGGGTCATCTGCACCAGGCCGAGCGAGGTCACCTCGGCGACCTGGTGCTTGGTCCGGTCCCTGGCCAGGCACTCGAGCAGCCGCCTGAGCACGAGCTCGCGGTTGGACTCGAGCACCATGTCGATGAAGTCGATGACGACGATGCCGCCGACGTCACGGAGCCGAAGCTGGCGGACGATCTCCTCCGCCGCCTCCAGGTTGTTCCTGGTGACGGTCTCCTCGAGGTTGCCGCCCTGCCCGGTGAACTTGCCGGTGTTGACGTCGATGACCGTCATCGCCTCGGTGCGGTCGAT
>Ga0302314_10012638_pt1 | contig 14576 bp, 12 predicted proteins | sample III_Palsa_N2_3_FD_200533 | JGI IMG/M metagenome (GOLD analysis project Ga0302314, IMG submission 200533) | Peat permafrost microbial communities from Stordalen Mire near Abisko, Sweden - III_Palsa_N2_3 | ecosystem: Environmental > Terrestrial > Soil > Palsa > Peat permafrost | place: Sweden... | reverse complement strand
CGTTCCGCGCCGAACCAAAATTGACGGGGGTTTGGGGTGCCTCCACCCCAATGGGGGTCGAGGGGGCGCCGCCCCTCGCCTTCCCTCGCTTTTCACTGCTCGCTCCTAAGCACTCGATCCACCTCTTCCAGTGTCGTCTCCCCGTTCCGAGCGGCTTCCAGTCCGGCGTCCCAGAGCGGGATCATGCCGTGGTCGCGGGCGGCGCGTTCCAGGGCAGCGGGCTCGGCGCGGGAGAAGATGAGGTGGTTGAGTTGCTCGGTGGGGTCGAGGAATTCGGCGACGGCGAGGCGGCCGCTGTAGCCGGTGTTGCGGCATTGGGGGCAACCGTGGGCATGCCAATGGTGAGTGAGGTTGAAGCGGCGGGCGAGGTCGGGCGATGGGACGGTGGCGGTTTTACAGGCGGGGCACAGGCGGCGTACCAGGCGCTGGGCCAGGATGCCCCGGAGGACTGAAGTTAGTAGGTAGTCCTCGACGCCCATGTCGCGTAGGCGGGAGATGGTAGCGGCGGCGGAGTTGGTGTGCAGCGTGGTCAATACCAAATGGCCGGTGAGGGCGGCCTGGATGGCGATTTCGGCAGTCTCGAGGTCGCGGATTTCGCCTACCATGATGACGTCGGGGTCCTGGCGGAGAATGGCGCGCAATAGCGACGCGAAGGTGAGGCCGATCTGGGCTTTGACCTGAACCTGATTGATGCCGCGCAGTTGATACTCGACCGGATCCTCGATGGTGACGATCTTGCGGCTTATTGCGTTCAGACCCAGCAGGCCAGTGTAGAGGGTCGTCGTTTTGCCGCTGCCGGTCGGACCGGTGACCAGCACTATGCCGTTGGCCAGATCGAGCGCACGCGTGAAGCTGCCGATCAGCGCCGGCGTCAGGCCTAGGGTGGCGAAATCGAACGATACCGCCGACCGGTCGAGCACGCGCAGCACCAGAGTTTCACCCCATAGCGACGGTATCGTCGAAACCCGGAAGTCGATGTCCTGGCCGCGCACGGCCTGGCGGATGCGGCCGTCTTGCGGAAGGCGGCGCTCGGCAATGTCGAGTTTGGCCATGATCTTGATGCGCGAGGTGATCGCCGCGGCGAGATGACGGGGGGGAGATTCGGCCTCGTGCAGCACGCCGTCGTGGCGGGTGCGAATGCGCAGGCGATCCTCAAACGGTTCGATATGGATGTCGGAGGCTTTGTTTTCCACCGCGCGCGCGATGATCTGGTTCACCAGACGTATCACCGGCGCTTCCGAGGCCATGTCCTTCAGGCGCTCGGCGTCGTCTTCCGAGGCGGTGGCGGCGGTGGCGTCAGGCGTGGGCTGATCGGGGTAGAGGCGGTTCAGGGCGGCTTCCAATACGATCGGGAGGGCCACGCATAGTCGCACCGCGAGGCCGGTGGCGGCGGCGACGGCCGGTGCGGCGAAGCCGTCGAGCGGATCGGCAACCGCCAGCAATAGCGAGTCTTCGCTGCGTTCGATCGGGACCGCGCGCGCGTCACGCAGGAAGCGCGACGCGAGCTTGCCGGGTAGAATCGGTTCGTCGGGAAAACGATCGGGACCGATTAGATCGAGGCCCAGTAAGGCAGCGTAGGTCTCGGCCAGTTCCCGCTCGTGCAGGAGGCCTAGGCTGATCAGCACATGATCGAAACGGCCTTCCCGGTCCTGTGCGAGATCGCGGGCGCGCTCCAGGTCGCGGGGTTCGATCGCACCGCGCGTCAGAAGTGCCGCGGCCAGCCGGTCAAGGCTTGCGGGTTTGGCCGCCACATTCACGTGGTGCCCCGGCGGCAGATCTTTTGGTTGGGGTGGTGATTGATCGAGGGCACCTGATGGACCTGTGTGGGGTTGAAACCCTGCGTCCCTAGGATGGCGCGGATGGTGCGGTGTTGGCAAGCCGGAGTGAAAGATGCGGTGGTGAGCGCTATCGGGGTGGAAGGAAAATAGTGTGCGCTAGAGCATTAGAAATGAAGGAATAAATGGATTGATGCAAGGTGATGCAAGGTGGCGCACTATCTGAGGGCGACCACATCGAAGCCGGGCACGGATTGCCATGCGGCATCCGCGGTGAGGGCTGCTGCTCCGCGCAGGCGCGACAGCACCAGGCAGGCGCGGTCTCCCAGGGAAAGGCCCCACGGACGGGTGGCGATGCGCAGCTCGCCGGTCAGACAGGCTTGCTCGATGCCGAATTCAACCATCTCCACGCCGATCGCTTCGACCGCAGCTTGTGCTTCGGAAGCCGGCATGCCTCGTTCGGTGAGCTTGCCGACCACCTCGGCCAGGTTGACCGCAGATAGCAACGCGCCGGGCAGTTCGCGTCTGACCCGGTCGGAACCGGGTTCATTTAGCAATAGCGCCAACACCGCGGAGCTATCGAGCACCACCTCACTCATCGGAAGCGTGGCGCTCGGCGATCAGTTCCTGGGCCAGGCCGGCATCCGGTGGCACGTAGCGCGCCACCATCGCCTGCGCTCGCTTGATCGCGGCGTCGATCGGTTCAAGGATCAGCGTTCCGTCAACCAGCCGCGCCCCCAGTTGGCCGCCGTCGATGACCCCCAATTCGGCGCGCATCGGCGCGGGGATCACGACACGACCGTTGGAAGCGACCGTCAAACTGGATTGTAGCTTCATGTCAGAATACCTCCGAGTGACAGAGTATCATGAAATGTCACGCTGTGTCGAGCTATACTCAGGGCTATCGCATTGAATTGCGAAGTGGTGGGCCGGCTGTTGTCCGGCCCAGGGCCCCTTTTTTAGGGTGTGCGAGTTGTGCAAGATGCAGGCGGGCCGCGCGGATGGATGTTGGCATAGCACAATTTAGGAAAAGATACCAGGGAGTTGGGGTCGGAGGGGCGGCTACTGTCTTCGCGGGCGCCGGAATTCCAGATGCGATTCCCTTGACACGCTTGCGGAAAGGATGATGCACCCCCTTTCTGGGAGGACCTTCTACTTGTCGGTGAGCCTGAATCGGTAGGTCCACACTCGATGCGAATCAATCGGGACACCGCAACGGATCGCTGGATTGAAAATGTTGCTTTGAACGAAATTCAACGCTTGTGTGCCGAATAGGGTCGAACCCGTTACGCTATCGACTTTGCAAGCAGACGTGCGCCCCGTCCGACCGACGTCGCACTCGACTACGGCGGCTCCTTCGGTGGTATCACCTTCCACGTCCGGATCGTCGGGACCGTGGTTCGTGCCGACCGGATATTGGCTCACGGGTACGTCGCCCACGCAGTGCGTTTGGGCTGCGATTGGCGCAGCGGACCTCCTGGGCCCGGGCGAAATCGCAGTGCGCCGTCCACAAGCTCGCCACAAGAAATCCGGCCAGCGGACGTGAACTTGAGGTTCGCATTCTGCTAACCAACAACGGCAGCGCAAACCCGTTCCACCTGCGCATCGCTCAAATCCGGATGGATCGGCAAGGCCATGATCCGAGTCGCCAAATCCTCCGACACAGGCAGCACCGTTCCATCATGGTGGTCGCGGTAGGCGGGCTGGTGATGGAGGGCACGCGGGTAATAGATCGCGCTAGGTACGCCCAGGGATTTCAGGCGATCCTGCATCGCGGTGCGCGCGGCGGTCGATTCCAATAGGATCGCGTAGACCGCCCAGGCGCTGGCACTGTCCGGCACCCGCGCCGGGATCTGGACGTGGTTCGACAGGCGCCGGTCGTAGGCGCGGGCGATGCGCTCGCGGATGGCAAGTTCCTCGTCGAATACGGCGAGCTTGGCTAGCAGCACTGCCGCCTGCAGCGTGTCCAGGCGGCCGTTCATGCCGGTGCGCTCGACTTCGTAGCGAGTCTTGCCCTCGCCGTGGGTGCGCAGGCTGCGGAAGAGGTCGGCGCGGGTGGCACTCTGGGTGAATAGGGCGCCGCCGTCGCCATAGGCGCCTAAGGGCTTTGAGGGGAAGAAACTGGTGGCGGTGGCGTCGGCTTGCACACCTAGACGCGCGTCGCCCAGGCGCGCGCCGAAACTTTGGGCGCAGTCATCCAACGTATACAGGCCCTCGGCCGCGGCGAGACGGGCGATCCCGGCCCAGTCGGCGGGCTGACCGAAGAGATCGACACCAATAACCGCGCGGGGACGAAGCTTGCCCGCGGCTCGCACCTGGTCGATGCGGGTTTGCAGATGGTTCAGATCGATCTGGAAGGTGGCGGGGTCGACATCGACGAATACTGGAGTTGCACCCAGCACCAAGGGCACTTCCGCGGTCGCGGTGTAGGTGAAGGCGGGGAGAAATACCGCGTCGCCAGAGCCGATGCCCTCAGCCATCAATGCGATCTGTAAGGCATCCGTGCCCGAACTTACGCCGACACAGTGGGACGCGCCACAGAACGCAGCTAGGGCTTGCTCCAACTCGGCGACTTCGGGGCCTAGAACGAATTGGCAGTGCTCGAATACGCGGTCGACCCGGCGCTTGAGATCCTCCTTGATCCGCGCCTGCTGCGCCTTGAGGTCGAGAAACGGGATCGGAGATAGGTCGGTCATGGCGCACTCGCTGCTGAAACGGATAAGGCCGGGGCCGGCTCGGCGGGGACCGGATAGGATAGGCTGAACTCCGGAACCAGACGCGCGAGCAGAGCCACCGCAGCGGCTTCGTCGCCGTCCCGTGACACTTCGTCAAGTGCTTCGATTGCCGATTTTGCCTCGGCAAACGCCATCGTGCGCGGGGAACCGACCATTACACCTGGCTGGCTGGTGGGGGTCAGATGCTCGCCATCGTGGAATAATTCTTCGTGCAGCTTTTCGCCGGGGCGGATGCCGGTGAAATTGATCGCTATGTCGACGTCGGGTTGCAGCCCCGCCAGGAGGATCATCTGGCGGGCGAGATCGAGAATGCGCACCGGCTTGCCCATGTCGAGCACGAAGACGGTGCCGCGACCGAGTAGTGAGGCGTTGGGGGCGAAACCCATCCCGCTGGCTTGCAGGACCAGGCTGACCGCTTCGGAAACCGTCATGAAATAACGGTCCATTTCAGGGTGAGTCACGGTTACCGGGCCGCCTCGCGCGATCTGAGCGCGGAAGGCGGGGACTACGGAGCCGGTGCTGCCTAAGACGTTGCCGAAACGTACGGTGGAAAAACGGGGGCCCCTGCCTTCGCGCGCGGAAACCAGGTCGAGGGATTGACAGTAGATCTCGGCCAGACGTTTCGACGCACCCATCACGTTGGTGGGGTTCACCGCTTTGTCGGTCGAAATCAAGACCATCTCGGAGGCGTTCACGGCGCGAGTGGCGTCGGCGACGTTGCAGGTGCCGATCACGTTGGTGCGCAGGCCCTCGAGGCGGTTGGTCTCGACCATCGGGACGTGCTTGAGGGCGGCGGCGTGGAAGACCAGCTCGGGGCGTTCTTCTTCGAATATTTCCATGATGCGGCGGAAGTCGCGCACGTCAGCCAATACCGCGCGACGGTCGATTTGGGGGCGAGTCTCGGCCATTTCGGTGTCGATCTGCCAGAGCGCGAATTCGCCCTGGTCGAGGAGAACCACACGGGCGGGGCCGAGGGCGGTGACCTGGCGGACCAGTTCGCCGCCGATGGTGCCGCCGGCGCCCGTGATCAAAACACGCTTGCCGCCGATGAGGGCCGCCATCTGGGCGCGATTTAGCTGAACGGGCACGCGGTTCAGGAGTTCCTCGACGGAGATCGATTGCAGGTTGATCGGCTCGCGCACGTCGTCGAGCATCGCTAGGCGCGGAGCACGGCGGACTTGCAAACCTAGCGCGTCGGCGATTTTCAGGAGGTCCACCAGAACCGGGCCGCAAATCTCCGGGTCGCATAGCACCAGCGCGGAGGGCTGGTGGGCCTTGGCGCGGAGCCGCTGCACTACGTCGCCGAGCGCTGCCAGGGGGCCGAGCACGGCGTGGCCTTGGAGGCGCCTGCCCTCCTCGCCGGGCTTGGTTGCGAGTAGGCCCACGACACGGTAGCGGCCCTCACGGTCCTGGCCCATCGCACGCAGGAAGAGGTCGGCGGGCTCGCCAGCGCCAATGAGCAGGATCGGGAGCGCGGTGGTGCCGGTTTGGGCTTCGAGGAGCGTCAGGCGATGGCGGAAGCGCGCTGCCAGGCGGGGGCCGGCCAATAGCGAGAGTAATACAAGGAGATGAACGATCGGGAAGGTTGGGGTGGGGAGTGGAAAGCCGCTCGCCCAGCGGACTAGCCAGAAGAGGAGCACCGCGGCGGTGGCACTGGCTACCAGATCGATCAGGTCGGTGAAACCTACGAAACGCCAGCGCTGCTGCGGCAGGCGGAACGGCAGGCCGGCAACCAACATCGAAATCGCGCCGCCGGCGAGAAACCAGAACGGGTGCAGTAGACCCTGGGAGGGCACCGCTACCCAACGCGCTAACGGCGCCGCAACGGCAGCCAACACGCCGTCTGTCAACATGTTACGCCAAACTAAGACGACAGAACGTTGCGGGCTCATGATCCGGCGGTTATAGCCGAGCCAGGCGGGCACGTCAGCCCGCGCTTTGCGAATAAACGTCAATGTAGGAAGTGTTGTCCTTGCTTTTGCTCAGATTCCCGATGGAGGCGTGGGGAGTGGTGCTCGCGCTGGGGTCGGCCGCCCTGGTGGCGCTGATGGCGCGAGTGGGGGTGCTCGATCATCCTGGGCCTCGGAGTTCGCACTCGCGGCCGGTGCCCAAGGGCGGTGGAGTGGGGATCGTGGCGGCTAGCCTGGTGGGGTTTGCTGCGCTGGGCGGTCCGGTGCTGCCACGCACCGTAATGGCGCTGGGCGGTCTGGTGGTGGCCGGATTGGGGTTCTGGGACGACCGGCGTGATTTCTCGGCGGGCATGAAATTGCTGGTGCAATACGTGGCGGCGATGGTGCCGGTGATGGCGGGGATGATCCCGGACCTGACGCACGACTACGCGCTTGATGCGGCGATCGTGGTGGCGTGGGTGCTGCTGGTGACCAATGCGGTCAATTTCATGGATGGGCTGAATGGACTCTCGGCCGGAACCGCGGCGATCGCGGCGGTGGGGGCGGGAATGTCGGGGCTATGGGGGCTGGTGGACGGATTCGTTGCAGGAATCGTGGGGTTTCTGCCGTGGAATTTTCCGCGGGCCCGGATCTTCATGGGCGATGTCGGTAGCCAGTTTTGCGGGTATGTGGTGGCACTGTTGGCGGTGCTGGGCGTTAATGGCCCTCACCCGCTGCTGGTGCCGTTTGCACTGGCGGGGCTGCTGTTCGATGTAATTTTCACCCTGATCCGGCGGTTTTGGGCGGGCGAGCCGATCACCAAGGCACACCGCGGCCATCTTTATCAGTTCGCCAATCGCACCGGCATGCCTGCGGCGGCAGTGACCTCGGTTCATTGGGGGTTTGCGGCTTGGGGCGTGTGGCTGGGGTGGCTGCCTTGGCACATTTGGGAAGTTGCGGCCGTTGTGGTGCCGCAGTTGGTGTGGACCGCGATGGTGGTCGCACGAACCCGGAGCCGGCCCGCGGGGAGTTGGTAGGTAAGGGGAAGAAGTCTTCTTTTTGTGAATAAAAAGAGGCAAAAAGACTTTGTCAATTAGGGGTGCACCGGTCTGCGGACTTTGCTCCGAACCATTAGAATAAAAGTTTTTTGCTCCTTTTTTTCAAAAAAGATGCTTCTTCCTTCACTTTATCGGACTGCAACGCGATCTGCCTCTATCCTACCGATAGATCCCGATACTCACTTGTTTACCGTTCGAGTAATCGAAACCATCGACTTTATCTATTTTGATCGCCCGAGGATCAGTCTTGAGAAACGCTGCGGCGTTGCGGTTTTCCACTAGCGCGACGCCGTGGGGAGTGTGGGCTAGCCAGTCTCCGATCTGGTTACCGGTTCGAAACCATTGTTCGTTGGTGCCGGCGAGAAACATCAGGCTTGGCTCGTCATAGCCGGAGACGGCGAATGGCAGGCCGGATAGGTTATGCGACGCGAGTGCCGTGTTCAGGCGTGGCGATATTGCCAGTGCGGGTAGACCGGGGAGTTCGATTTCGAATAGGGCCACCATCGCCAGGGGCATTATCAGCAATGCAGGGTTCTGGCGGCCTGATGCGGCCAGACCGGTTATTATCAGGATGGCGAGGGCGGCTGGAACGCCGGCCCACCATGCGCCGTGCAACAGGAACGGCGCTGCGGTTAGAGCCGCGGCCAGCAGTAGGCCGGCGGTCAGGGTGAGTGCCAGGGTTATCGCTCGCCACCAGCGGGCTACCGGGAGGTCGGCCAGCCGTGCGGCGAGGAGGAATAGCGCGGGATATAAAGGGAGTGTGTAGTGGGGCAACTTAGTGTGCACGATCTCGAACACTAACCAGGACGGCACCAGCCAGGCGAGGAGAAAGCGGGTTTCGTCGGTGGTGCGGTCGCGCCAAGCGGCTGGCAGGGCGCGCAATACCGGCAGCGCCGCGGGGAATGCGAGTAAGGGGATCAGCAGGAGGTAGGTGCCGAATGGCTCGCCGTGGGCGTCGTCGCCTCCGGAAATCTTGTTCGCCAGATCGGCACCTACACTTTGGGCGAAAAACGCCCCCTTGGTGGCGATTTCGATCGCTACCAGCCAGGGCACTACCAGGAGGAGGAGTAGCAAGATGCCGCTCCAGGGGCGTAGGACCGCGAGCCATGACCAGCGCCTGGTCCAGACGCCCAGGGTGATTACGGTGAGGACCACCACCATGGGCGTGATGGGGCCCTTGAGAAGGATTCCTGCCGCGATGGCGATCCAGAATGACGCGGCTTGCCATCGCGTCATCTTTTCGGGCGTCAGGAAGGCGCGCGCTAGTAATGACATCGCCAAAGTGGTGACGCCGACCAACGCCGCGTCGGTCTTGGCGAGATGGGCCTCGGAAATTAGCACCAACGATGAGGCGAACCAGGCGCCCGCGGTCGCGGCTTGTCGTGGACTGGCCAATCGCGCGCCGCCTAGCGCCACCGCCAGCACCGCCAGTAAGGCACCCAAAAGCGAGGGCATGCGGTAGGGCCAGATCGGATTGGCGCGCGCGATGCCCGTTGCGCGCGCCGCGGCGGCGAACGGGACCTGCGCCCAGTAGATCCCGATCGGCTTGCGATTCCGCGGCTCGGTGCCATTCATTATGCGTACGTAATCTCCGGTCTCGATCATCTGCTTGGTCGCCTGGGCGAACCGGCTTTCGTCGCGATCGGTCGGCGGCAAGGTGAAAAAACCCGGCAACCATAGACACATACAAAATATCACCAGTAAACCCGGGTGGCGCCAGCTTGGGCCGCGATCGATCGCCGGCGGCGAGGGAAGTTCCAAAGACGCGGGTCTGCTCATGAACGCGCCCTCTACCACCGGACAGCGAACGGCGCCATGAAGCATTTATGCTGGATAACACGCGATTATATGCATATCTGCTGCTTACACAAATTCTGCAGCGCCATACTCCGCTTGAAGAAGCCCTGAATACACTGCCGCCGGGGGAGGCGCGCGACCGGGCGGCGGCGCACCGGATCGCGGCGGCCGTGCTGCGACGGCTGGCTTCGCTCGATGCGGTGCTGGAGCCGTTCCTGCGCCGCGCGCCGCCGGATGAGGTGCGGCAGATACTGCGCATCGGAGCGGCGGGATTGGTGCTGCTCGATACGCCGCCGCACGCGGCGGTGGCGACGGCAGTGGAACTCGCGCACGCGCAGAAGCTTGATGGGTTCGCGGGGCTGGTGAATGCGGTGCTGCGGCGGGTGGCGAAAGAGGGTGGGCGGATACTTGCGGAGATCGATGGACCGCGCCTCGATACGCCCGCGTGGCTGTGGACGGCGTACGGGGAGAACGCGCGGGCGATCGCCGAGGCCGAAACCTTGGAGGCGCCGATCGATCTCAGTTTTAAGCCGGATGCGCCGCTGCCGCCGGTGGGGGTGGTGTTGCCATCCGGATCCGTGCGCTTTCCCGCGGGCACGCGGATTACCGAATTGCGCGGGTTTAACGCCGGCGATTTCTGGGTGCAGGACGCGGCGGCGGCAATGCCGGCGCGGTTGCTTGCGGCGATACCGGGCGAGACGGTCGCCGATCTGTGCGCTGCTCCTGGTGGGAAAACCGCGCAGTTGGTCGCGTCGGGCGCGGACGTGGTCGCGGTGGAAAAATCGGCGGGGCGCGCGGAGCGGTTGCGGGAAAATCTGGACCGGCTCGGGATGACCCCAGAAGTGGTGGTGCTGGACGTTCTGGATTGGAACCCTGGACGGCAGTTCGACGCCATATTGCTCGATGCACCTTGTAGCGCTACCGGGACCGGACGACGCCACCCGGATGTGAAACATCTCAAAAGCCCGCGCGACCTGGAGGCGCTGAACCACCAGCAAGACCGGCTCATCGACGCCGGGTTGCGGTTGCTCCGGCCCGGCGGGCGGATGGTTTACACGGTTTGCTCGCTGCTGCCGCAGGAAGGGACGGAGCGCGTCGTTACCGCGCTGGCGCGTGGATGGAAGCTTGAGCCATTTACCGATGACGAATTGGCGTTCCTGCCGGAAGGCCGTACCGCTGGCGGATGCCTGTTTACCCATCCGGGGATGTGGCCGGAACTCGGAGGGATGGATGGGTTCTTTGCGGCGCGGTTGGTGAAGTGAAAAAGTTTTTTAATTCCTGGCTTCAGGTAAGAAGGTTTAGTAAGTCCTTCTTTTTGTGAACAAAAAGAAGCAAAAAAACTTTGTCAATTTTGGGCCTCGACCCTTGCGGCCGACTAATCACTTGTCACAAGTAGAGTCGGCTGGTTAGGAAATACGCCATGATAGCTCCGCTGGTGATCGCCCCTAGCCTCCTCGCCGCTGATTTTGCCCGGCCGGGCGAGGAAGCCGCCGCTGTTGAACGCGCCGGCGCCGATTGGCTGCACCTCGACATCATGGATGGACACTTCGTGCCCAATATCAGCTTTGGGCCGTTCGTGCTGAAGGCACTGAAGCCGTACACGAAACTGTTCTTCGACGTGCACCTGATGATCTCGCCGGTGGATCTGTACATCCAGGACTTCGCCGACGCCGGCGCGGATCGGATCCAGGTGCACGTGGAGGCGGGCCCGCATCTGCACCGCTCGCTGCAACTGATCAAACATCTGGGCAAACTTGCGGGGGTGGCACTCAACCCGGCTACCCCGGCCGAGGCGGTCGGAGAGGTGCTGGACCTGGTCGATCTGATTAATGTGATGACCGTGAACCCGGGGTTCGGCGGACAGAAATTTCTTGCCAGCCAGTTGACCAAAATCGCCGCGCTGCGGCGGATGATCGACCAGAGCGGGCGGAATATCCGGCTGGAAGTCGACGGTGGGATTACTGCGGAAACCGCGCGCGAAGTGGCCGCGGCGGGCGCGGATACACTGGTCGCGGGGACTGCGATCTTTGGCGCGCGCGACTACAAGGCCGCGATCGACGGGCTGCGGGCGGCGTACGCGGGAAGCGCCAGTGAGTGATAGAAGTGGCAGTCTTCTTTTTGTGAACAAAAAGAAGCAAAAAAACTTTGTCAATTGGAGCGCGACGGCCGTGGGCGGTGCGTGCCAACGTGAGCAAAAGCTTTTTGCTTCTTTTTTTCAAAAAAGATGCTTCCTTTCTTTGCTGGTGGCGGCGTGACCGGTGCCAACTGGTTCACCCGCGCACGGTTGGTTCTTAGTGAATTCGGCCGGCTCGGGATGCGCCACGTGCCCGATGCGCCAGCCTTGCCGGTGCGCGATCCATGGCCTGGCGATCCGGCGCATGGTGCCCGGATCATGCGCGGCGAGTTCGATCATCTGGGGGGTGCGCGGCCGATCAAGAGCGGCGGTTGGAATGACGATACCGGGTCGCTGTTGCTGCGCTCGGCGCTGCATGGGTTTACCTGGCTGCGCGATCTGCGCGCGCTCGGTAGCGATGGAGCGCGGGCGCGGGCGCGGGCGCTGGTGCAGGATTGGATCAATGCACCTGCACGCGATCCGGTCGCGGATCATCCGGACGTGGTGGGGGCTCGGATTTGGGCCTGGCTGGCACATTATGATTTCTTCGCGGCCAGCGCCGATGATCAATACCGCCAGCGGCTGATGGGGCGGCTGCTCGGCGATGCGCGCGCGCTCGCGGTGGCGATTCCGGTGGAGGAAAATGACGGAAGGGCGCTGAGCGCGATTAAGGGGCTTATCGCCGCGGCCAGCGCTATTCCCGAACATGACGCGCTGATGGTGCGGGCGTTGAAATTTCTGCCGGCGGAGATTTCGCGTCAGGTGTTGGCGGACGGGATGCATTGCGAACGTAGCCCGGCGGCGCACCTGGGGGCGCTGCAGTGCTTGATCGAGATCAGGGCGCTGCTGCAGGCAGCGCAATCTCCGGCCGTGCCCAGCCTCGCCAGCGCCATCGAACGGATGAGCGCGGCACTGCGATTGCTGCGGCATGGCGACGGTAGTCTGGCGCTGTTCAATGGGACGGCCGAGATCGCGCCCAATCTGATCGAATTGGTGCTTACCCAGGCAGGGCGCGCCGGCCGGGTGCCAGGGGTGCTTGAAGAGGGTGGATTCAGCCGGTTACAGGCCGGACGCACCTTGCTGATCGCGGATACCGGCGCGCCACCGCCGGCGGGGATGGACCGATTTGCCCATGCCGGGACACTTAGCTTCGAACTGTCGCTGGGGCGCGAGCGGTTGATCGTGAATTGCGGCGCCCTGCCCGGCGCCAGTAGTGCCTGGCGCGACGCATTGCGCGCCACCGCGGCACATTCCACCTTGGTGGTGGCGGATACCAATAGCTCGGAGGTGAACGAGAACGGTTTGGGCAGGCGCGTGGGCAATGTGGAGATTTCTCGGCAGGAGGCTAACGGGGCACTCTGGCTTGATGTGTCGCAGGATGGCTGGAGCCGGAACCTGGGGATTATGCATCATCGCCGGATGTATCTGAGCGCCGACGGCGATGATCTGCGTGGTGAGGATCTGCTGGAGGGCGACGCACCTTACGGCAGTGTGGTGCGGTTCCACCTGCATCCGAACGTGCAGGCGAGCGTGCAACAGGATGGCGAGGCCGTGCTGCTGCGGCTGCCACTGGGAAGTTTCTGGCGGTTGCGCGCGGATGGAGGGGTGGTCGGACTGGAGGAGAGTATCTATTTCGGCGGGAGCGAGCCGCGGAGGTCGGAGCAGGTGACGATTACGATCGCGTCGGATGGACCGCAGATGGCGAAATGGGCGATTAGTAGGTTGGCTTAGGTTTAGGCAGTCTTCTTTTGGTGAACAAAAAGAAGCAAAAAACTTTGTCAATTGGAGCGCGCCGCCGCTTGTCCGTGAGCTCCAGGTGACAAAAGTTTTTTGCTTCTTTTTTTCAAAAAAGATGCTTCCTTACTGTACCTCGCCATTCGAGAAAATCTTCACTTGCTTCATGATGTCCAAGACATCCCCGTTGGCGAACTTTGCTGTGAGCAACTGGCCGCCTTTGCGGCCGTCGCGCATCGGGTGATAGGTGATCGTGACCTCGGTGCCGGGCGCGAAAGTGCTGCGGCTGATGCCCATCCGGTCGTATTGACTCGGGCCACCGCTTTCGAAGCCGTAGAGGCCGGTGTTTGGGCCGGTGCCAGGCACGCTCAGCCAAATCCAGACGTGCGGGTTGGTGAACTCGAAGAATTTTACCGTGCCGGCAAGGGTATCGGTCTTGGTTTTGTCGAACGCCGCGAAGGAGTGGTGGGCCTGGGCTGTGAGCGTAAGGGCGCCCACCAGGAGTATCGCGGAATGGAATTTTGCGTATCGGCTCATGTGCATTTTCCTGGGGATTTCACGACGTCGGGGGCGTCAGATTGACTTCTTCGTTGCCGTTCTGGTCCGGAGCATCGCGGTTGCCCTCACCACAGAAAGTGTCCTCGATCTCCCAATCCCGGTGGCGGACGTAGGACTGCGTCATACTCCACGGTGCCGTCATCACCGCGGGATCGGATACGGTGAGCTTCAACAATATCTTGTCTGGCGAAAGCATAGTGTAGCGCTCGATCAGATGGCTGGTGGCACTGGCGGGGACGCCGGTGGTGAGATTGACCTTCGACGACAGATTGGTGGTGTCGATCACCAGAGTCTGGCCCTCCCAGTGGCCGACGGAATAGCCTTCGTAGGTCGGGCCGTAATTGTGGTGGGGCAGGCCGTCCATGTAGACGTGGCGCACCCATAGCGCGTCCATGTCCGACATGATTACGATCTCGCCGGGAGTGAAATAGAATTTCAGGGGAAAGCCGGCGCCGATAATGCCGATCGGGCCGACCGGATCGCACGATGCCGATCCGGCGAGCCTCTTTACCGTGGCAGCACGGGCGGCGGCGGCGGCAGGCGTGAGCGGAAACTTGAGCCGCGATGTGCCGGTACCGAAGCCGACCATGACGGCAGCCCACATACCGGTGCCGACGTCGGGCCAATTGTAGATGTTGCCGCCGGCAAGCGACGGAGCGGCGCCGGCAACCTGGGTGGTCGATAGACCAGCCCCGATCAGCAGCGCGGCGATAGCGTTGGCGAACTTCATCAACTTCCCCCGTTCACGCGGCGAGTTTCGCCGGCTGATATTCTTGGTGTAGGGAATTTGATGGCATAATTGAGTCGCGAAAGCAAGTGACGGGCGGAAAGTTGGAGGGAGGGAGGAAGCATCTTTTTTGAAAAAAAAGTAAAAGACTTTTGTTCAATTGGGCCGGAGTACACAGTCGTGGAGCGGA
>Ga0302314_10012636_pt1 | contig 14579 bp, 10 predicted proteins | sample III_Palsa_N2_3_FD_200533 | JGI IMG/M metagenome (GOLD analysis project Ga0302314, IMG submission 200533) | Peat permafrost microbial communities from Stordalen Mire near Abisko, Sweden - III_Palsa_N2_3 | ecosystem: Environmental > Terrestrial > Soil > Palsa > Peat permafrost | place: Sweden... | reverse complement strand
TCTCGACCGAGTCGCAGGCCCAGCCGAAGAACACCGTGCTGGCCGGTACCGTCGCGACCGTGTTCAAGGGTGAGACGCTGCGCAGCATGCTGCTGAACGCCTACGGCTGGTGGAAGGTCTCCCAGATCACCTACATCGCCGCGCTGGTCGCGTTCGGCCTGGGCGGGCTGACCCTGATCGGCTCGGTGTTCGCCCTGGCTCTGGGCCGCCGGCCCGAGATCACCCACGAGGCCATCCCGGCCACCGGGCCCAACCCGTCGGCCCCGTCGACCCCGGCCAAGACCGCCTGACCCCGGTCACGGCTACAAGCCACGACCGCAGCACAACCGGCAGGCTCTCCGGCCGGCGCCCCAAAGGGCGCCGGCCGGAGGACTCAACGGAAGCACGAGAAACGCAAAGCCCCTAAACGTGAAGTAACAGTAAGGCGCGGACGATGTTCCAGGTGCGATTCCACGGCCGCGGCGGCCAGGGCGTAGTCACCGCCGCTGAGCTGCTCGCCGCGGCCGCGTTCAGTGAGGGCCGCCACGCACAGGCATTCCCGAGCTTCGGCTCGCAGCGGATGGGCGCGCCGGTGATGTCGTTCTGCCGGATCGACGACAAGCCGATCAGGACCCACGAGCCGGTCAGCGAGCCGGACGCGCTGATCATCCAGGACCCGACCCTGCTGCACCAGGCGGACCTCTTCGGGGGGTTCGGGGGGGTCGTCCCCCCAGGCCAGCAGAGCGCCGGGCTCGGCCGCGACGGCTACCTGCTCATCAACTCGGCGCACGGCTTCGGGGAGCTTGGCCTGGACGAGTTCGTCAAGCCGTTCCGGCGAGACCGGCTGCTGGTGATGCCGGCCTCGGCGCTGGCCCAGACCCACCTCGGCCGCCCGCTACCCGGCGCCGCGATGCTCGGCGGGTTCGCCGCGCTGACCTGGGTGGTCAGCCTGGACTCGGTGCTGGCCGCCATCAACGAAAGGTTCACAGGCGCGGTCGCGGAAGGCAACGAAGAAGCGGCCCGCGCCGCGTTCGCCTTCGTCAGGGACGAACGGGAGGCGCTCACCCATGCCTATGTTACGGCTTCTCGAGATGCAGCCCGAACAGGCCTAGGCAGCGCGCTATGCACGTTATCTTGTAATGCGTCTGCAGCCCCGCTGTTGGCTGCATATGCGCGAGCAAGGAGCGGCCTGGCTGTGTCCGTGACAACTGAGGCGTCGTGATACCGCCGGAACGGCGCACGCGGCTGGCCGCGGTTATGACGCTGACCTTCACCTGCCTGAGCATCGCGATCCTGGTGGGGGTAGGGGCGGCCGGTCCCTCGGCCGCCACGGTGCGGGTCTACCGGGCTGGTGGGTGGCCGCCGTGGTTCGCTTCCTTGCACCCCTCTGACCTGACGGTGACCGCCGTGTTGTGGGTGGCGCTGTTCCTCGGCGCCGCCGGTGTCGCGGCGGGGCTGGTCGCGGTACGGCGAGGGTGGCGCCCGCCGGCGCGCTGGCTGGTCGCGGGGGCGCTGGTGGCGGTCATCGTCCTGGCCGTGGTGCCGGCGGTCGGGTCCACGGACATGCTGGACTACGCGGCCTACGGCCGTATCGCGGTCCTGCACCACAGCCCGTACCTCATGACGCCGGGACGGCTGCGAGCAGCCCACGATCCGGTGGGACTTCTTGCGCCATACCTCTGGCAGAACATCCCCACCGTTTACGGCCCGCTGGCCACCGCAACCGAGTGGGCGGCGTCGGAACTGGGCGGCCGCTCGGCGGCTGTCACCATCTTCTGGCTGAAGGTGTGGAACGGCGTAGCGTTCGTCGTGGTCGTGCTCGCTTTGGACTGGCTGACCCGGGCCCGGCCGGCGATGCGGGCCCGGGCGCACTTGCTGTGGTCGGTGAACCCGCTGATGCTGTGGGCGGTGATGGCGGGAGGCCATGTCGACGGGCTGGCCGTCGGGATCGCCGTGCTGGCGCTTGCCGTCCTAGGCCGTACGGTGGTGCTGGCCCGCGAACCCGGCCGGATCGGCCTGGTCCGCGCGCTCGGTTCCGGATTGCTGCTCGGCGCCGCGACCGCGGTCAAGGCACCGTTCGTGCTGTTCGGTGCCGGCCTGGCCTGGGTGGCCCGGCGGTCGCCGCGGACCCTGGCGGCGGCGGCCGCCGGCGGCGCGGCGATGCTGGCGGCGGCGTACCTGGCGGCTGGCCGCGACGCGGTGACCGACACGGTCAACCGCGGCTATGGCGTCGCCGGTGACAACCTCTGGCAGGTGTTTTACCGCCTGGTCGGCTTCGGCCCGCCGTTCCGGCATATCACGCTGATCGCGGCGCTGGCGTTCGTCGCGCTCGCCGTGCTGCTGATCCGGCGCCCGCCGCCCGGCGCGCTGGACCTGCCGGTGATCTGGCCGGTGCTGGCCGCCGTGGTGGCGTGGACCTTTACCTCATCCCTGCAGCGGCCGTGGTACGACGTGATGATTTACCTGCCGCTGGTGTTCTTGCCGCCGTCCCGGCTTGACTGGGTGGTCCTGGGCCGCAGCGTAGCGGGCGGCATCGCCTACATCCCGGGCGTCATCGTGTCGCACTTGCATCCCGCATGGCTGCAAGCCGGTTACACCACGGTGGTCGCATATGTAACGCCGAGTGGCCGGCTGCTCGCGCTTGCCGCCCTTATCGTGCTGTGCCTTACCGGCGCCTGGAACCGCCGGAGGCCATCAGGTGAAGCGGTCAGCCAGCCCGATCCCGGCCGCCCCTCAGCGCGTCGGTGGCCAGTAGAGCTTGCCTTATTTCCGCTGACGCACCGGGTTTCGGCTGGAGTAGTGCCGTACCTACTCTGTATTTGCAACTTCGTAATGGTGCACGGTCAGGTCGCGCTCGATCAAGAACTGCTCGTCGTCCGGGTAGAAGACTGCCTTCTCGATGTCCTGGCCAGCGAAGGCCTCAATTGCGGCCCGGGACTCCCAGAAGCTCACCGTGATGAACTCGGCATGATCACCCTCCACACGCCAAAGCAGCCAGGCCCCGCGGTTGCCGGGCGTGCGCTGATAGCCCTCGATGCCGGTCTTCTGTACGTACGCTGCATAAGCGGGAGCGTCCTCCGCCCGGACCGCCCCGCGCCAAGTTCTCGCGATCATCCCCCGATACTCGCACACGTGCAGACAGTGCTGCCCGTCGGCAAGCTGGGACGGCTTACGTGACGCCAAGCACCTCGAAGGCCGGGTGCTTGGGCGCGATGGCGCGGATCTGGTCGTCGCTGGAGTCCGGCCCGGTGCCCTCGAAGAAGATCCCGACCTCTGCCTTCCACCTCTTGAGGTAGGCGCGCAGGATCGGTACTTTCTCGTCGTCGGTGAGCTCTCGGCCGCGGAAGCTCTCGGTACGCTTGCCCAGCCGCAGTTCGCCGGTGCCGGCCGCCCGCAGGTTGCGCACCCACTGGGTTTCGCCGCGGGCCGCGACGAGGTAACGGCGGCCATCGTGGCTGAGCAGGTTCACCGGCGTGGTGCGCCACTCGCCACTCGTCCGGCCCTTCACCGCAAGGAGCCGCGAGCCGATAATGCTGATGCCCTGCCGGGTCGCGATGGCCACCAACCGGTTGAAAACGTTGCGGGTGAACCAGCCAGGCGGGCGGTAGTGATCGGACATGCTGACCAGAGTAGCTGCGGGAGCTGCTGGTCCGGGTCCGGCCCTAGACGGGCGTGATCTGCCGGCCGGTGACGTGGGACGGGATGATCCGAACGAACAGTTCCCTCTCGCCGCTTGGCCAGGGCTCGACGCCCGCCGCCAGGGCGGAGTCGCGCTCGGCCTCGGACACATGGTGCGCCGGCCCCTGGATCAGCACGCTCCAGCCCTGCCGCCCGGCCACGTCGATGTCGTCGATCTCGAACGCGACCTTGTAGTCCCCGCCGGCGATCCCGGTCTGCAGATCCTCATCGAGCGCGCTGTGCCGAACGGTGCGGAACACGACCGCCCCGTCGTGCCACTTGTAGTTCACCGGCAGCACCACCGGGCCGAACCGGCTGTGGTAAGCAATCCGGCCGATTCCGCCCCCCGCTATCAGCCGGAGGCACTCGGCCTCGTCAAGTTCCGTGATCGTGCGGTCAGACATGTCTGATCCTTCCCCAGTGCGGGCCTGTCGCCTAGTTATGACCGTAGCGCCGGGCGCCCCCACCGCGAAACTAGCGTCCGTCCGGAAACGCCGTGACCTTCAACCCGGCCGGTCATGGACCTTCGGCCCTGCCGTCGCACCGGCCCGCGGCGCGAGGGTAGAGGTAGGAACGATACGGACAGGTGGCGGCAGCCACGCTGGACCTGGAAGACGAGGTGGACACCTCCTCCACCCCGACCACCAGCGCCCTCAAGGTCGTCCTCAGCCGCTGAGGTACAGCAGAAAAACCAGGAGCGAGAACGATGAAAACCGTCGTCAAGGACGTCATGACCACCCGGGTGATCTGGGTCAAGCACGACGCCTCGTTCAAGGAGATGGCCGCACGGCTGCGCGAGAACCGGGTCAGTGCGTTCCCTGTCCTGGATGACGAAGGGAAAGTGATCGGCGTCGTCTCCGAGGCCGACCTGCTGACCAAGGAAGCCCTGGACGGCGGGTACGACGGCATGCCGGGCATGATCACCGGCCTGCTGCGCCGTAAGGAGCAGGGAAAGGCACGCGGGATAACCGCGGGCGACCTGATGACACACCCGGCGGTGACCGTGGGCCCCGGCGACTCGATCGAGAAGGCGACCAAGCTGATGTACAAGCGCAAGGTCAAGAGGCTCCCCGTCATCGACGGGGACGGCCGCCTGACCGGGATCGTCAGCCTGGCCGACGTGCTGTCGGTCTTCGACCGCTCGGACGACGAGATCCGCGGCGAGATCGCCGTCCGCGACCGCCTCAGCTACTTCCCGCCGAAGGGATGACCGTAATGAAGACGACAGCGATGAAGACCAGCGTCAAGGACGTCATGAGCACTCAGGTCGTGGCGGTCAAGCTCGGCGCGTCGTTCAAGGAGATGGCGTCCAGGCTCCGTCAGTCCCGGGTCAGCGCGTTTCCCGTCATCGACGACGACGGGAAGGTGATCGGGGTCGTCTCCGAGGCCGACATGCTGGCCAAGGAAGTCCTGAACGCCGACCACACCGGAACGATCACCGCCATGCTGCACCGCCGGGAGCAGGACAAGGCCGACGGCCTCACCGCGCGCGACCTGATGACGCACCCGGCGGTCACCGTGAGGCCAGACGATTCGGTCGAGCAGGCCGCCCGGCTGATGTACACCCTCCAGATCAGGCGACTTCCCGTCATCGACCACGACGGCCGGCTGGTCGGGATCATCAGCCGGACCGACGTGCTGGCGGTCTACGACCGGCCCGATGATGAAATCCGGCAGGAGATCATCGACAACGTAATCGTGCACGGGTTTCTCCAGGACCCGGAGGTGTTCACGGTGGGCGTCCAGGCGGGCGTGGTGACCCTGGAGGGGAGCCCGGAAAGCGCCGCGCTTGGCCACGACCTGGTGCGCAAGATGCGGCACGTCCAGGGCGTCGTCGCCGTCCGCGACCGCCTCAGCTACCCCGACGTGTTTCCCACCGTGGTCGGCCCCGGCTTCTGACCCAGAGTCTTGCCACCCAGAGTCTTGCCACCCAGAGTCTTGCCACCCAGAGTCTTGTCACCCAGAGTCTTGCCACCCAGGGAAGGGGGCCGTCCATGAGCACGGCGCAGGACGCCGGCCATGTGTACGCGCTGCTGTCCGACGGGGCGACGGTCGAGATCCGCCCCGCGACCCCGGACGACTTCGAGGCGGTCAAGGCCTTGCATGAGGCGATGTCCCCCGCCAGCACCTACATGCGCTTCTTCAACTTCAGCCGGCTGGCGGCCGGCACCGAGGCGCGGCGGATCTGCCAGGACCCGACGGCGAGAAACGTGACGCTGCTCGCGCTGGCGGACGGCACCGTGGCCGGCTGCGCCAGCTACACGGTTACCGCGCCCGGCGTGGCGGAGGTCGCGTTCGCGGTGGCCGACCACATGCATCACCGGGGCATCGCCACCCTGCTGCTCGAGCACCTGGTCTCCTGGGCGCGCAGCCATCAGATAACGACGTTCACCGCGCAGACGCTATCCGGGAACAAGGCGATGCTGAATGTCTTCGCCGACGCCGGCCTGCCCGTTGACCGTCACTACGCGGACGGGATCTATGAGATGACCTTCCCACTGGCTCTCGACGGCATGCCAGCCGCCCTGGACCCATACCTGACCGCCGTGGACGAACGGGAAGGCCGGGCCGAGAACGCCAGCCTGCGGCACGTGCTCGCGCCCGAGTCGGTGGTGGTGATCGGCGCGAGCCGGCGGCGTGGCACGATAGGCCGCTCGATCCTGGACAACATCGCGGCCGGCGGCTACGCAGGCCGCGTCTACGTGGTCAACCCGCGCGCCCGGCAGATCCGCGGCGAGCGCTGCCTGACCTCGGTCCTCGACCTGCCCGAGCCGGCCGACCTGGCGGTCATCGCGGTGCCCGCCGCGGCGGTCCTGAACGTGGCGGAGCGGTGCGGCCAGCGCGGGGTGCGGTCCCTGGTGGTGATCACCTCCGGGCTGGACGTCGCCGCCTGCGCGGACCTGCTCGCGGTGTGCCGCCGCCACGGCATGCGGCTGGTCGGCCCGGACTGCTTCGGCGTGGCCGTGCCTGGCATCGGCCTGGACGCCACGTTCGCCGCCAGCCGCCCCCAGCCGGGGGTGGCCGGCCTGGTGATGCAGTCCGGCGGCCTGGGCTTCGCCCTGATGGACCAGCTCTCCCGGCTCGACATCGGGATCTCCTCGTTCGCGTCGGTCGGCGACAAGCTGGACGTGTCAAGCAACGACCTGCTGCTATGGTGGGAACACGACGGGGTGACCAAGGTCGCCGTGCTGTACATCGAGTCGTTCGGCAACCCGCGCAAGTTCGCCCGCACCGCCCGCCGGGTCGGCGCCACCATGCCCGTGCTGACCGTGTCCGCCGGGCGTTCGGCCTCCTCCGACCGGGCCGACTCCGAAGCGGTCCCGATGGCCAGCCGGGAGGCCTTGTTCGAGCAGGCCGGGGTCATCACCACGTGCGGGTTCGGCCAGCTGATCGAGGCCACCGCGCTGCTGGCCACCCAGCCGGTTCCGGCCGGGCGCACGGTCGCGATCGTGTCCAACGTGGGCAGCGCGGGGCAGCTGACCGCCGACGCCTGCACCGACCGGGGCCTGACCGTCTACCGCCCGCACGGCCTGACCAGGCGGCGGCTGCGCGCGCTGGCCCGCGGCACCGCCCCTGTCGGCACCGCCCCCGTCGGCACCGGCCCGGTCAACACGGGGACCACAGTGTCGGAGCAGGATTACCGCCAGTGCCTGGAGTTGCTCGCGGCCGACGATGAGGTAGACGCGATCATCGCGCTGGTCCTGCCTACCGGGGCGACCGGTGATCTGGTCCGGGCCGTCCAGGAGGCGGACGTGCGCATCCCGCTGGCCGCCGTCGTGCTCAACCAGCCAGAATCGGTCCGGCTGCTGCCCCGCCCCGCGGCGCAGAGCCGGATACCCGCGTATAACTACCCGGAAGCCGCCGTGGGCGCGCTGGCCCGCGCGGCCGGCTACGGGGCCTGGCGGGCGCAGCCGCGCGGGCAGCTGCCCGACCTGCCGGATATCAACCCCGAGCAGGCCAGGACGCTGGCGCGCGAGTTCTTGCACCAGGCGCCAGAGGGGGGCTGCCTCCCGCTCGGCGCCGCCGCCGGCCTGTTGGGCTGCTACGGCATAACCCTCGGTGATCCCGCGGGCGACACCGAGGTGACCGTCCGGGTCACCGCCGACGGCACCTTCGGCCCGCTGGTGGTGCTCGGGATCGGCGAGGCCTCAGCGGCCCGGCTCACGCCGCTGACCGACATCGACGCGGACAATCTGATCCGCTCGGTCCGCCCCGCGCCGCCGCGGCCAGAGGACCGCCCCGCGCCGCTGCCGCCACAAGGCCGCCCTGCGACCGGGCTGCGCGATCTTCTGCTGCGGGTCTCCCGGCTCGCCGACGACCTGCCCGAGGTCACCGACCTCGACCTCGACCTGGCCGGCCCGGATGAGATGGTAGTGACGAACGCGCGGATCAAGCTGGCGCGCTACGAGCCGCAGGACCCGTTCCTTCGCAAGCTGCGCTGATCCGCCTCCGAACGCTGATGCGCCAGGATAGATACTGGTCACCGTGGGCAGACGCCACTGCCCGTTCTGACAATAAAAGGGGTTCATCCGTGACTGAGACTCAACCGGGGCCGTTGACAAGCAGCGAGCTCGACGCGCTGGACGCGTGGTGGCGGGCCGCGAACTACCTGTCGGTGGGGCAGATCTACCTGATGGCCAACCCGCTGCTGACCGAACCGCTGCGCCCGGAGCACGTCAAGCCCCGGCTGCTCGGTCACTGGGGCACCACGCCGGGGCAGAACATGCTCTACGCGCACCTGAACCGGGTGATCAAGAACTCGGACCTGGACATGATCTACATCTCCGGGCCGGGGCACGGCGGGCCGGGCGTGGTGGCCAGCACCTATCTGGAGGGCACGTACACCGAGCTGTACCCGCGCATCACCCAGGACGCCGCGGGCATGGGCGCTCTGTTCAGGCAGTTCTCCTTCCCCGGCGGCATCCCCTCGCACGTGGCCCCGGAGACGCCAGGCTCGATCCACGAGGGCGGTGAGCTCGGCTACTCGCTGGTGCACGCGTACGGGGCGGCCTTCGACAACCCGGACCTGATCGTGGCCTGCGTGATCGGCGACGGCGAGGCGGAGACCGGGCCGCTGGCCGCCAGCTGGCACTCCAACAAGTTCCTGGACCCAGCCGTGGACGGCGCGGTGCTGCCGATCCTGCACCTGAACGGGTACAAGATCGCCAACCCGACCGTACTGGCCCGGATCCCGCACGCCGAGCTGGAAGCGCTGCTGAACGGTTACGGCTATCAGGTGCACCTGGTCGAGGGCGATGACCCCAAGCTGGTGCACCAGCAGCTCGCCGCCACCATGGACACGGTGATCGCCGAGATCGGTGCCATCCAGCGCCGGGCCCGCGAGGACGGTGACCTGACCAGGCCGCTGTGGCCGGCCATCGTGCTGAAGACGCCCAAGGGGTGGACCGGGCCCAAGGTGGTAGACGGGCTGCCGGTGGAGGGGACGTGGCGGGCGCACCAGGTGCCGATCGCCGCGGCCCGCACCAACCCCGGGCACCTGGCCCAGCTGGAGTCGTGGCTGCGCTCCTACCGGGCGGAGGAGCTGTTTGACACCGCGGGCACGCTGATACCCGAGCTGGCCGCCCTGGCGCCGCGCGGCGAGCGGCGGATGAGCGCGAACCCGCACGCCAACGGCGGCGTGCTGCTGCGCGATCTCGACCTGCCCGACTTCAAGGACTACGCCGTGACGGTGGCCAAGCCCGGCGACCAGATGTCGGAAGCCACCCGGGTGCTCGGCGACTGGCTGCGCGACGTGATCAAGGCCAACCCGTCGAACTTCCGGCTGTTCGGCCCGGACGAGACCGCCTCGAACCGGCTGGGTGACGTCTTCGAGGTGACCAACCGGGCCTTCGACGGGGAGATCATCGACGGCGACGATCATCTCGCGCCCGACGGCAGGGTGATGGAGGTGCTGAGCGAGCACATGTGCCAGGGCTGGCTGGAGGGTTACCTGCTGACCGGCAGGCACGGCCTGTTCAACTGCTACGAGGCGTTCATCCACATCATCGACTCGATGTTCAACCAGCACGCCAAGTGGCTGAAGGTCACCAGGGACATCCCCTGGCGGCGCCCGGTCGCCTCGCTGAACTACCTGCTGTCCTCGCTGGTGTGGCGGCAGGACCAGAACGGGTTCAGCCACCAGGATCCCGGCTTCATCGACCACGTGGTGAACAAGAAGGCGTCGATCATCCGGGCTTACCTGCCGCCGGACACGAACACGCTGCTCTCGGTGGCGGATCACTGCCTGCGCTCGCGGCACTACGTCAACGTCGTCGTGGCCGGCAAGCAGCCCCAGTGGAACTGGCTGACGATGGACGAGGCCATCATCCACTGCACCCGGGGCGCCGGGATCTGGGAGTGGGCCTCGAACGACGCGCCGGACGCACCGGACGTGGTGATGGCGTGCTGCGGCGACATTCCCACCCTGGAGATCATGGCCGCGGTCTCGCTGCTGCGCGAGCACCTGCCGGAGCTCAAGGTCCGGGTGGTCAACGTGGTCGACCTGATGCGGCTGCAGCCCGAGACCGAGCACCCGCACGGCATGTCCGACGCCGAATTCGACACGCTGTTCCCTGTCGACCGGCCGGTGATCTTCGCCTACCACGGTTACCCGTGGCTGATTCACCGGCTGACCTACCGGCGGCACGGGCACGACAACCTGCACGTCCGCGGCTACAAGGAAGAAGGCACCACCACCACGCCGTTCGACATGGTGATGCTGAACGACCTGGACCGGTTCCACCTGGTCATGGACGTGATCGACCGGGTCCCCGGGCTGGCGTCCTCGGCCGGGCACGTCCGGCAGCTGATGGAGGACAAGCGGCTCACCTGCCGCGCGTACACCCGTGAGCACGGCGAAGACGCCCCCGAGATCAACGACTGGAAGTGGCCGTACTGACTCAGATCCTGGTCGTCAACGCCGGGTCGAGCAGCCTCAAGCTGCGCGTCCTTGACGACGCCGACGAGGTCACCGGCTCCGCCGACCTGTCCTCGGACGGGGACAAGGGGGCCCTCGAGGCGACGATCGAGGCGTTCGGCGAGGTGCACGCGGTCGGCCACCGGATCGTGCACGGCGGCGATGAGTTCAGCGGCCCGGTGCTGATCGAGGGCGGCGTCCGGCAGCGGCTCTGCGCGCTCACCGACCTGGCTCCGCTGCACCAGCCCAAGTCGCTCGCCGCCCTGGACGCGGTGACCGCGGTGCTGCCCGACGTGCCCGCCGTCGCCTGTTTCGACACCGCGTTCCACACCACCATCCCGGCCGCCGCCGCCACCTTCGCGCTGCCCGCCCAGTGGCGGGAGCGCTGGGCGCTGCGCCGGTTCGGGTTCCACGGCCTGTCCCACGCCTACGTGTCACGCCGGGCCGCGGACCTGCTCGGTGTTAGCTCATCCGGTGTTAGCTCATCCGGTGTTAGCTCATCCGGTGTTAGCTCATCCGGCCCAGGCTTGCGGCTGGTCAGCTGCCACCTCGGCGCGGGCGCGTCGCTGGCGGCGGTGCAGGACGGGCGCAGCGTGGATACCACGATGGGCTTCACCCCGCTGGACGGCCTGGTCATGGCCACCCGCTCCGGTTCTGTCGACCCCGGGCTCGTGCTGTGGCTGCAAACGCACGCGGGGATACCCGCGGGCGAACTGGGTGACGCCCTGGAGAACCGGTCCGGGCTGGCCGGCCTGGCCGGGACTGGCGACCTGCGCGAGATCCTGGCCCGGGCCGCGGCGGGCGACGCCCAGGCGGAGCTGGCCCGGGAGGTGTACCTGCACCGGCTGGCCGGCAGCGTGGCCGCGATGACCGCCGCCCTGGGCGGCCTGGACGCGGTCGTGTTCACCGGCGGCGTCGGGGAGAACTCGGCCGAGATCAGGTCCCGGGCCGCCGGCCGGCTCGGCTTCCTCGGGGTCCATGTCGACCATGAGCGGAACGACACTGGTCCCGGCGACCGGGACATCGGCCCGCCGGACGCCCCGGTCCGCGTCCTGGTGATCAGCGCCCGCGAAGACATCGAGATCGCCGGCCAGGTCCGCGAGGTCATACCGTTCCTATTGAGCTAGCCGGAGCTGGTCCTGGCTAGCCGACGGCCCCGAACGGTCGTGGGTCGCCTGGTCGGGCGGGCGTGGCCGCTGGGCCGTCGCGGTCTTCCGCCACCGTGGTGGCTGCCGTTGGGCCTGACGGGGCCTGCCGTCCCTGGTGCGCGCTGTGGCTGCGGGTGCTCGGGGGGCAGTTCTCGCCGGCTGGTCCGCTGGCCGCCGCCGGTCACGCCTGCCCGTCGCCGCGCCCGCACGGCAACACAGCATCCGTCTACCTGTTCTATATCAGCCATAGTCTAAGCCTATCAAATAGAACATGTTTACGTCTTCTGGATCCGCAGAAAAGCGCAACTGTTCTTACCTCCGTAACCGAACCGTGCGAAACTGGCCGGGCAAACTTCGGACCGAGCCAGCCATCGGAGCCCAGGTCATGCCTTCGTCAGTTCCCGTTATCGACCTCGCGCCCTGGTACAGCGGCGAGGCGGAGGCCCGCGCCGCCGTCGCCGCCCAGGTCGACGCCGCGCTCCGCAGCGTAGGCTTCTTCCTGATCACCGGGCACGAGGTGCCAGGCAAGCTGCCGGCCCAGGTCCGCGCCCAGGCCCGGACGTTCTTCGCGCTGCCGGCGCAGGTCAAGCAGCGGTACGCGGTCACCGTCGGCGGCCGGGGCTGGCTGCCGCCCGGTGTCGAGGCGAACGGCTACGCCGAGGGCACCGAGACGCCGCCGGACCTGAAGGAGTCGTTCGCGGTCGGCGCCGACACCCCGACCGGCGACCCCGAAGTCGACGGGTACTGGTTCCAGCCCAACGTCTATCCGGCCGAGATCCCGGCGCTGCAGCCCGCCGTCGTCGCCTACCTGGCCCGGATGCGGGCGCTCGCGGACGAGCTGCTGGTGATCTGCGCGGCCGCGCTCGGCCTGGAACCCCACTTCTTCACCCGCCACACCGGACACGCCACGCACACCATGAACGTCAACTGGTACCCGCCGATGGCGGTGGCCGGGGAGCCGGAACCAGGCCAGTTCCGGATCGGCCCGCACACGGACTTCGGCACGGTCACGATCCTGGACCGCGAACCGGGCCGCGGCGGCCTGCAGGTGTGGACCGAGCAGGACGGCTGGGAAGACGCGCCGTACGTACCGGGCGCGCTCACCATCAACACCGGCGACCTGCTCGCCCGGTGGAGCGGCGGCCGGTGGAAGTCCAACCGGCACCGCGTGCTGCCGCCTCAGGCCGAGGCGCCGGACGAGGACCTCGTCTCGCTCGTCTACTTCTACGAGGCCGACCACGACGCCGTGATCGAGTCCCTGCAGCCCCCGATCGGCCTGCCGAACGACCATGCCCCCGTCATCTCGGCCCAGTTCCTCAAGGAACGCCTGGACGCGATCACGGTTGGGTAGTTACGGCGGTTAACCGTCCCGGTGCCGAGCAGGCCGCTCGTCGGGCTGGGTAGCATCCGAGATCATGACCACACAGCAGGCGGAACCCGCCGCGCCGCCCGGTGAGCTGGCCCGTGAGCTGGCCGCGGCGTTGCGCGCCGCCGGGCTGAACGGCGTGGATGACTCGGGCCGCCGCCGGGCCGAGTACTCCTCCGACGCGTCCAACTACCGGGTCGTGCCAACCGTGGTCGCCTTCCCCCGGCACGTGGACGAGGCAGCGGCCGCGCTGGCCGTGGCCCGGCAGCTCGGCGTGCCGGTCACCTGCCGGGGTGCCGGCACCTCCATCGCCGGCAACGCCGTCGGTACCGGCCTGGTGCTGGACTTCTCAAGGCACCTGAACCGGGTGCTCGCGGTCGATCCGCAGGCGCGGACCGCGGTCGTCGAGCCCGGCGCGATCCTGGACGACATCACCGCGGCCGCGGCGGGGCACGGGCTGCGGTTCGGCCCCGATCCTTCCACCCACGCGCGGGCCAGCATCGGCGGTTCGATCGGGAACAACGCCTGCGGCTCGCGCGCGCTGCGGTACGGCCGCACCGCCGACAACGTGGTGAGCCTGGACGTGCTGACCGCCTCGGGGGAGCGGCTGGCGGCGCGGCGTTTCGGCCGTGACGGCCTGGCCGCCGCCGGGCCGGCCGGGATGGCGCTCGGCGCGCTGGTCGCGGACCGCCTGAGCATGATCCGCACCGAGTTCGGCCGGTTCACCCGGCAGGTGTCCGGCTACTCCCTGGAGCACCTCCTGCCGGAGAACGGCGCGGACCTGGCCAAGTTCCTGGTCGGCACCGAGGGCACGCTCGGCCTGGTGGCCGGCGCGACGGTGCGGCTGGTGGCATCGCCGAAGGCGGTGGCGCTGGCCGTGCTCGGCTATCCCGGCATGCCGGAGGCAGCGGACGCGGTGCCCGGCCTGCTGCCGCACGACCCGGTGGCGCTGGAGGGCATGGACGCGCGGCTGGTGGAGGTCTTCCGCGCCCGCCGCGGTGCGGCCGCCGTGCCCGGCCTGCCCCGGGGGCAGGCCTGGCTGTTCGCCGAGACGGCGGGGGAGACCGAGGCGGAGGCGCGGGCGGCGGCCGAGCGGCTGATCGCCGACGGCGGCGCCCTCGACGCAGCCGTGGTCGCCGGCGGCCCGGCCCGGGCCCTGTGGCGGATCCGCGAGGACGGCGCCGGCCTGGGCGGCCGTACCCCGGCGGACGCGCCGGCCTGGCCCGGCTGGGAAGACGCCGCCGTCCCGCCCCGCCACCTGGGCGCGTACCTGCGTGACTTCGGTGCGCTGATGGCCGAGCACGGCCTGGACGGGCTGCTCTACGGGCACTTCGGCGACGGCTGCGTGCATGTCCGCATCGACTTCCCGTTCTCGTCCGCGCCCGGCCGTTACCGGCCGTTCGTCGTCGCCGCCGCGCAGCTGGTGGGCAAGTACGGCGGCTCGATGTCCGGCGAGCACGGCGACGGCCGGGCCCGCGGCGAGCTGCTGCCG
>Ga0302314_10012634_pt1 | contig 14583 bp, 15 predicted proteins | sample III_Palsa_N2_3_FD_200533 | JGI IMG/M metagenome (GOLD analysis project Ga0302314, IMG submission 200533) | Peat permafrost microbial communities from Stordalen Mire near Abisko, Sweden - III_Palsa_N2_3 | ecosystem: Environmental > Terrestrial > Soil > Palsa > Peat permafrost | place: Sweden... | reverse complement strand
CGCGCCGGGCTAGGCCGCGCTCGCCGCCGATTCGGTCTGGCCGGCGAGGTCCCTGTTCTCCGGAACGAACTTGCTTGCCGTGAACGTGGCGCCCTGCGGATCGGTGATGACGGTCATCCTGACCCACGGGGCATCGAACGGGGCCACGTCCACCCTGCCGCCCAGCTCCACGGCTCGCTCGGCCGTCGCATCCGCATCGTCGACCGCGAATGTCACGCTCCAGTGCGCGCCGGGGCCGGGTTGGTCGTCCGCGATCGGTCCGAGCGCGGCGACGACGTCCGCGAACCCCTCCGGCGCACCGCTACCGGCCATCCGCTCGAGCAGCCCGGGATCGCGCTGCTCGAGGAACTCGCCGTACCCCGGGAGCCGCCACATCCGAGCGCCGCCTCCGAGGTCGAGTGTCTCCCAGCCGAACACCGAGCCGTAGAACGCCTTCGCGGCTTCAACGTCGCCGGTGCCCAGCGTGTTGAAGTTCAGCGAGCCGGGCTCGTTGACGATCTGCGCGCCCTTGTGCCGGTTCGCCTGCCAGAGGCAGAACACGGCCCCTTCGGGATCCATGCACACCGCCATCCGGCCTGCCTCCATGACGTCGAACGGGTCGGTTAGGACACGGCCGCCCGCGTCGCGCACCTTCGCGGCGGTCTCGTCGGCGCTCTCAACCCAGACGTAGGTGTTCCACGTGGCCCGCTCCGGCGCCCCCTCGGGTAGCGACGCTATCGCGGCCACGTCGCCGCCCCGGAGGCGAGCGGCGAAGTAATGGCCGGGCGCGTCCGGCGGCATCGCGTCCTCGAGCTGCCATCCGAAGAGGCCACTGTAGAAGGCGACTGCGGCCTCCGGATCGGGCTGGCTTGTGTCGACCCAGCACGGAACCCCCGGGATGTATCCGTCTCGCTCAAGCATTGCTGCTCCCTTCTGGCTTGTTGACATCCGGACCAACCCTAGGGATGGTTTAGGTCAATATCCGTCCTCAATTGTCGTGACCATGAACCTCGATGTACGAGACCTCCAGCCGACTGCTTGAACTGCTCTCCCTGCTTCAGGGACGCCGCGACTGGCCGGGCGACGAGCTGGCCGAGCGGCTTGAGGTGTCCGGCCGGACGATCCGGCGCGACATCGAGCGGCTGCGCCAGCTCGGCTACCCGGTGGCGTCGCTCACCGGCCCCGCCGGCGGCTACCGGCTCCGCGCCGGAACCGCGATGCCGCCACTGCTGCTCGATGACGAGGAGGCGATCGCGATCGCAGTCGGTCTGCGCACCGCCGCAGGCGCCTCGGTGAGCGGCATCGACGAGGCGGCAGTCCGCGCTCTCGTCAAGCTCGAACAGGTCCTGCCCGTGCACCTGCGCCGCCGCGTCAGCGCGCTCAGCTCGGCGACGTTTACGCTCCCGGTCTCCGGCCCGACCGTCGACCCGCAGCACCTGACCGCGATCGCCACCGCCTGCCGCGACTCCGAATGCGTTCGCTTCGGCTACCGAGCCCGTGACGGCACCGGCAGCCGCCGTGAGGTCGAGCCCCACTCGCTCGTCAACCGCGGCCGCCGCTGGTATCTCCTCGCCTGGGATCGTCGCCGTGGGGACTGGCGCACGTTCCGCCTCGACCGCCTGACCAGTCCGGCGTCGACCGGCGTGCGCTTCACTGCGCGCATCCTGCCGACCAAGGATGCGGCCGCATACGTCGAGCAGAGCATCGCCGGTGCGCCAAACCGATTCGAGGCCCGGGTCACTCTGCATGTCGCGGCGGCGCAGATCGGGCGTCGGCCTCCGGCGCACTGGGGCACGATCGTGCCGATAGACGAGCACAGCTGCGAGTACAGGACTGGCGACGACGACCTCCGATGGCTCGCACTGCGGATTGCGCTGCTCGGCGTCGAATTCGAAGTGCACGACCCGCCTGAGCTGGTCGAGGAGGTGCGGGCCCTGGCCGCCCAGTTCACCCGCGCTGCTCGCTGAGCGTCGGCGGCTACCGGATGTAGACTCGCGCCTGATGGTCCCGACCGGGGACGCTGCCCGCCCATCGCCCGTTCTTGGCTCGAGGCCGCGACTCGGCAGCTTGGCGCGCCCTTCGGCAGCCTGGTTGTGGTGGCTGCCGGTCTTCTTCGCGGGCTTGTACGTCCTCGGCGCGCTCAGCGACCTGCACACAATCCTGACGGCGATCTACCAGAACAGCGACTACGCCGCGGCTCCGGTCCTCGCACAGCTCCTCGCGCACGCCCCATCCGGTAGCTACACGATCCTCGGCGATCACGCGTACTTCGAGGAGTTCCTCGCGCTGCTCCTCACTCGTGGACTTCCGCTCCACCGTCAGCTCTGGTTCCTCGCGCCTGTGCTGTTCAGCATCGGGGGCCTGGCGGCGCTCCTGTGGTCCGTCGCGCGTGCGTTCGGACTGTGGGCGGCCGCGATCGTCGGGTCTGCGCTCGTCTGTCTGGGCGATCTCGGGCTGCTTGACTTCTTCAGCTGGGGCGCCCACGGCAGCGCAGCGGTGCACGCGGTTGTGCTCGCGGCGGCACTTGTCTGGTTCGTGCCACGAGCGCACTCGCTTTCGTGGCCCAAGGTGTCGGTTGGGGCGGCCGCGCTCGGGCTCTTCAGCGCGCTGCCTACGGCCGGTGATCGGTTGTTCCTGGTCTGGGGGCTGGTGCCGTTCGTGGCAGCCACATTGCTGATCGCATGGCGTGGCCGAAGGCCGGCGTCGGAGCGGCTCGCCGCCTTTGGCCTCGGAACCGCGGCGGTGACACTGATCGGCGGCGCCGTGTTCGCGCATGCGATGAGCGCGAATGGGATCGGCGCATATCCGCCGGCGGCCAATGCTTTGCTGAGCTTTGCGACGCCGGCAGAGCTGGCCCGGAACACGGGCACCTTCCTCGAGGCTTTCACCAGCCTGGGGGGCGGCGACTTCTTCGGCGTAGCCGCGACCAGTGCCGCCGCTGTGGCCACGTTCGTGAGCGGAGCGCTCGTACTGGCGGCGCTCGCTGTCGTGTTGCTCGACATCAAACGGCGGGTCAGCTCTGCGGCGCCGCGGTCGCTCGGCGGCGACGGTGCGGTTGACGCACGCTCGGCCTACGCGGCGTTCTGGTCCCTGTCACTGCTCATATCGATCTCCGCTTATCTGCTCGGGAGTCCGGCCAGCTCTGTCTCAACAGCCGCCTACCTGCTCGGCGCCTATGTCGCAGTTGCCGCACTCCTGCCGCTGCTGTTGCTGCGTGGCAGGACATGGAAACTGGTGGTCGTCGTGGCGGTCTGCGCGTTCGCGGTGTCGGCGAATTACCGGCTTCACTTCGAGCCGCTGCTCCCGTCGAGCAGTCCGGATGCCACCACAGCCGCCGCGCTGGCCAGGTTCGCCCGCTCGGAGCACGCGAGATACGGCTACGCCGACTACTGGGACGCTGTGACGCTCACCTGGCAGACGGACTTCAAGACCGAGATCATCCCTGTCGCTGACTGTGGAGAGCCGCCCTCCCCGCTGTGCGAGGTCCACGCCGTAGAGCTCTCCAGCTGGTACACGCCGCGGTCGCACGTTCGAAGCCTGCTCATACTCGACCCCCTGTTTCCCGAGGTCACCAGGCCGGCCGCCCTTGGCCCGCCGGTCGCGAGCACGACCATCGGCCGCCTACGGGTGTACGTCTACCCATATGACATCGCCTCGCGAATCGGCCACGGTTGACGCTGGAGCCGGCTCCCACCCCGGCCCGCCGAACACGTATCCGGCGCGCTCACGCCAGCTCTGCGCGCGGCGCACGTCGCGCGCGATCGCCACGTACTCGTGGAATGCCACGTGCGTCGGCACGTGGCTCTCGATGTTCTTCGTCAGGCCGTAGCGGACGCGTTCGGTCTCCGCCTGGAAGGTTCCGAACAGCCGGTCCCAGATGATCATGATGCCGCCGTAGTTGCGGTCGAGATAGATCTCGTTGGCGCCGTGGTGGGCGCGGTGGTGGGACGGGGTGTTCATGACGAACTCGATCGGTCTCGGCAGCCGGCCGACCCGCTCGGTGTGGATGAAGAACTGGAAGGTAAGGCTGATCGACTGCTCGAGGATGATCATCCACGGCGGCAGGCCGATCAGCGCCAGCGGGATCCAGAACGCGAACGACGTCATCGGCACCCATGTCTGTCGCAGCGCGGTAGAGAGGTTGTAGTGCTGACTCGAGTGGTGCACGACATGGCTGGCCCAGAACACGCGCACCTCGTGGCTGACGCGGTGAAACCAGTAGTAGGCGAGATCGTCGGCAAAGAACAGCAGCACCCACGCCCACCACGCGCCGCTCGGGATCCGCAGCGGCGTGAGCTCGTACACGGCGGCGTAGACGGCCAGCACGGCTACCTTCCAGCCGACGTTGATGATCACGTTGCCGAGCCCCATGCTGATGCTCGTCGCGGTGTCCTTCGCGTCGTACCCGACCAGGCCGGCATCGGCCGAACGATCCCCGAGATCGCCCTGCTCCCCATCGCCCGTGTGGCGGAACGAGATCCACTCGACCGCGAGCAGAGCGACGAAGAACGGGATCGCGTAGAGGATCAGATTGAACATCGCGCCGGCGCAGTATCTCCGGCCGCGATCCATCTGTCAAGGCGTCTTATCAGATAAGCTTTGGCCGTGGTCGACAGCGGACGCCGCTACGGCGGGAGGACAAGCGAGGAGCGGCATGCCGAGCGCCGTGAGCGCCTGCTCGACGCCGCCCTCGAGCTGTTCGGCACCCGTGGTTACGCCGACACGACGATCGAGGCGATCTGCGCAGCGAGCCAGCTCGGCCCACGCTACTTCTACGAGCAGTTCGGCAGCCGCGAGGAGCTGCTGCTGGCCACGTACGAGCGCCACATGGAAGCGGTCACCGACGCGGTGCGTGCAAGCGTCGCGCAGGCCCCACCCGATCCGGTCGCGCGGCTCGAGGCCGGGCTACGAGCATTCGTCGATGCGCAACTCGCCGACGAGCGCGGCGCCCAAATCAATTACTTCGAGATCGTCGGCGTAAGTCCCCGGCTCGAGCAGCGGCGCCGCGACATGCTGCGTTTCTACGCCGGTTTCGTCGAGGATCAGATCAACGCGCTTGTCGGGGCCGGCAGGCTTCCCGAGCGTGACTACCGCCTGACCGCGGTCGCGCTCGTCGGCGCTACCGACGGTCTCCTGATCGATTGGCTCTCGACGCACCCTCGCCCCGACCGCGAGCCGGTGATCAGGGAGCTACTCGCGATCGGATCGCTGCTCGAAGTCGGACCACCGGAGCCCGGCCCGCCCGGATGACCGGAGCCCGGCCCGCCCGGACCACCGGAGCCCGGCCCGCCCGGACCACCGGAGCCCGGCCCGCCCGGGTGACGGTCGCTATCTTGCCCGTGAGTCATGAGCACCCGCGCATGGATGATCTTCGCCGCCGTATCGACGCTGTGGGGCATTCCCTACCTGTTCATCAAGATCGCCGTCAACGGCCGGGGTCACTCCGGGTCTGCTGGCATGGGGACGGGTCACCCTGGCGGCCGTCGTACTGCTCGGACTGGCTCGCCGCTCGGGCTCTTTGCACGGCCTGCGCCGTCGCTGGCGCTGGCTCGCCGCTTACGCGATCCTCGAAGTCTCGATCCCGTTCCCGCTGATCGCAGCCGGTGAGCAGCACACCTCCTCCTCGCTCGCGGCGATCATCATCGCCACGGTACCGCTGAACGTCGCTCTGCTCGCGTTGCGCTTCGATCGCGCCGAGCGTGCAAGCGGCACCCGGCTGATCGGCCTCTGCACGGGCCTGCTCGGGGTCATCGTGCTGGTCGGAGTCGACGCGGCCGGTGACAATCTACGAACGCGCTCGCAAGCGCCGGCCGGTGCCGGTCGAGCGACCGATCGACGCGGCCGTAGGCGGCGGCGTCGGCCTCTGACCCGTCGCTCGGAGCAGGCGCACCTGCAGGGTCGATCCCTGTAGATTGTCGCCCATGCCAATCTACGAATACGAGCGCGAAGACGGGACTCGGATCGAGGTGCGCCAGTCTTTCTCCGACGAGCCCCTCGAGACCGACCCGGAGACAGGTCTAAAGGTCCGCCGGGTCATCAGCACCCCGAGCATCATCTACCGCGACACGGTCAACCACTTCACGTCCTACCGGTCCCCACCGAAGACCAAGGACAAGACCAAGGCCAAGGCCGAGGCCAAGCAGGACTCCTAGGCGGCCGTCGCGCTCACGGAGCCCGACGCCAAGCAGGACTCCTAGGCGGCCTTACACTTGGGGGTGATCGATGAGAGGTGGGCGGCTTGGTGCCCGACGAGTCCGAAATCGAGCGCTTGAGAGGAATACAGGAGCGGCGCGCGACCGATGAACAAGAGCAGGCCGAGCGCTCGGAGGACGACGAGGAGCGTCAGACCCACGAGCGGCGGGCCGACAAGGCCGCTTACCTGCGCGACAAGCTGGCCGAGCAGGCCACCGCGCCGGATGAGTGACGCCTCTTAGCCACGGGCTCCGGCACGGGCTTGGGCACGGGCTCCGGCACGACCATCGCCGCCAGTCATACGCGGCCCTTATGAACGGAAGCGAGACTCGCCGCGTGGACCCGCAGACCAGCCGGCAAGGAAACGCAGCATGAGGCTTCGACGACCCAGGACGAAGGGCGGCGTGGCGCTCGCGATCGGCGTGACCCTTGTCGTCGTTGCTGTCGCCGCGTTCGCGTTCATCTATTTCGTCCTGTTCCCCACGTCCTCTCCGAAACCGTTCAGCCTGAGCTCGACCGTCCCCGAGGCCCCCGTCAGCCCCCGAACCACGCTCGCCGGCCGCTGGACGGTCGCCGGCGGATCGGTGGCCGGCTACCGGGTTCGCGAGAAGCTGGGCTTCCTTCCGGCCGAGAGCGACGCCGTCGGTCGGACCTCGGAGATCACCGGCGACGTCCTCGTCACCGAGTCGGGCCATACCGTCAGGATCACCGGAGCCACATTCACGGTCGCCGTGAACACGCTCAAGAGCAACGAGGCCATGCGCGATCAGCACATTCAGACGATCGGGCTGCAGAGCGCGACCTATCCGAAGGCCACATTCACCCTCTCGAGCCCGCTGACGCTTCCGGCCTCCGCGCTCACCGGCGGTGTCGTCCATGTGCCCGTGACCGGGGTCTTCGTCATCCACGGAGCTTCGCGGCGGTTGACGGTCCCGGTCCAGATGCGCCTTTCGAATTCGGCGATCGAGGCCGTGGGGTCGCTGACGTTCCCCTGGAGCGAGTTCAACATGACAGCACCGAGCGTCGGCGGCTTCGTCACCGTCACCGGCCACGCGACGATGGAATTCGACCTGCACCTCCAGCACGCCTAGCGCGCAGCCCCCTCCGGCAGAGAGGCTGCCGCGCTCCAGCAGAGGCGCAACGCCCCCCCAACTGGGGCTGCCCCCTCCGGCAGAGGGAGGAGCGCAGTAGAGTCGCGCTCCGTGCGTGTACCGCTCGAACTGAACGACCGGCTGTTCGCGCTCGTCTATCCCCGCATCATGGCCCGGTCGGAGAACGCCGGCCAGCGTGAGACGAGGCGCGAGCTGGTCGGCGAGGCGCAGGGACGCACGCTCGAGCTCGGCGCCGGAAGCGGCCTGAACCTCCCCCACTACACCAGCCAGGTCGACGAGCTGTTCGTCAGCGAGCCGAGCCCGCACATGATGCGCCACCTACGCGAGCTGCTCGATGCCGACCCACCGGCGGTCGGCTCGTGGAAGCTGCTGGAAGCCGGCGCCGAGCAGATCCCATTCGAGGACCAGCGCTTCGACACCGTCGTCGCCACATTCGTCTTCTGCACGATCCCAGATCCAGCGCAAGCGCTGATAGAGGTCGCGCGCGTGCTTCGTCCCGGCGGACGCTTCCTGTTTCTGGAGCACGTGCGCGCAGAGGACGGAACCGGCCTTGGCCGCCTTCAGGACCTCGCCGAGCTCCCGCACCGCTTTTTCGCCGGCGGCTGCCACCCGAACCGCCGCACCGGCGAGCTGATCGCAGCCTCACCGCTGGAAGTCGAGCGCCTCGACCACGGAACGATGCCCCGTGGCGAGCCGCTGGTGAAGCCGACGATCATCGGCTCGGCCCGCCGCGGTGGGACTCCGTAGGCCGTTGGAGTCGGCTAGCGGCGGAGTTCGGCTCCGTTGTCAGGATCACTGGTCGAACCTCGACCGAACGCCCAAGGGCGCGAAGCGCCCCCTTCACGCGATCGCGGTCTCGACGACCTCGGTCAGCCGTGCGCAGACGGCGTCGGTCTCAGACTCGCTGGGAGCCTCCACCATCACCCGTATCAGCGGCTCGGTGCCGGAAGCACGCACCAGCACCCGACCGCGACCGCTGAGCGCGATGCCCTCTCGATCGATCGCCTCGAGTACGGCCTGTTGCTCCATCGCCAGCGTCAGCGTCGCCCGGTCGGCGGCGCGAATGTTCACGAGTCGCTGTGGCAGCTTGGCCATGGCGTCGCGCGTCGAGAGATCACGGTCGCCGAGCGCCTCGATCGCGAGCAGCGCGCTCGCGATCCCGTCGCCGGAGGGTCCGAAGCTCAGGTCGATGATGTGGCCCGACTGCTCTCCGCCGAGTGCCCATCCGCGGCGGCGCAGCTCGTCGAGTACGTACCGGTCACCAACCTGGGTGGTCGCGATCTCGATGCCCGCCGACTTCATCGCGGCGTGGAAGCCGTAGTTCGTCATCACCGTCACCGCGACACCGTTGCCGGTGAGTCGTCCCTGCTCACGCAGGTGCAGTGCCGCCAGCGCAATCAGCTCGTCGCCGTCGACGACCACGCCCTCGCGGTCGACCGCGAGCACGCGATCCCCGTCGCCGTCGAACGCGAATGCCGCGTCGTAGTCCCCCGCCACCGCCCGGCTCGCGAGCGCGTCGACGTAGGTCGATCCGCACTCGTGGTTGATGTTGCGCCCGTCCGGCTCGGCGGCGATCACGTCGACTTCGGCCCCCAGTCGCCGGAAGATCTCCGGCGCGGCGCGGTACGTGGCTCCATTAGCACAGTCGAGCAGCAGCCGGCGGTTGGAGATGTCGAGCTGCTCGAAGCGCACGTGCAGCTCACGGAGATAGTCCTCGAGCGCGCCGTGCAGACGCCGCACGCGGCCGATACGTTCAGGCGAGCGCGCCGGCCGTTCGAGCTCCGCCTCGATCTCGTGTTCGGTCTCGTCGCTGAGCTTGAACCCGTCGCCGCCAAAGATCTTGATGCCGTTGTCGCGATACGGATTGTGTGAGGCCGAGATCACCACGGCGAGCTGAAGCCCGTGACGACGGACGAGAAGCGGCGCCGCGGGGGTCGGGAGCACGCCGCCGAGCAGGGCGTCGCCGCCGGCCGCGGTCACGCCCGCGGCGGTCGCCGCCTCGAGCATCTCACCCGACTCCCTCGTGTCGCGCACGATCAGCACCTGGGGGCGATCCACGGCGGATTGCGTCACCGCAGCTCGGGCGAGCGCAACCGCAAGGTCGGCCGTCAGGAACTCGCCTGCAATTCCACGAACCCCGTCCGTACCGAAGAGCTGTCTCGCCATCGAATCGGTGCCCGCTGGGCGCCGCGCTAGCGCTTCGAGAACTGCGGCCGCTTCCGGGCCTTCTTGAGCCCGGCCTTCTTGCGCTCCTTGACGCGCGGGTCGCGCGTCAGGAAGCCACGGCGCTTGAGCTCTCCGCGGAGGTTCGGGTCTGCCTCGATCAGGGCGCGCGAGATGCCGTGACGCAGCGCGCCGGCTTGCGCGGACACGCCGCCGCCGTGCAGCTTCGCGACCACGTCCATACGCGCCTCATAGCCCACCGTCTCGAGTGGCTGCCGGATGACCCGCTCGAGCGTGGGTCGCGGGAAGAACTGCTCGAGCGACTTGCCGTTGACCAGATAGACGCCGCTTCCCGGCTTCAGGATCACACGGGCGACCGCGGTCTTGCGCTTGCCTGTCGCGCGATAGCGCGCGCCCGCGGCGAGATCGATAGAGGCGTCGGCGATCGGCTGCGCGTCCTCCTCGCGATCGGAGTCCGCACGCCTCGCCTCCTCCGCCTCGGCCTCCGCGGCGGCGAGCGCCTCGGCATCGAGGTGAAGGGCCTCATTACCCTCGGGAACGATGTCCGGGATCAGGTCGGCACCCGGAATCTCCGGCTTCACGCGCGGCTGCAGCTCGAGCTCGACCTCTTCCTCGAGGGCCTCCTCGAGGACCTCTTCCTCAACAGCCTCCTCGAGGACCTCCTCGACGACCTCTTCCTCAAGTGCCTCCTCGACGACCTCTTCCTCAAGAGCCTCCTCGAGGACCTCCTCCTCAAGTGCCTCCTCAAGGACCTCCTCCTCAGGAGCCTCCGCGAGGACCTCCTCCTCAAGAGCCTCCGCGAGGACCTCTTCCGCAACGACCTCCTCCTCTGCCTCAAGGACCTCCTCGAGAACCTCCTCGAGGACCTCTTCCTCGAGGACCTCCTCGGCGGCGGCGGCCACTGGCTCAGGCTCGGCCACTGGCTCAGGCTCGGCCACCGGCTCAGGCTCCGCCACCGGCTCGTCAGGCTCTTTCGCTACAGGCTCAGACGCCGGGGCTTCAGCCGAAATCTCACTCGGATCGGCGTCGGCCGATTCAACGGAATCGCCGTCATCCGGTTCCACGTTCTCTTCGTCGATCACTTCTCAATCTCCATCGGTTGCGGCTGTTGGGCGGCGTGGGGATGGTCGGGCCCGGCGTAGACCTTGAGCTTCGTGATCTGCTTGCGCGCGAGGCGGTTGCGCGGGAGCATGCCCTTGACGGCGAGCCTGATGACCTCTTCCGGCCGGCGGTCGAGCATCTCCTGCAGCGAGCGAGACTTCAGCCCCCCGGGGTAACCGGAGTGGCGGTAGTAGCGCTTGTCCGCGAGCTTGTTGCCGGTGACGCGGATCTTCTCGGCGTTGACCACAACCACGAAGTCGCCCGTATCGATATGCGGCGTATAGGTGGGCTTGCGCTTGCCGCGCAGCGTATCCGCGATCTGCGTCGCGAGCCTTCCGAGCGTCTGCCCGGATGCGTCGACGATCAGCCAGTTGCGATCTCGGTCGGTTGGTTTGGCAACGTAGGTCTTCATGGCATGCGCAAGCCGCGCGGCCTCCGCGCGGCTTGTGTCCAATGATAGGGAATCCGAGATTCGGTGGCCGCCCCGGTTAAACTTGCCTCCTGTGGCGATCGACGTCTCCCCCACCGAGCTCCACCGCCTCTCGATCGACGAGTACCACCAGCTCATCGCCAGCGGCGGATTCGATGAGGCTTCCCGCGTCGAGCTGATCGATGGGCTGCTCCTCGACATGAGCCCACGGAACCCCCAGCACGAGCAGGCAATCAGATGGCTGATCGACTGGCTGATCGACTGCCTCGACCGCTCCGAGTACCAGCTGATGATCACCGGGTCGCTGACGATCGGGACCTCCGAGCCCGAGCCGGACGTAGCTGTTATCAATCGCCGGGCGCCAACCGGCGAGCACCCGAAACACGCGCGCCTCGTGATCGAGGTCGCGGTCAGCTCGCAGGAGCGGGACCTCGCGACAAAGCCCAGGATCTACGCCCCCGCCGTCGACGAGTACTGGGTCGTCGACCTCGAGCAGCGCTGCGTCGTCGTGCACCGCGATCCGGGTCCCGACGGCTACGGCAGCGTCATCAGCATCCCGTCCGGCGAGCCGGTTGAGGCGCGCTCGATCGAGCTCGGCGTCCTACCGTCCGGCGAGCTGTTCGCCGCTGCCCTCGCCGGCTCGCGCTGACTCCGCCCCTACTCCCACTCGATCGTCCCTGGCGGCTTGCTCGTGATGTCGAGCACGACCCGGTTGACCTCGCGGATCTCGTTGATCATGCGCGAGGCGATCTGCTCGAGCAGGTCGTAGGGCAGGCGTGCCCAGTCGGCCGTCATCGCGTCGTCGCTCGTGACCGCGCGGATCACGACCACGTTCCCGTACGTGCGCGTGTCGCCCTGCACTCCGACCGTGCGGACGTCAGGCAGCACGCAGAACGACTGCCACAGCTCGCGGTACAAACCTGCCTTACGGATCTCGTCCTGCAGGATCGCGTCGGCTTCGCGCAGCGTCTCGAGGCGCTCCGCGGTCGCCTCGCCGCCGACGATCCGGATCGCAAGGCCGGGCCCCGGGAACGGCTGGCGCCACACCAGCCGCTCGGGGAGCCCGAGCTCCGCGCCCACAGCCCTGACCTCGTCCTTGAACAGGGCCCGAAGCGGCTCGACGAGCTCGAACTCAAGGTCGTCCGGTAACCCCCCCACATTGTGGTGAGACTTGATCGTCGCCGTGCCGGTGCCTCCGCCGGACTCGATCACGTCGGAATAGAGCGTGCCCTGAACGAGGAACCGGACGTCGGGAAGCAGCAGCGCCTCTTCCTCGAATACGCGGATGAACTCGGCCCCGATCCGCTTTCGCTTCTCCTCGGGATCTGACACGCCCTTCAAGCGCGCCAGGAACCGGTCGCCCGCGTCAACCGCGACCAGCGGAACGTGGAAGTGGTCACGGAATGCCGAGATCACCTGGTCGCCCTCGTTCTTGCGCATCAGGCCGTGATCGACGAAGACGCAGGTGAGGCGCTCGCCGATCGCGCGGTACACGAGCAGCGCGGCAACGCTCGAATCGACGCCGCCGGATAGTCCGCAGATCACCCGCCCGTCACCGACCTGGGCGCGGATCCGTTCGATCTGCTCCTCGATCACCGAGCGTGGGCTCCACGAGCGATCGCATCCGCAGATGTCCTGCAAGAACGTCGTCAGAACCTGTTGCCCGTAGGGGGTGTGCACCACCTCGGGGTGGAACTGGATCCCGTAGACGCCGCGCTCGACCGACTCGAACGCTGCCACGGGCGACGCCGTCGAGGACGCCAGCGCCGTGAATCCGGGCGGTGGCGCGTACACGGTGTCGCGGTGCGACATCCAGCACGACTGCTCGCGGGGGGTTCCGGCGAGCAGCCGCCCAGGCTCGATGACCGTGAGCTGCGAGCGGCCGAACTCGCCGACGTCCGCCCCTTCGACCCGCCCGCCGAGCTCGCGAGCGAGTAGCTGCATGCCGTAACAGATGCCGAGAACGGGGACGCCGAGGTCGAGCAGCGCCCGCTCGAGCTCCGGTGCCCCTTGCGCATAAACCGATGCCGGCCCACCGGAGAGGATCACCCCTTTCGGCTCACGTGCCTTGACTTCCTCCGCCCCGACGTGGTGGGGCAGCAGCTCCGAGAACACGCCGCATTCGCGTACCCGACGGGCGATCAGCTGCGAGTACTGGCCGCCATAGTCGAGGACGACGACCTGGTCGGTCGCCGCCCGAGGTGTCACGGGGCGTTCGAGCTCGCCGGCCGGAGTGGCACTAGTCGGCGACACCGACCGTGGCTGCCTTGCCGCTCGCGCCCATCCCGACCCCCTGCTCGCGCTGCAGGTACTTGCCTTCGGTCTGCAGCGACGGAGCGACCATCAGTTCGGCGCGGTTGAACTCCGCGATGTCGCGGTAGCCGGTGGTGGCCATCGAGGTGCGTAGGCCGCCCATCAGATTGAAGGTCCCATCGTTCTCCCTGGCGGGGCCTCTGATGATGTCGCGGAGCGAGCCGTTCTGGGTCGTCACAACGCGGGTGCCACGCGGGAGCGTCGGGTGGAAGGTCGCCATGCCCCAGTTGTAGCCGCGCCCAGGGGACTCGTAGGCCCGAGCGAGCGCCGAGCCGAGCATCACGGCGTCGGCGCCACAGGCGATCGCCTTCGCGATGTCACCGCCGTTCCGCATGCCGCCGTCAGCGATCACCTTCACGTAGTCGCCGGTCTCGAGCATGTGCTGCGAGCGCGCCGCTGCCACGTCCGCGATCGCCGTCGCCTGGGGAACGCCGATCCCGAGCACACCGCGAGTCGTGCAGATCGCGCCCGGCCCGACGCCGACGAGCACGCCTGCAGCTCCGGTTCGCATCAGGTGCAGCCCCGTGTGGTACGACGCGCACCCACCGACGATCACAGGCGTCGGCGTAAGCTCGCGGATGAACTCTTTGAGGTTGAGCGGCGGGCGCTTCTCGTCGAGCGAGACGTGCTCGGCGGATACGACCGTGCCCTGGATCACGAGGATGTCGAGCCCGGCCTCGAGCGCGACCTCGTAGTAGGTCCGGACCTTCTGCGGCGTCAGCGACGCTGCGGCCACAACGCCTTCGGCTTTGATCTCCTGGATCCGCTGCGCGATCAGCTCGGGCTTGACCGGCTCGCGGTAGATGTCCTGCATCTCCCGCGTCGCGATGTCCCGGGAGAACGAAGCGATCCGCGCGAACTGCGTGTCGGTGTCCTCATAGCGGGTGAAGATGCCCTCGAGGTTGAGCACCGCAAGGCCACCGAGCTTCCCGATGATGCCGGCGGTCTCCGGCGACACGACCCCGTCGACCGCAGCTGCGAGCAGCGGCAGATCGAAGCGGTAGGGACCGAGCGTCCACGAGATGTCGACGTCATCGGGATCTCGCGTGCGCCGGGAAGGAACAATCGCGATGTCGTCGAACCCATAGGCGCGACGTGCCTTCTTTCCGCGTCCGATCTCGATTTCCATTACAGGAGAGTAGGACGCGGCCCGGACGTCAGGGGGCTGTTGGTTGGCGACGGGGCGGCGGCCATCGAGTGCTCGATGCTAGCAGCGTGCCGATGCCGCCCCCGGCGGCCGCGGGACGCTGAGGGTGGGCGGGCGCCGGCGGC
>Ga0302314_10012633_pt1 | contig 14584 bp, 13 predicted proteins | sample III_Palsa_N2_3_FD_200533 | JGI IMG/M metagenome (GOLD analysis project Ga0302314, IMG submission 200533) | Peat permafrost microbial communities from Stordalen Mire near Abisko, Sweden - III_Palsa_N2_3 | ecosystem: Environmental > Terrestrial > Soil > Palsa > Peat permafrost | place: Sweden... | reverse complement strand
TGAGCGGCGGGCCCGGCACCACCCGGGGGAGAACCGGAACCCGGTTCAGTACTGCGTGGTCACCGTGACCCCGCTGAACGCGGTGTCGGCGTACAGGCTGATGTAGCGGTAGCCCGCGGTGGTGTTGGTGACGGTGATGGTCTGGGCGGTGCCGGAGGCGGTCGATTTGGCCGTGTTGGTGGTGCGGGTGGCCCAGGTGGAGGGGTCGTAGTAGAGGTAGGCGGTCCCGGTGCCGCCCGAGGTGGTGACCGTCAGGGTGGTCGTCCCGGCCGGGAGGTCGATCCACAGGTAGTCCAGGCCGCCCTTGGCCTCGGCCTGGCCGGCCCGGGAGCAGTTCTGGTCCATCTGCTGCGGGTTGGTGTCCGTGCACGGGCCGACGCCGCCGCCCGCGGTCACGGTCACCGGCTGGGAGGTGGTGGCGGTCTGCCCGTTGCTGTCGGTCACGGTCAGCGTGACGGTGTAGGTTCCGGCCGCCGTGTAGGTGTGCGACGGGTTCTCGGTCGTGGACGTCGCCCCGTCGCCGAAGTTCCAGGACCAGCCGGTGACGCTGCCGCTGCCGGACTCGGTGGACTGGTCGGTGAAGCCGGCCGTCAGCCCGTTGACTGCCACGCCGAACGCGGCCGTCGGCGTTCCCGGGGCGGTGGAGGCGATGGTGTCGAGCCAGGTGTTGAAGTCGGCGTCGTAGCGGGTGCCGATGGTGTCGGTGTAGTAGTCGTACCCGGCGGTGTAGTTGCCGGCCCGGAAGTCGTCGAGGATGGCCTGCACATCGGCGGGGTGCTCCTCGACCATGTAGCGCACCGCCAGGTAGCCCCAGGGGAAGACGCGGTCGTCGTCGCTGTTGGCGTAGGTGGTCTGCCACAGGGTGCTCAGCGCGTAGGTGTGCTCACCGGCGTCGGTCACCGCGTCGGTGTCGGTGATGCCCCGGTAGCTGTAGGAGATGTAGCCGGATATGCCCTCGACCCACCAGATGTCCGGAACCGCCTCGACGTCCTCCCAGGTGCCCATCGTGTCGTAGCGGGCGTCGAGGAAGTGCGTGTACTCGTAGTTGAGGTTCCAGATGTTGTCCGTGTACCCGTCGGTGGTGGGGTCCTGGTACAGGATGGAGTAGTCCAGGTTGCCCGGCGTGGACGGGGTGCCGTAGAGGGTGATGCCGCCGTTGTCGGTGTCGACGCCGTAGATGACCGGGGCGTAGATCTCGTAGTCGAGGGAGCTGGAGAACACGACGATGTTGTCGGTGTCGTTGTACTGGCCGGCGATCGGGCCGCTGTCCTTGACCACGCCCTGGAAGTAGGCGTCCTGGCCCGCGAGTTCGGAGCAGGCCGCATCCAGGTCCGCCGAACTGAGGGACTGCGCCAGGATGGTGATCTCCGGGCTGCATGTGTGCGTGATCGGCAGGGCCGCCGCGGTGGCCTGGGCCGCCAGGTTGCAGACGCCGTAGTAGGAGCAGTCGGCCGCGTCGAAGCCGTCGGCCTGCTGGGCGACGGACATCCACAGTGCGGCGGTCGGTCCGGAGATCGACGAGGCCTGCAGCAGCCCCAGCGCCAGCGGCCGCACCGTGGCCTGGAGTGCGGGGAACTGGACGTAGGCGGCGAGGTCGTTGCCGGCGTCGGCGTCCATGAAGGTGTTGTCGCCGCCGAGCATGGCGGTGTGGTCGAGGGCGAAGCTGTCGAGGGCGTTGATGACACTCGGGTCCGCGGTCAGCGCGGTGACGAACGCGGGGTTGTACTGTCCGCGCCACAGCGGGGTGTAGACGTCGTAGATGACGGCGTCCATGCTGTCGTCGGCGTCCCAGGCACTGGTGTAGGAGTCGAGCAGCGTCTTGTAGACGCCCAGGTAGTCGCCCTGCAGGTTGGCGCTGTCGGACAGGACGACGGCGTCGCCGAGGACGTCGCCGTTGTCCTCGGAGACATCGGCGGTCTTCGGGCTGGCGAAGAAGGTGGTCAGGGCGTTCTCGACGTCCGTCGACAGGGCCGCGTCATAGGTGCCGACGTCCGTCGGGTCCCCGTACTGGACGTAGTACCCGGCGCGCAGGTAGAGGACGAGCTGCCAGATCCCGGTCGAGTCGTCGCCGGTGTAGTCCGACGCCAGGCTCTGGAAGCCCTGGGCCACGGCGACCATCTGGGACTCCTTGAACACCTCCTGTGCGTCGCTGCCGGTGAGGGTGAACAGCGAGTTGATGCAGTCGGTGGTCGAGTTCTCGACGTACGACGCCAGCGCCGAGCCGGAGAGGCCGCCGAAGGCGGCCGCGGTGCAGGACTGCGTGGCGGCGGGTCGCGCGGTCCGTGCGGTCTGCTGATGGGTGGTGGGGTGGGTGACCGGGCGTCGCGGCGGGAGTTGGGCGGTGGTGAGGCGGCCGTACTGGACGGAGGCCGTGTCGGTGCCGCCGGGGACGGCGCCCGTGGGGGAGGGCTCGGCCGGGCGGTGCGATCCGGTGGCCGGTCGGACGGCGGCTGTCGGGGCGGTCGAGGCCAGGGCCGGGGCGATCGACACACTCATGAGCATGGAGAGTGCCGCTGTGCCTGTGGCCAGGATTCTGGGCAGGAGGTATCGGTGGCGCATCACTGCTCCTTCGGGGCGGTGGCTGCTTCGCGCATCGTGAGGGAAGCGTGTGACGCACCGTCTCATCGCGCGTTCGAGCAGACAATGCGCCAGGAAACAGCATGTGATGTGTCCTCGTCACAACATGGGCGGCGGTGCCTTTACGGAAGCGTTCCGTGGTAGGTCCGCGTCGCCCAGGCCCGGAAGTGCGGCGATCGGGCGATCAGTCCCCGGTACGAGGCGGAGGCCGCGCCGAACAGGGTGGGCACGAGCTCCTCGGCGATGCTCTGCCTGCGCCAGGCCAGCAGGTAGCGGCACCGGATGGGCGTGCCGACCAGGGGTCTGACGACGACGCCGGGGATCGGCCGTGTCGTCGCCTGCACCACCGAGACGCCGAGACCTTCGGCGATCATATGCAGGAGCTGGAGCCGGTCGCCGAGGAACTCGTGCACCATCGCCGGGGTGAACCCGACCGCCTCGCAGGCGGCGTAGAAGACGCCCGGCCAGCCGGCGCCGTCGTCGGGGGTGATGAACCAGGGGTCCTCGGCCAGGTCGGCGAGCGCGATCTCGGGGCGGTGCTTGAGCCGGTGGCCTGCGGGCAGCGCCACGAAGGAGGGCTCGGTGACGATCCCCCGGTGCCCGACGGCGCCGGAGTGCCGCAGTTCCAGCCCCGGGTAGTCCACGCCGATCGCGGCGTCGAGCCCGCCCTTCTCCAGGAGCTCGACGATCTGGGAGGACTGGTAGACACTGCTGACCGTCAGCACCAGATCGGGCAGCTCGGTGCGCATGCGCGCGACCATGCCGGACAGGATCGGCGAGTTGGTGGCGGCCAGCCGCAGCACGGAACGCGCTCTCGCCGCCTCGGCCGGCCGCCGTCCGACGGCCTCGGCCCGGGTCAGCACGTCGCGCGCACGGGCGACGACCTCGACGCCGTACCGGGTGGGCCGCACGCCGACGGTGTCGCGCTCGAAGACGGGGCTGCCGAGGTGGGTCTCGATCCGGCGCAGCTGGGTGCTCATGGCCTGTTGCGAGCACCCCAGCCCGGACGCGGCCTGGCCTATGCTCCCCGCGTCCGCGATCGCGCACAGGGCCCGTAGATGTCGAAGCTCCAACTCCATTCGTAACTCCTCTGCATCCTCGCAGTATCCGAGCAGTCGAGTTGAATAGTAGTCAGAACCATTGCACTGTCGTAGATGACACCTGATATATCGCCATAGAGCGTCCATGCGGCGCGGATGACGAGGTGCAGCGGGCGGGTACGCACCGCCTATGGCTTGTCGGCCCCGTTGTCCCGTTCCGGTGGCCAGGCCTGGGTGGAGATGCCCGGCGCCAGCCGGTCCACCACCTCGGTCAGCACCTGGCAGGCCTGCTCGATCTTCCGGTAGGTGGTCTTCCGTTCGGTGACGACCGCCGCCAGGAGCAGCGTGGTCAGTGCCGCGGATCCGTTCAGCGCCTGCAGGGTCACCATGATCCCGAGAATGTCCTGGCGCGCGAACGGACCGGCGAAATCGGTCGCCGCGATGATGGTGAGCACGGAGACGATCAGCACACAGGGCGCCGCGCCGACCAGCTGGAAGCGCAGGGCGGACCAGATCAGCAGCGGGAACAGGAGGAAGAGCAGGTCGAGCGAGGTGCGGGTGACCAGGACCGTGGCGAAGGCGGTACCGGCGAGCAGCAGCGCGGCCTCGGCCCACTGGAACGGGCTGGTGTCCTGCGGCCGGCGGACGGTACGGGCGGCCAGTAGCAGCGGTGCGATCACCAGCACGCCCATGGCGTCGCCCGCGTACCAGGCCGACCAGGTGGACCAGTACTCGCCCAGCGGCAGTGCCCCGGCCAGGACCAGCGCGGTGGTCCCCGTCGTCGCACTGATCAGCATGCCGCCCAGGGCGCCCAGGAAGACCAGCGCGACCCCGTCCCGCAGCCGGTCCAGCTCGAGGCGGAAGCCCACGCTCCGCAGCAGCAGCGCGGCGCACACCGGTGCCAGGGTGCTGCCCGCGACGATCGCGGCGGACGCCGCGCTGAACGGCCCGATGGACACGATGACCAGGAACTCGCCCAGGGCGATCCCCGGCCAGATCCGCAGTCCCAGCGTCAGCAGGCAGACCACCGCGATGCCGGTGGGCGGCCACAGCGGCGTGACCTTGGCCCCGGCCACGACCACCTGCCGCAGCAGGCCGATCCGTCCGGCCGTGAAGTAGGCGGCGGCGACTGCGAGGATCAGAAGTCCCGTCACGAGCGGACGCCGGAGTTCCTGGTATCGCAGCACAGTAGCCATCAGACAACGGTCCGTGGTCGACGCGGGCCGTGACACGCTGAGCGGCCCCCCGCGGTGTCACCCGGGTGCGTCCGGCGCCGCGTCGTGGCACAGGACCAGGACGGCGGCGTCGTCCGTGTGCCCGGTGAGGTCGGCCACCTTGATCACCTCGGCGGCCAGCTCGCCCGGGTCGGCCCCGGCCCCGGAGCGGGCTCCGGCGCCGACACCGGCGCGGACCACCCGTGCGACCTCCTCCAGCCCCGCCTCGATCGGGAACGACGGACCCTCGACCACGCCGTCGGTCAGCAGGACGAACGCCCCCGGCTGCGGCAGCCTGCGGCGGGTCACCGGGTAGTGCTCGCCCGCCATGATGCCCAGCGGCATCCCCCCTTCGTCCTGGGCGATGCCGCTGCGGCCGTCGGCGGTGGCCCAGACCGCGGGCACATGGCCGGCCCGGGCGTCGGTCAGCTCCCAGGTGGACGGGTCGAAGCAGAGGAAGCTGCAGGTCGCGAAGAGGATGGAGTCCATCGAGAGCAGCAGGTCGTTCGCCCGGCTGAGCACCTCGCCCGGGTCCGCGGCGGTCGCCGCCACCGCGCGCAGGCCGACCCGGACCTGCCCCATGAAGGCGGCCGCCTCGACGTCGTGGCCCTGTACGTCGCCGATCGAGAAGCCCAGAGCGCCGCCGGGCAGGGCGAACCCGTCGTACCAGTCGCCGCCTATGTCCAGGCCGTGGCGGGCGGGGGAGTACCTGGCGGCGGTCCGCAGTCCCGGCAGTTCCGGCAGGGCGCCGGGCAGCAGCTCGCGTTGCAGGGCCTCCGCGAGCTCCACCCGGGCCCGCTGGAACTCGGCCCGCTCCAGCGCCTGGGCGGTGAGCCGCCCGAGCTCGCTCAGCAGGTCGTCGGGGTGTGCGGGATGGCGTCGGGTCATCGACCCTCCGGGTACGTCGAATCCCTCGGTCGATGCCGCGCCAGGCACTCGGCCTCGGCCTCGGGGCTGCGCCCATCCTATTTCCGCCGTCTGCGGTCCGCTTGACGGACCGGTCCGCAGGGCTCTGACCAGTGGCGGAGCAGGGCCGCGCCGGTTGCGGCGCGACTCCCGGCAGCCGAGGGCGAGCCGCTGTTCGCAGTGACAGCGGCTTGCGATGATGAACGAGCGCCTACCTGGAGGTCCTGATGGACGTGACACTGCGAGGAGTCCGAGACGGTGACCTGACCGCCTTCTATGCCCAGATGAACGGTCCCGAGGCGATGTGGATGGCAGCGTTCACTGCCAAGGACCCGTCGGACCCTGCCTGGTTCGACGCACACTGGGCGCGGATCCGCCACGACCCGGAGGTCATCGCGCGCGCCGCCGTTGGCGAGAACGGGGAGATCGTCGGCAACGTCGGGGTCTTCGGCCCGCCGGAGGAGCGCCAGGTCACCTACTGGATCGGGCGTGAGTACTGGGGCCGTGGAGCCGCGACCGCCGTGTTGCGAGAGGTGCTCGACGCCGTACGGGACCGTCCGCTGCATGCCCGTGCGGCTGCGGACAACGGCGGCTCCATCCGAGTCCTGGAGAAGTGCGGATTCGTGGTGACCGGCAACGACCGAGGCTTCGCGAACGCACGAGGCGAGGAGATCGACGAGGTGCTCCTCACCTTGTCCGAATGAATCTGCGCGCTTCTGCTCGCAGCCGATCAGGCGACGGCCGATCGGGCGAACCCGACACCTCGTCAGCCCGCGCCCTCAAGGCAACCGGTGGCACCGGCGGTACCAGTGGCGACAGTGGAGACCGCGGCTTCGGTGGACACGGGAAGTCGGACGGCAGCGACGGTGCCAGGAGCGCGGGCGGCACCGGCGGAGCGGGCGGCAACGGCGGCAACCCCGCAGGCACCGCCGGTATCGGCGGCGCCGGAGGCAAGGGGGTTCCCCCCGGCACGCCTGGCGCACCTGGCACGAACGGCGCCTGACCCCCGCAGTCCACTCCCGAAGCCGGCCCCGCGCGAAGTCGAGACCGCGCGGGGCCGGCTTCATGCGACCGGATGCGGACACTCCCGTTTCGGCGGCGATCAGCGGGTAGGCGTCTGGAGTCCGGTCTGTCGCTGCCTGGGAGTTCACCGTGCTGCAAATCGTCCTGTTCCTGCTGCTGGCCGTCGGCGCTGCCGCTGCGGCCCTCGTCTGGGCATGGCACGACCACGTGGTCACCCACCCGTGGGCGGTCCGGCCGAGCGGGACCGTCGGGCGGGCTGTGGACCGCTGGGAGCTCCTGATGATCCGTATTGCCCGCGCTGTTCCGGTGCTGCGGCATCCGGCTGACTGAGCAGCGCCGCACCTCCCGGGCACGGATCGAGCCCGGCCGCCCGGTGCATCCGGGCGGGGCCTGGTGGTTGCGGGGATATTCCTGGACCGCAGGAATGCCTGTGGGGTTTACTCAAGCCGCGAGCTGCCGCTCAGGTTTCCGAGTACCTGGCCGGCAGTCAGTCTCCCCACCGATAACGACAGGCCGGTCGCAACGAGAGCCCTCGCCGTTCGTACGTCGGCGTGCACCATGGCGATGATTGCGTGCGGATACGGTCGTCGTATGAGGCTAGATACCGACGAGGCCCGTACGCGCCTCCTGGAGTCCCGCGTCGCCCGGCTCGCCACTGTGTCGCTTGCGGGTGAGCCGCACATGGTGCCGATTACGTTCGCGCTGGTGGGCGACGGGCTGTTTTTCGTCGTCGACCACAAGCCGAAGAACACAATGGACCTGCGGCGGCTGCGGAACATCCGGGAGAACGACCGCGTCTCGGTTCTGGCGGACCACTACTCCGACGACTGGGACACTCTGTGGTGGGTCCGAGCCGACGGGAACGCGGAGGTCTGGGAGGACGGCCCGAGACGAGCCGCTGCCGTCGAAGTGCTCGCCCAGAAGTACCCGCAGTACCGCGAACACGTACCCCGGGGCCCCGTGGTGGCGATCACGATCGTGGCCCTGACCGGGTGGTCCTTCACCGGCTGACCATGTCGGAGCGCAGGCGTAACCTTGGCTTGCATACACATGTGGAGGCAACATCCCTGATGGCTGCTCAAGACGCCCCTCTCTTCCGGAAGATCGCGGACGCGCTTCGTGCGTCGATTCTGTCTGGTGAGCTGATGCCCGGGACGCAGCTCCCTTCCGAGAACGAACTCAAGGACCAGTTCGGCACGACGCGGGTGACCGTGCGCAAGTCCCTGGCGTTGCTCAAGGCTGATGGACTACTGATGAGCCGGCAGGGCAAGGGCGTCTACGTCAGACCGCGTCCCAATGTGCAGATGCTCACCACTGGTGCCAACTTTCGGATCCGCAGGGACACGGGAGAGACGAACTACAACGCCGAGGCAGCAGCGCAAGGACTCAACGCGGAGCAGCGACTCCTGGGCGTGGAGACAGTCCCGGCCCCGCCGGAGGTTGCGGAGCGGTTCGGGTTCGCGGCTGGCACACCGGTCATCGTCCGGCGGCGCCTGTTCTTCGTGAACGACGAGCCGATGCAGCTCGTTGACGGGTACTACCCCCCAGCACGCCGACCGTGAAGACGGTCAGGCCGGCGGTGGTTGGGAAGACCACGGCCGTCTGCGCGCGGCGCAGGGTCACCGCCCGTGCCTCCTTGGGGCGTTCGGGCGCGTAGCGCGGCAGGCTCGTCGTCCCGACCGGGAGGGGCCTGCGGCCAAGGGACTTCGACTCTTCGGCGACTGCGGCGAGCAGGTCAGCGGCGGGCGGTGGCCAGGAGGGCGGTATGGGGCAGGATCAGCTGTCCGTCAGCGCCGAGGAACTCCTGCGACAGCACGTCGAAGTGTCGCTTGACCTCCGCGCGGGTCTCCTGCGACTGGCTCAGCAGGAGCTGGCCGATGAAGGCCAGCCCGGCGGCGGGCCCGCTCCACCACTCCTCTGCGCTGGCCCGATGCTCCCAGCGCAGCGTCTCGCACGTCGTATCGCGCAGTGCGGCCGAGGCCATGAGTGCAGCCAGGCCCTCGTGGTTGCGGGGGAAGTCGTCCTCGGCGGCGAGCGGGGGCAGATACGCCGGACGGGTCACCCCGGCGGCTTCCACCGCCCTGCCCAGCAGGGCCTGCCCGGCGGATGCGGGGACTGCCCAGATCGTCAGCGCGATCCGTCCTCCGGGGCGGACCACCCGACGGAGCTCCGCCAGGGCGTCCTTCGGTCGTCCCACGTGGTTGATAACGAAGTTGCCGACCACCGCGTCGAACGAACTGTCCTGGAAGGGCAGTTCGGGCAGGACGGCCGACAGGACCTCGGCGGAGGGGGCAGCCTGCCCCGCCAGTTCCACCATGCTCGGCTCGGCATCGACTGCGGTCACTTTCGCGCCGCGCGCGCAGGCGGCCGCAGCCACGGTCCCCGTCCCCGTTCCGACGTCGAGGACCCGGGTGCCCTCGCCGACCTCCGCAGCGTCGAGCAGTTGCGGCACGGGGTAGGCACACAGCCTCGCGACGCCGCCTGCGAACGCGGCCGCCCGACCTTCCCACGCCCTGCGCTCGTACTCGTCGAAGGCCGTCGTCTGCACCGCTGTTCCTCCCGATCCGGCCGCGCCGCTCACCAACGCGGCTGGGCCAGGACCCTAGCGCACGCGGGACGCGCGCAGCGATGCCCGCGTCCGAGCACGGACGCGGGCATCGCGGGGTGTCAGTCCAGGGACCAGACCTGGTTGGACTGGGTGCCGCCGCCTGCGTAGCAGTCCCAGATCTGCAGCAGGGTGCCGTTGGCCGTGCCCTGGCCCACGGCGTCCAGACACTTGCCGGACTGCGGATTGGTGATCGTGCCGTTCGCGTTGACCTGCCACTGCTGGGCACCGGTGCCGTTGCAGGTCCACTGGCGGACCTGGGTGCCGTCGGTGGTGGCGCCGCCGGCGACGTCCAGGCACTTGCCGGAGTTGGCGTTCACGAAGGTGCCGTTGGTCTGCGTCCACTGCTGGTTGGGCCAGGTGCCCGTGCCCGCGTAGCAGTCGTAGAGCTGAACCGGGGTTCCGTCGGCCGTGCCGCCGTTCTGGTCGTCGAGGCATCGACCGCTGCCCTGGCCGACGATGCGGGTGGAGCCCGAACCGCTCCCGGTGGTTGTGCCGTCGGACGTGTAGGAGAAGGAGTTGACGCCCAGTCCGGGGCCGCCCTGCCAGGGCTCGAAGCCGAACTGCACGCTGGTCATGTACCACGCAGGGTTCATGTACCCGCGGGCGATCGAGTCGTTGGTGAAGTCCTTGATGTTCACGGTGATGGCGTTGGTGCCCTGCTCCCGCACGTAGGAGACGGTGTTCCATGCGGGGCTGGTGCCCTGGCGGCCGTACCAGACGTCCCAGACCGCGCCCTCGATGGTCACGGTGGCGACCTTCGTCCCGAAGGGGGTGGGCGGGCCGGAGTGGTTGGCCCAGATCATCAGCTCCTCGCCGTCGTTCTGGCCCGCCGGGTCGGCCTGGGTGTCGAACCAGATGTCGTAGGACGAGTCCCAGGACCCGGCGGTGGTGGTGAAGTTGACGCTGGACTGGGGGTTGGTGAAGGAGGAGACCTGCTGGGGCAGGCCGTTGCCGGTGGAGCAGTTGCCGTAGTGGCAGCCCGCGTAGATGGACGGGTAGGCGGCCGGGGCCCCGCTCGTTCCGACGTTGTGGTCGCCGGTGGTGACCGTGAAGCCGTCGTTGGTCACGTCCAGGCACTGCGGGATCGTGTCGCCCCACTCGTTGTTCTGCACGACGTACTGCCCGCCCGAGACCGCCACGCTGCCGAACTGGTCGCAGAGGGTGGTATCGGCATGGGCAGGGGCCGCGGTGGCGACCGGGAGCACGAACGTCGCGACGGCGACCGCCGCCGCGGTACCGGTGAGGCGCAACGTCCTCAGGACAGATCTGAACACAGGGCATCCTTCCGTGAACGGCGCCGTCCATGGGACATGGGAGAGGAGGGCGCACAGCCTGCTGGGAGCTGGGCCCCATCGATGGGAGCGCTCCCATCTCGGGCCCGAGGAAGCCGTGCACGCACGTCTCCGCGCACACGGCAGTGAATCGGGGAAGCGGAAATCTCCTGAGGGCCACGGCCCTCGGACGCCGACTCGTCCGTCCCCTGGTTCGTCGGCAACGATTCACATCAAGCCAGCCCCCGGACTCGGGTGTCAAGGAGCATGCACATGTTCAACTCCTGAATGCTTCCGCCCGGGGCCGAGCCCGCGAGGTCACCGCAGGTGTCCGAAGGGTCGACATCATCACGTTCCGCCGATGTCCTCCGTGCTCCTCAACCGCCGTGCCTTCGTGGATCGAAGCGTCTTCCGGAGATGGTCTTCAATCCGTGCATGCGCAGCCATTGCCAGGGGTGTCGGGCACGCCCTACGGTCTGTGTCTCAAGGAAGTAGTCACTAGCTGCTCACCAACACTGACAACGGGTCAGTTCACCTGCCCGGACTGAGAGAAGCTGCCATCCCCGTACCCCGGCGGTCGTCCCCGCCGTGTGGGGTGCGACGCGTCACGAACCCCCCGTCCATCACCCCCACCCGGAGGCGGACATGAAGAATTCGGCGTAGCCGGCGTGCCCCTCCCACGGAAGGCCCGAGCGCGATGTCCGAGGGAGCGATCCCCTACCGGCGCGACCGGCTGCGCCTGCCGGCGGCCGAGCGTCGCCGTCTGATCATGGAAGCCGCTGCAGGGCTCATCGCGGAGCGCGGATTCTGGGGCCTGTCGCTGCAGGACGTCGCCGACCGGTCCGGGCTGACCGTGCCGGGGGTGCTGCGCCATGTCGGCTCCAAAACCGGCCTGCTGACGGCGCTGCTGACGCACCGGGACCTGGAGGACGCGCGCTCGCTGCGTACCCGACTGGACGTCGACCAGGACCGGGTGCCCGATGACTGGGCGGACGGCGGCCCGGAGGGCGTCGACCTGCGGCAGCTCTGTTCCGCGACGGTGCGACGGAACGTGGAGCAGCCTGAGATCGTGCGCCTGTTCACCGTGCTCCAGGCCGAGTCGCTCGGGCCGAGCCATCCGGCGCATGACTACTTCGCGCAGCGGCAGGCGAATGCGCTCGCCGCCTTCACCTCCCTGGCCGCGGATGTCAGCGATCGCCCGCAGATCCTCGCCCTCCAGATCGTGGCGATGATGGACGGCCTGCAACTCCAGTGGCTCCGGGCGCCCGACTCCTTCGACCTGGTCGCGGAGTGGGAGTCCGCAGCCGAGGTGTTGTTCTCCCCCCACACGTCCCCGTAGCGGCCGGTCCAGTTGGTCACGGCGTGGAGTCGGGGCCGGGGCAGCGGCTGCTGGGGAACTGCTGGAGGAGGGCCGAGGTGAGGGCGGCGGTTCCGCCGGCGTGCAGGATCCGGCGCTGATGCTGCGCCGGGTTGCCGTGTTGCAGCAGGCGGCGGGCATAGGCGTGCACCCGGTGCTCGTCCCCGCCGGCGGCAAGGGCCGGGGCGATGGCGGTGAGCAGGTCGTCGAGGACCGCACGGGCGGGGCGCAGTCGTCCGGTCGCCTCGTCCAGGCTGCCGCCCAGGCCGTGCCGGGCGGAGCGCCACAGGGCTCCGGACAGGAGTTCCGGCGGTGGCTCCGGTGCGGGGATCTTCTCCCGGTGGGCTTGCAGCAGTGTGGTGACCAGGGCGCGGATGATTCCCGCGAGCGCGACCGCGTCGTCGACCGTGGGTTGGACGTCGGGGGCGCGGACCTCGATGGTGGGCCAGCGCTCGCTGGGGCGCGCGAGCCAGTAGACCTGGGCCCGGTCCCGGATGACCTGGTTGCGGCAGAGCGCGTCGAGGCGGGTGTCGTAGTCGAGGTCGTCGCTGAAGGACGGCGGGATGCCGGTGGTGGGCCAGCGGCTGGAGATGATGGTGCGCCAGCTGTCGAACCCGGTGTCGTGCCCTTGCCAGACAGGGGAGTTGGCGCCCAGTGCCACCAGCATCGGCAGCCACGGACGGAGATGGTTGAGCACCCCGACCGCTGCGGCCCGGTCCGGCACGCCGATGTGCACGTGCATGCCGTTGATCAGCTGCTCCTCGACGAGCTGGGGTGCGTCCGCCTGGATCTGCCGGTATCGGGCCGTGCCGGTGACCGGCGGGGGGCCGGTCGGGGTGACGGGGGCGGTTCCGCAGGCGATGATGCCGCAGCCTGCCTCGGCGGCCGCGGCGGCGGCCGATGCGCGGAGCAGACGCAGGTGCCCGGCGAGTTCATCGAGGGAGCTGCAGACGGGGGTGATGGCCTCGACCTGCGCCTGCAGCAGTTCGGCGTGCAGAGGTGTGCCGCTGCGTCCGCGCACGGTCTCGGACGCGGCAACGGGTCGGCCACCGATCGGGTCGACGAGCAGGTACTCCTCTTCGACGCCGAGGGTTGGTGCGGTCACGGAAACCTCCTGGTGGGAGATACGCGCACGGCTCTCTCCGGAGAGACTGACCGGGCATGTCTGATGCGTCGTCAATCTCCTTCCCCATGACGCGAATCGAAGCGTTCCAGGGCCAGTGCCAGTATCAGCACGCTCGGCGCGGCGGTGCCACGGCACGGGTTTCGGCCGCGTCGGTCCAGGAGGGCCGATGGGCCCGATGCCGGCGGGGCCTGATGGAGGGAAGGGAGGGACGAGTCGTTGCGGAGGGCCACGGTCGGGTCCGCCGACCGATTGCGGGCCGGTCCGCGTCGCCGTCCGGTGTCGGCGAGGGCACCCTGGAGGGGGAGTGGATGGCTCAATCGGCTCGGTACCCGCTCCGCTGAGGAGGAAGAGGAGGCAGACGATGAGCGCCGATCGGCAGTCCGGTGTGGAGACGCAGGCGTGGGTGGTCGGGACGCCGGGTCCGATCGCGTCCTCCCCGCTGCGGCGGGTCCGGCGCGAGGTCCCCGCACCGGGGCCCCGGGAGCTGCTGGTGGAGGTGTCGGTCTGCGGGGTGTGCCGCACCGATCTTCACCTGGCCGAAGGGGATCTCGCCCCGAAGGCGCCGCAGCGGGTGCCGGGCCACGAGGTGGTCGGCCGGGTGGTGGCGCTGGGCCCGCAGGCGCAGGGGTTCACGATCGGTGACCGGGTCGGTGCGGCCTGGCTGGCCGGCACCTGCGGGGCCTGCCGCTACTGCCGTGCCGACCGGGAGAACCTGTGCCCCGGGTCGCGCTACCTGGGCTGGGACCTGGACGGCGGCTACGCCGGACATGTCCTGGTGGACGCCGAGTACGCCTATCCGCTGCCGGGGGAGCGGCCCGACGTCGAGGTCGCCCCGCTGCTGTGCGCGGGGATCATCGGCTACCGGGCGCTGCTGCGGGCGGAGCTGCCGCCTGGCGGTCGGCTGGGGATCTACGGCTTCGGTGCCTCGGCGCACCTCACCGCGCAGTTCGCGCTGGCCCGGGGCGCCACCGTGCATGTGCTCACCCGCTCCGCCGAGGCCCGGCGGTTGGCCCGCGAGCTGGGAGCGGCCTCGGCCGGCGATGCCTACGCGGCCCCGCCGGAGCCGCTGGACGCGGCGATCCTGTTCGCCCCGGTGGGCGACCTGGTGCCGGTGGCGCTGGCGGCCCTGGACCGGGGCGGCACGCTGGCGGTGGCCGGGATCCACCTCAGCGACGTCCCGGAGCTGAACTACGCCCGGCACCTGTTCCAGGAGCGGACGCTGCGCAGCGTGACCGCCAACACCCGCGCGGACGGCCGTCGCTACCTCGCCGAGGTGGCCGGGATGCCGCTGAAGGTGGAGGTGAACCGCTACCCGATGAGCCGGGCGGACCGGGCCCTGGCCGACCTGGCCGCCGACCGCGTCACCGGTGTGGCGGTCCTGATGGGCGGTGAGTGAGCGGTTCACGTGGTTGTTCCGGGGAATCTCCGCGGGGCGCCGACCCCGGCCGGTCCCGGGTCGGCG
>Ga0302314_10012630_pt1 | contig 14586 bp, 17 predicted proteins | sample III_Palsa_N2_3_FD_200533 | JGI IMG/M metagenome (GOLD analysis project Ga0302314, IMG submission 200533) | Peat permafrost microbial communities from Stordalen Mire near Abisko, Sweden - III_Palsa_N2_3 | ecosystem: Environmental > Terrestrial > Soil > Palsa > Peat permafrost | place: Sweden... | reverse complement strand
GCCGAGCAGGCCCAGCACCTGCCCGGCCTCCACGGTGAAGCTGAGGTCGCTCACGGCCCGGAAGCCGTCCGCGTACGCCTTGCCGAGCCCGGCGATGGAGACCGGCAGCGCGGCCAGCGCCGGGTCCAGCGCGGCACCGGGGCCGGTCCCGGGGACGCTGGCGCCGGGCCTGCGGCGGCGCAGCAGCAGCGCCGCCGCCGCCAGTACGATCGCCCCGGCCACGGCCACGATGGCCCACAGCACGCCGGTCGAACCGCTGTCGTCGGTGTTCGCGGCGACCAGCGGGACGGTCACCGTGCTGTCCCCGGCCAGCGCGACCCGGTAGGCACGCGGGTCCTGCGGCAGCTGGTAGGCGGCGTCGGTGGTGGACACCACCAGCCGCAGCCGGTCCCCGGCGGGGAAGTCGTGCACCACGCCGGGCAGCGCGACGCTGATCACCGTGCCCGCCGGGGTCAGCCCGGTCAGCCGGACCGGGGCGACCAGCTGGTTCGGCAGCACGCTCTGGCTGCCGTCCGGCGAGACGTCGTACAGCTTGGCGAAGAGCGTGGCGTCGGTGGTGCCGGGCGTGGCCGGGGTGACCCGCAGCGCGACCCGGGCGGCGCCCACGTCCCGGACGGTCGCGGACAGCGGCGCGCTGGTGAACACCGCCTGCTGGTCGGCCGGTCCGGCCAGCGCGGCCCCCAGCGCGGGGGTGGTGGTGGCGAGCTGGGACAGGGTGCCGCCGAGGCCGGGCAGGCTGGTGGTGGCCGCCGGGTAGCCCCCGGCCGGGGCCAGTACGGTCTGCTCCGGGCCGTCGAGCCGCACCCGGGTGCTGCGCGCGGGCGCGCCGCCGGGCAGCCCGGGGTAGCCGGGCGCGGTGAGGGTGGAGCTGCTGACCGTGCCGCTCTCCAGCGACAGGCTGGTGCCGGTCTTGGTGAAGCTGAAGCCGGTGGACGGTACCGGGCCCTGGTGCTTGAGGTAGTGGTCGAACCAGGCCAGCGTGAGCGAGCGCAGCTGGTCGGTCTCGGCGGTGGTCCCGGGCGCGTCATGGCCGCCGGAGTACCAGGCGACCTTGACGGGGGTGCCGTGCGCGGCGATGCCCCGGGCGTTGGCGTCGCCCTGGTCGAGGCCGAAGAGCGAGTCGTCCTCGCCCTGGACGATCAGGGTCGGCGCGTCGATCCGGTTCAGCACCCCGGCCGGGCTGGAGGCGGCGAGCAGGTCCATCAGCCCGGGGGCGGGGGTGCCGTCGCCGGCGGCGGTGGCCCGGTAGGCGGCGCAGACGTCGGGCGCGAACCGCCCGCAGGGGTTGTCGGCGCCGCTCGCGCTCCCGGTCCCGGTCCCGGTCCCGGTCCCGGTCCCGCTCGCGGCGGGCGCGGCGCCGGTGGTGTCGCTCTCGTCCGACCCCGAGCCGAAGAAGTCACCGGCCCAGGCCTTCTTGAACACCCCCGGTCCGGAGGTGCCCTGACCGGACGTCGCTGCCTGGCCGAACAGCGAGCCGCCGAGGCTGTTCCAGGTGATCTCCGGGGCGATGGCGTCCACCCGGTGGTCGTAGGCGGCGACCAGCAGGCTCAGCGCCCCGCCGTAGGAGGGGCCGGTGAACGCCACCCGGGGATCACCCGGGCCGTCCTTGAGCACCTCGGGCAGGGTCGCCAGCAGGTCGATCATCCGCTCGGCGTCCTTGACCTCGTACTGCGGCGAGTCGAGGTGGATCAGCCCGCCGGAGCGGCCGAAGCCGCGAGCGGAGTACGTCAGCGCCACGTAACCGTGCTGGGCCAGGTAGAGGGCGTCGGCGGCCTCGTCGTCCTTGCTGCCGCCGAAGCCGTGCGCCAGCACCACGGCCGGCAGCGGGGTGCTGGAGCGCGGCAGGTAGAGGGTGGCGTCCAGCTGTACCGGGGTCCCGTCCGGCTCGGGCACGCCGGTGACGCTGAGCACCTGCTGCCGTACCCCGGGCGCGCTCCGGCCCAGCGCGCTGTAGCCGCCGAGCCCGACCGCGACCACCGCCAGCGCGGCCAGCAGCGCGGCGAACCGGCGGCCGGCCCGGGAACGGGCGCGGAACCGCTCGGGCAGCCGGGCGCCGAGCCACCGGGTGAGTGGCCGGGTGAGCCGCTCGGGGAACGCGATGCGCACGTGGGACCTCTCGCCGGATGACCACTGTCGAGTCGTCAACTTACGCCGTCCCCGGTGCCCGGCCGGTCAGCGGGTCCCGCCCCCGGGCGGGCTCACCTGCTGACGTCGACGCTCACCGACGACCCGTCGCTGCCGCCGAAGTGGATGTGGTAGCGGCCGAAGGAGAGATCGGTGCTCCGGCTCAGGGTCAGGTCGATGCCGTGCGTGTCGAAGGTGACGGTGTTGTCGTCGAGGCGCTTCACGGTGAGCTTCTGGCCGTCCAGGGTCAGACTGCCGCCCTCCGCCAGCGACAGCTGGCAGGTCCCGCTCGCGCAGTCGGCGCTGCTGCTGCCGCTCCCGCTTCCGCTGCAGTCGGCGGTGAGCCCACCGCCGACCAGCAGCAGGGCGATCACGGACATTGTTCGGCGCATCAGCACCCTCCCCGTCGCGTTCATCCCGCACCGGTCACCCCCCCGGGGGGACTCCTGGCAGGCTCTGGAGCCAGCGCAGCGGTTCGCGGGCGGCCGCGCAAGGGTGCCTGTCCGGCCGGGCACCCGGTATCCGGCCGGATACCACCCGGTCGGCGCAGCGCCACGCGCGGTGTCCACCGCCGCGGGTGGGGTCCGCCGGGCTTACGTTCATCGTGATGCACGGCAGTCCTGACCGGCGCTCACCGCCGCGAGGACGTGAGAGCAAGGAACCCAGGGTGACGTATGCCGTCCGGAGGCGACTGGCCTCCTCCGCGATCGTCGCGGGACTCGTCCTCGCGGGCACGCCCGCCCTGTCCGGGCCGGCCGCCGCCGCCCGGCCGGCTCCGGTCCGCTCCGGCCGGCTGCAGCCGCCGGGCACCGACCCCGGCACCCGCGCGCTCGAAGTCCGGTTCGCCGACGCGCACTGGAACTGGACGGCGTGGAACGACAGCACCCCGGTTGCGCCGGGCAGCGCCCAGCCGAACTACCAGTGCGCGGAGTTCGTGGCCCGGGCGCTGGCCGCCGCCGGCCTGGTGCCGGGGCTGACCGCGGACGCCCCGCAGAGCGGCTACGGCAGCTACACCGCCCCCAACGGCAGGGTCTACGACCTGATGCTGATCTCCAACCTGCCGCAGCACAACAACCTCTACGCCTACCTGATGGACAGCGGTGTCGGGCAGGACGTCGGTGACCAGCCGGGCCAGGCGCAGCCCGGCGACATCGTGGTGACCTACCTCGGCGCGGGCAGCAGGCCCAGCCACACCGGGCTGGTCGCCCGGGCGGGGACCGCCACCTCCGAAGCCACCGTGGACGCCCACAACAACGCCCGGCTGGACTACGGCTACCACTACTACGCGCCCGCGCACCTGGTCCGCCTGGTGCCGAACGCCCTGCTTGAGGTCTGGACCTGGGCCGCAGCCCAGCGCGGCCGCCAGCGCCCCACCCCGCCCCCGCCCGCCCCGCGCAGCTTCAACGCGCCCGGCGACAGTACAGCCCCCGACCCGGCCGACCCAGCCGCGCCACTAACCGACCCAGCCAGCCCCCAGGTCTGATCCCCGCCCACCCCCGAACCACCGCTCCACCGAACGAGCACCGCTCTCCCAAAGCCGGTGTCGCAGGTTCGAACCCGACAAGTGGCTCCAAAGCGGACATAATTTCAAGGTATATCGGACATCGATCTGGGTATGAGCCCGTGCCTCAGCAAGGCGCAGGTCGCCCGCTTTGAGTGGAGCAACTTCCATCCCGCCCAAGTGGTTTGGGCCGTCCTGCGGTCGCAGGACGGCCGCGGCACACATTTAGCACGCATGGGAAATGATCACGTTGACGTGATTGGTCATCCAGCGTCCAACACTGTTCCCGGAGGCCGTGGCGGCGCCGGCCCAGTTGCGTCAGCGTTCATCTTTGCCTGCGGAGCTGGAGTCGAGTCCGGCCGGGTACGGGTTCGCCCTGCCTATGACCTGGCAGAAGTCTGGACGGGGGTCTCGACGTCACTGACTGGATGGATCTTCGCCGGTTGCCCAGGAGCGGCCTGGATCGTTCTGGCTGCTTGGGGGCGCTCTTCCGGTTCGGCGTCGTCGTTGCTGTCCGACTTCATCGCGCCCATTTCGGACTTCAGGATGCGCAGGGATTTACCCAGGGCGCGGGCCGAGTCGGGGAGGCGTTTGGCTCCGAAGAGGAGCAGGACGACGACTGCCAGGATGATGATTTCCAGTCCGCGGTTCTCCAGCACAGGGATACCTCTTCAACTGTCTCAGGGTGGCTCCGAAGCGGTTCGGCCACTGATTGGTTCGTTGCCGACAGCCCGCCGGACGGGTGGACGCCCGTAGTTGTGCACCCGAATAGTGGAGCAGAGTGCGGATTCGCGTCTTGTTCGGGTGACTTTGGGTTTGGGCGGGGTTGGGACCAATCCGTTGGGGGGCTCGGTGGCGAAGCAGGTGTCAGAAGGTACCGCCGGGAGGCTGGTACGGCACCGGCTGGATGACCTTGTGAGAGATGGGGCGTGATGGGCGAGGAGAACCTCGATACCCGGTTGCTCGCTGAGTTGACCGAGCAGTCGCAGGACCTGAACAGCGACGCGGTACGGATCACGCGCGAGGCACTGACGGAGTACGGGCAGCAGCAGGAGCCGACGCGGCGCTGGTGGCAGCGTGGGGGAACCGTGGCGGCGCTGGCGGGGGGCGCGGCGCTGCTGGGGGTGACACGGGCGGCGGCCGCGTCGAGCAGTGACGTGATGGCGTTGCAGACGGCGGCGTCGATCGAGAACCTTGCGGTGAGCGTGTACACCACCGCAGCGGGGCTGTCGTTCATCAAGGACGGCAACAAGACGGTGGCGGCGTTCATCGCCAAGACCACCAGCCAGCACCAGGCCCACGCGCAGGCGTTCAATGCCGCGGCGACGCAGGCCGGCGGCAAGGCGCAGGCCGCGCCGGATCCCAAGTACGCGGCGGTGGTCAAGCAGATGCTTCCCTCGATCAAGGGCCCTGGGGACGTGGTCAGCCTGGCCATCACCCTGGAGGACGTGGCGGCGCAGACCTACACCAGCTACACCTCCCAGGTCTCCGACGCGACCCTGCGCAAGCTGTTCGCGTCGGTGGCACCGGTCGAGGCGCAGCACCGGGCGACGTTGCTGGCGGTGCAGGCGCTGCTGGCCGGCAGCGACGCCTCGTTGATCGCGATTCCGACCGACGCGGCGAAGCTGCCTGCGGCGGCGGGCAGTATCGGATTCCCGGATGCCTTCTATCAGGTGAAGAACGCTTCCCCGATCAGTGAAGGGGCTGTGCAGTGAGTGCTGGCAACGGTGGCTGGGAGCTGCCGATCTCCGAGGGTGAGCTGTGGCGGCTGACTCGCGAGTTGGACGAGGCGCATCAGGAGTACCTGCCGCGGATGAACGCGGCGGCTGCGGAGCTGACGGAGGAGCTGCGCGACACCCAGCCCACGGCGGCGGGGGTGGAGCGGCTGCGGGTGGGTTCGCGGCGCGGGTTCCTGCTCGGCGCGGGCGGGGTGGCGGCGGCACTGGCATTGGCTGCCTGCTCCAGCAGCGGCTCGACCAAGAGCCAGGGCCCGGCGCCGAGCGGTACAGCGATGTCGGGTTCGGGTTCGCCGTCGGCGACCAGTCTGTACACGGGTGACTTGCAGGTCGTGGCGTTGGCGACGGCGCTGGAGAACCAGGCGGTGGGTGCCTACGGTGCGGCGTTGGCTGCGGCCAAGGCGGGCAAGCTTGGCACGGTCCCGGCGGCGGTGGGGACGTTCGCGACGACCGCGATGGCGCAGCACGCGGACCACGCCAAGGCGTGGAACGCGGTGCTCACCGGTGCGGGCAAGCCCGCGATCTCCAACGTGCCCCTGTCGAACCAGCCCGCGACCCTCAAGGCCCTGGGGGCCGCGACCAGTGCCGGCGCGGTGGCGCAGCTGGCTCTGGACCTGGAGACCCAGGCCGCTCAGACGTACCTGTTCGCGACGTACAGCGTCACCAGTGCGGGCGGGATCGCCACTGCCGCGAGCATCGCCCCGGTGGAGGCCATGCACGCAGCTATCCTCAACTTCGTTCTGGGCCAGTACCCGGTCCCCGACGATTTCCTGCCCACCGACAAGGCCGCCAGCCCGACGCTGCTGACCGTCTGACGGACCCACAGTCTCCGGCGTCCGTCGTGTGGACAGGGACGGACACCGGTCCTGGGTGCGCCACCACACCTGACCGTTGGTGGCGCATCCCTCCGTGCGCGGCTGACGTGGTGTGCCTGTTCCCCACCAGGACCACCCCGATAAGGAGTTAGGCATGCCCGGATTCGTCTGTCGCTCGGCCGTGATAGTCGGCGCGCTTGTGCTCGCTGTGGCGGGCTGTGCCAGCAGCGGCTCCTATGCCAAGCCTGCAGGCGCGCCGAGTGGTACCTCCTCCCCGGCTGTCGCCGGGTCGCAGATCGTGATCAGCAATTTCGCCTTCAGCCCGATGAACCTGACGGTGTCCGCAGGCGAGAAGGTGACGGTGGTCAACCACGACTCCACGGCCCACACCCTGACCGCCGTCGCCGGAAATGCTTTCAACACCGGCACCATCGGCCCAGGGCAGTCCGGGACGTTCACCGCTCCGACCAAGCCTGGAAGCTACCCCTACATCTGCGGTATCCACCAGTTCATGCACGGCACCGTGACCGTTCGCTGAGGAGTGACGATGGCTGCTCTCCGCCTGATCCCGCGTATTGCCGCCGCGGTCGGCCTGGCGATCGACTCCGGTGTTCACGCCCAGCTCGCGGGACAGTACGACGCGGTGTCCGCTTCGATCAGCGAGGGAGCTCTGTTCCGTATCGAAAGCGGGGCCGCTGCTCTCGCGGTGGTTCTGGTACTGGCCTGGCGCAAACCGGTTGGAGACATCTTCGCCGCCCTGACCGCCATCGCCGGATCGGCAGCGATTCTGCTCTACCGCTATGTCGATGTCGGCACGATCGGTCCATTGCCCGATATGTTCGATCCTGTCTGGTTCACCGGCAAGGTGTGGGCACTCGTAGGGCAGGCTCTCGCTCTCCTGGCGCTGGTCCCCCTGCTGCCCGGGCGCACTGTCGATCACGGGCTGGTCGCGGTGTGAGGGTGGGTCGTGAGAGGTGCAGGTTCACGCTGTCGTATCCGTGTTTCCCTGCCGAGTTGGAGATGTGAACCGTGTTCTTCGATATCGGCCCGCTGAAGCTGGTAGCTCTGGTGATCATTGCCGTGGTCGTCTTCGGCCCTGACAAACTCCCCAAGCTGGTCGCCGACGCCATGCGGTTGCTACGGACCATCCGTGAGTTCTCCGACGGCGCCAAACAGGACATCCGCAAGGAACTCGGCCCGGACTTCGACGGCTTCGAGTTCGAGGACCTCAACCCCAGGACTTTCGTCCGCAAGCAGCTTGCCGTCCATGTCGACGCCCTCGGCCTGGGCGAGGTCCGGGATCTCAAGGGCGATGTGGACGACGAGCATCCTGCGGACGGAGCGACCGGCTTGAGGGCCCCCGCACGCGGACAGTGAACGGGGGCCCTGGCGCGATCGATCCTGCGTAGAGCCGACCCTGCCGGATCCCGCCGGGCAGTCGGTGACGGCTGGACCGGTGCTGCGGCGGCTAGTGGATGGGCCAGGTGAACTGGGTGACCTGTCCACCGGTGACGGTGACCTGCGCGATCGGGCGTGAGGTGGGGTCCCAGACCGTGTAGGTGCCAGCCGCGAGGGAGGGGAAGACGGCGGCATGCAGGGTCGCTCCGGGGCCGTGTCGTTCCCGTACCGCCACGTGCGTCCTGACCTCTTCGGCGTCCGCGGGGCTGAGTTCGATCTCGGTCCCGTTGAGGTCGGGCGGGGTATGGATGACCAGGGCGCCGACGTCGCCGCCGATGTCGATCATGACGCTGCCGTCCTGGCTGGGGCCGTAGGCCCCGGCGTGCGGATGGCCGTGCCCGTGCGGGTGCCCGACCGGGGTGGAGGCGTGGCGGGTGGTCACGGCGCGACCGGGGTGTGGCCGTCGCTGTGGGGTGCCGCGCCCGCGCTGGATGGGCGCGCGTGGTACTTGAGGGCGGTCGCCCCGGCCAGGATGGCGGCTCCGGCCAGGGTGGCCCCGCCGATCACCTTGGCGGTGTCGGTGCCGTGCCGGCTTCCGCCGAGGCCGGTGTCCGGTCCGCCGAGGGGGGTGGTGTTCAGGTCGGGGGCGGGGGTGTTGTCGCCGGGGTTGTAGTAGCCGCCGTGCGGGGTGCCCAGGTAGGGGAAGCAGGGCAGGTAGTGCACGGTGTTGTCGGCGGTGACGTCGGTGTTGCTGGAGGTCAGGCCCTGGGTGATGGCGCCTGCTGCGGCGTCGGGGGTGTAGGTCTTGTCCACCAGGGGGTAGGTGGCTCCGGCCAGGGCGCGCAGTTCGATGGTGGTGACGTCGTCGAAGACCCGGCGGCCGTTGGGGAACCCGGCTGCGTCCATGCCGATGAGCCCGAGGTTGCTGGGGCTCTGGAGGGTCGGCGGGATGGCCATGTTCAGCCGGAGCATGTCGGCCTGGACGCTGCCGTTGCCGGTGACGTTCTGGAAGCCGGGGACGATGCCGGCCGGGATCCCGGTAAGCAGGATCGCCAGCAGGTCGGCGCGGGGCTTGCCGGAGGCGTTGAGCGCGGCGAGGTTGGGGAACGCCCCGGGGTAGAGCACCGGGAGCAGCTGGGCGAGTTCCGGCTTGGACACGTTACTCGCGAACTGCTTGTCGCCGGAGGGCGGCTGGGAGTTGAAGAGGTCCTTCTGGGAGATGGGGATCAGGACCTCGTTGACCAGGGGGTTGCCGAGGCGGGAGACCTGGACAAAGGGCCCGGTGTTGGTGATGGTGCCGTCGGCCTCGAACATGCGGGAGCGCTGGCGGCTGGCGCTGGCGTAGACGCCGATGGTGGAGTTCGGGTCGGTGACGCTGGTGGGCGCCTTGCCGTTCGCGGTGAGGTCGCAGGCGGGCACCTGGAGCGCGATCGACTGGATGTTCTTGGCCTTGGCGCCGTTGACGCCGGGGGCGGCGGGCATGCTGGAGCCGATGTGCAGGTTCTGGAAGGGGCGCAGGTCGCCGAGGTCGAAGATGGCGCCGAGGTCGACGTAGAAGCCTTCGGCGCGCTGGCCGGTGAACAGCTTGCAGCCGCCGGGCAGGGTGTGGACGGCCTGTTCGGCCAGGGCCGCGTAGTTCGGGGTGGACAGCGGGCCGATGTTGCACGGCGGGCAGGGCAGGTCGCTGCCCAGGACCTGGCTGTTGCCGTCCTTGCCCCCGCCGTTGCTGACCCGGGTGATGGTGGCGAACTGGCGTCGGTTCCAGTTCTTGCTGTCGATCGACTCGATGGTGCCGACGTTGTAGAGGAACGTGTTGGGGATCGTGTTCACGGTGCGGAACCGGAACTGGTAGGTGATCTCCGGCAGCCCGTCGCCGTTGTTGTCGATGTGGATCTCGTAGAGCACGTCGTCACCGAACTCGTCGAAGTTCGGGCCGCCCGCCGGGTCCTCCAGCGGGCTGAAGTTTGCGATCAGAGTGACCGTGTCGGGCCGGTCGGGACTGACGAAGGCGTAGACGTCGGTATTGTCGGCGACCGGGTCGTTCGAGATCGCGGGTGCTTCCTTGTGCGAGGACACGCGTGTTTTCCTCTTCGCTGGCTGGGACGGGTCAGGACTTGGTAGGCGTGGCGGCGATCCGCCCGAGCTGGGCGGCGAGCTGGGGATCGCGGTGCAGGACTTCGCGTTCGCCGACCATGACGGCGATCTCGCCGGTGCTGGGGTTCTTGACGTAGGCCATCAGCGGCCCCTGGTGTACGGCCCCGGCGGGGGCGGCGGCCGGCTGGGTACGGGTGCGGGCGGATGCCTCCTGGCCCAGCGAGGCGGGCACCAGGACCGTGGCACCGAGGGCGGCGGTGCCCAGAGTGGCGTGGCGTATGAAACTGCGTCGGGAGTTCTCGGACATGACGGCTTCCCATCCGGGTCGAGGACCGGCTCGGCTCCTGCCACGCCGGTGTCCCAGCGGCACTGCATGACTTTGCGTGACTGCTGGTGACTGAAACGTAATCACGGTGGGGCTCTGCCTGCTCGTCAGGGTCCGCCAATCGACGCTGCCATGAGGAACTGCAAGCTCACCGCGAGTGGATGACGGAAAGGACCGCTCTGCAGCGGACGGCCACTCCCTTGCCGGCCGGCTGGACTGCGCCCGTCAGGGTGAGGAGGATGAGCCCGCGGACGCAGCCGCAGAGGCCACTCGCCGCGTCGCCTCCGGATGAGGGACAAGATCTGTGGAGGCATCTGCCGTCAAGGCCGTGGATCGCCCCGAAGCCACTCGTCGATGCTCATCCAGGTGTCGTTCTGCACAGTGGGATCGACAGACTGTGCTGTGAGACAGGGGTCTTGTGTGTGGGGGGTGGGTTGCCCACGCTCGCTGGCGAGCTGCGCCAGAGTTCGACTGCCCTGCGGCTCGGCGGGGGAATGGTCGGCCATGGAGTCTGCTCCTGGAGCATCGCCGGCCAGCAGCTGGTCGGGATGCGGTGTCTCCCGAATGTCGCGGTCCAGATCCGACACGCCGGCCACGCCCGGCGGGGTCGTGCTGAGCGCTCTGTGCAGGACGGCCTTGGGATGGAGGTCCTGCGGACGAAGTCCGGCGAAGTCGGGGCCGAGTTCCCTGCCGAGCTCTTCCACGCCGGCGCGGCCCATCGCCTTCAGGCGCCGCACCAGGCCCAGGGCCTCCGTGACGGCCTTGGGAACCCTCTCCGGTCCGAAGATGATGACGCCCAGGACCAGCAGGACGACAATCTTCACAGCACTGAGGTCGAACGGGAACACGGCAAACCCCAAGAGTAGAGCGCCTGACGACGCGGGCCTCGCTGGTCAGTGCGGAGCGGCCGTGCCCGTTACCGCCGGGTCCTCGGCCGGGTGGCTCTCCGAGGGCGTTGTCGGATCCGGCGACGCGGTCAGCGTAGGCGGCTCTGGGGCCGATGCCGGCTCGGATGTGCTGCCGTCGGCATCAGCGCGTAGCGCCTGGGTCTCGGCTTTGAGGATGCGCAGGGACTTGCCCAGGGACCGCGCGGCATCGGGCAGGCGCTTGGCTCCGAAGAGCAGCAGCACGACCAGGGCGACGATCAGGATCTCCAGGGCACGGTTCTCGAACATCTGACATCCCTCGGCTGTCCTGCGTGGTCAATGACGGAAGGCGCACTCCGGACCACCGCCCGCCGCAGTGGTCAGCTGTGCTTGTCCAGCCTCGCCCGAACGCGGCGATGCGGCGAGCTGCCCTCACCCGTTCGGTGCCCTTCCCAGCAGCGGGTGAACGGATGGACGGCTCAGAAGGCGCACAAGACGGCGCATGGCCGGCTTCCGTGCGCTCTTTGCCGTGTGCTTGGCGACGTGCATCGTAAAGGCGGGTACCCGTTGGAGGGCCTCGGCCTGGGACTGTGGTGGCACCTGAGCATGCTGCGCGGCTCCTACTTCGAGCTGTCATAGTCGGCGGGCGACCGCATCGGCCAACCGGGTCAACCGGCCTCATTCTCCTGCGGAAGAAAGCGCTTATTCCCGTTAGGTTCAGTGGTGTCGTGACCGTACGGGCAGTCCGCCACCCGCAACCGCCGCAGGCAGGAATCGACAGCAGCCCGACCGATCGCCGCGTTGCAGGTCGGCGACGGCACGGCGTCGCTGGATGCGGCACGGGTGGCCGGGGGCGGCGGAGACCACGTACTCGACGACTACGTCCATCGCAGGCCGGAGACGGTCGGCGCGCGCACCGGTCATGCTGATCACCTCGGATCATCATCCGCAACGAGCCCGCCTACTGACCGGGCCGTTTCACGGCGCGGCCCACCAGCACCGTGTCGATGCTGGTGATCGACAGCGGGGCGAGGTCGCGGGTGATGAAGGTATGAAGGTCTTCGAGGTCGCGCAGCCAGACGGCGGCGCTCAGGTTGGCCGGCCCGGTCAGGGCGATCACGCCGTGTACGGACGGGTGGGCGGCCAGCGCGCGTCCGGCGGCGTCCAGGTGGGCGGGCGGGACCTGAAGGTAGAGGTTGGCGTCCACCTCCAGTCCGAGGCGCCGGGGGTCCACGATCAGGTGGGTGATCAGAGCACGCTCGCGCAGCAGTGCACCCAGGCGCCGTCGAACGGTGGACTCGGGGTGCCCCGTGCGTGTTGCCAGGGCCGATGCGGTGAGCCGCGCGTCGCCCAGGAGGACGTCTGCCAGTTCCCGGTCGAACGGGCTCAGCTCGGCTGCGGGTCTGCTCGGCCCCCCCCGGAGGGGGTGAGCTCGCTGCGTTCGGCCTCGGTGAGGGCGTCCAGCCGCCAGTCGGTGGCGTCCGCGTAGACGTGCAGGACCGTCTGGGCAACGACCGAGGTGATGGCACTGGTGGCGGGCAGTTGCCGGAACACCAGTCTGCTGCGCTGCCCGGCTGCTGCCGACAGGACCGCGGTGACCTCGTCGCCACCGGCAGACATATCGATGAACGCGATATCGGAACGGGCCGCCAGGGCCGCGGTGATGGTGTCGAGCTTGCCCCGGAGCACCTTTATCCGCAGCAGCATCGTCGAACCCGGGCGGTCCCGGGGCGGCACCGCAACCACCCGGACGGCCCCGCTGCCCAGCAGCGCGGCCAGCCGTCGGCTGGCTACCCGCGTATTCAGGCCGAGCACCCGTGCTACGCGCTCGGCGGCCACCCGGCCGTCGCACTGGAGAGCAGCGATCAGCCGCTGATCGAGCACCGCTTGCTCCACAGGGATTGTCATATCGGCAAGTTTCGCTCATCCGTGTGCCTGGAGCGGCCGATCCTGCGCACGGCTTCGCCATGGTTGAGGCATCCGCACACACCACCGGAGGACCCCATGGACAACGCCGCACTCCTGCCACCGATGCTCCACGCCGCCCGCACCGTCGGAGCCTGGCTGGCCGAGCAGGAACGCACCCGACCGGCACGCACCATGGCCGAATTCAAGGACGTCTTCAACGCCGTGGACGGGCCCGCAGCGCTCCTGCTCCACGAACACCTGGACCCGCTGCACCCCGGCGTCCCGTGGGCCGAGGGCCTCTGCTCCCGCCCTCTGCCTACTGGTGAGCTGTGGGTGGTGGACGTGATGGACGGGGCCGTGCAGTACCTGCAGGGCCTGCCGCAGTGGTGCGTCAGCCTCACCCTGGTCCAGGACCGGGAGCCGGTGGCGACCGTACTGCACAGCCCTGTGCTCCATCGGCCACCATGACCCGCGACCCGTCGCGGATCCCGACAGCGGGGACATTGTCCTGCTGATCCAGAGCGAGGACCCGGGACGGAACGAGGACGGTACGCCCAACCCCAACTGGCTCCCCATCCCCCTCCAAGACGACAAGGACCCCAACAGCAGCGGGTTCGCCCTCACCCTGCGCCTGTACGCACCCGATATCAAGACGATCGACGCGGGATGGACGCCGCCGGCGCTGACTCCCGTCACCGCGGACCCCGCCTCCTGACCATCCACCCGGACCGCACCACCGGCCGGGGCCCCTTCCGGGCCCTGGCCGCCTCCCCTTGTCCTCCACCCACATGCCAAGAGAGGACCTGGCCGCGCAAGTGTGCCGGGCGCGCATCTGCGAGGCCAGGGCCGCTCGTGCACGCAGCGGACGGTGATCCAGATCCGGCAAGTGGTGAGCCTGCACCTCCCGCGTCGTGAGTACTGCTCCGCGCCGAGCGCCCGCGGGTCAGTCCCGCTGGGCGAGCAGGACTGCGGTTCGTGCCGCACGGTCGAACGGCTGGATGTCGCCCGCCGCCCGGCAGAGCACATGGGCCCCCTCCAGCAGCACGATCAAGGTCGTGGCCAGGTCCGCCGCCGCCTCCGGCGGCAGCCCGGCCGTGGCCAGCCGTTCCGCCAGCTGCTCCACCCAGGAGGCGAAGGCGCCGGCCGCCACCTCCCGCAGCGCCTCCTCGTCCGTGCCGATGCCGACCGCGGCGACCGCGCAGCCGCCCCCGGCCGCCGACGCCAGTACCACCGGGCGGACGGCCGCCAGGAATGCCTCGACCACCGCCTGCGGGCTGCCGCTCGGCAGTTCCGCGAGGGCGGCCCGGACATCGTGGCCGTTGCGGGTGGCGGCCTCGCCGACCAACTGGTTCTTGCCGCCGGGGAAGTGATGGTAGATCGCCCCGCGCGCGGCACCGCTGCTGCGCAGCACATCGGTGAAGGACATCCCGGCCATGCCGCGCCGCTGCAGCGCCTCCACGGTCGCGTCGATCATCCGGGAGCGGGTATCGGTCGCCATCGCTGCCTCCAGCACCGGTGAGACGTCAGCTTGACTAGTACGTGCATCCTAATGCAGGCTGGATCCATCGCTAGTACGTACGTACTAGCGACTCCGGAAGAGGGGACATTCCCATGCCGATCACCGTCACCGCCCCCCGAGGCGTGCTCACCGACGTCGGCGAGCGCGACATACTGCCGCAACTCACCGCCGCGCTGATCGAGGCCGGCGGCCTCACCGGCAACAGCTTCTTCACCCGGATCGTCGGCGGCACCGTGCATCTGCTGGCGCCGCAGGACATCTACGCGGGCGGGGTGAACCGCCCGGTGGTCATGGTGGAGC
>Ga0302314_10012627_pt1 | contig 14591 bp, 4 predicted proteins | sample III_Palsa_N2_3_FD_200533 | JGI IMG/M metagenome (GOLD analysis project Ga0302314, IMG submission 200533) | Peat permafrost microbial communities from Stordalen Mire near Abisko, Sweden - III_Palsa_N2_3 | ecosystem: Environmental > Terrestrial > Soil > Palsa > Peat permafrost | place: Sweden... | reverse complement strand
ATATTGGCTGGGATCCGCTGCGGGCGCCGGCGGCGCGTTGATCTTGCTCGACACCTCGAACTTTCCAGCCGACATCGGGTGGCGGCTTGCGTTCGGGATCGGTGCCATCTTCGGCATTTTCGTTCTCCTGGTGCGACGCAACGTCCCAGAGAGCCCGCGCTGGTTGTTCATTCACGGACGCGACCAAGAGGCCGACCAGATCGTCGGCAAGATAGAAGCCGACGTGGAGCGCGAAACCGGCAAGCTGCTGCCTGCGCCACAGGGCCGCCCGCTCAAAATCCGCCAACGCCAAACGATTTCGTTTCTCGAGATCGCCAGGGTCGCTTTCACACTGTATCCACGGCGCGCGGTCCTAGGACTGGCGCTGTTCGTCGGTCAGGCGTTCCTCTACAACGGCGTGACGTTCAACCTGGGCACGCTCTTGAGTGGTTTCTACGACGTCGGTGCCGCCAAGGTCCCGCTGTTCTACACCCTGTGGGCGCTGAGCAACTTCTTCGGCCCGCTGGCGCTCGGACGTCTTTTCGACACCGTCGGGCGCAAACCGATGATCGCGCTGTCCTATATCGGCTCAGCCGCCGTGGCGGTTCTTCTCGCGTTCGTCTTCCTGACTCAAGCCGGCGGCGTCTGGGGATTCATCGGCGTACTGGCGGCAACCTTCTTCTTGGCGTCGGCGGGTGCGAGCGCCGCCTACCTGACCGTCAGTGAGATCTTTCCGATGGAAACCCGGGCACTGGCGATCGCGTTTTTCTACGCGTTGGGCACCGCGATCGGCGGCATCAGCGGACCGCTGCTTTTCGGTCAGCTGATCGAATCCGGCGAGCGCAGCCATGTGATGTGGTCGTTTCTCATCGGAGCGGCCGTGATGGCCGTGGCGGGCATCGTCGAACTGTGGCTGGGCGTTGCAGCCGAGCAGCGCCCGCTCGAGGAACTCGCCCTGCCGCTGACGGTGGCCGACGCTGAGCGGGACGAAGAATCGCGGTAGCTGGGCGAAAGCGGCGGGGGAGCCACGTCGTCGTAAACGCCGGCTGAATTCCTGACGGCTCTTGACCCAGATCGCCGCAGGCAGGCTGCGCCGGGCACACAACTTTGCAAGACTCGGAAAACATGAAACGTCTGCTGATGCTCCTAAGCGTCGCCGCAATGACCGCGATCGCGGCGCCCGCGTACGCCGACCCCGACCCCGACTCTTCTGGCGGGAACGACGCCCATTTCCTCAAGCAACTCTCTAACGCTGGAGTCACCTATAAGGACCCGACGCAAGCGGTCGCGGTGGCCAAAGACATCTGCGACTTGGCCAACAAGGGAACTCCCGCCACCGACATCAAGAAGGACCTGGAGACCCGCAATTTCTTCTCCGGAAACGGTGCAACGAACTTCATGATGATCGCGGCCGCCGAGTACTGCCCGAAACAGTTGCCTGACGACGGAACGTCTCCCAAACCTCCTGTTAAAGAAGGAAGTTAAATTCCGCTCCGGACTACCTCATCGGCAGTCGCTCGCATCCGCTCGGACAATCGGAGCAAATCGTGCTCACCGATGCCGTTCTGCAGCGTGTAGGCGAGTTGCCGTAATTCAACAGCGCAATTACGCAACTCCTCGAGGAGCCGCGACTCAATAGGGATCATGATCTTCTCCCTAGGGTTGGACGGACTGAGAGCCCGACAGTTCGATGACGAAAATGTACGCAGTCCAATCGCCGGTCGGCAAGCGTGCGGGGGACGTTTGTACGGGACCTTGACATGCTGTTTACGCCGGTCACGCCTGCGTAGCGGGGTGCGTCCCGCAAGCGTGGGTACCGTGCGGCGGCGATGCCGCCCGATGACCAGATGGGAACTGCACCAGGTCGCCAACCGCAGACATACGGAAACGGTAAGCGCCATCCCTGCGTGCGGCATTAGGAAATCGCGTGGACTCGCTGAGAGAAATTCAGTGATGACTCATGGTCATATTTGCTGCCTTTTAACGAACGAACGGACTATTCACAAGTGTCGAATCACCGCCGCACATCCCAGGTGCTAGCTTCGGTCCGTGTCTGAAGTCGGAGCTCCGCTGCGGATCGGTGTACTTGGTGCGGCACGTATCGCTCCGTCGGCGCTCATCAAACCCGCCCGTGACAGCGATGACGTCGTCGTGGCCGCTGTGGCGGCACGTGACGGCTCACGCGCTCAAGCGTTTGCCACCAAGCATGGCATCGCACGGGCGCACGGGACTTATGAGGCGCTGATCGGCGATCCGGACATCGATGCGATCTACAACCCGCTGCCGAACGGCCTGCACGGCAGATGGACTCGGGCGGCACTGGCCGCCGGAAAACACGTGCTGTGCGAGAAGCCGTTCACCGCCAACGCGGCCGAAGCCCGCGAGATCGCCGGTCTGGCCGCGACGTCGAACCGGGTCGTGATGGAAGCATTCCACTACCGCTACCACCCGTTGGCGTTGCGCGCAGAGGAGATCATCGCTTCCGGTGAACTGGGCAAGCTGGTGCGAGTCGAGGCGGCGCTGTGTTTCCCGTTGCCGATGTTCTCCGACATTCGTTACGACTACTCGCTTGCCGGGGGCGCCCTGATGGACGCCGGCTGCTACGCCGTCCACATGGTCCGAACCTTCGGCGGTTCGACCCCGGAAGTCGTTTCGGCGCACGCCAAACTGCGTGATCCCAAGATCGACAGAGCGATGACGGCCGAATTGCGGTTCGCCGCGGGACACACCGGCCGGGTCCGCTGCTCGATGTGGTCGGCGCGTCTGCTGGAGACCAGTACGCGCATCGTCGGCGACCGGGGCGAGTTGAAGCTGTTCAACCCTGTGACACCGCACCTGGTCCACCGGATGTCCGTGCGCTCGTCCGACGGCAAACGCGTCGAGCGCTTTCCCCGTCGCGCCTCCTACTCTTATCAGCTGGATGCGTTCGCCGCGGCGGTCCTGCGTGGGGCACCGGTGAAGACGCCGCCCTCCGATGCCGTGCAGAACATGACTGTCATCGACGCGATCTACCGTGCGGCCGGCCTGCCGCTTCGCGAACCGAGCTGACGTGTCCGACGCCAGAGACCATCCGCGACTTTCGTTGCCAGGCAGGCGATTCCGGCGCCGCCGTCATTCTTGTCCGGATTCGGAAGCCTTCGAATCTTGCCTCACCTGCCGGCGTCGAATCCCTGATCAGCGTCGGTTCATTCCAGCCCCGACCAGCACGTCCGCCGCGCACAACAGGCCCGAAGGGGGGACCTAGGTTGGCGAGGTACAGTCAACGCGGAAATCACTGGGTGCATGCCGCGGGGGCGGTGTCCGATCTGTGCCGGTTCACGTTGAGCCGAACGGCACACAAGCAGTCTGGGGGTGACCGATGAGTACCAATCCGTTCGACGACGACAACGGCAGTTTTTACGTCTTGGTCAACGACGAGGAGCAGCACAGCCTCTGGCCTACCTTTGCCGACGTTCCGGCAGGCTGGCGAGTGGTGCACGGCGAAGCGGACCGCGCTGGATGCCTGGATTACATCGAACAGCACTGGACTGATATTCGGCCGAAGAGCCTGCGTGACCGGTTGGCAGAGGGCCGGGGGGTTTGATCGGCTCGGCCGACGCGACTTGGGGGCCCGATGGTGTTCGATAACCGGACTCTGCCGCTGACGCCTGGTCAGCTGGATATCTGGCTTGCGCAAGAAACGGGCCACGCCGCGGGCCAGTGGCATCTCGGGCTTTTCATCAAAGTCCAGGGCGCCGTAGATCGCGACGCCCTCGACTGGGCGATTCGCCGAGTGGTGCACGAAGCCGAACCAATCCGCGCCACCTTCGTCGAGGTCGATGGCCAGGTGTTGCAACGGGTGCTCGAGTACCCCGACGTCGAGCCGACTGTGTTCGACGTGAGCGGCGCGCCGGATCCCGAACAGGAAGCCCACGAGATCGCGTCGTCAATTCAGCGCACGCCGATGCCGTTGAACGACCGACTGTTCAAATTTGCGCTGTTCCAGGCGCGGACCGACGAAATGTATTTGTTCGTTTGCTGCCACCACATCGTCGTCGATGGATCCGGTCTCGCGCTGGTGTGCCAACGGATTGCTTCGGTTTATTCAGCAATTGTTTCCGGCGCCTCGATTCCTCCGTATATCTTCGGCTCGCTGCAAGATTTAGTCGACTGCGAATCCGACTATCAAGCGTCCACCGACTATGTCGGAGACCAGTCCTACTGGGCGGCAAATCTTCCAGCTCCGATCGGACATCGTCTTCGATCGCCCGACGACATCGGCGACTCTGATCCATATCGGTCTTCCGGGCCGGTTCGACTGAATCCTGCAGTCCTTCGCCGCGTGCAGCAGTTATGCGACCAGTGGAAAGTGCCCCGGTCGTCGGTTGTGACCGCGGCCTGCGCGCTTGTGGTGCGTGGGTGGAGCCCGGCGGGCCGCGAAGTTGTGCTCGACTTCCCGGTCAGCCGGCGGGTGCGTCCGGAATCGAAAACTCTTCCCGGGATGGTGGCCGGGGTTCTGCCGCTGACGTTGACGCTGTCACCGCAATCCACAGTCGCCGACTTCTGCGCCCACGTCGATAGGCGTATTCGAGACGCCCTCGATCATCAGCGATTTCCGGTGGAGACCCTCGAGCGCAACTCTGGCCGGCTGGGTGCGGGGGAGACGTTCGAGAGGGTGGTCGTCGATTTTCTACCGTCGGGGTTCACTTTCGCCTTCGGTGGTGTGGCGGCGTCGGCCTCGCTGATTTCCGGCCTTGGACGCGGTTTCGGACTGATTTTCTCCGGTGGCAGCGACGAGCTGCTGCTCAGCACGTTGGGCAGCGGGCAACCGTTTTCGCAGTCGGCCGTCGCAGATATAGCCCGCGAGCTGGAGCAGGCACTGTCGTCGATGACCGCCGATCCGGGCCGGCGGTTGACGTCGCTGGAGCTGCTTGATGCACCCGAGCGTGTCCGGCTGGATGAGTTCGGTAATCGCGCGACATTGACGCGCCCCGCCGGCGTCGCGGTCTCCATCCCGGCATCGTTCGCCGAACAGGTAGTGCGCAACCCGGACGCGGTCGCACTGGTGTCGCAGGGCCGGTCGGTCACCTACCGGGACCTGGATGAGGTGTCGAACCGGCTTGCGCATCTGCTCGTCGCCCACGGAGCGGGTCCGGGACAGGTTGTGGCGCTGATGATTCCGCGTTCGGCAGACGCGGTGGCCGCGATTATGGCGGTAGTCAAGACCGGAGCGGCCTACCTGCCGATCGACCCGGTCCTGCCCGCGGCGCGAATGGGATTCATGCTGGCCGACGTCACACCGATCGCGGCTGTCACCACGACGGATGTGGCCAGGCGCCTCGACGAGTTCGACGTGCCGGTCATCGATGTCAACGATTCCCGGGTGGCCGCCCAGCCCGTCACCGCGCTGCCATTCCCGGCCGCTGACGATCTGGCTTATCTGATCTACACGTCGGGCACCACCGGTACGCCCAAGGGCGTGGCCATCTCCCACCACAACCTGACCCAGCTGATCATGTCGTTCGACGGCGGGCTACCGCCCGCGTCCGAGCAGGTGTGGTCGCACTGGCATTCCTACGCCTTCGATTTCTCGGTGTGGGAGATCTTTGCGGCGCTGCTGCGCGGAGGTCGTCTGGTCGTAGTGCCTGAATCGGTGGCAGGCTCACCTGTCGACTTTCACGGCTTGCTCGTCTCTGAAGGCGTCAATGTCCTTACTCAAACCCCATCCGCGATCGGGGCTTTGCCGGGCGAGGGGCTCGAATCGACGGCGCTGGTAATGGGTGGTGAGGCGTGTTCTGCCGACGTCGTGGACCGGTGGGCGCCCGGGCGGGTGATGATCAACGCCTACGGGCCGACCGAGACGACGATCTATGTCGCGGTCAGCGCACCGTTGACGGCCGGTGGTGGCGCGGCGCCGATCGGATCACCGGTGCCCGGCGCGGCGTTGTTCGTGCTGGACGATTGGTTGCAGCCGGTCCCGGTCGGTGCGGTCGGCGAACTGTATGTGGCCGGCCCCGGCGTCGGTGTGGGATACGTGCGCCGAACCGGGCTGACCGCATCGCGGTTCGTGGCGTGCCCCTTCGGCGGCGTCGGCGCCCGGATGTACCGCACCGGCGACTTGGTGCGCTGGCGTTCCGACGGGCAGCTGGACTATCTGGGTCGGGCCGACGAGCAGGTCAAGATCCGCGGGTATCGCATCGAACTCGGCGAGGTGCATGCGGCGTTGGTTGCGCTCGACGGGGTCGAGCAGTCTGTCGTGATCGCCCGTGAGGACCGCGCTGGAGACAAACGCCTCGTTGGCTACGTCACCGGCAGCGTCGACCCGGCCGATGCACGTGCGTCGCTGACCCGGCGGCTACCGGCCTACATGGTCCCCGCTGCCGTGGTGATTCTGCCCGAACTGCCGCTGACCCATACCGGCAAGCTGGACCTCCGTGCTCTTCCGTCGCCGGAATACACCGCAGGTGAGTACCGCGCGCCGGGCAGTGCGGTCGAGGAGATCTTGACCGGCATCTACGCCGAAGTTCTTGGCGTCGAGCGTGTCGGAGTCGACGACTCCTTTTTCGAGCTGGGCGGAGACAGCATTCTGTCGATGCAGGTGGCGGCCCGCGCCCGTGCCGCCGGCCTCACCTGCCGGCCGCGGGATGTGTTCGTCGAGCAGACGGTTTCCCGGTTGGCCCGAGTGATCGGCACCGCCGCCGATCAGGGCGGCGCGGTCGATGAAGGTGTCGGGCAGGTGACGGCCACGCCGATCATGCATTGGCTGGCCGGTATGCAACGCGCCGGCGGGTCAGTGGAGCAGTTCAACCAGACGGTGACGGTGCAGGCCCCGGCTGAGGTCACCGAAGGCGATGTTGTCGTGGTACTGCAGGCTCTGCTGGATCGGCACCCGATGCTGCGGCTGCGCCTGAACGACGACGCCGGGCTCTGGTCCCTGCACGCAGCTGAAGTAGGCGCCGTCGACGCCCAAGAATGCCTGCTGTCGGTCAGCGTGCTGACCGACGAGGCACTGCGGGAAGCCCGGTCGCGGCTGAACCCGACCACCGGGTCGATGCTCAGCGCGGTATGGGCGACCTCCACCGGTGAGCTGACGCTGATCGTTCACCACCTGGCCGTTGACGGAGTGTCCTGGCGAATCCTGTTGGAAGACCTCAACATCGCGTGGGCACAGCACCACGCCGGCCAGCCACCGGCGCTGCCTAGGCCCGGGACGTCATTTCAGCGATGGGCGTCGCTGCTCGTCGACCACGCGCATCACCGCGCGGTGGTGGAACACGCGGACGCCTGGAAGCACGCGGCCGCCGCCCCGGCGGCATTGCCGGCCGTGCGCCCCGAGGTGGACACCCACGCCACGGCTGGACGCCTGTCGGCACAGCTGAGTTCCGAAGACACCCGCATGCTGCTCGGCGCGGTACCCGCCGCATTCCATGCCGGGATCCACGACATCTTGTTGATCGGATTCGCCCTGGCTTGGGCGCAATTCCTGGATTCCGGAGACGCGCCGATCGGCATCGATGTCGAGGGCCACGGCCGGCACGAGGAACTGGCCGCAGACGTGGACCTGTCTCGCACGGTCGGATGGTTCACCACGAAATACCCGGTGTCGCTCACGGTGAGTGGGCCGTCTTGGTCGCAGGTAGTCGCGGGCGAGGACGCGCTGGGGACGACGGTCAAGGACATCAAAGAGCAGCTTCGGGCCCTGCCCGACGGCCTCACCTATGGTCTGCTGCGCTACCTGAACGCCGATGTCGATCTGGACGGCGCCGACCCACCGATCGGATTCAACTATCTGGGGCGCCTGGGTGCTCAGCGGGCCGGTGAGGGCGGACGCGACTTGTGGCGGCTCGGCAAGGACGGGCTGTCACTGGCCGGCGCGCCCACCGCGGTGCCGATGCCACTCACCCACACCGTCGAGCTCAATGCCGGCGCCGTCGACACCGAGGCAGGCCCGCAGCTTCAAGCCGACTGGACCTGGGCGACGTCGGTGCTCGACCACGCGCAAGTCACCCGGTTGAGCCGGTTGTGGTTCGACGCCCTGACAGGCATCTGCACGCATGTGCGAGCCGGCGGAGGGGGGTTGAGCCCCTCCGACATCGCGCCCGCACGGCTGAGCCAGGAGCAGATCGATGAACTGCAGCGGCAGCATCGGATCGCCGACATTCTGCCGCTGACCCCGCTGCAACAGGGGCTGCTGTTTCACACCAGCACCGCGCAGACCAGCGTCGACATGTATGCGGTGCAGCTGGATTTCACCGTGACCGGCGCCCTGGAACCCGGCCGCCTGCGCGATGCGGTGCACACCGTGATCCGCCGGCATCCCCATCTGGCCGCCCAATTCCGCCAGGACTTCGACGAGCCGGTCCAAATCATTTCTGCTGATCCTGAGATGTCCTGGCGCTACCTCGATTTCGCCTCCGACAGCGACCTCGACAACGAGATCGAACGGCTGTGTGCCGCCGAACGGGCCGCGGTCTGCGACCTCGCCGGGCAGCCGGCATTCCGGGCTGTCTTGATCCGCGTCGCGGAGCGACGCCACCGCTTTGTTCTGACCAATCACCACATCGTGCTCGACGGCTGGTCGATGCCGATCCTGCTGCGCGAAATCTTCGCCAGTTATTTCGGGCAGCGGTTGGTCCCGGCCGCGTCGTACCGGAAATTCATCACCTGGCTGGCTGATCGGGACCTCGACGCCGCCCGCTCGGCGTGGGGTGAAGCATTGTCCGGTCTCGCCGCGCCCACCCTGGTCGGCCCCCAAGACCGGCCGCAGGATCGACTGGGACTCGGCGCACGAGGCTTCGCGTCGTTCCAGGTTCCGGAACAGACTACGGCCGCACTCGGCGAGTTGGCCCGCTCGTGCCACACCACCGTCAGCACCGTGCTGCAGGGCGCCTGGGCGCTGGTGCTGACCACACTGACCGGCAGGCACGACGTCGTGTTCGGCACGGCGCGATCCCGGCTCGGTCAGCTTGACGTGGCCGACGCCGAGTCCATGGTGGGTTTGTTGATCAACACGGTGCCGGTGCGCGCGAACATCACCGCGGCCACCGCCACCGCCGATCTGCTCGGCCAACTGCAGACCTCCCACAACGACACGCTCGAGCATCAGCACTTGGCGCTCAACGAGATTCACCGTGCCAGTGGGCATGAGCAACTCTTCGACACGCTGTTCGTATACGAAAATTATCCACTCGACGAGGGCGCGTCGATCGGCGGCGAAGACGGTGACGCGTTGTCCATCGCGGAATTCACCAACCGCGAGTTCAATCACTACCCGCTGACCGTGGAGGCAATGCCGGGCCGCGAACTCAACCTGCACGTCGAATACGACACCGACGTCTTCGACGCACCCGGTATCGAGGCGCTGATCGGACGGTTGCGGCGGGCGCTGGTCGCGATGACCACCGACCCGACACGACCGCTGTCAGCGGTGGACGTGCTCGATCCCGACGAGCATGCCCGGCTGCAGCGGTGGTCGGGCGCCGATGTGACGGCGCCGGTCGGGGTCGCGCCGCAACTGTTGGCCGCCGCGGTGAAGGCCGACCCGGACGCGCCCGCTGTGCTCGACGGCGACCAACGCCTGTCGTACCGCGAGCTGGACGAGTGGTCCACGCGGTTGGCACGGACACTGATCGAGGCGGGTGTGGGTCCGGAGCGCGCGGTCGGTGTCGCGGTGGACCGGTGTGCCGAGTTGGTGGTTGCCTGGTGGGCGGTACTCAAGGCCGGTGGCGTGTACGTCCCGGTGGATCGAACCCACCCTGTCGAGCGAATCGCCGCAGTATTGAATTCAGTTGCGGCACAATGCGTTCTGACGTGCGATGTCGACTCGGTGGCCGGTGCTGGGACTCGCCCGGTGCTGCGCGTCGACGGTCCTGACGTGTCCGGCCAGAGTGCCGAACCGATCACCGACACCGACCGCCTCGCGGCGCTGAGTGTGAACAACACCGCCTACGTCATTTTCACGTCGGGATCCACCGGTGTGCCCAAAGGAGTTGCGGTCAGTCACGCCGGTCTGCTGGGCGCGGCCGCGGCGCAACACGCGATGTATGGGTTGAACGCGGATGCACGGGTGCTGATGGTGGCCTCGCCCACCTTCGACGCCTCGCTGTTCGAGATGTTGATGGCGACGGGTCCGGGAGCAGCGTTGGTCATCGCGCCTCCGGACGTCTACGCCGGTGAAGCGTTGACGGCGCTGCTCCAGCGCCAGCAAGTCGGCGCAGCGCTGCTGACCCCGACGGTGGTCGCGTCGCTGGATCGGGCACGCCTGGACGGGCTGAGCACCTTGGTCACCGGCGGGGAAGTCTGCACCGAGGCGTTGGTGCGGGCGTGGTCGCCGGGCCGGCAGATGTTCAACGCCTACGGGCCTTCTGAGGCGACCATCTGGGCCACCGGTACGCCTCTGTCTACTGGGCAGCCGGTCAGCATCGGCGCACCCATCCCGGGCGTGCGCGCGCTGGTGCTCGATGCCCGACTGAACCCGGCGCCCGTCGGTGTGGCCGGCGAGTTGTACCTGGCCGGGCCCGCGTTGGCGTGCGGCTATGTGGGCCGCACGATGCAGACCGCCGAGCGGTTCGTCGCCGACCCTTACTGCGCGCCAACCGAACCGGGCGCACGGATGTATCGCACCGGAGACCTGGCACGTTGGACCACGGCCGGGACGCTGGACTATCTGGGCCGCGCCGACACCCAGATCAAACTGCGCGGCCAGCGGATCGAATTGGGCGAGATCGAGAGCGCACTGCTGGCTTGCCCGCAGGTCAGCCAGGCCGCCGCCGCCGTGCATCACGGCACTGCCGGCGCCCAGCTGGTCGCCTACATCACCCTCGAACACGCCACGGACGCGAATCGCGACGCCGATCAGGATGCAGAGATCGTCGGCGAGTGGCAACACATCTACGACGAGCTGTACGGCGCGCAGCTGGAGGCATCTGGATTCGGGATGGATTTCCGCGGCTGGAACAGCAGCTACACCGGTGATCCGATTCCGCTGCGGGAAATGGTGGAGTGGCGTGCTGCCACGGTGGATCGCATCATGGCGCTGCGGCCGCAACGGGTGCTGGAGATCGGTGCGGGTTCCGGGCTGATGTTGTCACAAGTCGCGCCGCACTGTGAAAGCTATGTCGCGACGGACATTTCGCCGGCGGCGGTCGAGGCGCTCGCCCGTTCTCTGGAGCAGTTGCAGATTCCCTGGCGCGATCGAGTTGAGTTGCTGGCCCGGCCGGCCCACGTAATCGACGGACTGCCGCCAGGCGAGTTCGACACGATCATCCTCAACTCGGTGGTCCAGTACTTTCCCAACGCCGGATACCTGGCCGAGGTCATCGACAATGCCTTGGAGCTACTCGCTCCGGGCGGGGCGTTGTTCATCGGCGACGTCCGTAACCACACTCTCCAGGCCACGTTCCAAACCGCGATCGCTCTGGCCCGAAGTGGCGTCAGCACCGACGCGGCGGTAATCCGCCAACGGGTTCATCACGCTGTGCTGGGCGAACCTGAATTGCTTTTGGCCCCAGAGTTTTTCACGACGTTGGTCGCCGAGCGCGCGCCGGCCGCGGGACTCGACGTTCAAGTCAAGCGTGGATTCGCCGACAACGAGTTGAACCGCTATCGCTACGACGTGACGATCCACAAGACACCCGCACCGGTGCGCTCGCTGGCCGCCGCGCCCATCTGGACGTGGGCTGACTGCCCGGGCCTGACCGGCTTACACATCAGGTTGACATCCGAGCGCCCCGACACTGTCCGCATCATCGGGATTCCTCGCGCCGGAGTGATCGTCGATCTTCGACTCGAGCACGCGCTCTCCGCCGGACTTCCGACAGCCGAGGCGCTCAGCCGGGCCGAGGCTCTCGAGACCGAAACCCCCACAGCCGCAACCGAACAACTGCATCGCATCGGTGAATCGGTCGGCTATCAGGTCGCCGTCACCTGGGGCGGCCAGCCCGGCACCGTGGATGCGGTTTTCATAGACCGGGCCGGCGCTGCCACTGACTCGGTGCTGACTGATCTCTACCTGCCTCCGGCCGAGACGCACCAGTCCGCCAGCCATGCCAACGATCCGCAGAGCAACACCAAGATCAGCGCAGTGCGTCAGCGACTCGGCGCATGGCTGCCCGACTACATGGTCCCGCCGCACATCGTCGTGCTCGACGAGATGCCGCTGACCTCGTCGGGCAAGTTGGACCGCAAGGCACTTCCGGCACCGGAATATCAGGAGGGCGACCGTTACCGTGCGCCGGTCGGCGCCGTCGAGGAGATCCTTGCCGACATTTATGCCCAGGTACTGGGGCTGCAGCGGGTCGGGGTCGACGACTCGTTCTTCGATCTGGGCGGTGATTCGCTGTCGGCGATGCGGCTGATCGGGGCCGTCAACGCCAGCCTCAATGCCGATCTGTCGGTCCGCACCGTGTTCGAAGCCCCGACGGTCGCCCTGCTGGCGCCCCGCATCGGCGGTGATGCACGACGACTCGAACCGCTGATCGCCGGTGAGCGACCTGAAACGGTTCCGTTGTCGTTCGCGCAGAACAGGTTGTGGTTCTTCGACCAGATGCAAGGACCATCGCCGATCTACAACATGGCTGTGGCGCTGCGGCTGCGTGGGCGAATCGAGGCCGACGCGCTGGGCGCCGCACTGACCGACGTGGTCGACCGCCACGAAAGCCTGCGCACGCTGTTCGCCGCACCCGACGGCATACCTCAGCAAGTGGTCGTCCCGGTCGAGCAGGCCGAGTTCGGTTGGGACGTCGTCGATGCCACCGGGTGGCCGGCGCACAGGCTGGATGATGCCGTCGGCGCGGCGGCGCGGCACACCTTCGACTTAGCCACTCACATCCCTTTTCACGCAACACTTTTCCGCGTCAGCGACACCGAACACGTGCTGGTTGCGGTGGTGCATCACATCGCCGCCGACGGCTGGTCGATCACCCCGCTGGTCCGCGATCTGGGGCTGGCGTACGCCAGCCGCTGCGTCGGCCAAGCCCCTGACTGGGCGCCGCTGCCGGTGCAGTACGTCGACTACACGCTCTGGCAGCGAGCGCAATTCGGGGATCTCGACGACCGCGGCGGCCCGATCGCCGAACAGCTGGACTACTGGGAGCACGCCCTCGCCGGGCTCCCCGAACGGCTCCAGCTGCCGACCGATCGTCCCTACCCGCCGGTCGCGGACCACCAGGGCGCCCGGGTGACCACGACGTGGCCGACGGAACTCCAGCAGCAGGTCCGTCGGGTGGCTCGGGAGCACAAGGCAACCAGCTTCATGGTGATCCAAGCGGCATTCGCGGCGCTGCTGTCCAAGCTAAGCGCCAGTTCCGATGTCGCCGTGGGATTCCCGATCGCCGGACGTCGCGACGCCGCGCTGGACGAGTTGGTCGGCTTTTTCGTCAACACCTTGGTACTACGCGTCGACGTCGCCGACGATCCGACCTTCGTCGATTTGCTGGGCCAGGTGCGGGCGCGCAGCCTCGCCGCGTACGAACATCAGGACCTGCCGTTCGAGATGCTGGTCGACCGGCTCAACCCGGCCCGCAGCCTGACTCATCACCCGCTGGTGCAGGTGTTGTTGGGCTGGCAGAACTTTTCCTGGCAGGAAAGCGACGCCGCGGGTCTGGCCCTGGGCGACCTGCAGGTGACGCCGATACCGGTGGACACCCGTACCGCGCGAATGGATCTGGCGTTTTCGTTGGGGGAGCGCTGGGATGAGGATGGGGGACCAGCCGGGTTCGACGTGATGGTGGAGTTCCGCAGCGATGTCTTCGACGCCGACACCGTCGAATCGCTCGTCGGGCGGTTGGAGCGGACGTTGGTGGCGCTCACTTCTGATCCGCAATGCCGACTGTCCTCGGTGGATTTGTTGGACGAGGTGGAGCGTGCGCGCCTGGAGCGGTGGGGTAATCGGGGTGTGTTGGGTGAGCCGGCGGGTGAGGTGTCGGTGCCGGGGTTGTTCGCCGTTGAGGTGGGTCGTACGCCGGATGCGGTGGCGTTGGTGTGTGGTGGTGAGTCGTTGACTTACCGCGAGCTTGAGGACTCGGCGAACCGGTTGGCGCATCTGTTGGCCGGGCGTGGTGCTGGGCCGGGTCAGTGTGTGGCGCTGCTGTTTCCGCGGTCGGCTGAGGCGATCGTGGCGATCTTGGCGGTGCTCAAGACCGGGGCGGCGTATCTGCCGATCGATCCTGCGCTGCCTGCGGGGCGGATCGCGTTCATGTTCGCCGACACCACACCGGTCGCCGCGGTCACCGTCGCTGAGTTGGCTGGACAGCTCGACGGGTTCGACGTGGCGGTCATCGACGTCAACGACCCCGTCATCGACACCGAGCCCAGCACCGCGTTGCCGTTCCCGCACCCCGATGATGTCGCCCACATCATTTACACCTCCGGTACCACTGGTGTGCCCAAAGGCGTTGCCGTCACCCAACACAACGTCACCCAGCTGTTCGCGTCGCTGGACATCGGCATCCCGCTGAGCGCCGGGCAGGTCTGGACACAGTTCCATTCCTATGCTTTCGACTTCTCTGTCTGGGAGATCTGGGGGGCACTGTTGCACGGTGGGCGGCTGGTCGTGGTTCCTGACGCGGTGGCCCGCTCGGCCGATGATTTCCACGCCCTGCTCGTGCGCGAACAGGTCACCGTGTTGACCCAAA
>Ga0302314_10012626_pt1 | contig 14591 bp, 10 predicted proteins | sample III_Palsa_N2_3_FD_200533 | JGI IMG/M metagenome (GOLD analysis project Ga0302314, IMG submission 200533) | Peat permafrost microbial communities from Stordalen Mire near Abisko, Sweden - III_Palsa_N2_3 | ecosystem: Environmental > Terrestrial > Soil > Palsa > Peat permafrost | place: Sweden... | reverse complement strand
CAGCCGGGGCGGGCGTGGCTGGCGTGGCGGCCGCGGTCGGGGGTGTGCCCGTGAGCAGCGCCGGGCGGAATGCGCCGAGCACCAGCAGCAGCCCGGTGTTGGCGAGCAGGAGCGCGACGCTGACCAGCCACGTGCCGCCGATGGCGGCGAGCGCGAGGACGGCCGGGTGCTGCCACTGCGACGCCCCGTACAGCCCCCAGGGCCCGCCGAGTCCCTGGTACGACCTGATCCACTCGGGGACCAGCCAGCAGCTCGGCACCACGATCAGCGCGGCCAGCGTCCGCCGGGCAGACGAGGGCGGTCGCAGCAGCTGGTTGACCGCGATCGAGAACGGCGCCCACATGCAGCCGAAGACCGCGCCGATCAGCACCACGCCCGGCCCGATCTCCGGCGTCATCCACTGCAGGATCGCGATCAGGTACCCGGCGCCGAACCACCAGCCTCGGGCCAGGGCCTCCTTGGTGGTGCCGGCCCGGGTGAACAGCACCAGGCCGGGCACTAGCGCGAACCAGGCGAGATAGGACAGGCTGGGCCCCGGGAAAACGAGCACGGCGGGGACCCCGCCGGACAGGAACGCCAGCCACCGGACCGGGTACCGGAAAGGCCGGGCGAGCACGCTGCGCAACCTCACGCTTCCATTGTCCGCCGCATGAAGCCGTCTCGTCACGCCGGGCCTGACTGACGTGTCAGGCACCGGCCGCTCGGCGGGCGGCGCATCGCGCCGGGAAAGCGCGGCGGATCAGCGCACAGCCGGGTCGGCCGGCGGTGGCTAGCGGTGGCCTAGCGGTGGCCTAGCGGTGCGGGATGAACCAGGTCGAGCAGCTCCCCGACCGGCCGTCGTGCGCCACGCGCACGCTCACCACCACCCGGTAGCCGGGCGTCGCGCCGCTGATGTAGTAGCCGATGGTCGCGTTGCCGCGGATCCCCGCCGTGCCGGTCTTCTTGTGGTTGGTGGTCTTGTAGTGAGCGATGGTGGTCACCGCGGCATAGCCTGCCGTGTGCACCCGCACATCCGTGGTGGTGTAATCGGCCGGGTGGCTGTTGCTCATCGACGCCTGGCAGGGCAGCGGCGCGCTGGCCGACGCGGCGGCGGCAGCCGAGGCCGTCACCGCACCGCCGGCGGTCAGCAGCGCGGCCATGGCGAGCGGCGCGGCGACCAGAGACCTGATGCGTTCCATGGCGGCTCCCTCAGTGGAGAAGTCGAATACTTAACGTCATCTAACTGCTCGTTTGAGTGAAATTATCGCATCGCTCGCACGGCACGCACCCGCTGACAGCGAAAGATCTTGGAAATTTTGTTCTTCATGGAAGGTTTGCGTGCGTATGGGGCGTGAATGTCGGAGCCGGCCGAGGTGCCCTCGGCGGCGCCGGGACTCGGACCTTCTAGACCACGTATCTCAGGAGAGCGTCACCGAGCTGCTCACGTACCTGCCGGTCGCGTAGCCGGGCCGGTGCGCGGTTACCACGCAGTGCAGTGTCTTGCCCCGATCCTTGGTCGGCGCCGTGTACCTGTCGGACGTCGCACGGGCGATCGCGCCCTGGCCGAGGTACCACTGGTAGCTGTAAGAGCTGGCACCTGGCGCCCACGTTCCCGAGCTCACCGACTCGGGCTTCCCTGATTTGTGAGGACCGGAAAGCGTCGGCTTCTTCACGACCCGGAGCGGAACCCCGAGCGCTACCTTGGCGGTGGACGAGTTTTTCTTCAGCGTGCCCCCGGCATTCTTCAGCGTTACCGAGCAGGACAGCTCTTTGCCCAGGTCTGCGGCCGTCGGGGTGAAATCCCGCCCGGTCGCGCCCTTGACCGTTGCCCCGTTTACCAGCCAGGCGACGGCGGTCGCGGTCGCGTTCAGGCCGCCGAATAGGCAGGTGTCAGGCTTCCCCACCCTGGATGGGCCGCTCAGCTTCGGTCCTGAGGTGAAGGCAAGGGTGGACACCCGCCCGATTCCGGCCGTGCCCATCGTGAACCAGAGCGTGTTGCCCGGACCGTGCGCGATCTCGTTCGCGGGGACGTTACGGCCGGGAGTGACGTACGTGGTGACCGCGCCGCCGGCCGTCATCCGCCCGACGACGGAGATGTCCGTCGTGGCAGGAGAGCCGTAGTCGATGAACCAGAGGGCGCCGTCCGGACCCTCGACGATCCCGCCTCCGCCGCCGAGGTAGGCGCTGCCAAGGGTGCCGAATCCGGAGTTAGCGAAGTCGGTAACGACGCCGCCCATCGTGATCCGCTCGATTGAACTGGGATAGACCGACGAGCCGGGGGTGCCGTTCGTGAACCACATCGAGTGATCCGGTCCTGCTGTTATGTCCTTCGGCTGGTAGCTGCCGCGGTAGGAGTACTTGGTCACTACGCCGGAGGTCGTGATCCGCCCGATCGATCCGGCGTTGGTGCCGCTATAGACGCTGTTCACGAACCACATGGCGCCGTCGGGACCCTCGGCGATGCCCGCCGGGGCGCTGATGCTAGGCGCCGTGAAGGTCGTCAGCGTTCCCGTCGTGGTGAGCTTCTCGATCGAGGGGGTGGTGTAACCGCCGCCCGATTCGTTGGTGAACCACAGCGTGTCGTTGGGCCCGGCCGCTATCCAGTCCGGCTCGCTTATCCGCGGAGCGTGGAAGAATGTCAGGACCCCGGACTTCGTGATCCGTCCGATTGATCCCGGGTCGCCGCCGTTGGTGAACCACAGCGCGCCGTCGGGCCCGGCGGCGATTCCGAAAGGCCGGGTCATCTGAGGATCCGTGTAATGCGTGATCTTTCCCGCAGTGGTGATCCGTCCGATCGACGTCGGGGAGCCCGCGTTGGTGTACCAAAGTGCGCCATCTGACCCCGCGACGATCCCTACCGGGTCGTGACCGCGGCTATCAGGGAAGACCGTGATACCTCCCTCGATCACCGGCGCGGCGGCGGGTGCCTCGATCACCGCGGCCCGCTGCGACCACGTCGTTACCTGCTCTGACGTCTGCGTGGCCTGCAACGATTGCTCCGTGGCGTGGTGCGGCCGGCCCGCGACCGCCAGCGAGGCGGTGGCGCCTATCGGCGCCTGGCGAGATGATTCAGCCACCGCCCCGATCGGCGTGACGACGGCGCAAAGCACCAGGCCGCACATTCCGGCAAGCGCAACCCAGCAACGCGCGGTATTTCCCATCGAAAACCCCCGTAATAGCGCTCCGCGGCGCGGATTCACCCGGAATGCGTAAGCCAAAAAACGAGCGGCGAACTTTACCGGCCGATCGCGCGCCCAATGATAGGCGCGGCTTCTGCGGCAATGCCATGGGCTTTCGTTTTTTGGCTTTAGTGAGAGTTTCCTCGGTTGTGACCGAGGTGGGGCAGTTTTTGGTTACGCGCGGTGAGGGTCGGCAGTGGGCACTTCTCGGAGCCGTAAGGCCGCAACCGAGGTCGCCAGAGGCACTGCCGTACGGCTCATGAGCAAGGTCCAGTAAAGAAGAGCTGGAGGGGGCCCAGCCGCCGGCCCGGCCCCCTCCAGCTCGACGTTGCGGAGGCTAGGCGCGCGCTACCGCTTCCTCGAGGGCGCGCCTGACCAGGACGCGGGCGAGGTGCTCGCGGTATGCCTTGCTCGCGTGAATGTCGGAGCCGGCCGAGGTGCCCTCGGCGGCGAGGGCGGCCGCCTCGGCGACGGGCGCGCCGGACGCCAGCGCCGACTCCACGGCGGACGCGCGCAACGGGGTCAGGCCCATGTTGATCAAGGCCACCGCCGATCCCTGGACTGCCACCCCGACGATCGCCCAGTCGATCTTCCGCTTGGTGAACTTCTGGAACGACCAGGCGGACGGCCTCGACGGCTTCGGGATCTGGAGTTCGGTGAGCAGCTCACCGGGCTCGATCGCGGTCTCGAAGATGCCCTTGAAGAACGCGGCGGCGGGCACCGCCCGGGTACCGGACGCACCGCGGATCACGAACGACGCGTCGAGCGCGAGCAGCGTGGCGGGCAGGTCGGAGGCGGCGTCGCCGTGCGCCACCGAGCCGCCGATCGTGCCCCGGTGCCTGATCTGGGGGTCGCCGACCTCGCCGGCGGTGTGGGCGAGCAGCGGGATGTCGCTCGCCAGCAGCGCCGACGTCGCCACGTCGTGGTGCCTGGTCATCGCGCCGACGGCGACGTAGGTGCCCTCATCGCGGATATACGACAGCTCGGTGATTCGGCCGAGGTCGATCAGCACCTCGGGAAAGGCAAGCCGCAGCTTCATCATCGGCAGCAGCGAGTGGCCGCCGGCCAGGTACTTGGCGTCCTCGCCGTGCTCGGCGGCCAGCCCGAGCGCCTCGTCGACCGACGACGCGCGCAGATAGGTAAACGAAGGGGGGATCACTGAGCCGCCTCCTGCCCGCTCGACGCGGCCGCGACGAGGGCCGCCTGCACGATGTTGTGGTAGCCGGTGCACCGGCAGATGTTGCCCTCGAGGCCGACCCGCACCTCTTCCTCAGTCGGCGACGGGTTCTCCTTCAGCAGCGACACGATCGCCATCACCATGCCCGGCGTGCAGTAGCCGCACTGCAGGCCGTGCTCGGTGTGGAACGCGCGCTGGACCGGGTGCATCTCGCCGGAGTCCGACGCGAGCCCCTCGATCGTCGTCACCGACTGCCCGTCGGCCTGGGCGGCGAGCACCGTGCACGACTTGACCGACTCGCCGTCGAGCAGCACCGTGCAGGCGCCGCAGGAGGTGGTGTCGCAGCCGATGTTGGTCGCGGTGAGGTCCGCCGTGTCGCGCAGGAAGTGCACCAGCAGCGTGCGGTCCTCAACCTCGGCGGTGATGTCCTTGCCGTTGACGGTCAGTTCGACCTTCACTCCGTGCTCGCTTTCTGGATAGCGGTCCAAACGCGTTCCGGTGTCATCGGCATGTCGATGTGCCGGACGCCGAGGTGCGACACGGCGTCGATCACCGCGTTGTGCACAGCCGGGGTGGCCCCGATCGTGCCGGCCTCGCCGATGCCCTTGACGCCCAGCGGGTTGCCGGGGGTCGGCGTCTCGCTAGTGAGCAGCTCGAAGCTGGGCAGCTCGGTCGCGGTGATCGCCGCGTAGTCCGCCAGGGTCGAGGTCAGCGGGTTGCCGTCGGAGTCGTAGAGGATCTCCTCGCAGAGCGCCTGCGCCGCCCCCTGGGCGATGCCGCCGTGCCGCTGGCCCTCGAGCAGGATCGGGTTGAGCACCGGTCCCGCGTCGTCGGCGGTGACGTGCCGCAGCAGCGTGACCTTGCCGGTCTCGGTGTCGACCTCGACCAGCGACAGATGGGTTCCGAACGGGAACGTCGGCCGGTCGGCGGTGAATCGCACGTTGGCCACGATCAGCCCCTGGTCGGCCGCCGAGACGACCTGGGACCAGGTCAGCGACTTGTCCGGGTCACCGGCGATGTGCCAGGTGCCGGTCTCGGCGTCGAGCACGACGTCGGACTCGGACGCCTCGAAGAGCTCGGCCGCGTGTTTGGCCGCCTCGTCCTTCACCTCGATCGCCGCCTTGTGCACGGCCGACCCGCCGAGCTGCAGCGAGCGGGACGCGTAGGTGCCGATGCCGTCCGGGATCAGGTCGGTGTCGCCGTGAATGACCTCGATCCTGTCCATCGGGATGCCGAGCTCGGCGTTCACGAGCATCGCGAACGCGGTGTGGTGCCCCTGGCCGTGCGCGGAGCTGCCGGTGTAGACGGTCGCTCTGCCGTCGTCGTGCACCTCGACCTTGGCGGTCTCGCCGGCGGCCCCGTCGGCCGCGGTTATCTCGACGTAGGAGGCCAGCCCGATGCCGAGCTGCCTGGTGGCGCCCGCCTCGCGGCGGCTGCGCTGCTCGGCGCGGAGCTCGTCGTACCCGGCGGCGGCGAGCACCTTGTCCAGGGCGCCCTCGTAGTCGCCGGAGTCGTAGGGTGCGCCGGTCTTGGTGACGAACGGGAACTGGTCGTTCCTGATGAAGTTGAGCCTGCGTACCTGCGCGGGGTCGAGTCCTGCCTCGGCGGCGAACCAGTCCACCGCCCGCTCGATGGTTGCGGCGGCCTCCGGGCGCCCCGCCCCCCGGTAGGCGGCGATCGGCGTCGCGTTGGTGAGCACGACCTTGTAGCCCGCCTGGACGGCGGGGATGTCGTAGACGCCCGGCGCCATCAGGTTGGTCAGCATCGGCAGGAAGCCGGACATCCGCGCGTACCCGCCGGTGTCCTGGACGACGTCGAGGCGGTAGGCCCTGATGTGCCCGTCCTTGCTGCCGCCGATCTTGATGTGGTGCCGCTGCGCGCGGCCCTGGGTCATCGCGAGCAGGTTCTCGCTGCGGGTCTCCACCCAGCGCACCGGCCGGCCGACGTGCTTGGCCGCCCACGCGACGACGATCGACTCGCGGTCGATGCCGATCTTGGCGCCGAATCCCCCGCCCACGTCCGGCGCGACCACCCGGATCGCCTCCGGCGGCAGCCCGATCGCGGTCAGGATCAGCCGGGCGATCTGGGCATTCTGCGTGGACGCCCAGACGGTCAGCTTGCCGTCCACCCACGCCGCGGCGGTGGACCGGCCCTCCATCGGCAGGCAGGCGACCCGCTGGTTGACGACATCACCCTCGACGACGACCTCGCAGCCGTCGAAGATGGAGTCGTCGGTTACCTCACCACGGCCCCGGACGCACACGTTCGTCCCGGCGTCCGGGTACAGCAGGGTCTCCCCCGCGAGCGATGCCTCGATGGACGCCACCGCGGGCAGCGGCTCGTAGTCCACGCTGACCAGTTCGGCCGCGTCCTCGCCCTGGTAGGTCGAGTCGGTCAGCACCAGCGCGACCGGCTCGCCGACGAACCGCACCCGGTCCACCGCCAGCAGCGGCTCCGCCCACAGGCCGCCGAGCGGCATCGGGCCCTCGGCCGGCGGCACCCCCTCGGGCTCCGGCTCGGGCGGCACCTGATCGGGCATGTCGGTCATGTCCGCCACCGTCAGCACCGCGACCACCCCCGGCTGCTCGAGCGCGGCCGAGGCGTCGATGCCGGTGATCAGGGCGTGCGCGATCGGCGAGCGCACGAACGTGGCCCGCACCGCCCCCGCCAGCTCGGGCTCGCGCAGGTCGTCAACGTAGACGCCGCCCGAGGTCAGCAGCCGCGGATCCTCCGTACGGATGACACGCGTGCCCAGAATGCTCATAAAACCTCCGCTGATAAGGCACTTCCCCGCGAACGTACACCCTCGCAGTCGGGTACTTCTAGCCTCTAGGGGGCAACGTTACGCCCTTTTCCTTGTGGCCAAACCAGCAGGTGGGGGCCGTGATCAACTAGTCTCACTGTGACTTCTGGCCGAGAATTAAGGAGCTCAAAGTAAAGGCGAATATATCGAACGGACCGTTGTTTCACCATCGCCGCATCTTGCTGTTATCTGCACTTCACCCGAGTCGGGGCGCGCTTCATTCCCTTATGGATGCGGTCGCCCGGGGCATCGGATTAGCATGACGTTAAAATGACGAACGATGACAAACAGTCACCTAGCCGGCCGGCCTCCCCCGGCCGGCTGGCCGTGCGGAACGTCGACGCACTGGTGTTCGCGGCCGAGATGTACGGCCTCCAGCTGGACCAGCTCGCGTCGCTGACCGGCGACGAGCGGTCGGCGCGGGCGGCGGCGGCCCGGTGGCGCCAGCTCGGCTACGCGTCGGTCGACCGGCTGAGTCCGGGCGCGAACTGGCTGTGGGTGACCAGGGCGGGCCTCGACGCCTGCGGGCTTGGCTACCGGCCCGGCCGGCCCGCGCTCGCCCGGCTCGCGCATATCAGGGCGGTCGTCGCCGCACGCATCGCGCTCGAGGCAACCGACTCCTATCGCGCCGCCAGCGCGTTCTGGCGGTGCGAGCGGCGGATCCGGTCCAGGCACGGGGTCGGAGTGCGCCAGCACCTGCCCGACGCCGAGGTGCACTGGCCGGACGGGGCGTGCCGCGAGGACGGGACGCCGATCGGCTGGGCCGGCGAGTGCTGGGCGATCGAGGCCGAAGTCTCGCCGAAGACGGTCTCTCGCACCACCGCGATCATGCGCGAGATCCTCTTCCGCACCGGCGACTACGGCTGCCCGGCGGCCGACGTCTCGGTCCCCGGCCGACCGCCCCGGCACGCGCGAGCGCTGTACCTGTGCTCCCCGGCCGCGCTGCCGACCGTGCTGCGCGCCCGCGCCGCCCTCGGCCCGCTCGCCGCCCGCGTCGAGGTCCGCGACCTCCCACCGGGCGCGCCCCTGTAAGGGTGCGCACGCACCGCCCGCCGTCCCATGGCGCACGGCTTGCCGCCTCAAGCGCCGCGCCCTGCGCTTCTTGCTGTTATCTATTAGCCGGGGCCGCTGAGCGGGCAGGGCAAGGCTGTCGGCTACGCCATCGACAGGATTACGTTCCTGTCGGCTACGCCAGCGACCGCTCCTATCAGTGTCGATGGCGTAGCCGACAGGTTGCGTTCGGGGTCGATGGCGTAGCCGACAGGGGGCGCGGCAGCAGGCCGGACCGGGGCTCACGCCTCGGAGCGGCGCCCCGCAGTGCTCAGAGCGCCACTTCAGAAGGCGTAACCCGCATTACTTATACCGGTAGACGATTCTTCCCTGCGACCAGTCCGCAGGGCTGATCTCCAGCAACACGCGATCGTCCTGGATTACGCGGATGTGGTTCTTCGTCATCCGCCCCGACATCCTCGCGAGAACCTCGTGCCCGTTGGCGAGGGCCACGGTGTAGAAGCCGTGCCCACGCATCCGGACGACCGTGCCCTCGGTCTCGATGAAGTCACTCCTCGGCATTTATCGCTCCCCTTCCTTGCTCTGGCTGCGGCGTCGCACATCTTGCAACGCGAGCGGTGCCCGTCACGGGCGGTTCGGTCAGCGCCGAACTCCTTCTCCTGCTGCCAGCTAGGAGCCGTTTACCGCATAAGTCACAGTTCAAGTGGATATTTTACTTGGCGTTCGCTTCTCGATCGTCCCGCGCCTGCTGCCTGGTGCGCGCCTACCAGGCGCGCATCAGGCTCAAGTTCGTGGTCGAGTTGGCCCAACAAGGCTTCTTCAGGATATGTTCCCTGGCCCGCCATCTTGACGGGCTCGGCGACCGCTTGGCGCTCTCGAGCTCTGGCTCATCGGGGCAGGCGACGGCTCGCTGGGCGTAATGGGACCGTAAGGGATGATTTCGGCGGTTTAGCGGGTTGGAGTGGTGTAGTTGGCGCGTGAGCAGGCATCACGGGCCGGAGACGCGGCACTCGGTGCGAGGCGCCGTCGGACGCGCGGTTCTGTGGCTGCTGCGGAACGGAATGCTCATCGCGGTGGCGATCGCGGTCGCACCGGTGACGCTCGTCGCGTTCGGGGCGGCGGGTTACGCCTGGTGGCGAGGGTGGACGCCGCGCCGACTGTACCGGGCCGCGGTCTGGTGCCTGCCGATGGCCGCGGCCTGGCTGGTCGCTTGCGTCGTCTGGCCCGCGCGCATCATCGGGGACGGTGGGCTGGCCGGAGCGGCGGGCGCGGGCGGCGGGATCGGCCCTGGCGGCGGTTACCCGCCGGGGGCGGGGCCCGGGGAAGCCTGGTTCCGGATGGTCGCGGCGCCGTACCGGGCGTGGGCGGGTATGTGGCAGCTGGCCGGGCACGGGCAGGCGGGCGGCGCGGTGGTGGCGATCGCGCCGCTCGCGGTTCCGCTCGGCATCGCCGTCGGCGGGGTCGCGTGGACGTACCGGCTCTTCCGGATGCGGTCCGGGGCGGGCGGCCTCACCCCGGCCGCGCCCGCCGCGTTTGACCAGCGGCAGTGGCGGCATCAGGTCAGGTCCGCGCGAGCGCTGATCGCCGCGCCCGGCTCGCTGCCGCTGCTATCGGGTGACGGGCAGGTGGCGGTGGGGGCGACGATCCGCTCCGTCCGGCACCGGGCCGGGGCGGCGATGCTGATCCCCTACGAGCGGCTCCGTTCCCATCAGGTTGTCATCGGCTCGACGGGCACCGGCAAGACCACCCTCCTGCTCCGGCTCTGGGCCGGGTTCATGGCCGCCGGGCTGCGCAGGCACGCGGCCAGGACCGGACGGCCGCCGCTGCTGGTCGTGCTCGACTGCAAGGGCGGCGCGTCCTCGCGCAAGGTCGCCGACCGGACCCGCCGGGTGCTGCGCGACGCCGGCGCGCGCTCGACCGCGATCTGGCCGGACGAGACGGCGCTGTCGCTGTGGACGCTGCCGCCCGACCGCCTGGTGACCACCCTCCTCGACCTGATCGAGCACGGCACCGGTGGCGCCGCGTACTACAGCGACGTGATGGAGGCGCTGGTCTCGCTCGCGGTCTGCGCGCCGTGCGGACCGCCTGCGAACTCGGCCGACTTCCTCTCCCGGCTCGACGCGGACTGGCTGGCCATGGTCTACGGCGCGAGCGGAGACGGCGCGGGGGTGGCGACCGCCCGCTCCTCGGCCAAGGCGTTCAACGACGTGAAGCTCCGGTTCGCGGCGCTGTGGCGGCGACTGGGCGGCGGCCTCGACGGCTGCGCCACCTACGCCGACGCGGACGCGTGGTACTGCGTGCTCGAAGGCACCGCCGAGGTCGCGGTGGCCGAGGCCCAGGCCCGGGCGCTGACCGACCTGCTCGCGTTCTACGCGCTCGACGGCGAGCGCGAGATCCTGCTCTGCGTCGACGAATTCTCGGCCGTGAGCAGGCGGCTGCCGATCTGGCAGCTCTACGAGCGGGCCCGGTCGCTCGGGCTCGCGGTCCAGGTGTCGGCGCAGTCGTGGGAGGGCCTGGCCGGCTCGCAGGACGAGCGGAACCGGGTCGCCGCCACCGCCGAGGGCGGCATCTGGCTGCTGCGCACGCCGCGGCCGGAGCCCGTGGTGGAGCTGGCGGGGACGCAGCCCTCGGTGGACACGACCCGGCGGTTCGACGGAGCCGGCCCCTGGTCCGACGACGGGCTGTCGCGGACCAGGCCGGTCCCGGTCCTCGACGGCGATATCGTGCGGCGGCTCGAGGTGGGCCAGGTGGCCTACGTGTACCGCGGCGGCGTGACGTTCCTGCAGATCAAGCGGCTGACCGGGAGTCAGGCGGCGATCGGGCCAGGAGTGGGCTCGATCATCGCGGGCGGCCTGGCCGGCGGCAACGGGCGATGGGCCCGCACGGCCGGTGGAGATGCGGAGTGGCGGGCGCGCGTCGGCGCGTCCACGGCCGGAACGGCCGGCCGAGACGATCCAGGTTCGGGGTGGCTGCCCGATCCGGGGGTGTCGGGCGAACCGCCGACGATTCCGCTGTCCGTCATCGGGGCGGCGCCCGGCGCGGGCGCGAGCCTCACCCGGGCGGAGGGCGGCCCTGTCCTCGCTGGTTCCTCCCGGCCTCCCTGGGGTCCGGTTCCTCGGGCCGCCTCGGGAGTGCCTGCCCTGCCGGACGTTAGCGAAGTGCTCGACGATGCATTCGGGGTGCGGCGTGACTGAGACTTCTTCCTCGAGGGCGCGGCGGCGAGCAGACGGCCGCGGCGAGGGCGGGGCCGGCGACGATCCGTTCGCCTTGCTCGGCCTGGCGGCGCATTCAGGTCTGTCGGATGAGGACGTGCGGGGCGCGTGGCGGCGTATCGCGGCGGCGACGCACCCGGACCGGGAGGACGGCGGTGACCCGGCCAGGTTCGGCGCGGCGGCGGCCGCCTACGTCGTGCTCCGAACGGGGTTCGGTCGCGGCGAGGCGCTGGCCGACCTCGGCCTGAGCGGGGCGACGGATCGCCCTGCACGGCACGCGCATCGACGAAGCCGGTCAGCGGATCCCGCCGACCACGGGACAGGCCGGCACCGCAGGGGCCGCGAGGCACCGGTCGACCGGTGGAGGGGAGCGCGCCTGCCCGGGCTGACTCGGCTTCGGGCCTGGATAAACCGGCAGGTCGCAAACTGGCGGCCCGCGGGGCCGCGGCTGAGGCGCCCCATCCGGCGTCCGGGCGGGCTGGCGTTGCAGGTGACCGGCGTCGCCGCCCTGGCCCTGGTCGCGGTTGTCATCTCGGGGTGGTCACCAGGCGTCATCGGCGTGCTGGCCGGGGCCCTCACCTGGCTGCTCGCCACCGCCGGGCGCGCCTTCTCGCGGCGTCGTTCTCAGCCGCCGTTCTGACGCGCAGCCTCGGCGGCCCCGCCCGGTCGACTCTGGCTGCCGCCGGATCCCGGCCCGGGGCAACGGCGACCGCGGCGCGGACAGGCGGGGGACGACGTTGCCTGGGTCAGGCGGGGGTGCCTAGTTCGGCGCCGGTGGCGATCGGGTGGGCGGGGTCGGTGATCCAGTCGGACCAGGAGCCGACGTAGAGGGCGGCCGGGAGGCCGGCCAGGCTGAGGGCGAGGGCCTGGTGCGCGGCGGTGACGCCGGATCCGCAGTACACGCCGACGTCGGACTCGGCCGTCACGCCGAGGCCGCGGAATCTGGCGGCCAGATCGGCGGCGGGGCGGAAGGTGCCGTCGGCGTTGACGTTCTCCGTGGTCGGCGCGCTGACCGCGCCGGGGATGTGACCGGCGACCGGGTCGACCGGCTCGGTCTCGCCGCGGTAGCGCTCCCCTGCCCGCGCGTCGAGCAGCACCCCGGTCCTGGCCAGCGCCGCCGCGCCGTCGGCGTCGAGCAACGGCAGATGGCCGGGGGACGCGGTGAAGTCGCCGAGCGGGGTGCCCGGGGCGGGCGCGATCTCGGGGGTTCCCGGCAGCTCGATCGAGCCCGGCGAACCGGGCGACCCCGAGGGGCCCGGCTCGGCCGTGTGCCCGGCCGCCGTCCAGGCGCGGAAGCCGCCGTCGAGAACCCGGACCGACTGGTGGCCGAAGTAGCGCAGCAGCCACCAGGCGCGGGCGGCGGCGGTGGAGTCGGCGTCGTCGTAGACGACCACCAGGCGGTCGTCGCTGACCCCGGCCCGGCGCATCGCCGCGGCGAAGCCGTCGGCCGGCGGCATCGGATGGCGTCCGCCGGCTCCGGGCTGGCCGGCCAGCTCGAGGTCGAGGTCGACGAAGGCCGCGCCGGGAATGTGCCCGGCCTGGTACAGCTCCCGGCCGGGCGTCCCGCCGAGCCGCCAGCGGACGTCGAGCAGCGTCGGCGGCGGGTCGGCGGCGAGCAGGGAGGTCAGTTCGCCGACGGTGATCAGGGTGGCGGCGCTCGCATCGGTCACCAGGCCAGTATGCCCCGCTGGGGGGTCATCCGCCCGTCCCGAACGGGGTTGCGGTCGATGGCGTCGCCGACAGGTGCCGCACAGGGCGGGGTGGGGTTTGGGTGGGGGCGGCTACTGGGCGGGGGCTACTGGGCGGCGAAGGCGAACATCGGGACCAGCTGCTCGGCCGCGGTGAGCGAGCCGTGCATGCCGAACAGGGAGGACTGCAGCGGCTCGGCCTTGGAGGCGATGACGGCCGAGGTGCCGGAGCAGGCGGCGACCACGTCGCCGATCCGGGACGCCATGGCCTCGTCGATCACGCCGGGCGGGCCGAACCAGCCGTCCTTGACCGCCTCATCGCGGGACGCCACCCAGGCGTGCTCGCCGAGCACCTCCCGCCAGGTCGCGAGGACGTCGGCGGCGGCGCCTGGCGCGGTGTACACGTGCCGCGCGCGCGGCTCGCCGCCGAGCAGCGCCACCCCTTCGCGGAGGACTGCGGCCGGGCCGGCGTCCGCGTCGATCTTGTCGTCGGGCCCGACGTTGACCATGCCATGGTCGGCGGTGACGTACAGCGCGGTCCCGGACGGCAGGGCCGAGGCGAGCTGCTCCACCAGCCGGTTCACGTGCGAGAGCTGGAACTCCCAGGCCTGGGAGGACACCCCGTACACGTGCCCGGTCGAGTCCAGGTCGCCGTGGTAGGCCGCCACCAGGGTGGCGTCGGACTCGGCCAGGGCCTCGGCCGTCAGCGCGGCCAGCGGGCCGAGCGCGTGGGCGCCCTTGAACTGCGGGCCGCGCAGCGCGGCCACGCTCAGGCCGCTCTTCTCATAGCTCCGGGGGGCGACGTAGGTCGAGCTCACCCCGGCCGCGAAGGCCCGCTCGAAGATCGTCGGCCGCGGCTGCCACTCGACCGGGTCGATGTCCTTGGGCCAGTTCAGGCCGTTCAGCAGCCGGCCGGTGCCGGGGATCGCGACCTGGTAGCCGAGCATCCCGTGGACGGACGGCGGCAGGCCCGTGCCGAGCGAGCCCAGGCTGGTCACCGTGGTGGAGGGGAACCCGGCCGTCAGCGGCCGGGAGTTGAACGCCAGCTCGGCCAGGAACGGGGCGGCGGCCTGGTGCGCGCGCAGCAGCTCGAGGCCGAGCCCGTCGATGATCAGCAGGCAGGCCCGGCCGGTGTCGGGCAGGCCGAGCACGTTGCCGGAGGCGTCGCCGGTCAGCGAGGCGAGGATGGAGGAGGAGAGGTCGGCGAGGCTTGACTCGCCGTACGAGGGCAGGATCGGGCTCGTTCGGGGCTCCCGCGCCATCCGTCAGCTCCCGGCGCGCGCGACGGCGTCGTTGAGGGCGCTCGCGAACGTCAGCACCGACGCGATGGCGTCCTCGCCGTCGGCGGCCTCGCTGATCCGCAGCGTCAGGTCGTCGGCGGTGATCGTGCCGAGGTAACCGTGGTCGGCCTCGCAGGTCTCGTCGCCGCAGTGGGCCGGCTCGAGCTCCACGTGGCTGAGCACGTTCCAGCCGATCGTCAAGATCACTTCCGATGGCATCGTCACGCCCGGCAGGTAGGCCGCCGGGTCGGGCACCACCCGG
>Ga0302314_10012625_pt1 | contig 14594 bp, 10 predicted proteins | sample III_Palsa_N2_3_FD_200533 | JGI IMG/M metagenome (GOLD analysis project Ga0302314, IMG submission 200533) | Peat permafrost microbial communities from Stordalen Mire near Abisko, Sweden - III_Palsa_N2_3 | ecosystem: Environmental > Terrestrial > Soil > Palsa > Peat permafrost | place: Sweden... | reverse complement strand
ATCGTGAAGCCGATCAGCATGAGGCCGCTCAAGGATCTGGGACGGGGCAATCGCATGGGGCGCATTCTATCGTAAGGCTCACCCGCGGGAGCGTCTCCTCTGCGCGTAGAATTCCCGAGATGAGCATCCAAGCACCCTACGCGCAGCTGTCTCCCGAAGCGGTTCTTGACGCGCTCGAGGCCGTGGAATTTCGCTGCGACGGACGCATACTGGAGCTGAACAGCTACGAGAACCGGGTTTACCAGATCGGCATCGAGGACGGCTCGCCGGTGGTCGCAAAATTCTACCGTCCCGGGCGCTGGGACGATGCGGCCATCCGCGAAGAGCACGGCTTCGCGGCCGAGCTTGCGGCGCAGGAGATTCCGGTGGTCGCTCCCTTGGGCCGCGACGGCGAGACGCTGCACTTCCACCGCGGGTTTCGGTATGCCGTGTTTCCGCGGCGCGGGGGACGCTGGCCGGAGCTCGGCACGACGGATGAGCGGGCGTGGGTAGGCAGATTCCTGGGCAGAATCCACGCGGTCGGACGCAGCGCCCCGTTCCGCCATCGCGCGCGTCTCGACGTCGAGGAACTCGGCGTCAAATCTCGTGATTTCGTGCTCGACGGCGACTGGCTGCCCGATTATCTCGCGCCGAAGTACGAGGCAGTCACCGACGAGCTGCTGCGCGAGGTCAGCCGGCGCACCCGCAACTGGCGGGGCGCCGCGCTCGGTCGCATCCTGGGAGACTGCCATCGGGGCAACATTCTGTGGACCGATCAAGGTCCGCACTTCGTCGATCTCGATGACTGCGTGACCGGTCCGGCGATTCAGGACCTGTGGATGCTGCTCGCGGGGAGCCCCGCGGAGATGCGGGTGCAGCTCACCGACGTGCTCGAGGGCTACGAGCAGTTCCTGCCTTTCGACCGGCGTGAGCTCGCGTTGATCGAGTCACTGCGGGCATTGCGCATGATCCATTACTCCGCCTGGTTGGCGCGGCGCTGGGACGATCCCGCATTCCCGCGGGCATTTCCTTGGTTTGCGGAGCCGCGCTACTGGGAACAGCACTACCGCTCGCTTGATGAGCAACTGGCCGCCGTCCTCGAGCCGCCGCTCGAGTTGTGAACCGCATCCTATTTCTGGATCATGCAACTTCGGGATCATAGGAGCTCCATGAAGCCGCGAGTCATCATCCTTGTTGCGATCGCCGGCTTGGCAGGCTGCCACCGAAATCAAGCCAGTGCACCGGCGGCCCCGGTCAAGCCGAAAGCCGGGGTCCACGCAGCCGCGCCGAGTCAGCCTGGAGCGGATCCGCAGCAATTGACCGCCGGAATGGTCGAGGCGGTGGCGCAGGGCAAGGCTGCGGCTCCCATCGACCTCAAGTTCGATTTGCTCGAGCGCCCCGTCCAGGGACAGCCCCTCGAGATCGCGATTGCGCTGTTGCCGCAGACGGCCGCCCGGTCCGCCACGGTCGCGGTAACCGCCTCGGACGGTCTGAAGGTCGACGCGGGCGAAGAGCACTTCGAGTTTCCCGGGGTCGAAGCCGCCCAGGTGTACCGCCACAGCATCAAAGTGACGCCCACCAGCGAGGGGTTTTACGTGCTCACCTTGGCCGTGAGCCTGCAGCACGAGCAGACTTCGGACTCGCGTGTCTTCTCGGTGCCAATTCTGGTCGGCGGCGCCACCGGCAGCGCCCCGGCATCGGGCGCCGGCGGGGGGGCCGGCGCTGCGCAGCAGCCCGACCCGGCCCATCGCGGCTCCTAATAAAGGAGAAATCGGGCCGCGGGCGGCGGAACGCGGTTGAACCCAAGCGAATCGGTCCCATTCAGCCTAGAATGGGCGGTTTCGTCTCGAGGTTCCCGTGACTTCTCAACTTCGCAACATTGCCATCATCGCGCACGTCGACCATGGAAAGACCACCCTGGTCGATCAGCTGCTGCGTCAGTCGGGCACCCTCGACACCCGCAAGGACTTGCAGGAGCGCGTGATGGACTCGAACGTGCTCGAGCGCGAGCGCGGCATCACCATTCTTGCCAAGAACACGGCGATCACCTGGGGTGACTACCGCATCAACATCGTCGATACCCCGGGGCACGCAGACTTCGGCGGTGAGGTCGAGCGGGTGCTCGCCATGGTCGACTGCGTGCTGTTGCTGGTGGACGCCGTCGATGGCCCGATGCCGCAAACCCGATTCGTCACGCAGAAGGCGTTCAAGCACGGGCTCTCGCCGATCGTGGTCATCAACAAAATCGACCGCGACGAGGCGCGTCCGGGTTGGGTGCTGGACCAGACCTTCGACCTGTTCGATCGCCTCGGCGCCACCGACGCGCAGCTCGATTTCCCCGTGGTCTACGCCTCGGCGCTGCGCGGCTTCGCGGGTCTCGAGCCGACGGTGCGCGAGGGCGACATGCAGCCGCTCTTCAAGACCATCGTCGAGCATTGTCCGCCGCCGGACGTGGATGAGGCCGGTCCGCTGCAGCTGCAGGTGACCTTGCTCGATTACTCGAGCTATGTGGGCGCCATCGGCATCGGCCGCATCAAGCGCGGCACGTTGCGGCGCGGAATGCCCGTGACCGTGGTGGCGCGGGACGGGAAGCAGCGTCCGGAGCGGATTACCCAGATCCTCGGATTCCATGGCCTCACCCGGATCGAAGTGGAGTCGGCGGGAGCCGGGGACATCGTCGCCTTTGCCGGCATACCGGAACCCAAGGTCTCCGATACCCTGTGCGACCCCGCGCATGTCGAGCCGCTGCCGAGTCTCACCGTGGATGAGCCGACGATCAGCATGACGTTCGAGGTCAACACCTCGCCGTTCTTGGGGCGCGACGGCAAATTCGTCACCAGCCGCCAGATTCGCGAGCGCCTGGAGCGCGAATCCATTCACAACGTCGCGTTGCGCGTCGAGCCGACGGCTGACCCGGACAAGTTCGTCGTCTACGGCCGCGGCGAGCTGCACCTCGGGGTGTTGCTCGAGAATATGCGCCGCGAAGGCTATGAGCTCGCCGTCTCGAGGCCCCGCGTGGTCATCAAGCAGATCGACGGCGTGGCGCACGAGCCGTACGAGCAGGTCACCGTCGATGCGGACAACGACGCGCAGGGCGACATCATGACCGCGCTCGGCAGCCGCGGCGCCGAGCTCAAGGACATGCAGTCGGACGGGCGTGGACGGGTGCGCCTCGATTACATGATTCCCTCGCGCGGCTTGATCGGCTTCCAGACGGAATTTCGCACCATGACCCGCGGGACGGGCCTCCTGCACCACGTGTTCGATCACTACGGGCCGGTCGTGCCCCGCGAGCTGGGTCAGCGGCCGCAGGGCGTCTTGATCGCGAACGGGCACGGTCCCGCGCTGGCCTATTCACTGTTCAGCCTGCAGGAACGCGGGCGGCTGTGCATCGGACCCGGCGAGGAAGTCTACGAGGGGATGATCATCGGCTTACACAGCCGCGACAACGATCTGGTGGTCAACCCGCTGAAGGGCAAGAAATTGACCAATATGCGGGCCGCGGGCAAGGATGAGAACGTCGTGCTGACGCCGCCCATCCGCTTCTCCCTGGAACAGGCCATGGAGTTCATCGACGACGACGAGCTCATCGAGATCACGCCGGGATCCATCCGCTTGCGTAAGCGCAACTTGCGCGAAACCGACCGCAAGCGCTCCGAGCGGGAGACCGCCGACGAGAGCTGACGGCCGGTTCCCCGCCTAGTTAACCGATTATTGGACGAACCGAGACGCGCGTCACGGCTTTGGCGCGCCATCCCCCTAACATTCAGACATTGAAGGTGTCCGCGCGCATGAGGCGCACGGGCGCGGTCGATTGTGCGCGGGAGATCTCTTTACTTGTCACGCGATGTCGCGGCCGCCCGTTTAAGCGATGAAGCGCCGACGGAAGCCGGCCTTAACCACTTTCTCGAACGACAGTTGGCCGAGGCGCGGGCCGGCGGCGGCGAGCTCGACGTGGGCGCGCTCCTGAAGAGCGTCAGCGATCACTACGACCGCATCGACGCCGAGCGCCGCGGGATCGTGCGCTCCATGCGGCTCATGTCGGATGAAGCGCAGGCGCTGACGCGTGAGATTCGCGAGGAGACCGCCTCGCACCTGCAAGCCATTCTCGACAACGTGAAGGATGCCATTCTCACGGTCGACGAAAGCGGCCACATCGAGACCTGCAATCCGACCGGCGAGCGCATATTCGGCTACGCTCTCGCCGAGATCTACGGCCGCACCTTGAGCTACCTGCTGCCCGAGCTTGCGCCGCGCAGCAGCGTCGAGTTTCTCGAGCAATGTGCGGCCAAGATCGATGACACACATGTCGACCTCGCGGCGCATCATGCCTGGGGTGTGACCAAGGACCGGGCGCGCGTCGCTCTGGAAATCGCGGTGAGCAAGGCGCCGCTCAACCGCCGCGACGGCTACATCGTCTGCATCCGCGACATCACCGAGCGCCACCTCTCCGAGCAATCCATGCGCGAGAGCGAGGCGCGCTACCGGACGTTGGTCGAGCATGCGCCGGAAGTGATCGTGGTGTTCGACGTCGATCGCGGCAAGTTCGTCGACGTCAACGACAATGCCTGCCGATTCTTCAGGATGGAGCGGGCGACTCTGCTCGCCTGCGGCCCCGAAAAAATCACGCCGCCCATGCAGCCCGACGGCACGCCGTCATTCGGTCTCACCCGCGGCTTCATCGACGGGGCTCTCGCGGGCGATGCGCCGGTGTTCGAGTGGGTGCACTGCGACTCCGCCGGTCACGCGATGCCGTGCGAGGTGCGCTTCGTGCGCTTGCCGAGCTCGAATCGCCGCTTGATCCGCGCCAGCATCACCGACATCACCGAGCGCAAGCGCAACGAGGCGATCGCGGCAGGCGAGCGCCGGGTTTTCGAGAAAATCGCAGCCAATGCCCCATTGCCCGCCGCGCTCGGTGCGATTTGCGAGGCGATGGAGCGCGTCATGGCCGCGAGTTTCTGCGGCATCAGCCTGCTCGACGCGGAGCACCAGGCCTTAAGCTACGGGGTCGCGCCGAGCCTGCCGCGGGAGTTCGTCACGGCCATGGACCTCTCTCCGGTGGGGATCCGCTTCGGCTCCTGCTCCGCGGCCGTCTACCTCTCGCGTCCCATCACCGTCGCCGACATCGAGACCGATGCTTTCTGGGAATATCGCCGCGAGGCGGCCCGGCAGGCCGGTCTGCGCAGCGCCTGGTCGGCACCCATTCATGCCGCGGACGGCCGCCAGGTCGTCGGCACGATCGCGCTATACCGCTGCCACCCGGGGCTGCCGTCGTCGCGCGATCAGGATCTCATGGCGCGCATGGGTCAGATCGCCGGCATCGCGATCGAGCGGCGGCGCGGCGAAGACGCTTTGCGGGAGAGCGAGGCCAAGTTCCGCAGCTTGTTCGAGAGCGTCATGGACGGTGTGTATCGCACCACGCGCGATGGCCGTCTGCTGGTGGTCAATCCGGCCTTCGTGCAGATGCTCGGCTATTCCTCGGCGGAGGAACTGTATGAGCTCTCGGCGGGATCGCTCTACTGGTATCCGAGCGATCGGGATACCTATGTGCGGCGCATGGAGAGCGACGGCGAGGTGCGCGACGAGGAGTACGTCTTGCGCCGCAAGGACGGCAGCATGCTCGTGGTGGTCGACAACGGCCGTGCGGTGCGCGACAAGGAGGGCCGTCTGATCGGATTCGAGGGAGCCATCGCCGATATCACGGCACGCAAGAAGGCGGAGACCGCGGTATTCCAGGCGAAGGAACGCGCGCAGGTCACGCTGCAATCGATCGGCGATGCGGTCATCACCACCGATTCGGAGGGCCGGATCGACTACATGAACCCGGTCGCCGAGAGCCTGACGGGATGGGAGAACCGCGAAGCGCAGTCGCAGCTCATCGGCAATATCCTGACCGTGGTGGACGAGACCACCCGGGAGGCCTTCGAGAGCCCCATTGTGCGCTGCCTGCGCGAAGGCCAGATGCTGGGTCTCGCCGAGCATACGGTGCTCGTGACGCGACGCGGGCAGGTGATTGCGATCCAGGACTCGGCCTCGCCGATACGCGATCGCGCGGGAAACTTGATCGGTGCCGTCATGGTGTTCCATGACGTGAGCAAGGAGCGTCGCATGCACCGGGCGCTGCACTACCAGGCGAGCCACGACGCCCTCACCGGGCTGATCAATCGGCGTGAATTCGAGAACCGCTTGACCCGTGCCGTCGAGAGCGTGCGCCAGGACGCCGCCTGCCGCCAGGTGCTCCTGTATCTCGATCTCGATCAGTTCAAACTGGTCAACGACACGTGTGGCCATCCGGCGGGGGATCAGCTGCTGCGGCAGATCACCGGGGTGCTGCAGTCACGCGTGCGATCGGGCGATGCGCTGGCCCGGCTCGGCGGCGATGAGTTCGGGGTGCTGCTCGCCGATTGCTCGCTCGAGCAGGCGCTGCGCATCGCCGATACGCTGCGCCAGGCGATCCGTGACTACCGTTTCATCTGGCAGGGCGGCGTGCTCGCCGTGGGCGTGAGCATCGGCATCGTGGAAATCACCTCCGATACGCCCACGGTTGCGAGCGTCATGAGCGCCGCCGACGTCGCCTGCTATGCCGCAAAGGATCAAGGCCGCAACCGCGTCGAGCTCTATAAGCCGGACAATGTGCCCGAGCGGCATCGGGAGATGCATTGGGTGTCGCGACTCACGCGGGCGTGCGATGAGGGACGCTTCGAGCTGTTCTATCAGCCGATCGTGCCGATCGGGTCGCGGACCGCCCAGCCGGAGCACTTCGAGCTGCTGCTGCGGCTGCGCGACGAGAGCGGCACGCTGGTCGCGCCGGCTGAGTTCATCCCGGCCGCGGAACGCTACAACGTGATGCCCTCCATCGATCGCTGGGTGGTGCGCGAAGCGCTCGATCGCGTCGTGCACCGCACCGCCTCGGGTATCAGGCCCTACACCATCGCGGTCAATCTGTCCGGCACCTCGCTCAACGACGAGCGGTTCCTGGAATATGTGATTGCGCAGCTGGGCGCCCATGACCTCGCCCCGGGAGCCATGTGCTTCGAGATCACGGAGACCGCCGCCATCGCGAATCTCGGCAACGTCGCGCATTTCATGCGCGAGCTCCGCGCCCGCGGTTGCCATTTCGCGCTCGACGATTTCGGCAGTGGGCTGTCCTCGTTCATGTACCTGAAGAACCTGCCGGTCGACTACTTGAAGATCGATGGGCAATTCATCGAGAACGTGACGCGCGATCCGGTGGATCGCAGCATGGTCGAAGCGATCAACCAGGTCGGAAAATCGATGGGTATTCAAACCATCGCGGAGCGAGTCGAGTCGGCGGCGGTGCTCGCCGAGCTCGGTCGGCTCGGCATCGCCTTTGCGCAAGGCTTTCACGTCGCCGTGCCGCAACCGACCGCGAGCTTTCCTTACTTCAGGGTGCCTTAGCTCGGCGGCCGAGTCAGGGAACGACGTGGGAAGTGCCCAAGTCCTTCCACTCGTAGCGCGGCACCTGCACCCACTGCCCATCCTTGAGCTCGGGCACCTTGTGCACCTTCGTCTGATCGACACTCATGGTGCCGTTCTTGTCGGTCACCCAGAAATCGATGTCGTAAATCTGGTTCTTGGTGCCGACCACGCGAAAATCCGTGCACGCGAAATAATGCCCGTCCGCGTCGAGCTGTCTGACCGGCTGATGCGTGTCCACGAACTCGAGCTCGAGCTCCTTCCCGGTCTTGTCGTCCTTGAGCTTGAAAACGCCGTGATTCTGGGCGCTCACGCGCATGGCGTTTTGCTCGACGGCGGACATGACTTCCCAGCCGCGTTTGGTCGCGAGGTGGCCCGGGTGCTCGGAGGCGGGGATCCACCACCAGGGTACGGGCTGCCGCGCCATGGTGGTCCACTGTCCATCGACGAGCAGGGGGTCCTTGTAGATGCGCGTTTCCTGGATCGCGAGCTGTCCGGCGACCGGCACGACCCAGAAATCGATCAGGTACTTCTTGCGCGGATCCGCGGGGTCGTGGAATTTCACGTCGGGAAAGAAACCGTAGCCATCGATGGTGCGGGTGAAATCGATGTCATCGAACGCGAGCCTGAGCTGCGCGCCGTCGCGCGCATCGTCCAGCGGATACACGCCGCCGTTCGCCTTGAGTTGCGCTGCGATTGCGGTGCGCACCAGCGCTTCCGCATCGCTCGACGTGAACGATTGCATGGCGGTCTCGGTTGACTCCACATTGCTCGCCGCCACGAACTCGCGCGCCCGCGCGAGCTTCTCGGTGGGGTTCGACAGAAAGGAGGTCTTGGCGGCCTGGGTGCTGAAGCAAAAGAGCTTGCCGTCCTTGTCCGTCCAGGTCACGGAACAGTCGGTCATGACATGCTGACCTTCGGCGAGCGCCTCGGGACATTGCCCCCCGAACTCGGCTTGTGAAGCCGGCACCGGACTTGCCGCAGGCGGTGCCGCCGCGGCGGCACTCGGAATCGCGCTTGGAATCAACCAGGCCGCCATGAGCGTCAAGGCGCCGGCGCTCCAGCCCGGCACATGCAGCCGGGTACGATATTTACCGCGAGTGTGCTGTTGGCTGGATTTCACTTCGACCTCCCTCCGCCGCGCGGGCTCCATTGTGACACGAAGTGCGCGCTTGCGGCATCATAGGCGGCATGTCGAGAAGCGCGCGGAAGTCGGGTGCGGGCAAAAGCAACGCGCGGCGCGACGCGCTCGCGATCGTTGTCATCTCGCTCGCGGCCGCCGTCACCTGTGTGCGGTTGAATCTGAGCGAGGCGATGGTCGGCTGGATGCGCCGGCATGAGAATCTGCAGGTCGATGAGCTGCCGGGAATACTGCTGGTGGTCGCGGCCTGCTTGATCTGGTTCTCGACACGGCGCTATCTCGAGGCGAGCCGCGAGCTCGACCTGCGGCGCGCGACGGAGGCGAGGCTCGCGGAGGCGCTCGCCGAGAACCAGCGCCTTGCGCAGCAATACGTCGATAAGCAAGAGCATGAGCGCAAGGCGCTGGCTCGCGATCTACACGATGAGCTCGGGCAGCGGCTCAATGCGATCAAGCTCGATGCGGTGGCGGTGCGTGAGGCCATTCCGCCGGCCGAAGACGCCGCGCGGACTGCTGCCGCAGCAATGATCGAGAATATCGACCGGGTGTACGCCGTGGTGGCCGGGTTGATCCGTCAGCTGCGGCCCGTGGCCTTCGACGAGCTCGGGGTCGCCGCGGCGCTCGAGCATTGCGTCGGCGACTGGCGCCACCGCTTGCCGTCGACTCGCATCCACTTGGGGCTGGAATGCGACTTGTCGAGATTGGATGCGGTGCGCGCGCTGGCTCTGTTCCGCCTGGTGCAGGAGTCGCTGACCAACATCGCCCGTCATGCGCATGCGCGCCGCGTCGACATCCGCATTGCCGCGTTGCGTACCGGAGAGACGTCGGAGTGTATCGAGGCGACCATTACCGATGACGGACGCGGCGCCGACCTGGGCGTGCCCGGTAGGGGCCTCGGCCTCATCGGAATGCGCGAGCGCACCGCGGCGTTCGGTGGCTCTCTGGTGCTGTCGAGCGCGCCGGGCGAGGGGTTCAAGGTCTGCGCGCTGCTTCCGGTCGCGGCTTCCTCGTCCGACGGCGCGCTCGTTTGAGGAGCGCCGCGCTCCTCGGTGTGGCGTTATTCGTAGTCTGCGGCTTCCCCAAGTCGATCGCGGCCGCGCCCCTCGTCGATACGGCGTCCGCGCCTGCGCCGGGGGTTATGTATCTCGCACGGCGCAGCTGGCATATCGATGTCGGTTTCGCCGTGCGTGATCTTGGCCCCTCGCTGGCATTCATCGCGCGTCGCTTTCCGCACGCGCAGTATTTGTTCTTCGGGTTCGGTGATCGACATTACCTGTTGTCGAAGGGCAAGGGCACGTCGACTCTCGCGGGTGCGCTGTTCCCGGGACCCGGCCTGATTCTGGTCACCGCGATCGAGAATTCTCCGTCGCAAGCCTTCGGCGCGCCCCACGTGCTCGAGTTCGCCTTGTCGGCCCCACAGGGGGCGGCGGCGCAGCGTTTCGTGCGGCGCTCGCTGGCGGGGGAGGAGGACGACATTGCGCCGGTTGCCGCCGAGGGTCCGTATGAGGGAAGCGTCTATTACAGCGCGGTGGCACGCTACTCGGCGCTGCACACCTGCAACACCTGGGCGGCCGAAGCGCTAAAGGCTGCGGGCTTCGACGTGCACACGCACCTTGTGCTGTTCGCCGGACAGACCTGGAATCAAGCCCGCAGAATCAATACGCGGGCTGCCGCGCCTTCGGCGGCGCTGGAGGGCATCCCTGCCCCCGGTTCTCTCGATCTCAATCGCAGGGCGGCGGACCGCCGTTTTGGCACACGACCGTGGTCGTCGAGCTCGGCGGAACCACCACCGTCGTCTTCTGCGGAGGAGGCGGGCTCGAGCTGCTGATGCACCCCGCCAGCAATCCTGCCGCCACCATGGCGCTTAATAGTGCTTTCATCTTCGACTCCTGTACTGCAGAGCGATCGTATGTCGCATACCGAATTGTCCGTGGCGGGCGGAAAAGCGGGCAGGAGCGGATGACGCATGCCAATGTCCTCGTAGTCCTACGGTCGCTCTCCATTCTCCTACAGGAGCGTGCACACTTCGAGGACGGCGCCACGAACCCTGCGCGGGCACCTGATTCTCGCTCGCGGACTTAGCATGCGGGCCCATGAAGAAAAATTTCGCGGCGGAAAATTTCGCGGCTGGGGCGGAATAGTCCGTGCGTCTGCTGAAGGTGCCTGCGCCCGCACCGGGCGAGGCACCGGCTAACTGTCGTCGGTGCGATCTGTGGAAACGCGCCACCCAAGCGGTAGGCGGCGCAGGCTCGCGTGACGCCGCCATCATGCTGGTCGGTGAGCAACCCGGCGATGAAGAGGACCTTCGCGGCCATCCGTTCGTCGGACGGGCGGGGCGCTTGCTCGATGAGGCTATCGAGGAGGCGGGCCTGACTCGCGAAGCCCTCTACATCACCAATGCCGTCAAGCACTTCAAGTGGGAGCCACGCGGCAAGCGGCGCCTCCACAAAAAGCCCGGGCTGCGCGAGATCAATGCCTGCAACGTCTGGCTCGAGCAGGAAATCACCGAGATTGCTCCCGCGAGCATCGTGGCCCTCGGCAGCACCGCCCTGCGGGCGCTGACGGGCGCTACCTTGACGATTGCCGTGGCGCGCGGAGTCGAGATGCGGCACGGTCAAGGCGCGCGTTTGATCGCGAGCTATCATCCCTCCGCCATTTTGCGCGCCGAAGGTGAGCACGTGCGCTTCCTGCGCAAGGCCCTCATCGCCGATCTGCGGCTCGCCCACCGGCTCGTCGACGTACAGTAGTCGATGCTCGCGACTACTGGATTTACCGGGCCGCCGCGGGCGCGTAAAGTTTTGTCTATGCCGTCCAAATTCCTCGGTCATCAAACGTTCAAGGGCAGAGGCGCCGCCTCGAATCCGACGGGTCGCTTCGATTCGCTGTCGGTCGAGCAAGTCGATGACGGCTGGTATCGCGACGCGACGCCCGACAGCGTCGCCGAGACGGTGCTGCCGGACAGCGCTCGCGGGGTGATCACCACGAACAATTCCCCGGACGTCGGCTTCGATCAATCGATCAATCCCTATCGCGGCTGCAGCCACGGATGTGTGTATTGTTTCGCGCGCCCGAGCCACGCCTATCTCGGCTTATCGCCCGGGCTAGATTTCGAGACCAAGCTTTTCTACAAGGCCGATGCCGTGAAGATTCTCGAATCCGAGCTCGCCAAACGGTCCTACGTCTGCAAGCCGATCGCTCTCGGCATCAACACCGACGGCTACCAGCCGCTCGAGAAAAGGCTCGAAGTGACGCGCGGCATCCTCACGGTCCTCGCGCGTTGTCGCCACCCGGTCACCATTGTCACGAAAAGCGCGCTCATCTTGCGCGATCTCGACTTGCTCACCGACTTGGCCAGAGACCGTCTGGTGTCCGTCATGCTGAGCGTCACCTCGCTCTCGGACGATATCAAGCGCACGCTCGAGCCGCGCACCGCCTCGCCGCTCGCGCGTCTGCGCGTGATCCGCGAGCTCTCGCGGGCGGGAGTTCCTGCCGGAGTGCTGGTCGCGCCGGTGATTCCGGCGATCACGGATCATGAGCTGGAAGCGATCCTCGAGCGGGCGTGCGAGGCGGGCGCGAGCGCAGCCGGCTATGTGCTCTTGCGCCTGCCGCACGAGCTCAAGATCCTGTTCCGCGAATGGCTCCAGGACCACTATCCGGACCGTGCGGCGCACGTAATGTCGCTCATCAATCAGGCGCGGGGCGGAAAGGATTACGATTCGCAATTCGGGGTGCGGATGAAAGGCACCGGCGCCTATGCCGACCTGCTGCGTGCGCGTTTCCACCTGGCGAAACGCAAGCTGGGCCTTGGGGATGCGGACGAGCGCTACGAGCTCGACACCTCGCTGTTCCGGCCGCCGCTGCCGGATTCGCCGCAGCTCTCGCTCGGTCTTTAGCGGGGGACGAAGAATTCGTTGTAAGTGCGGATACGATCGTCCGCGAGCTCGATGAGATCGACGAGCTCGGTCGGCACGGTGGCACCCGTGACCTTGGAGTAAATACTCACCCGCCAGTGCGCGGCGACCCGCCGTCCCTCGATCACCAGCGAGATCAGGTGGTAATCGGTCAGCCGGAACACCTTGGTCATCATCGCGAGCCACGGCTTGAACTCGGCGAGGCCCTGCGCCCGGATCGCGATCGGTTTATCCGCGCTTGCCCCGGCGATCTCGAAGCGCCCGTCGTCCGCGAACAGCCTGCACATGCCGGCGAGGTCGCCATTGACGCGGGCCTGGTGCAGGTCCCGCACGATGCGCTCTGCTGCGGCCCGTTCCGTCACTCAGAACTCCTCTTCTAAGCCAATGCCGCCCGGATCTCGCGTCCGATGGATTCGAAAGCGCTGCGGGCATACGGTATGACGGCACCCAATCCATAGAACAGGTGGATCATACCCACGTGGCAAGTATAGGACAGCCCCATTCCAGTGTGGGCGAGACGCTCGAAATATTCCCTGCCCTCATCGCGCAACGGGTCGAATTCCGCGGTGTGGATGATGGTGCGCGGGACGCCGGAGAGGTCCGCTGCGCGCAGCGGCGACAGGCGTGGGTCCAGCGGATCGCCCCCGCCGGGGACGCAGTGGCGCAGGTCGTGATCGAGGGTCGCCTGATCGAGCAGATACCCGCTGGCGAATTCGGCGCGGGAGCCCGAGCGCCGGCTGTAATCGAGAATCGGACAGAGCAGCACTTGCAGGGCGAGCGGCGGTTCCTGCGCGCGCGCGGCGGCCTGACAAGCCGCGGCGGCGAGTGTGCCGCCGGCGGAGTCGCCGCAGATGGCGAGCCGCGCCGCGTCGATACCGTAGTCGGCGGCGCGTGCGCGCAAAATTTTGACGGCCGCGCGTGCATCGTCGAGCGCGGCGGGAAATGGATGCTCCGGAGCGAGGCGATAGTCGAGGGCGAGTACACGGCAGGCCCCAAAGTGGGCGAGCGATTGCGCAACGGCGGCGTGCGTGTCGAGGTCACCCGCGACGAGCCCTCCGCCATGCAGATAGAGCATGCCGGGCAATAGACCGGCTCGAGCCTCGACGGGAGAATACAGGCGCGCGTTCAACGGCCCCGCGGAGCCTGGCACCGAGACCGTCTCGGTGCGGCCGATCGGCGGCGCGGGGCCACCGAGCTTCATGAGCTCGACAATTTGTGCGCGTCGCTCGGCGACGCTCGGCTCGAGGGGCCGGGCAGAGTTCCCCGCGGCCAGTACTTCTAGAAAGCGCTTGACGCGCGGATCGAGCGGCAAGATCGGTCCGGCCCGGGGCTCAAATGCCGAGAGCCCGCCGGGTGACCGCGGGCCACTGCGCCGGATCGACGCCGTGATTGGCGAACAGAGCCACCACCAACCGGTCGATGCCGAACGCCACGCAGCTCGTATGCGCCGGCTCGCCGCGTTCGTCTTGCATGTTCCACACCAGGCCGAAATGCTCGCGGTGATAATTGAAGCTCATGCAGGCGGTCGGCACGGCCCCCGCGTGATAGGGAATCAACAGCTCGAACTTCAAGGCCTGCTGCCGCTGGCTCACCGCCATCATTTGCCCCACGCGCCCGAAGAACGGATCGTTCGCGACGTCCAGGGTGTGGGGCAATGACAGATCAGCGGCTATTTGCGGCGCGCGCGACAGCCAACGCTCGCGGTACGCGACGATCTCCTGCGGCGAGCCGATCCTCACCAACTCGCGCATGCGAAACGACTGCAGCCGATCGAGGCTGCGCGACGGCTCGTGCCGGAACACGTCCGCCTCGATGTCGAATTGCCATCCGCCGGCCGGGAGCGCACCGCGCGCCGCGGCGATGGGATAAACGGGATAGCACGCCGCGGGCGAGAGCACGAGATCCGAGGCGGACAGCGCCGCGGTCCAATCACCGCCTTGCTCCAGCCGTTCGGCGGCCGCGCGGATGACGGGCTCGCTGCCGTGCAGGGCGCAAACACAGCCGAGCAGGTTGGGGAAACTCTTGAGATAGCCGGATTTCTCGAGCTGTTGGCGGCTCATCACGGGCGGGAAGCGCATGACCTCGACGCCGGGCTCGCGCAAGCTCGTGATGTAGGCCTCGAGGGCGTC
>Ga0302314_10012623_pt1 | contig 14596 bp, 12 predicted proteins | sample III_Palsa_N2_3_FD_200533 | JGI IMG/M metagenome (GOLD analysis project Ga0302314, IMG submission 200533) | Peat permafrost microbial communities from Stordalen Mire near Abisko, Sweden - III_Palsa_N2_3 | ecosystem: Environmental > Terrestrial > Soil > Palsa > Peat permafrost | place: Sweden... | reverse complement strand
CGGATCCACTTCGTAGGGCTCGGCCGGAACGCTGAACATCATGTTCAGGAAGTTCCCGCAGTACTTGAGGCTGTTCTTCGGATAGACGAACGGCTGCCCGATCGACTTCTTGTAGGCGAACGCCGCGATCGTCCTCACCTTCGAGATGAGCCTGGTGATCGTGATGTCGACCTGGTCGGTGTTCTCGACGTCGAGCGCGTCGGGGTAATACGTGCCGAGCGAGACGACCATCGCCGCGAGCACCGCCATCGGGTGCGCGGTCGAGGGGAAGCCTTCGAAGAAGTGCTTCATGTCCTCGTGGATGAGCGAGTGGCGAGTGAGCAGGTTCGAGAAGCGTTGGAGCTGCTGCTCGGTGGGGAGCTCGCCGTAGATGAGGAGGTACGCCACCTCGACGAACGTCGAGTGCTCGGCGAGCTGTTCGATCGGAATGCCGCGATAACGCAGGATCCCTTTCTCGCCGTCGAGGTACGTGATGGCGCTCTTCGTCGACGCGGTGTTCATGAACGCCGGGTCGAGCGTCACGAGGCCGGTCTTCGCGCGCAGCTGCTGGATGTCGAGCGCGCGTTCGTTCTCGGTCCCTTCGATGATGGGGACGTTGAGAACCGTGCTGCCTACTTTGATCTCCGCGTTGTCGCTCACGAGTGCCTCCACAGCCAGAAAGAGAATGAGGGGATGGGAAGATAGCCGCTCCCCGTGGGGGGAAGATAGGGCTAGAGACGTCGCGCGGTAGGGGGCGAGCGTCGGTTCACGATGCCGGAATTTTCGCGGGTCTAAACGCCGCAGCCGCGAGGAGCGCGAGCACTGGCGTGACCACGATGTGGTAGCGGTCCTCGCCGAAAAAAACCGCATGGACGAGCACGGTAGATGCGAGCAGCGCGACCGGAAGCCGCAGGGCCCACGGCCAATCGGGGGCGCCCGGTAGGGGGAGCCACGGGACGACCGCGCACACGATCGCCAGCGGCCAGAACGACGGCGATTCCGCCGTAACTGCGACGGCTACGAGGAGAAGCACGAGTCCCAGGAGTGCCACTTGGACGCGCGTCCCCTTTCGCTTCGCGGCCTTCGCGTGGAGGGCGACACACCCGAACGCCGCGGCGAAAAGAAGCAGCCGATGGGCAAACGTGGTCACGCTCCGCGCGAAGACGCGCCGCGTCTCGGGCCACGAATCGGGTCGCGCTTCGCGCAGGTACTCGACCGCGAACGACTCGTGGTCGAACGTGAACCCGAGCTTCGCCGGGATGAGCGCGAGCCAGCGCATCGGGTGCTCCGCGATCTCGCGCGTTCCGTACGCGAACCAGCACCGATCTTGCTGCACCTGCCCGGTGACCTCGCGACACCCGTCTGACGAGCGGAGCGTTTCGAAGCGGCCGGTCGCGCGCGGGAAGGAGCCGATGGCGAGGTTCCACCCGCCGTTGGTGCTCACGAGCGCGCAGCCGTCCATGACGCGACAGTTGCGGACGGTCCACGGGAGCACTGGCACCAACGTGATCGCGCAGACGGTGAGGACCCGCATCGTCGTCATCCTGAGCGTAGCGAAGGACCCCCCAAGTCGACTCGGGGGTTCTTCGTCGCTGCGCTCCTCAGAATGACGACGAAGGGGGAGCAACCCGAGCACCGGCGCACAGAGCAGTGCCTGCGGCCTCACCAGCGCCGCCACGCCGAGCACCAGCGCCCCCATCACCACCCCACGCGTCCGATTCCCATCGCGCACCGCGACCCAAAACGCCCCCAGCGTCAGCAACGCCGCCAGCGGCTCGGTCATCACCAGCGCCGCGTACAGCACCATCCCGGGATGCAACGCCACGATGAGACCCGCGGCGCGTGCCCTCCACGTGCTCAACGCTTCGCGCGCGAGCAACCACGTGACGACCGCCAGCGCCGCGCCGGTCAGCGCGTTCGCGATCGCGGCAGCCGCATGCGACGCGCCCATCAGCCGGTAGAATCCGGCCAGAAACGCGCTGTAGCCCACCGGGTAGTGGCACCATGGGTGCCAGACCGTCTGCCCTGCGATCGTCAGATCGTCCGAGTACCCGAGCCCGCTCGCGATGCGTCGCGCGCCGAAGTCGTAGTAGTGGCCGTCCCAGACCGGCTCGCCGCTCCACGCCAGCGCCACGTACAGCCGCGGCGCCAACGCCAACGCGAAGAGCGCGATCCCGAACAGCGCATCGTTCTCGCGCCCGTCTCCGCGTGCTTGCCGTGCTCGCGGAGTTGCGCTCAACCCGCCCCCTTCGACTCGATCGCGGCGCGCACCCTTCGCAAATACGTCTTCTGGACCTGCGCCGGATCGAGCCGGAGAAACTTCGCCACCTCGAGGAGGAATCCGCGCACGTAGACGATGGCGGGGAGCTGAGCGAACGCCTCGTCCTCGATCGCCTGCAAGTGCGTCCGCGCGATCTTCGTGCGCGCGCTGATCTCGACGAGCTCGACGCCTTGCGACTCGCGAACCTTGCGGAGCAGCGCGCCCGTGAAGTCGGTCTCGGGGCCGATCTCGCGCGTGAGCTCGGCCTGGAGCATCAGCTGCTCGGCGGCGAGCGCGGGGCGAACCGAGCGCGTGCCTGGGGCGGCGGGCTCGTCTTGGTCGGCGAAGGTGGAGAGGTCGTAGGCGCGGCGGCGAATCGGATCGAGGAGCGTGTCGTACGCTTCGTCGAGGCGCGATTGCTCCGACTTGAGCTGCGACTCGGTGAGAAGCGACGACGTGGCGAGGCCCCCCTTGGCGTAGATCTCGCGCTGGCGCTTGTACGCGCGGCGCACCTCTTCGTCGCTCGACGATCGCGTGATGCCGAGCACCGTGTAGTGCGTCGGCGTGTCGCTCGGGACCATCGGCGGCACGCTGGCGCGGTCTCCGCGAAGCGTGCCGAGAGCTAGGACGCGGCGCGCGATACGCTCGAGATTTCGTGCGGCCTTGCACGTGGGGGAATCGACCAGCAGGGGCTTATTGCGGCGGACGGTGAGCCACACGGTGTCGTCGTGCTCGATGTGTCCGAGCTCGTCGAGCACGAGGCCATAGTGGCGCCACGTGAGCGCGCTCATCGACGCGCCGAGATCGAGGTCCGTCCGCACGCGCGTCTGGTTCACGACGAGCGCGTGGCGCTGGCGGTTCGCTTCGGCCCACGCGATCTCGGAGAGCGGACGATCGAGCTTCGCCAGCGCGCGTACGAGATCGAGCGGCGACGGGAGCGAGCCGATCTCGCGCATCGCACGATCGAGGAGGTGAAGGCGAAAGCGATCGCGCGCGACCGATCGGCGAAGCGCGCGGCGAAACGAAGCGCGCAGATAGCGGTACGTCGTCTCGATGGCCGGCGGTTCGGGGATCGTCACGCACAACGCGACATCGGCCGCGCTCATCACGTCGAGCGCGAAGGGGCCGTGACCGGGCCCCACGTCGATCACGAGGAACTCCGCCGGCAGCGCGCGAAGCTTCGCCAGCCATCGCGCCTTGCGTCCCGCGCGCAGCGCCAAGGGCGGCTCGATCGCGTCGTGCGGCGCAGGCAGCAGCGAGAGCCCCGGGATCGACGTCGGCACCAGCGACTGCGCGAGCCCCGCGGCGTCTTCGGGCTCGGCCGAGGACGAGGCGAAGAGACCGAAGTGCGCGTGCACGTTGCCGCCCGTCGCGTCTCCATCGACGAGCACGACGCTCTTTCCGAGCTGCGCGAAGTACACCGCGAGGTTCCCCGCGAGGAGGCTCTTGCCGACACCGCCGCGACCACCGCCCACCGCGATCACGCGGCGGACCGTCTGGCTCGCTTCGGCTTCGATGGCCTCCGGTTCTTCGAGCCGCGGAGCGTTCGAGTCGTCGTCCTGCATCAGTGTTCTCGCGTCAGCTCGTCGCTTGGCCGACGCGCGCGCGACGCAGGAGGCCGAAGATGCGTGCACCGAGCTCCGGCGCGCGGAACGGCTTCGACACGTAGTCGTCTGCGCCGCTGGCGAAGGCGTCGACGATGTCTTTCGACGAGCTGTGCGCCGTCAAGAAGAGCACCGGGATCGCCGCGAGCGTCTCCTCGCTGCGAATGCGTCGACAGAGGTCGAGCCCCGTCATCCCAGGGAGGCCCCAGTCGAGCACCAGCAAATCGAAGTGCGTCTCGCGCACGCGCTCGAGCGCGGACTCGGCGTTCGTGACCGGCTCGACGATGAGCCCCACCGCTTCGAGCATCGCGCCGACTACGTCGCGAATGTCGGCGTCGTCGTCGACGAGGAGCACGCGCGCGCTCATCGTGGCGGGGAAACGACCCGAGGGTGTGAGCATGCGCGAAGCCGACGACGGGCGCGGCGACGGGCGCGGGCTCGGCGAAGCCCCGCGGGGCAGGGGGGGCGCCCTCGGGAGGGCGCTCATCTGCGTGTTCTCGATGCTCTCGAGGTCCGAGCTCGAGTCCATCGCCACAGGGATGGAGTCGTAGGGCATCGGAACGGGCGCCGCGGCTTTGATCTTCTCGCTCTTCGCCTCGGAGAAGGTCTGCAGCCGCTCCCAATCGCGCCGCTCGAAGCTGAGGCAGAACGTGCCGTCGCCCTTGTCGACGCCCCGCGCCGCGGCCGCCGTGGCCCGCTTTCGCTCGCCGATCTCGAAGATCGCGAGCACCCATTCGCCGTCCGCGACCGCCTCTTCGTGAGGCAGCGGAAGCTCCTGATCGCTCGCGCCGATGGTCCGGCCGAACGTGAAGAGGTCGTCGAAGCGATACGCGATGCTCCGCAAGGTAGGGGGAAGCTACCTTTTCGCCCCGGCTCGCGCAAAGGCCGGTCGGCGAAGCCCTTGTGCGGGCGCACGAAACCCCCGTGGCATCGGACGGCGGGTCCGACTAAGCTCCCGCGCGCCGATGACGGGTTTCCAAGCTGCAAGCGCCTTCCTCCTCCTTTCGTTCAGCTCGTTGGGATCGACGTGCCACGGGCAATCGTCCCCCGGCGTCGAGTCCACGAAAGATACGACGGCTCCGGCCGACGTGACGCTCGCCGGCGTCGACGCGTCGATGCTGACGCCGCGCGAGAAGCGCGAGTGGAGCCAAGAGGTCTCCGACTTGCTCGCCCCGTGCGCCGATACGCCGGTCTCGATCGCGCAGTGCGTGACCGAGAAGCGCGCGTGCTCCCGGTGCGTGCCGGCGGCCAAATACGTGCTCCGTGCGGTCCGCGACGGCCTGTCGCCCGAGCAAATCGAGAAGAGCTACCACGGCCGTTTCGACGCCGATCGCGTGAAGAACGTGCCGCTCGACGGCTCGCCGAGCAAAGGGCCCGACTCGGCGCCGATCACGATCATCGAGTTCGCCGACTTCGAGTGCCCCTTCTGCGCGATGGAGGCGCCGGTGCTCGAGAAGTCGTGGCAGGCGCATCAATCGCAGGTTCGCTTCGTCTACAAGTTCTACCCGCTGGCCGCGCACCCCCACGGCGAGTCGGCGGCGCGCGCGGGCATCGCCGCGATGAACCAGGGGAAGTTCTGGGAGATGCACGACGCGCTCTTCTCGAACCGCGACCACCTGGAGCAAGCGGACGTCGACGGCTACGCGAAGGCCATCGGGCTCGACGTGACGAAGCTGCACGCCGACATGGCGTCGCAGGCGACGACCGACCGGATCGATCGCGACAAGAAGCTGGGCGAGAGCGTCGGAGTTCAGGGGACGCCCACCATTTTCATCAACGGCCGCGACTACGACCCGCGCCAAGACCTCGAGGACTGGATCCAGCTCGAGCTCCAGTCCACGTCGGCCGATGCGCCCAAGACGACCGCGCCTGCACCTGCCGCGTCGGTCGTCTCGGTGGGTGGCAAGAAGAAGTGAAAGGGAACGCACACGACGGCTGCGGCTGTTTCCCGACGGGGCGCGTGTACGCCGGGATCGCGCACCTGCTTCGCGCCGTCGTGCGCGGGCTGGTCGAGGAGTTCGCGCACGAGACCGCGTGGCACGATCTGCCGATCGCGTTGATCGACGTGGAGACCACGGGGCGCGATGCGTCGGTCGATCGCGTGGTCGAGATCGGGATCGCCGTCGCAAGGCACGGCGTCGTGACCGCGCGGTACAACTGGCTGATCAATCCAGGCGTGCCGATCCCCGCAGAGGTGACGGCGATTCACGGCATCAAGGACGAAGACGTGAAGGACTCGCCGCGCTTCGAGGCGATCGCGCACGAAGTCGCCGCAGCCCTCGAAGCGTGCGTGCCGGCGGCGTACAACGCGGCGTTCGATCGCGCGTTCATCGTGGGCGAGTTCGCGCGGGCCGGGGTGAAGCCGCCGGAGGCGCCCGCGCAACCGGCGCCTGCGTTGCGGAAGGAGGTCGAGTGGATCGATCCGCTGGTGTGGGCGCGTGAGATTCAGCAGGGGGAGAAATCGCGGGCGCTCGGCGAAGTGGCCGCGCGACTGGGCGTGAAGCTGGAGAGCGCCCACCGCGCGAGCGCCGACGCGGAGGCTGCGGTGCTCGTCCTCTATTCGCTGGCGCAGAGCGGGCGCATTCCGACCATGTACGGGCCGCTGATTCAGGAGCAGCGACGGCTGGCTCTCCTGCACGCGGACGAGCGACGGCGCTGGCGCGCATTTAGTTAGCGGCGCCTGAAATTTCGCCCCCTCTTCGTTCGACTAGCCCGGCGTGACCGCCGCCTACGTCACCCACGCTGAACGGACGATCCTCCCGATCTCGCGAACGCGAACGCGATGCGTCGTGGTCGCCGATACCCCCGCCCTGATCGCGGGCGCGCCGGCGATGCTGCCGGTTCTCCGAGCGCTCGAGCGACTCGAGTCGTCGGGCGCGAACGTGCTCATCCTCGGCGAGCCCGGCACGGGGAAAGGGGTCGTCGCCCGATCGATCCACGAGGCATCGGCGCGCGCTTCGGGCCCGTTCGTGGTCGTCGATGCGGGCGGGCTGACGGCGAACGTCCTCGAGCTGGCCGACGGCGGCACGTTGTTTCTCGACGAGGTGGGCCACATGCCGCTCGAGGACCAGGCGCAGCTGCTCCTGGCGCTCAAGACGGCGGCCGACGTGCGCGTTCTGGCGGCGACGCGCCTCGACATGGCGCGCGAGGTCGCCGACGGGCGCTTCCGGCCGGATCTCCTGCACGAGCTGAGCACCGCCGAGCTTCGTCTCCCACCGCTGCGTGAGCGCCGTGACGATGTGCCGCTCCTGGCGCGGCACTTCCTCGATCGCCTCGCGCGCCGCCAGGCGAGTCGCGCCTCGACGTTTACGCACGGCGCGATGAAGGCGCTGGCCGATCACTCGTGGCCCGGTAACGTCCGCGAGCTCGAGCACGTGGTCGAACGCGCGCTGCTCGTGGCGGAGGGGGACGCGATCCTCGCCGAGGACCTCGGGCTTCGCACGCGCACGGGGTATGGAGGCGTGGCGGGCGTGGCGAACGACGGCGAGGTGCTCTCGCTCGACCAGGTCGAAGTGGTCGCCATCCACCGCGCGCTCGTGCGCACGGGTGGCCGGGTGAACGAGGCCGCGTCGCTCCTGGGGCTGAGCCGAAGCGCCCTCTATCGTCGGCTCCAACACCACGGAATCAAGACGCGCTGAGGTCTCGTTCGCTCCGGGAATCGCCGATCAAACAATTTGCATGACAACGGCAAATAGTCGGTTCACAGTTCCCGCCTATGAGCACCCGGGGGGCATTGGGGGTGTCACTGATCGCGGCGCTCGCGCTGCTGGCGACGGCGTGCGCTTCGGGGTCGGCGGCCCACGCGACCGCTGACGATCCGGGTCCCGCGCTCGCAAGCACGCAGGCGGAGGACGCTTCGGCCGCCGTGGCATCGACGTCGCCGTCGGACGCGGGCGCGGCGGTGGTCGTGAGCGACGACGGCGCGGCGTCGCTCGGGGACGACGCGGACGTGTCGGGGGAAGCGAGTACGTCGAACGAGGACGCTGCGTCTCCGCCGTCCATCGGAGGGCCCGCTGTCGCGTGCGACGATACGACCAGCGGCGTCTATGTCACCCCCGCGGGGCTTCCGGCGATGACGATGGACGCGCGCGGCGCGATCGTCCGGTGCGCGTTCGACTCCACGCTCTCGCTGAGCGACGCCGCTTCGCAGCTCGCGACCGCGAGTGATACCGGCGTCACCGCGACGAGCGGCGCCACCGTGTACCGCATCGCGTACCGCACCTACCGCGAAGACGGCGTGGCCGGCGTGTCGACCGCGCGCGTCTATCTCCCGACGACGCCGCGCGCGTTGCCGCTCCCTATCATCGCCGTCGCTCATTCCACCGTCGGCCTCGCGCCGAGCTGCGCGCCGTCGGAGGACCCGACGTCGCTAGAGAACCTCGCGCTGCCCTGGGCCGCGAATGGCTACGCGGTCATCGCCACGGACTACGCGGGCCTCGGGAACGAAGGGATCCAGGGGTACGCCGCCAATCACGACCAGGCGCACTCGCTCCTCGACTCGGTGCGCGCACTTCGGGCGCTCGTCGATCCGCGCGCGCTCGGCGATCAGGTGCTGCTCGTCGGCTACAGCCAGGGGGGCGGCGCGGTGCTGGCGGCGCAAGGGCTCGCCGGGGCGTACGGCGCGGGGTGAACGGTGGTGGCGGCCATCGTGTTCGCGCCCGAGTACTTCTCGCGCCTCGATTCGTTCACGTACGTCCAGATGATGCGCGACCCGACCGAGCTCACGATCGAGACCGGCATCAGCAAGCCCGTCGTCGCCGCGATGCGCGACTATGCCTTCGGCTACAACCTGCTCGGCGCGTCGAACGCGAACATCACATTCCCCGAGGGGCTCCAGGGAATGACCGCCGCGATCACGACGCTCTGCCAAACGCCGTTCGGCGGGTATCTTCAAGGCGTGGCAGTCCACGTCGGCGACATCTTCGATCCCACGCTCACCGCGTCGTTCCTCGCGTGCGTCGACGGGACGAGCGGCTGCTCTGGCACGGGATCGACGCTCTACGATTGGATGACGAACGATCTCGTCGCGCCGGATCCGGCGGGCGCGCCGGTGCTCTATTTCCAAGGGCTCGCCGACATCATCATGCCCGCGAACGAGGAGGCCGCGTGCAACGTGCAGCTCCTGCAGAACGCCGGCGTGCCGGTGCAGGTGTGCATCGATCCGCCCGCGCAGCACACCGACATTCCACAACGGAACGTCGGGATGGCGTTGCAATGGAGTATCGCCAAGCTCGCGGGGACGGCGCTCCCCACATGCTCCTCTTCGGGGATGCCGGCGTGCTCGCCGTGACGGAAGGCGCGGTCGAAAAGGTCGACGGGCGACGCGAACGCACCAAGCGCACGCGCGCCGCGATCGTGCTCGCGCTGACGGAGCTGCTCGACGAAGGGCGCATCGAGCCGACGGCGGCGGAGATCGCGGAGCGCGCCGGGGTCGCGGTGCGATCGATCGCGCAGCACTTCGCGACGCGCGAGGACCTCCTCCTCGCGATCGCCGAGCATCACCAGGAGCGGCTCGCGCACGAGGCGATCGATCCGCGCGCGTCGTTCGAAGATCGCCTGGCGCGGTTCGCGTCGGTGCGCGCGCGTCTGCTCGAGGCGTCACGGGCGATGCGCGGGGCGGCGGCCGTCGTGCTCGCGCGATCCCCGTCCGTGGCGCGCACGCTGGAGCGGGTGGCCAAAGAGCGACGCGCGGAGACGGCGCGGACGTTCGAGCGCGAGATCGCGGCTTCGAAGGACCCCGAAGCGACCGAGCGCACGCTGGCCCTCGTGACGTCGGGGCGCGCGTGGGATGCGATGCGAAGTGAGCTCGGACTCGGCGCGAAGGCGGCGAAGGAGCACCTCGCGAAGATGATCCGCGCCGCGGTGAACCGAGGCTGACGCGCGTGTAGGATCGCGGCGTGCGCCTCGCCGTCCTGATCGCCGCGCTGGCAGTCCTCTCGTGCGGCCGCGATTCGACTCGCGCGAACGGTCTCGCGTCGTCCGCTCCGTCGTCGTCATCGACGTCGTTGGTGCGCGCGCGCCCTTATGCGATGCACGTCCCCGCGCGGCACGACGAGCGTGCGCCGCTGGTCGTGCTCCTTCACGGGTTCGGCGGCGACCACGCTGAGATCGCCGGCGCCTTCGGGGCGGAGGCGCTGGCCGACGAGCACGGCTTCTATCTCGCCCTTCCCGACGGCACGCGCGATCCGAGCGGCGCCCGCTTCTGGAACGCGAGCGACGCGTGCTGCAACTTCCACGATCTCGCCGTGGACGACGTCGCGTACCTCGACGCGATCCTCGACGACGCCGTCGCGCGCTACCCGATCGATCCCACGCGCATGTACGTCGCCGGCTTTTCGAACGGCGGGTTCATGGCGCACCGGTACGCCTGCGAGCGAGCGGCGCGCGTCGCGGCCGTCGCCAGCTTCTCGGGCGATCCGTGGAAGGACGCTTCTCTGTGCAAACCGGGCGTGCCGGTGAGCGTGCTCGCGGTCCACGGCGACGCCGACGAGGTCGTCCCCTACGGCGGCGCGCGCCTCTACGACGTCCCCGCGTTCCATTCACCCGAGTTCGCGCGCGCCGGCGCGTTCCCTGCGGCGAAGGACGGGATCGCGATGTGGGCGCGCCTCGATGGGTGCCGTGCGCCTACGACGACGGACGACGGGCGCGAAGAGGACCTTCGTTACGGCGCGTGCGCTGCGGGGACGGAGGTGCAGCTGTGGACGCGGCACGGCGCGACGCACTCGCTCGGTTTGCAACGCGGCGACATGGAGCGCGTGTGGAGCTTCCTCGCGGCGCACACGAGAGAGTAACGATCGCGCGCGCCAACTCTGGGCTCACGCCGCGGTGGCGGCCGCTCCATTCTCGTACTCGCGCTTCCATGCTTCGAGCGCGCCGCGGCTGTCGATGTCGTTCGGGTGAAAGTCGACGCGGTAGTACGCGAGATATCTCCGGAGGAGCTTCCCCATGCCGCCCAGCTCCACGAACAGAAACCTCCCGAGCGCGATCCACTCCGACGCCGACCAGAGCGTGCCGTCGGTGCTCATCATGCGCGCTTGGTGCTCGAGGACCTTCGCCCAGAAGATCACGCTCGCGAACGCCATCGTGATCGCGCGCTCGGCGTAGGTGCCTCCGGCGGCGACGAACACGTCGAAGGCGACGGCCTTGTGCTCGTTCTCTTCGGCCGCGTGCCAGCGCCACAGCGCGGCCATCGTGGGGTCGGCGCCTGCGAGGATCTTCGGGTCGACCAGGATCATCTCTCCCATGAGCGCGGTGAAGTGCTCGAGCGCGCACGTCGCTGCGAGCTGCGATCGCATGGGTGTCGTGCGCATCACCCGCGCGAGCAAGCGCGTGACGCTGTCCTCCATGGCGCGCGCCGGATAGCCGTGCGCGGCCAGCATCTCGTTGTAGCGAACGTGCTCGCGGCCGTGGATCCCCTCCTGGCCGCAGAAGACGCGCACCTCCGCGCGCAGCGTCTCGTCCTTCACGCGACGCTCGTAGGCGCGCACGCTCCTCACGAAGAAGCGCTCGCCCACCGGGAAGAAGATGGAGAGGCTGTCGAAGAACGCGGTCACCGATCGCCGCCCGCCGTGCCAGTGGCGCGGGATGGCGGCGGTCGTCTCGAAACGAAGGTTGCGGATCTGCGCGGGCGGGTTCATCGATCTCGGGCCTCTTGGATTTCGATCGTCCTCCTGGACCCTCGGGCGCGGTAGGTTCGCGCGTGCCAATGTCTTGTCAGTTCGGGCCAACGCATGCGTGAGCCTCTCGATGAGCCCTCGATCCCCGCGGTACAGGCGCTGCACCTGGTGGAGCTCGTGCGGCGCTGGGGGGTGACGTCGGCCGCGCTGCTTCGCGGGATCGATCTCGACGAGGGCGATCTGCGCGACCCGAACAAGACGATCGGCGTCAGCGTGCTCGTGCCGCTCGTCGAGCGCGCGCGGGCGCTGACGGGTGAGCCGGGGCTCGGGCTGTATTTCGGTCTGCGCATGCAGGTCGTCTCGCACGGGTACCTCGGGTTCGCGGCGATGACCGCGTCGACCATCGGCGAAGCGCTCGATCTGGCGACGCGCTTCGCGCCGATGCTGACGACCGTCGTCTCGCTCCGCGTGCAACGCAGCGGCCGAAGCGCTGCGCTCGTCTTCGACGAAGACGCCGACCTTGGCGCCGCGCGCGACGCCGTGCTCCTCGCTCTCCTCGTCGGCATCGGGCGAATCGGGTGCACGCTCACGGGCCGCGAGCTCGATGGGCACATCGACCTCGTCGTCCGCGAGCCGCCGTACTTCGAGCGCTTCCGCCCGGTCGCGCCGAACATTCGCTTCGGCCAGCCGCAGAATCAGCTCGTCTTCGACGCGGAGGTCCTCGACCACCCGCTCGCGACGAGCGACCCGGCCGCGTTGCAGCTCGCGCGCGAGCAATGCGAGAAGGCGATCGAGATGCTCGGGTTCGACGGGCGCGTCGTCGGGCGCGTGCGCGCGGCGATCCCCAAGGCGGGCGGCGGGTTCCGATCGCTCGACGAGGTCGCGGCGAAGCTGAAGGTGTCGCCCCGCACGCTGCAGCGAAAGCTCGCGACGGGTGGGGCCGCGTACTCGGCGCTGCTCGATCACGCGCGGCTCGAACGCGCCGAGCAGCTGCTCGCGTCGGACAGGCTCTCGATCGACGCGATCGCCGAGACGCTCGGCTACTCGGACACGGCGAACTTCACGCGCGCGTTTCGACGGTGGACCAAGACGACGCCGGCGGCGTACCGCGCGAAGCGGGCGAGGTCATAGGCGCGACGCTCGAAGCGCAACGCATCGTCGCTTCCCGCGACGGTTCTCCCGCACCGCGGCCATCCGGTCTCCAAAGGTCGTTCATTCACCTTTCGGAGACCCAATGCGCTCCATTCATTTCTCGTCGCGGCGCGCGCTCGTGCCATGTGCGGCGAGTCTCGTACTCATCGCGGTCGCCGGAGCCTCGCTCGACGGATGCCTCCAGCGCCCCGTCGTCGCCGGCGAGCCCACGACGACCACGAACTTCACCACGCAGCTCGCGACCGAGGCCGTCGACAAGATCGATCTGCTCTTCGCGATCGATAACTCGGCGTCGATGGGGGACAAGCAGGCGTATCTCGAGCAAGCGATTCCATCGCTCGTGAATCGGCTCGTCACGCCGTACTGCGTCGACGACGCCGACGGGACGACGCTGAAGGGGCAATCGACCGCCAGCACCACCGGCGGAGATCCCACGTGCCCCGCGGGATCGGAGCTCGAGTTCCCGGCGGTGCACGACATGCACATCGGGATCGTGAGCTCGTCGCTCGGGTCGCGCCTCGGCGACACGATGGATGGGGTGAACGCGGCGTGCCTCGCGGGGGACACGGTGCAGATCGGCGGGGCGACGCTCAATCGTCACAACGACGACCAGGGGCACCTGCTCACGCGCTCCTCGACACCCACCGCCAACCCACCCAGCGAAACGCCGCTCCCCGACGCGCCGTCCGGGTTTCTCGCCTGGTTTCCCTCGGTGACCGCGAACGACGCGAAGGACGCCGGTGCTCCCGCGCCGATCACCGATACGAACAAACTCGAAGACGACTTCAGCGATCTCGTCGCCGGAGTGCACGAGTACGGGTGCGGGATCGAGTCGCAGCTCGAGAGTTGGTACCGCTTCCTCGTGCAGCCCGACCCGTACGCGAGCCTCGCGCTCGACACGAACCACCACGCGCAGTGGGTCGGCGTCGATACGACCATCTTGAAGCAACGGCACGACTTCCTGCGGCCCGACTCGCTCGTCGCGGTCATCGTGCTCACCGACGAGAACGACTCGGAGATCGACGTGCGCTCGCTGGGCGGCAACGGGTATCAGTTCATGGGCGGGTCGTGGTCGCCGCCGCGTGGGACCTCGGCGTGCGCTGCGACTCCGAACGATCCGAGCTGCCAGGCGTGCCCCGATGGCGGAGCGTCGGGAGATCCGGAGTGCGCGAAGGGGCCGTACGTCGGCGCGACGGACTGGGGCGACAACCTGAACCTGAGGCACGTTCACATGCAGCAGAAGTACGGGGAGGATCCGCAGTTTCCGTTGAGTCGTTACGTCAACGGACTCACGTCGCCCACGATCCCGGATCGCACCGGCGAATACCCGGCGGGCGCGACGAGCTACACGGGAACCGCGAACTGCCAGAACCCGCTCTTCGCGCAGGACCTCCCCGACGGGACCACGTTGTCGAGCGGCGTCGCGACCGCGTATCCCATCTCCACGTCGGACGCGCAGACGCTCTGCAACCTCACGCCGTCGACCGCGCGTACCAAGAACCTCGTCTTCTTCGCGATCATCGGCGGCGTGCCGCATCAGCTCCTGCACTTCGATCCGAACAGCGCGAGCAACAGCGAGCTCGTTCCCGCCGACTGGACGAAGATCCTCGGCAACGATCCGGACAACGAGGACTACACCGGCATCGACTATCACATGGTCGAGTCGTACCAACCGCGCACGGGTCTCACGAACATCGCGCCGCTCACGGCGGGCGAAGTGGCCGCGCAGGCGCCGGCGACCGGGATCGATCCGTGGAACGGCGGCGAGTGGATCACCGACGGAACGACCGACGCCGGCGCGCCGCTCCACGTGGACCTCTCGGTGGACCGTGAGTACGCCTGCACGTTCCAGCTCACCGGCCCGGCGCGCGACTGCTCGAGTCAGATCGTCGGCGGGACGCGCGTGTGGACCGTCCCCGCGAATGGAGATGCGTGCGATTGCTCGTCCACGGGACTGACGCCCGGTCAGACGTCGCCCGTGTGCG
>Ga0302314_10012621_pt1 | contig 14596 bp, 8 predicted proteins | sample III_Palsa_N2_3_FD_200533 | JGI IMG/M metagenome (GOLD analysis project Ga0302314, IMG submission 200533) | Peat permafrost microbial communities from Stordalen Mire near Abisko, Sweden - III_Palsa_N2_3 | ecosystem: Environmental > Terrestrial > Soil > Palsa > Peat permafrost | place: Sweden... | reverse complement strand
GACAAGATGCTAACCGCAAGGAATCGGTCCTTGCATTAAGAGGAATGAATGGCGAGTAACAACGTAGCCCAATTTGCCGCGGAACTGAAAATGCCTGCAGGCGTGCTCCTTGAGCAGCTTCAGGCAGCAGGCGTCACAAAAGCGAGCGAAGACGACACCCTGTCCGAGACGGACAAGGCGCGTCTGCTCGACCACTTGCGCAAGTCTCACGGCTCGACTGATGCGGACAAGCGCAAGATCACGCTGACGAAACGGCATACGTCGGAGATCAAGCAATCCGACGCGACGGGTAAGGCTCGTACCATTCAGGTCGAGGTGCGCAAGAAGCGCACGTTCGTCCGCCGCGACGAAGCGGGTGGCGAAGGCGGCGATGCATCGAATCATGTGGCCGAGGCCGATACCGAGACGGACGACCTGGAACTTCAGCGTCGCGAGGAAGAAGCGCGTCACGAAGCCGAGCTGCTCGAAAAGCAGGCTCAGGAGCTGAAGGCCCGTCAGGAGCAGCTCGAGCGCGAAGAGGCGGAGCGCCAGGCGCGTGAGCAGGCTGCTGAAGCCGAGCGTCGCCGTGCGGAAGAGGAAGCGGCGAAGAAGCGTGCCGCCGTCGCCGCGGAAGCCGTCGCGCAGAAGAAGGCCGAGCAGGTTGTGCAGGTTGCCCAGCCCGCTGCCGCACCGGCTGCCGCAAGCGAGCAGGACGACGAACGCGCGGCGGCAGAACGTGCCGCGCAACGCGAAGCCGCGAAGAAGGCGGAAGACGCAGCGCGTCTGGCCGCGGAAAAGACGCGCGCCGAGCAGGAAGAAGTCAGCAAGCGCCGGGCAAAGGCAGAAGCTGAAGCCGCCGCGATTCGCGAGATGATGAGCACGCCGCGCAAGGCCCAGGTCAAGGCGCCGGAACCGGCGCCGGCGGCCAAGCCTGCCGAAGCCCCGAAGGCTGTGGAAGCCAAGGGCACGCTGCACAAGCCGGCTCGTCCGGAAGGCTCAGCACCGGCACGTCCGGCAGCGAAGAAGCCGGCAGCGGCAGCACCGGCTGCGACGACGGCACCGTCGGCTGGCGACAAGAAGAAGCCGGGCGCAGGCAAGGGCGGCTGGCAGGACGACGCAGCGAAGCGTCGCGGCATCAAGACGCGTGGCGATACGAGCGGCGGTGTCGATCGCGGCTGGCGCGGTGGCCCGAAGGGTCGCGGCAAGCATCAGGATCAGAACACGACGTTCCAGGCACCGACTGAACCGATCGTGCGTGAAGTGCACGTGCCGGAAACGATTACGGTTGCCGATCTGGCCCACAAGATGGCCGTGAAGGCGTCGGAAGTCATCAAGTCGATGATGAAGCTCGGCCAAATGGTCACGATCAACCAGATGCTGGACCAGGAAACGGCGATGATCATCGTCGAAGAATTGGGCCACCACGCGGTTGCGGCCAAGCTGGACGATCCGGAAGCGATGCTGGTCGAAGGCGAAGTCTCGTCCGACGCAGAATCGCTGCCGCGTCCGCCGGTCGTGACCGTGATGGGTCACGTCGACCACGGCAAGACGTCGCTGCTCGACTACATTCGCCGCGCCAAGGTCGCAGCGGGTGAAGCGGGCGGGATTACGCAGCACATTGGTGCCTACCACGTGGAAACGCCGCGCGGCGTGATCACGTTCCTCGACACGCCGGGTCACGAGGCCTTCACGGCCATGCGTGCTCGCGGTGCCAAGGCAACCGACATCGTGATTCTGGTGGTCGCAGCCGACGACGGCGTGATGCCGCAGACGAAGGAAGCGATCGCCCACGCGAAGGCTGGCGGCGTGCCGCTCGTCGTCGCCATCAACAAGATCGACAAGCCGGATGCGAATTTGGAACGCGTGAAGCAGGAGCTCGTCGCGGAAGGCGTCGTGCCGGAAGAGTACGGTGGCGAATCGCCGTTCGTGCCGGTGTCGGCCAAGACCGGCGCGGGTATCGACGACCTGCTCGAAAACGTGCTGCTGCAAGCCGAAGTGCTGGAACTGAAGGCACCGGTTGAAGCACCGGCCAAGGGTCTGGTCATTGAAGCGAAGCTCGATAAGGGTAAGGGTCCGGTTGCAACGATCCTGGTCCAGTCGGGTACGCTGAACCGCGGCGACGTGGTTCTCGCAGGCAGCGCTTATGGCCGCGTGCGTGCCATGCTCGACGAAACCGGCAAGCCGACCAAGTCGGCCGGTCCGTCGATTCCGGTTGAGATTCAAGGTCTATCGGAAGTGCCGCAGGCTGGCGAAGAAGTCATCGTCATGCCGGACGACCGCAAGGCGCGTGAAGTCGCGCTGTTCCGCCAAGGCAAGTTCCGCGACGTCAAGCTGGCCAAGCAACAGGCCGCCAAGCTCGAGAACATGCTGGAACAGATGGGCGAAGGTGAAGTGCAATACCTGCCGCTTATCGTCAAGGCCGACGTGCAAGGTTCGCAGGAAGCGCTGGTGCAATCGCTGCAAAAGCTCTCTACCGACGAAGTGCGGGTTCAGATCGTGCACGGTGCAGTGGGCGGCATCAGCGAAAACGACGTCAACCTGGCAACGGCATCGAAGGCAGTCATCATCGGCTTCAACACCCGTGCGGATGCCCAGGCGCGCAAGCTGGCGGAATCCAACGGTATCGATATTCGCTACTACAACATCATCTATGACGCTGTGGATGAAGTGAAGGCTGCGATGTCGGGCATGCTGGCTCCGGAGAAGCGCGAAGTCGTGACCGGTATGGTCGAAGTGCGTCAGGTCTTCAAGGTACCGAAGATCGGTGCAGTGGCCGGTTGTATGGTCACGGACGGCTTCGTCAAGCGCTCGTCGTCGGTGCGCGTGCTGCGCAACAACGTCGTGATTCACACGGGCGAGCTCGATTCGCTCAAGCGCTTCAAGGACGACGTCAAGGAAGTGCGTCAGGGCTTCGAGTGCGGTATGTCGATCAAGAACTTCAACGACATCGTCGAAGGCGACCAGTTCGAAGTCTTCGAAGTCACCGAAGTCGCGCGTTCGCTGTAATTCAGGCGCAACGCGGAAAGGGCGGGGCGGGCGCTTGGCGCCTCGCGCCGCCCTTTGTTTTTGTGCCTGCCGCTTGTGCTTGTTTGCACTTGCCGCTTTTGCTCGCGTGAGCTTGCGGCCTCCCGCTGCCGCGACGCGAACCTCATTGCTATCCGCCAGAGCGGATCACGGATTCACCATGCCTAAAAAACGTACTTCTCCCAATCGCAACGTGCAGATCGCCGATCAGATCCAGCGCGACCTGTCCGAGCTGCTGCGCGAGGTCAAAGACCCGCGCATCGGCATCGTCACGATCCAGAGCGTCGAGTTGACGCCGGACTACGCGCACGCCAAGGTCTACTTCACGACGCTGACGGGCGACCCGCAGCAGACGCTGGAAGCGCTGCAGCACGCGGCCGGCCATCTGCATAATCAGCTGTTCAAGCGCTTGCATATCCACACCGTGCCGACGCTGCATTTCCACTATGACAAGACGATCGAACAGGCGGTGGAGATGTCGCGCCTGATCGACGAGGCGAACGCTTCCCGCGCGAAAGAAGACTGATCGCGCGCGGTTTTACGTATGGTTGCTGATTCTCCGTTCGCCCTCATTTTCTTGCTATGACCGCACCTCAACGGCCCCGTTTGCCGCGTCGCATGCTCGACGGCGTGTTGCTGCTGGACAAGCCCATTGGCCTGTCGAGTAACGACGCCCTGATTCGGGCCAAGCGTCTCTATCTGGCGAAGAAGGCCGGCCATACCGGCACGCTCGACCCGCTCGCCACCGGTTTGCTGCCGCTGTGCTTCGGCGAGGCGACCAAGTTCTCGCAGGATCTGCTCGAAGCCGACAAGACCTACGAGGCCACGATGCGCCTCGGTATCCGCACGGCCACCGGCGATGCCGAAGGCGAGGCGGTCGAGACGCGCGAGGTCACCTGCGATGAGCCGGCGGTCGTGGCTGCGACGGCGCGCTTTCGCGGCGAGATCGTCCAGGTGCCGCCGATGTATTCGGCGCTCAAGCGCGACGGCAAGCCCTTGTATGAGTACGCGCGCGCCGGCCAGGTGGTGGAGCGCAAAGGGCGTCAGGTGACGATTCACGCACTCGAGATGCTGGCCTGTGCGTTGCCCTACGTCACGTTTCGCGTGACCTGCAGCAAGGGGACGTATATACGCACGCTGGCCGAAGATATCGGCGAAGCGCTCGGTTGCGGCGCGCATCTGGTGGCGTTGCGGCGCACCGGCGTCGGGGCGCTGACGCTGGAAAACGCGGTGACGCTCGATGCGCTCTCCGACGCCGCCGAAGGCGAGCGCGATCAGTGGCTGCAGCCGGTCGACGCGTTACTGTCGACTTTCCCATCTGTCGAGCTCGATGCCGATGCGACGCGCCGGTTTCTGCATGGCCAGCGGCTGCGTCTTGCCGACCTGACTTTGAGCGAGGAGGCAGCGAACGCCGAGCGCGTGCGCGTCTATGCGGCAGCGGGGCGATTGCTGGGCGTCGCGAAGCTGGGCGAAGGCGTGCTCGCGCCGGAGCGGCTAGTGGTGACCGCGGTCACGTGATGAACCAGCGTTAGAGGCACACGCAGACACAAAAAAGGCGGTACCGCAGTGATGCGGTACCGCCTTTTTCTTTGCGGGCCAGTCTGACCCGTAGACGGACAACAAGTGCGCTAAAAAACGACTGATTGAGCCGCCGTCAACCCGACACGTCCCTCAGTGCGCCGCTGCCGCTGCCGCACCGGCATCGCCGCCTGCACGCTCAGGCTTGGTGATCCAGATCAGCGCAATTAGCGCGACGAAGATCCCCGCCGAGACGAAGAACAGATCGTTCACGCCCAACTGCGCCGCCTGCTGCGACACCATGTTGTTGAACAGACCGTACGCTTGCGGCTGACTAAACCCGGCCGCGCCCATCTGACGAATCGACTGATCGAAGGCCGGGTTGTACGGATTGGCCTGGGCGGTCAACTGCGCGTGATGCAGGATCGTGCGGTGATCCCAGGCGGTCTGGAAAATCGATGTGCCGATGCCGCCGCACATGATCCGCACGAAGTTCGACAGCCCCGACGCCGCTGGAATCCGGTTGCCCGGCAAACCGGACAGCGTGATCGACACCAGCGGAATGAAGAACCCGGCCATGCCGATGCCCTGGATCAGCGTGGGGACCAGCAGCGAATACGTATCGACGCCGGTCGTATAACGCGAACGCATCCAGAAACACAATGCGAACACCAGGAACGACGCCGTGGCGATGTAGCGTGGATCGGTACGCGGCAGGATCTTGCCGGTGATCGGCGAGAGCAGCACCGCGAAGAAGCCGACCGGCGCCATCACGAGGCCGGCGTTGGTGGCGGTATAGCCCAGATCGGTTTGCAGCCACAGCGGCAACAGCACGAGATTGCCGAAATAGAGCCCGTAGCCGATCGACAGCGCCACTGTGCCGCCGGTGAAATTACGCTTGCTGAAGAGCGACAGGTCGACCACCGGATGCTCCGCGGTCAGCTCCCAGACAATGAAAAACGCGAGTGCAATCACCGCGGTCAGCGCCAGCACCACGACCGTGGTCGACGCGAACCAGTCGAGGTCCTTACCCTTGTCGAGCATCACCTGCAGCGAACCCACCCAGATAATCAGCAGGGCAAGTCCCACGCCGTCGATCGGCGCCTTGCGGACCACCGAATCGCGCTTGCGGAAGATCGCCCAGGTGGCGATTGCGGCGACCGCGCCCACGGGGATGTTGACGTAGAAAATCCACGGCCACGAGATGTTGTCCGAGATCCAGCCGCCCAGAATCGGTCCGGCCACCGGGGCAATCAGCGTGGTCATGGCCCACATCGAGAGCGCCATGGGCGCCTTCGCGCGCGGGTAGCTGGCGAGCAGCAGGGTTTGCGACAGCGGAATCATCGGGCCGGCTACTGCGCCTTGCAGCACGCGTGAGGCGAGCAGAAAGGGCAGCGTGGGAGCGAGGCCGCACATCCACGACGAGATCACGAACAGGATGATCGACGCCATGAACAGGCGCACCTGACCGATACGCTCGGTGAGCCAGCCGGTCAGCGGCACGGAGATCGCGTTCGCCACCGCGAACGAGGTGATCACCCATGTACCCTGATCGGACGAGACGCCGAGATCCCCGGAGATCGACGGGATCGACACGTTCGCAATCGAGGTGTCGAGCACATTCATGAAAACGGCGAGCGACACTGCGATGGTGCCGATCACCAGTTGCGCCCCCTCTAATGGCGGATGAGGGATTTGCGCTTGAGCCTGAGCCATGTATTAGAAACCTTGTTTAAGCGTGGCGCGGCTTACATTGCCTTGGCAGGTGGCTTCGTATCACGGGCGGCGACCGATTTTTGCGCGCCACCGTTCGGACCTGCATTTTCAGCAATCACACGGGCGATTTCGGCGTCGGCCTCGTCACCGTACTTGTCGAACACATTGGTCTGGTAGACCGTGTTTTGCGCGTCGCCCAACTGGCCGCCGTTTTCGTCCTTGATGCTGACGTCGACATTCATCGACAGGCCGATCCGCAGCGGATGCTTTTCGAGCTCTTGCGGGTCAAGCTGGATCCGCACCGGCAGACGCTGCACGACCTTGATCCAGTTGCCCGTCGCGTTCTGCGCCGGCAGCAGCGAGAAGGCCGAGCCCGTGCCGGCCGAGAAGCCGACTACCTTGCCGTGGAACACCACTGACGACCCGTACACGTCGGCGATCAGTTCAACCGGCTGGCCGATGCGCATGTGCTTCAGTTGCACTTCCTTGAAGTTCGCGTCGACCCACACGCCGTTCAGCGGCACGATCGCCATCAGCGGGTTGCCCGGCGAGACGCGCTGGCCCACCTGCACCGAGCGCTTGGCGACGTAACCGGTGACCGGCGCCGGCAGCGTGTTACGGGCGTTGGCGAGGTACGCGTCGCGGACCTTCGCGGCAGCGGCTTCCACGTTCGGGTGATCCGCAATCGTGGTGTTGGCGGTGAGGGCGCGGTTCGATGCCAGTTGCTGTTTGGCGGCGTCGAGGGCGGCCTGCGCGCTCTTCACGGCGTCACGGGCGTGCGAGATCTCTTCCTGCGACACGGCACCGGTCTGGGCGATCGTCATGCGGCGGCGCAGGTCGTCCTGAGCGCGGGACAGATCGGCCTCGCGCACTTCAACTTGCGCCTGATACTGGTTGTCGTCGGCGAACAGGCCGCGCACCTGGCGCACCACCTGGCCGAGGTTCGCTTCGGACTGTTGCAGCGCGACGCGCGCGTCAGCCGGGTCCAGCACGACGACCGGGTCGCCCGCCTTGACGGTCTGCGTGTCGTCGGCGTTGACCGCGATGACCGTGCCGGTCACTTGCGGCGTGATCTGCACCACGTTGCCGTTCACATACGCGTCGTCAGTCGACTCGTGGAAGCGCGCAACGAGGAAGTAGTACAGCCCGTAGGCGATCGCGGCAATCAGGATCACGATGACGAGCAGCGTCATCATGCGCTTGCGTTTGCCAGAGTTCGCCGTTTGTGCGCTGGCAGCAGGTTGCTGGGGGGTGCTCATTGATATGCTCCGTATTCTCTCAATCTGCGTCGTTTATTCGGGTGGGCACTCGGATTCAGTTCGCTGCAGCCTGCGCCGCGGGTGCGGCTGACGCTGTGGCCGGCGCATCGGCCGCCCCATCGTTGGGGGGCACGGCAAGGCCGGTCTGCGTTGCATCGAAACCGCCGCCCAGCGCCTTGATCAGGCCAATCTGCATGTCACGGCGTCGCATCTTCAGGTTCGTCACCGTCTGTTCGGCGGCAAGGCGATTCTGGTCGGCGTTCAGCACCTGCAATTGCTCCGACAGGCCCGCCTTGTAGCGGATCACGGCCAACTGATAAGCCTTGGTCGACGCGTCGAGCGCGCGCTGTGCGTCACCCGACTGCAGGTCGATCGAGCGGATCGTCGAGATTTGGGTGGCGACTTCCGACAGCGCGTTGATCAGCGTCTGGTTGTAGTTCGCCACATCGAGGTCGAAGTCGGCGTAGCGGCCCTTCAGTTGCGAGCGCAAGGCGCCGGCATCGAAGATGGGCAGGTGGACGGCCGGGCCAAATTGCATCTGGCGACTCGCCGAAGTCAGGAATCTGCCCCAGCCGAACGCATCGAAACCGAAGCCGGCCGACAGATTGACGTCTGGGAAAAACTCCGCCTTGGCCTCCTTCACGTCGTGCATCTCGGCCTCGACCTGCCAGCGTGCAGCCACGATATCCGGGCGGCGTGACACCAGATCGGCCGGCACGTTATCCGGCAGCGTCACCGTATTGCCCGCCGTCAGGACCGGCTTGGCGATCTGCAGCCCGCGATCGGGCCCCTTGCCGAGCAGCGCGCCGAGCTGGTAGCGCACAGTGGTGATCTGGCCGTCGAGGTCGGTCACGTTGGCCTGGCTCGTCGCAATGTTGCCGTTCGCGGTCTGGCGCTCGACATTGGTGTCGAGGCCGGCGACGACGCGCCCGTTGGTGATCCGCCCGATATCCTGGCGATTGGCGATTTCACGCGCGGCGATATCGCGCAGCGCGTACAACTGTGCGAGCTGGTTGTAGGTGCTGGCGACGGACGCCGCTAGCGTCACACGCGCCTGCTGCAGGTCCGCTTCAGTCGCTTTCTCCTGCGACACGGCCTGGCCGAGGCGCTGGCGGTTCTTGCCCCACAGGTCGAGATCCCACGAGGCGCTGGCCAGCACGTTGTTTTCGCTATACCAGGTGCCACCGAAGGGCGGCGGATAGATCGAGTTGGCCGAGAAGAGCTCGCGGTTCCACGAATAGCTGCCGTTGACCTTCGGATAGAGCGCCGAGCGCGAGCTTTCGATGTACGACGAAGCCTTGGCGATGCGCGCCTGCGCCTGGGCGATCGACGGGCTGCCTTCCAGCGCCTCGGCGATCAGTTGCGGCAACTGCGGGTCGCCGAACTGGTTGGCCCAATCGAGCGACGGCCACTGGCCACCCTGCGACGGCAGGCTCTGGCTGGACTCGTACTGCGCCGGCGACGACATCTGCTTGTCGCTCTTGATACCGCTGTAGTTCGCGCACCCGGTGAGGGCAAGCGCCGCCACCGCAGCGGTGACAGCGGCCCGGCACGACACCGCGGGCAGGGAAAGGGATTTCATCGCTCGACTCTTTTGAGTGTCAGTGGATTGTAATGATGGACGCTGCAAACAGCTTATGACGGTTTGCTGTCTAAATTTATTGTCGCGTCACGGGTTATGCCCGATAGATCACAGCCGCTGTTGGTCAGCACTCGGCGCAGCATGCTCTTCAGAAAGCCCACTTCTTCCGGCGTGAAACCGGCTAGCAGGTTGTCGATCACGCCATTGAAGATGGCCGGCATGCGTACTGCGATGCTCTGGCCCTCGGGCGTCAACGCGAGCCGCACGACCCGGCGGTCCTCGTTGCTGCGCACCCGGGTGAGAAGGCCCCGCTTCTCCAGCCTGTCCACCAGGCGGGTGACCGCGCTGGCGTCGATGCCGTATTCACGGGCCAGTTCCGCGGCGAGCAGGCATTTGCCGCTGGCGACCATGAACAGGATGCTGGCTTGCTGGCTGGTGATGCCGAGTTCGGCCATGGTGCGCTGCGTGACCAGGTTCGACAGGGTCGATTTAGTGCGCGAAATCAGATAGCCGACGCTTTCGCCTAGCTGATAAGCGCTGATTTCCGGCGGCGGCGTGGGGGTCTGGTCCGTCATGATTCTCATGCGATTGCAATGGTTGACTAAGCAGGATTATAAAGTCCCGTTAGTTGACGCGGCAAGCGTTATTGCAGCTTAGGCAAGGATGTTTACCCACTCAAGCTATTAAAGAGACGGCGCCGTTGTGGGACACTCGGGCCGGGAGGGCCGCCGCTGCTGGCCGTCACGCCGGCGATTGGTGTGAGGAATGAGAAGGGAAATCTGTCAGGCGAGAGGGGCACCGCGGTCGGTGCGCGCGGAAGTGGACGACGGCAAGTAAGGGAATACCAGAGAACCTTAATCTGCGCGTGCTACAATATTGGGTTCCCAAAAGTGCGCTTTGGGCTTTGTTGGCTTTGTACACAATGCTGCAGCTGGCGCACTCAACTGTCTTCAGGTTCCTATGACTCGCGCCCTACGCAACATCGCCATTATTGCCCACGTCGACCACGGCAAGACTACACTCGTCGACCAGCTGCTTCGTCAGACTGCCACGTTCCGCGACAACCAGCAGGTTGTCGAGCGCGTGATGGACTCGAACGACATCGAAAAGGAACGTGGCATCACGATCCTGTCGAAGAACTGCGCGGTCGAATACGAAGGTACGCACATCAACATCGTCGACACGCCGGGCCACGCCGACTTCGGCGGTGAAGTGGAGCGCGTGCTGTCGATGGTCGACTCGGTGCTGCTGCTGGTCGACGCGGTCGAAGGCCCGATGCCGCAAACGCGCTTCGTGACGAAGAAGGCACTGGCGCTCGGCCTGAAGCCGATCGTGGTGATCAACAAGGTCGACCGCCCGGGCGCGCGAATCGACTGGGTAATCAACCAGACTTTCGACCTGTTCGACAAGCTGGGCGCAACGGACGAGCAGCTCGATTTCCCGATCGTCTACGCGTCCGGCCTCAATGGCTATGCGGGCTTGACCCAGGACGTGCGCGAAGGCGACATGCGTCCGCTGTTCGAGGCTGTGCTGGAACACGTTCCGGTTCGCCCGGCGGATCCGGAAGCGCCGCTGCAACTGCAAATCACCTCGCTGGACTATTCGTCGTACGTCGGCCGTATCGGCGTGGGCCGGATCACCCGTGGCCGTATCAAGCCGGGCATGGCCGTGGCCGTGCGTTCGGGCCCGGACGGCGCGATCCTGAACCGCAAGATCAACCAGGTGCTGTCGTTCAAGGGTCTCGAGCGCGTCCAGGTGGACTCCGCTGAGGCTGGCGACATCGTGCTGATCAACGGTATTGAAGAAATCGGCATTGGCGTGACCATTTGCGCACCGGAAGCTCCGGAAGCGCTGCCGATGATCACGGTGGACGAGCCGACCCTGACGATGAACTTCCTCGTGAATTCGTCGCCGCTGGCTGGCCGTGAAGGCAAGTTCGTGACGAGCCGTCAGATTCGTGACCGCCTGTTCAAGGAACTGAATCACAACGTCGCGCTGCGCGTGAAGGAAACGGGCGACGAAACCACATTTGAAGTGGCAGGGCGCGGCGAACTGCACCTGACCATTCTCGTGGAAAACATGCGCCGTGAGGGTTACGAGCTGGCCGTGTCGCGTCCGCGCGTGGTGATGCAGGAAATCGAGGGCGTGAAGCACGAGCCGTACGAAAACCTGACCGTCGACATGGAAGACGGCCACCAGGGTGGCGTGATGGAAGAGCTGGGCCGTCGCAAGGGTGAAATGCTCGACATGGCATCGGACGGCCGTGGCCGTACGCGTCTCGAGTACCGTATTTCGGCGCGCGGCCTGATTGGCTTCCAGTCGGAATTCCTCACGCTGACGCGCGGCACGGGCCTGATGAGCCATACGTTCGACTCGTATCAGCCGGTCAGGGATGGCGCGGTCGGCGAGCGTCGCAACGGCGTGCTGATTTCGCAGGACGACGGCGCGGCGGTTGCCTACGCGCTGTGGAAGCTGCAAGACCGCGGCCGTATGTTCGTGTCGCCGGGTGAGCCGCTGTACGAAGGTATGATCATCGGCATCCACAGCCGTGACAACGACCTGGTCGTCAATCCGATCAAGGGCAAGCAGCTGACCAACGTGCGTTCGTCGGGTACCGACGAAGCGGTGCGCCTCGTGCCGCCGATCCAGATGTCGCTGGAGTACGCGGTGGAATTCATCGACGACGACGAACTGGTCGAAGTCACGCCGCAATCCATTCGTCTGCGCAAGCGCTATCTGAAGGAACATGAGCGTCGTAGCGCGAGCCGTAAGGGCGCTGTGGACTAAGCCGCGCGTTCCATCGTGCAACGCAACACAAAAGCCGCCTTCGGGCGGCTTTTGTTATTTCCGGGACTGCAAGTCACTATTTTCAGGATGATTGAAGAACACCGTTTCGTTTCCTGGAAAGGTCCGCGAAAGCCCGCCAGGAAAGGCTTCCGCGGCGCTGTGTCTGCTATCTGCACTATCTGTTATGTGATATGCTTCCGCGGATGCAAGTTAAGGTCCTTCCAAGCAAGACTTGATTCGCGCAATCCGCCAAACGGTCAGGCCGTGTCGCGGAAGGTTTCGGTAACCCGCTATTTCTCGAGAAACTCGAAGAAAGGTGAGCGTAAAAATGATGAAGCAATTCCAGTCGAACTCCTATCTGTTCGGCGGCAATGCTCCGTACGTAGAAGAAATGTACGAAGCGTATCTCGATAATCCGGCGTCAGTGCCCGAGAACTGGCGCAGCTATTTCGACGCGTTGCAGAACGTTCCTGCATCGGATGGCAGCAATGCCAACGACGTGGCCCACGGCCCGATCGTCGAATCGTTTGCGCAACGGGCCAAGGCCAATGCCTTCATCCCGCGCACCGCAACCGGCGGCGACGATATCGCTACCGCGCGCAAGCAAGTCTATGTGCAGTCCCTCATCGGCGCATATCGTTTCCTCGGCTCGCAATGGGCCAATCTCGATCCCCTGAAGCGCCGCGAACGTCCCGCGATCCCCGAACTCGAACCCGCGTTCTACGACTTCACTGAAGCCGACATGGACCAGGAGTTCAGCGCGACCAACCTGTATTTCGGTTTCGAGCGCGCATCGTTGCGGGAAATCGTCAAGGCCTTGCGCGACACGTACTGCGGTACGCTCGGCGCCGAGTACATGTACATCAGCGATCCGGAACAGAAGCGCTGGTGGAAAGAGAAGCTCGAGTCGATCCGTTCGACGCCGAATTTCTCGAACGAAAAGAAAAAGCACATCCTCAATCGCCTGACCGCAGCTGAAGGCCTCGAGCGCTTCCTGCACACCAAGTACGTCGGTCAGAAGCGCTTCTCGCTGGAAGGCGGCGAAAGCTTCATCGCCTCGATGGACGAAGTCGTGCGTCACGGCGGCGCTCGCGGCGTTCAGGAAATCGTCATCGGCATGGCCCACCGCGGCCGTCTGAACGTGCTGGTCAATACGCTCGGCAAGATGCCGGCTGACCTGTTTGCGGAATTCGAAGGCAAGCACGTCGACGATCTGCCGGCTGGCGACGTCAAGTACCACAAGGGTTTCTCGTCGGACGTCTCAACTGAGGGTGGCCCGGTTCACCTGTCGCTCGCATTCAACCCGTCGCACCTTGAAATCGTCAACCCGGTGGTCGAAGGTTCGGCCAAGGCCCGTATGGATCGTCGCGGCGACGACAGCGGCCTGCAAGTGCTGCCGGTGCAGATTCACGGCGACGCGGCTTTCGCCGGACAGGGTGTGGTGATGGAAACGCTGAACCTCGCGCAAACGCGCGGTTACGGCACGCACGGCACGCTGCACATCGTCATCAATAACCAGATCGGCTTCACCACGTCGGATCCGCGCGACTCGCGCTCGACGCTGTACTGCTCGGACGTCGTCAAGATGATCGAAGCACCGGTGCTGCACGTGAACGGTGACGATCCTGAAGCAGTGGTACTGGCTACGCAGCTCGCTATCGACTTCCGGATGCAGTTCCACAAGGACGTCGTCGTCGACATCGTCTGCTTCCGTAAGCTGGGCCACAACGAGCAGGACACGCCGGCAGTCACGCAGCCGCTGATGTACAAGACGATTGCCAAGCACCCGGGCACGCGCGCACTGTACGCTGAAAAGCTGGTGCAGCAAGGCGTGATCACGGCGGCAGAAGGCGACGAATTCGTCAAGGCCTACCGCAAGGCGATGGACGAAGGCCATCACACCGTCGATCCGGTGCTCTCGAACTACAAGAGCAAGTACGCGGTGGACTGGGTGCCGTTCCTGAACCGCAAGTGGACCGACGCTGCAGATACCGCAGTGCCGCTCGCCGAACTGAAGCGCCTTGCTGAGCGCGTCACCACGGTCCCGGAAAACTTCAAGGTTCACCCGCTAGTCGAGCGCGTCATCAACGACCGTCGCGCGATGGGCCGCGGTGAAGCGAAGCTCGACTGGGGTATGGGCGAACACCTGGCATTCGCGTCCCTGGTTGCATCGGGCTACGCAGTGCGCCTGACGGGTCAGGACTCGGGCCGTGGCACGTTCACGCACCGTCACGCGGTGCTGCACGATCAGAACCGCGAGCGCTGGAACGACGGCACGTATGTGCCGCTGCAGAACATCGCCGAAGGTCAGGCGAAGTTCACGGTAATCGACTCGGTGCTGTCGGAAGAAGCGGTGCTTGGCTTCGAATACGGCTACTCGACCGCTGAACCGAACACGTTCGTCGCATGGGAAGCGCAGTTCGGCGACTTCGTGAACGGCGCGCAAGTCGTGATCGACCAGTTCATCTCGTCGGGCGAAGTGAAGTGGGGCCGCGTTTCGGGTCTCACGATGTTGCTGCCGCACGGCTACGAAGGCCAGGGTCCGGAGCACTCGTCGACGCGTATCGAACGTTTCCTCCAACTGTGTGCAGACCACAACATGCAGGTCGTTCAGCCGACGACGCCGGCGCAGATTTTCCACCTGCTGCGCCGTCAGATGATCCGCCTGTTCAGGAAGCCGCTGATCGTCGCTACGCCGAAGTCGCTGCTGCGTCACAAGGAAGCCGTGTCA
>Ga0302314_10012619_pt1 | contig 14598 bp, 8 predicted proteins | sample III_Palsa_N2_3_FD_200533 | JGI IMG/M metagenome (GOLD analysis project Ga0302314, IMG submission 200533) | Peat permafrost microbial communities from Stordalen Mire near Abisko, Sweden - III_Palsa_N2_3 | ecosystem: Environmental > Terrestrial > Soil > Palsa > Peat permafrost | place: Sweden... | reverse complement strand
CCAGGTCGGAGGTGCCCGGGGTCTCCGGGTACATGCCGAGCGCCGACCACACGTACCAGGAGCTCATCTCGCCTAGGTCGTCGTTGCCGTCCGAGAGGCCGGACGGTGTGTCGGTCCAGATCTGATTCTGGATGTTCCTTACCGTGCCCTGGGTTTGATAAGGCTCGCCGGTGTAGTCGTACTCCCAGGGCAGCTCGATGCTGGGCTCGTCGCCGACCCAGGCCAGCCCGTTGGCGCCGGTGAAGGAGCTCAGCACCTGGTTAAGGTATTCGTTCATCGCGGTGTCCCCGCCCTTGGCCGCGGTCAGCCCGGCCAGGTTGAACGGGACCATGCCGGTGTAGATGAACGAAGTGCCCTCGACCATGTCGGTGCCGCTGGTGGGATCGAAACCGGTGACCCAGGTGCCGTTGGCGTCGCGGGGCTGGACGAACCCGGAGTTGGGGTCGAGCACGTTGCGCCAGTTCTGCGCCCGGTCCACGAACGTGGACTGGTCGCCGGCGTTGCCCAGCGCCCCGGCGAACGCCGAGATCGCGAAGTCGGCGGTGTTGTACTCCAGGGTGGTGGACACCGGGCCGTAGAAGTTGCAGCAGGTGTTGTAGGTGCCGTCATGCGGCATGTAGCCGGGCGCGTTGAGGTAGTTCAACCCGGGGCGGTTGTCGTTGGGGGTGGTGGCCTCGGCGACCATGTCCGACAGCGCCGTCGACGTGTCGAAGTTGGTCGCGCCGAACGCGTAGTAATCGGCGAGGATCGCGTCGGCCGGGTCGCCGACCATGGTCTGGTTCTCGCCGTTGTTCAGCAGCCACTTGGGCAGCTGGCCGCCCTGCGCGTAGTCGTCGACCATGGACTGGGCGGTGTCGCTGGCCACCGACGGGTCGAGCAGCGCCTCGAGCTGCGCCTGGGACCGGTAGATGTCCCAGCCGGAGAAGTTGGTGTAGAAGGCGCTGTGCCCGGCGTCCACCGTGTGCACCTTGCCGTCCTCGCCCACGTACTGCCCGTTGTCGTCGGAGTACACGTTGGGGTGCAGCAGGGCGTGATAAAGAGCGGTGTAGAAAGTAGCCTGCTGTGCTGCGGTGCCGCCGGTGATGGCGACCTTGCCGAGCTGGTTATTCCAGGCCGTCTGGGTGGCGGCTTCCGTCGCGCCGAAGTTCCAGCCCGAATTCTCGGTGTTCAGGTTGTTCACCGCGTTGGGGATGGAGACAAAGGAGATCCCGACCTTGGCCAGAACGACCTGGTTGCTGGTGGTGTTGAAGGTCAGGTAGGCGCCGTCGGGGCCGGTGAGAGCTGGGGTCTCGGTCGCGTCGCTGGCCGGCAGCGCCCCGTGGTAAACAGGGTGGTTGGGCTGCTGAGGGGTGGTGGGGGAAACGGTCTTGGGCGTAACTGCGGCCTTCGTCTGCTTCACGGTTAGCTGCCGGGCGCCAGCCTGGATGCCAGAGGAGTCAAAGGTGCCGTTGGTGCTAAACGGCTGGTTGAACCGCATATCGAAGTTCACGGTCCAGGCCGGGCTCCCCCCGCAGAAGTTCGCCGAGGTGACCGAGCCTTCGACCTCGGTATCGCTGACGACGGTGAAGCTCGTCGCGGAGTCGCCGTTCTGGCTGCCGTCGAGCTTGAAGAGCAGGTTCGCCTCGGTCGTCGACGGGAACGTGAACTGCGCCATCCCGGTCCGGGTGGTCGCGGTCAGCGCGGTCGTGACCCCGTTGTCCAGGGCGACCTGGTAGAACCCGGCGCTGGCGGTCTCGTTGGAGTGCGAGAACGAGTCGGTGGCCGAGGTGTCCACCGCTCCCACGGTCGGCAGGATCGGGACGTCGCCGTCGGCCCCGCAGCCGGGACCCGACAGGTGGGTGAGGCTGAACCCGGTGATCGAGGAGTCGTTGTACTCGTAGCCGCCGCCGGGCGGCCGCGACGGGGTGTCGGGGCTCCACTGGACCATGCCGAACGGAGCGTCGGCCCCCGGGAAGGTATCGCCGCCGTTAGTGGTCCCGATGAACGGGTTAACCAGCGACGCCGGGTCCGAGACTTGCGCCGCGGCGGCGTGCTCGGCCGGTGATGCCGGGGCAGCGACCGCGGCGCTGCCGGGAAGGACCAGGGATCCTGCCAGCGCGGCGCCGGCGGCGATGCCGAGGACGGCTGAGGAACGACACCGGAAAAGACGGTTGACGTGCCGCCCGGCGCGGCGGATGCGAGATGGATGCATGGGGGACCTTTCGCTAGTGCGCGGCCCGGGACGGCACCCCCCCTACAGCTCTAGGACAGCCCGAACCGACAACGTTGTCGTACGGATGATGACCGAGGAACGGCGTGCTGGCAATACTGCAATTGGAGATGTTCTGGAGCACGCCTGGCAGCGTGAGACGGACGTTGGGTCAATGAGACTGGCGGCATTGGTTGGAGTTCCGAGCCATGACCAGCCGCGGCTAGCGCCGATCAGGAGTTGAGCGCGATCTCCCCCGTCGGCGCCACCGACCGAATGGAAACAAAATTGTCACGTGGTCTTGCCGATCGTACGGTCTTGCGTCATTCTCCGTATGACAACGTTATCGGCCATCAGGATCCGCTGGGGGTGGCAGCGGCCCTGGCCTGGCCGGCGTGCTTTGAAAGAGGCCGGCATGACAGTGATGTTTCCGCCCAAGCCGCCAGCGCCACCCCTGGGCGCCCGCCATGGCCGCGGGCGCGTCCTGACCGCGGTCCCGGCGTCGCCCGCTAGCCGGTTCATCGGCCCGACGAACGACGACGACCACTTCCGGGGCGCCCGCGTGCATTCACCGCCGATCTAGGGCCGTGGCGGCACGCGGCCCGGGCTGAGTTGTCGGCACCGTCCGCACGTACCTCGACGCCTACACCGGCGACATCAGGGCCCCAACTCCGGCATCACCCCCGGTACCCAGCTCGAGCTCGGGGACCGCAACCGCGGCGCGAACCAGACATGGGCACTGCCCTCGTGCGGACTGCCATGCCTGACGTCCACGGTTCGACCCCGCACCCCCACCACCAGATTGGATCCGAACCATGAAAAGAAAAAGACTAGGAAGGCTGAGGAATCTCCTGGCGGGAGCCACAACACTCCTCCTCGCCCTGGCGGGCATGTTCGCCTTTCAAGCGGTGGCGGCAAACGCCGCGACGACCGTCCTGCCGTACCCCGAAACCGTGTTCCAGGACTGGAACAACGCCTTCCTCGTGCAGAACGGCAGCGGATCGTACGGGTCGTACGGCACCGCCGGGACGTACTACACCGACGAGCTGCTGAGCAACGGCAACCAGCGGGCCGGCACCTGGATCGCGGGGCTGGACATCGCGGTGGCGGAAGACGACTACCAGCGCACCCACTCCCCGGCGGACTGGACGCTGGTCAACAACCTGGTCACCACCTTCCTCAACGACGACGGCACGGACTGGACGTCGTACGACACCTGGGACGACGACATCGGGTGGATGACGAACGCGACCCTGCGCGGCTATCAGATCACCGGCAACACCGCCTGGCTGAACGTCGCGGAGACCCAGTGGAACGACGCCTACAACCGGGGCTGGAGCTCCAACGGCGGCGGCGGCATCTGGGAGAACTTGACGGACTACAGCAAGTGCGCGCTCAGCAACGACCCGTTCGTCTGGGAAGGGGTCTCGCTGTACCAGATCACCGGCGACAGCTCGTACCTGACGAAGGCGGAGCAGATCTACAGCTGGGTGAAGAACACCCTGGTCGAGCCCAGCGGCCAGGTCAACGGCTGCATCGCCTTCCCGAACGGCGTCAACGGCACCACCGTACTGCAGGGCTCTGACAACGCTTACGACGCCGGCGGGTTCATGGAGGCCGCCGACGCCCTGTACCGGGCCACCTCGAACAGTGGATACGCCGCCGATGCCGAGACGACGGCGAACCACTTCCTGAACGACGTCCCGATCCCCTCGAACACCGGCGAGGCCGGCACTGCCTACCAGTATTGGCTGTTCAAGGGCATGAGCGATTACTGCACCGACGCCGGCGACTGCGCCCAGTACGACAACTACATGCTCTCCAACGCCGCCCAGGCCTGGAGCGAGCGCAATAGCCTCGGCGTGACCTGGAACGACTGGACCAGCCCGACCGACGACCCCAACGCGGACGCGTTCGAGATGACCGGCATGGTGGGCCTGTTCGAGGACCTGCCGACCACCGCCGGCTCTCCCTTCTCCGGCACCTACGAGATCAAGAACAACGCCAGCGGCCTGTCAATCGGGGTGCAGGGCGACTCCGGCGCGAACTCCGCGCCGATCGTGCAGAACCCCGACACCGGCGACTCGGGCGCCTCCTGGACGTTCGTCCCGGAGAGCAACGGCTACTACGAGATCAAGAACGCCCTCACCGGGCAGCTGCTGAACGTCACCAACCAGTCCGGCGCGCCGGGCGCCCTGATCGTGCAGTGGCCGGCCGGCGGCTTGGTGCCGGGTAACGACCAGTGGCTGCCGGTGCAGAACGCCGACGGCAGCTGGTCGTTCTACAACCGCGACAGCGGGCTCGCCCTCGACGACACCGCCAACAGCACCGCGGCCGGGACGCAGTACGACCAGTGGAACCCGAACAACAGCCCCAACCAGCAATTCACGCTGATATCGCGAGCCGACGGCGCCACCCCCGCGGTGAGCTCTGGCGCGGTGACCTCCGGTATCGCGGGCAAGTGCATGGACCTCAACGGCGGCAACACGACCGACGGCACCGCGGTCCAGCTGTACGGCTGCAACGGGACCGCCGCGCAGGACTGGACCCTGTACTCCAACGGCACCCTGCAGAACTCCGGCAAGTGCCTGGACGCGACCGCCAACGGCACCGGCGACGGCACCCTCCTGGACCTGTGGGACTGCAACGGCGGCGCCAACCAGGTATGGGAACCCTACGACGGCGGCTACGTCAACCCGGCATCCGGGCGCTGCATCGACGACCCCAACGCCTCCACCACCAACGGCACCCAGCTACAGCTCTACGACTGCAACGGCACCCCCGCGCAGACCTGGTCCCTACCCGGCGCCTAAGCCGCGAAAAAGCCCAGGTTGTCGACAACCGCGACTACCAGGTGACAGTCCACGACGACTTCACCTGGTAGCGCAAGACGTCACGAATGCGTCGGTGGGACAAGCACCTCTCAGCCGCGAAGAGCGCTTACCGATGCGACGCTCCGGATATTTCATCGACACGGGAGCCTTGACTCGTCTCTCGAGCCTCACTCCCCTGTTTCCTCGAGGCGCTCGGCGATGAAAGCGGCGGCGAGCATGGTGCCCGGCGCTGTCCGGCCACCCGGCCCGGGAAGGAGGTCCACATCATCGTCGGCCACTGGCTGACCGCACGACGAGCAGCAGACGGTGGGCGTGAAGATCTGCCCGCAGTCCCGGTGGCGGTAGCGGACCGGCGGACCGCCCTCGGGGGTCGCCCAGCGGTCCCCCCAAGCCGTGAGAGCCATCATCACCGGGACCAGCTCCGAACCCGCCGCTGTCAGTTGGTACCGGTAGCGGCGGGGATGTTCTTGGTACAGGGTGCGAGCCACCACGCCGGCGTCGATCAGCCCGGCCAGCCGGGCAGTCAGTAGGTTGCGCGAGATGCCCAGGTCGTCGGCAAGTTCATCGAAGCGCCGGGGGCCGATGCCGAGATCGCGCAGGATCAGCGGTGACCACCAGTCCCCGACCAGCTCCAGGGATCGGGCAAGCGAGCAGTGCATCTCGGAGAAGCTCGTCTGGCGCATGCCCACATCCTAGTGAGTTGACGCATTGAACTCACTAGAGATAGCCTCAGTGTTGGTCTGTCCGCTGCCCTGGGCGCTGAGGTTGGCCGCGATCTTCCTGGCCACAGCGCAAGGGATCCGATGTAGAGCGCGGCGCGTGCCGGGTATCACGGCAAACGGATTCGCCGAACGCTTACGCATTCTGGAGCGGTACCGGCACCGGCATTCACAGCTCCGCGACGGCGTTCGCCCGGATGCCCGCACCCACGCTTGACAGGCCAGGCATTAGGCTTAGTGGTGATGACTAGTGCACAGGGGGGCCCCGCCTGGGTTTGGCGGAGCATACAACGCCCCATATCGATTTGGCGCAGTGACGCGGATATGCATTTATGGGCGGGGAAATCGACCCAAGGGTTGCGGTCAGCCGCGGCCGACCGACGATGAAAGACGTCGCCGCGCACGCCGGAGTGGCCCTAAAGACGGTCTCCCGAGTTGTCAATAATGAGCCCGGAGTAGCGGCCGAGATGGCCGACCGGGTGCGTAGCTCCATCGACGAGCTCGGCTTCCGCCGGAACGACAGCGCTCGCCTGCTGCGGACAGGACAGACATCCACCATCGGGCTGATCATGGAGGACATCGGTGACCCCTTTTACTCGGGGCTAACGCGTGCGGCGGAGGATGTCGCACACCGTCACGGAGCCCTCCTGCTTATCGGGTCCAGCGATGAGGAGGCAGCCCGTGAGCGACAGCTGACCCTGTCCTTCTGCGCCCGACGGGTCGACGGGCTGATCATCATTCCCGCAGGCAAGGATCACCGGTACCTGCTTCCCGAGATCGAGGCAGGCATCGCCGCCGTGTTCGTGGACCGGCCGGCCGGGCTCATCGACGCGGACGTGATCCTCAGCGACAACGAGGGCGGCGCCTACACGGGAGTAAGTCACCTGATCAAGCAAGGTCACCAGGCGATTGGCTTCATCGGCGACTCGGCCGACATCTATACGGCCGGACTGCGCCATCGCGGCTACCGCGAGGCCATGAGGTCGGCCGGCCTGCGGGTCGATGAGTCATGGGTCGTTCTCGCCCCGCCTGAGGCGTCCGGGATCGCGCGGGCACTAGCCGGGATGCTCACCGGGCCAGCGCCGGTTACCGCGTTGTTCTGCGGAAATAACCGGTGCACGGTGCTGGTCCTGCGCGAACTGGCGAAGCTGGGGCGTCGGCCAGGCGGTCACGCCGGCGGGGCGGCCGGGGCCTTGGCCCTGGCGGGATTCGATGACTTCGAACTCGCGGACATGATCAACCCGCCCATCACCGTTGTCGCGCAGGACCCCGGCGAGATGGGCCGCCTGGCGGCTGAATTGCTCTTCCGGCGGCTCGCAGGCGAACGCGGGCCCGCACAGCGAATCACGCTGAGCACCCACCTGATCGTGCGCGGCTCCGGCGAGGTGCCCCGCTCAGCCGCCAATTCCACTGTCTAGCGCATCTGAACGTCACCTCTCCGAGGCTGGAACCGGATTCCGGCCGACACCACGGTGATCCGGGCGAACCTGGCCTCGGGTACAAGTCCAGGTCACCGACAACGACGACGGCATCGACTAGGACTACAGCGTGCAATACGGCGCAGCCCACGACGGCCCCGCAACTCGTCCCCGCCATCGAGCCGGTCGGTTTTCCCGGGCGGTCACCGCCGACCGCGGCTACGGCCAGGCCGCCGTCGACCGCGATCTGGGCGTCCAGACCGTAGCGATTCCCGCCAGACCGCGAGCACGGGCCCGACTTACGCAGGCCGGTCAAATGACAACCCGGATGCCAAGGCCGCATCAGCTATCTCAACGCGACCAAGGCTGGGACCGCGCCCTCCTCGACGGCAAGAACGGAGCGTCGACCTAGCGCGGACACGGGGTATTCGCCCACAAAATGGTCAAGATCGGCGCGCTAGCCACCTAACTCCCGCCTGAGCGATAAGGAGCACCCCGCCGCATCCCGGCCCGAAATCAGCCCTCCGACTCTTTCAGGTCGAAGTAGCTAGTACGCCGCCGGAATGCCCGCCGGATCGGCTTAACGCCACGCTCTCTTATGGCACCCTGAGTGCAATATTTTACGGGTGCTACGGGGGTCCCCACGGGGTTTCCGTCCCGGGAATGGATCCGGCTATGCGGCTGAGACGCACCTCCATCCGCGTTCGCGTGTTTCTTCTCGTGCGCATCCCGCTGCTCGCGCTAAAACCGCAATCCTAGCCAAGATCCCCTGGCGTGATCGTCCCCTGACGGCCCAGCGGTGGGAGGCGTCCGGGCGGCTGTTCATCGCAGTCGGCGACCTGATCACCCAGGGGCAGCGGGCCGGGGCGCTCTCGCCCGGGGACCCCGAGCAGAAGTGGGCTGAGTGCCAGGCGGCTCGCGCTGGAGGACAACCGCCTTCACAGGGAAATCTGCAGCAGGCGCGGAGCCACGCGTCCGTTCGGGCTGAAGATTTTGGATTCTTCCGGCGCATGGGACGACGACAGCGAGGAGGGTGACCTCTTCAAGGTCACCGGGTGCGGAGAGGAAGATCACGCCGTCGGCTCCGATGCCGGCGAATCATCCCACGGTCAGACGATGGCGGAGACCTCGAGTGGGTTCATGTAGTCGCGCCAGTAGGAGCCGAGGCCGTCGCGGAAGGCGGGGGCGTGCCGTCCGCTCAGCTTGGAGCCGGCGCACCGGCCGACTGCTTGCGGATGGCCCGGCGGGCGCGGGTGATCTGCTGGGTGAGGTCGGCGAGTTTGGCATCAGCAGAACTCCTCTCGATGTCGATGCTGAACTGGCGTGTTGCGAGGACGGTTACTTCGCTGGCGAGTTCCCGGGCGTGGGTGACGGTGTGGTCGAGCTGGCGGGCGGCTCCGATGCCGAATCGGCGGGCGCCGTGCAGCGTGGGGATCAGCATGGCGAGTTCGCGGTCGGCGGCGGTGAGCTGGCTGAGCGCGGCGCTGTCGGGGGCGCCGGCCGCGGCTGAGGTTGCGAGGGCGGTCGCGGCGGTGAGGAGCGCGCCGACCCGCAGCCGGGTGATATCGGTGGTCCGTACGGGCAGGACGAGCCAGGCGGCGGCGACGCCGATGGCGGCTCCGGCGAGGACACCGAGAAGACGGTGGGCGAGAAGGCCGGCGCCGGTCTGCCCGAAGTAGCCGTAGAAAAAGGCGAGGGCGGCCGTGGTGCAGGCCGCGCGGTAGGCGTAACTGACCTCGCGCAGGCCTGCGGCGAGGGCGAGGATGGCGAAGACCGCCACGATCGCGAGGCTGTCGCCGGGCGGGAGCAAGCCGGTCAGGCAGGTCGCGATGGCGGTGCCGGCGAGCGCGCCGGCGGTGCGCTCGACTCCTTTCCTGAGCGCGTCGCCGCGGCCGCGGTTGCCGCTGTGCACGACGAGGACGGTCAGGACGGGCCAGACCAGGTGACCGGGGTCGGTCCACTGCCCGAAGGCGAAGGCTGCGCCGACCGCCAGCGCGAGCTGGACCGCCATCCGGGTGCTCGCCGCCACCCGCCGCGATGAGGCTGGCCTCGCGGGCGCAGCAGGCTGTGCGGGCGCGGGGCTGGGCGCCGCCAGGAGATGTATGGCGGCAGCCCACAAGCAGGCGATGCCGGCGGCCAGCAGCATCCAGCCGAGAAATGCCCAGCTGGCCTGATCCGGAAGGGGATGGACGAGGACGGCCAGGAACGGGATTACCGCGACGGTGCCGCCTGCCCGCCAGGCAGGGCCGAGCCGGCGTAGCCAGACCGGCACGGCGACACCGATCGCGAACAGCGCCGCGCCAGCCGCCTTCTGCCAGCTCGCGCCGTCGAGCAGCATCTCGCAGCCGACGGCGGCCGCGGCCCCCGCGAGCAGCGCGGCCGCTGCCGCGGGAAACTCGCGGGCGCCCAGCGAGGCGACCGCACGCGGCAGTCCGACGGCAAGCATTACCGCGAACACCACCGCGTCCAGCGGCGGGCTCCACCAGGCGCCCAGCTGTCCCATCGACCAGAACACAGGCAGCACGACCACCGTCGACGCGACCGCCGCTCGAAGCGCCCGGCTCACCGAGATTACTACGTTATCACTGAACATATCTGTCCCCTGTTCCTGTAAACATGGAATAGATAGTAAGTGATAGAGTAAGAGTTGTGCATCAGGAAAAACCGGAGGATGTCGCTCCCGTGCTGCGTGCCGGCGTGCTGCGCCTGGCAAGGCGATTGCGGGTAGAGCGGGACCGCTCGGCGCTCAGCAACGCCAAGATCGCAGTCCTCAGCTACCTGGCCCGGGCTGGGACGAGCTCGCCATCGCGGATCAGCCGAGACGAGCGCCAGCAGCCGCAGTCGCTGACGAGGGTGTTCGCGGAACTCGAGGCAGGCGGCCTGATCGAGCGGCACCCCGATGCGGACGACGGCCGACAGAGCATGCTGGCGCTGACCGAAGGGGGACGGGCGGCACTGGCGGCAGACATGGGGCTGCGCGACCGCTGGCTGGCCGACGCGATGAGCGGGTTGTCGCCCACCGAGCTGGGAGTGCTCGCGCTGGCCGCCGGGATCATCGAGCGGATCGGCGAGCCCGGTGAGCGCTGAGCCCGGATGGGTCCGGCACGCGATCTGGTGGCGGCTGTACCCGCTTGGGTTCGTCGGCGCCCACCCGGCAGTCCTGGCCGCCCCAGCCGGACCGCAAGAGCACCGGCTGCGCCGCGTCATCGCCTGGCTCGACCACGCGATTGAGCTGGGAGCGTCCGGGATCGCGCTCGGACCAATCTTCACTGCCGCCACCCACGGCTACGACACCCTCGACCATCACCGCATCGACCCGCGTCTGGGAGACGAGGACGACTTCGACGCGCTGGTGTCCGAGGCGCACCGCCGCGGCCTGCGGGTGCAACTCGACGGCGTGTTCAACCACGTCAGCCGCCGCCATCCGCTCGCTCAGGCCGCGCTGCGGGACGGGCCGAACAGCCGGGCAGCCGGCTGGTTCCGCACGAGCGAATCACCAGAGCGGACCGAGTTCGCAACCTTCGAGGGCCACGACGCGCTGGTCGTGCTCAACCACGACAACCCCGAAGTCGAAGAGCATGTCGTGCGGGTCATGCGGCGCTGGCTGGACCGGGGCGCCGACGCCTGGCGGCTCGACGCCGCCTACGCGGTCCCCGCCGCCTTCTGGGCGCGGGTCCTGCCGCAGGTCCGGACCGCTCATCCGGATGCGTGGTTCGAAGCCGAGGTCCTGCACGGCGACTACGCCGCCTTCGTCCGCGACAGCACCGCCGACACCGTCACCCAGTACGAGCTGTGGAAGGCGATCTGGTCCTCGATCAACGACCGCAACTTCCACGAGCTGGACTGGGCGCTGCGCCGCCACAACACGATGCTCGCGACGTTCGTGCCGGCCACCTTTATCGGCAACCACGACGTCGCCCGGATCGCCACCCAGATCACCGACCCCCGGCACCTGCCCCACGCGATCGCCGCGCTGGCCATGCTCGGCGGAACCCCCAGCATCTACGCCGGCGACGAATACGCCCTGCAGGGAGTCAAAGAGCACCGGGCCGGCGGCGACGACGCCATCCGGCCAGAGTTCCCCGCCTGCGGGCCCGCTGACCTTGCCGGCGCCGACCAGGCGATCTACCGGCTGCACCAGCGACTGATCGGCCTCCGCCGCTGTCACCCGTGGCTGCAGCAGGCAACGAGCACGACCGTGCAGCTACGCAATGACCAGTACGTGGCCCGGATCGGGCACCGCGCTGACAGCCTCCACATCGGGTTTAACCTCTCCGACCGCCCGCTTCAGCCCCCGCCGTTCACCCGGGTCCTCGCCGCCGAACGGCAGACCGAGGACAGCCCCGCCCAGATCGCGCCGCACGGCTGGGCTGTCCTCGGCCCTGCGCAGGCCGCCAGGGCGTGATCGGTATCCGGGGCGTCGTCGGCCGGGTCGTCACGGGAGCGTCCACTGCTGGTTGGCGCCGCCGTTGCAGTCCCAGATCTCCAGATCGGCGCCGCTGCCGCCGAATCCGGTGTCCGATGGCCGTGGCGGCCACCAGCGCGGCCGCCATCCCCAACCGCACGATCCGGGCAGGACGCCGCAACCTGGTGCTGCTCATTCCGTACTCCCAAAATCAGCCCGGCGGCGCGCCTTTCGGGGGCGCTGCACGGTTCGCCGTTGGAGTGCAGCTCCAGGCGCTGGGCAGTGTCCATGGCCGACTGCCGCCGTCGTCACCGTCTCCGTCTCCGGCAAGACGAAAGGTTGAACAGCCTGACAATGTCGAAATTATCCAAAGTGAAGCACTCGGTGACATCGATGTCAACGGTCTCCCCGATCGCCAACTGACGTGCGGACTCCACAACCAGCCCGAAACCGAATGGCAGCCTGAGCTGGTTTACTGAAGCTTCCCAGGGTTCGCTCCCGCTGAGCATCCGCCTCGTTCTTGTCACGCACCCGGCGGACGATCAGCTGGGCGGTGACTGCTCCGCCGTGCAACGGACGACGCCGGGTGAATGGCTCCGTTGGGGGTCACGGCGAGCTGCATCCCATGCGCGAGTTGCCCCGCTGGGGCGTTGCAGGCGACGATCTAGGAGATTGGTGCCCGATGCCTGAGATCATTCGTGACGGCCAGTACGTCACTTTCATCAACATCTTCCGCTGCGATCCCTACAACCAGGCAGAAGTAGTCCAGATCAACGTCGACATAGTCGATCAGGTCGCGCCGAGGTTTCCGGGGTTCGTCTCCGCGATCGTGCATCGCAGCACCGACGGCACCCGCGTCATCAATTACCTCCAGTGGGAGTCCGCCGAGCACCTGGCCGCCATGCAACGTTCAGCGGAGTTCCAGGCGATCGGGCGCCGGTTCGCCGGTCTAATCGAGTTCGACCCACATCAGTGCGAAGTCGTGCATATCCGCGAGGCCAGCCCCTGACAACGTCTGGCGGGTCCCGCCTGGCTGCTGGCCGAGCGTCGCCGCCGAGACGACAGCATGAACCGCTGCTGTGTGTCCGTGCGCCCGGGCCGGGCGCCGCTACGGGAGCTGACGGACGCCCGGCTGCTGGATGCGCTGGTCGAGCGGTCCCAGGACCAGACCGGCGACGCCAAGACTGGCTGGTGACCGAATGATAAATAAATTGTCATCTGGTCTTGCAAACACGGCGGCCTTGGGTCATTCTCCTGTGTGACAACGTTGTCGGCGTACAGGACCGCACTGTGGTAAGCAGCGGCCTTCGCTTGACCGGGGCGCTTTGAAAGAGGCCGACATGACATCGATCTTCCCGTCCCGGGACTGGCACAGCCGCTATCTTGCGGCGATTCTCCCTGGCGGCCCTGTGGGGCGGCGCGCGCTGCTCTGGCCGACTCGCTGGTGCTAATGCCTCGATGTGACCGGCCACGGCACGCAAGTTTTATCTAGTGCGCACAGGAGCGCAGCGCGGAGGTATTCGTGAGGATCGGCCGAAGGCGTTTCGGGTTTGTTCGGAAATTGTTTACTGTGTTCGCGGTACTCGTTGCGGGTGGCTTCGGCCTAATCGCCGTGCCGGGTACCTCGCACGCGGCCGGGTCGCTGCCGTGTGACATCTACGGCGCGACGGGCACGCCGTGCGTCGGGGCGTACAGCACGACGCGCGCGCTGTACTCCTCCTACGACGGGCCGCTGTACCAGGTCGAGCGCGTCTCCGACGGGGCGACGACGAACGTCGGGCTGCTCACGACGGGCGGTTACGCCGACTCCGCCGAGCAGGATGTCTTCTGCGCGCACACCTACTGTTACATCAGCGAGCTCTACGATCAGTCGCCCGAGGGCAACAACCTCACCATCGAGGGACCCGGCCCCGATTCCGGCTATAGCTTCGGGCAAGACGTCGGCGCGAACGCCGCCGCGCTGCCGGTCATGGCCGGCGGGAACGAGGTCTACGGCCTCTACATCCCCGAAAAGACCGGATACCGGGACGACAGCACCACCGGGGTCGCGGTCAACGGGGAGCCCGAGGGCATGTACATGGTGTCCAGCGGCACCCACGTCGACTCCGGCTGCTGCTTCGACTTCGGCAACGCCGAGACCAACCTGCGGGACAACGGCGCCTCGCACATGGACGCCGTCAACATCACCACGTACTGCGACACCGCGCCTTGTAACGGCAGCGGCCCCTGGGTCGAGGCCGACCTGGAGAACGGCCAGTACCTGGGCGGGGACGGCAGCAACCCGAACGACTCGACGAGCAACAGTGACTTCGTCACCGCGGTGCTGAAGAACAACGGGCAGACGACCTTCGAGCTCGAGGGCGGAAACTCCCAGTCCGGCGGCCTGACGACCTACTGGGACGGCCCCCTGCCCAACGGGTACGCGCCGATGCACCAGGAGGGCGCGATCGTGCTCGGCACCGGCGGAGGCGGGGACAACAACGACGTCGGCGATTTCTTCGAGGGCGTGATCACGGCCGGCTACCCGTCCGACGCCGCCGACGCCGCCGTGCAGGCCAATATCGTCTCGGTCGGCTACTCCGGCAACACCGACGGCCCTGCCGCCACCGCGGGCACGATCACCGGCCCAGGCGCGCAGTGCGTCGACGTGAACGGCCCCGACAGCGGCATCGACGGCGCCGTCGTGGACCTGTACACCTGCCAGCCGGGCGCGATCGACCAGCACTGGACGCACAACTCCGACGACTCGCTCAGCACGCTCGGCCGGTGCCTGGACGTCACCGGGGACAGCACCGCGGCCGGCGCCCAGGTCGAGCTGTGGGACTGCAACGGAGGCGGCAACCAGAAGTGGGTGCAGCAGCCCAACGGCTCGCTGCTCAACCCGCAGTCCGGGCTGTGCCTCGACGACCCGGCCGATAACACCGCCAACGGCACCCAGCTGCAGATCTACACCTGCAACGGCACGCCCGCGCAGCAGTACTCGGTCACCGGCGGCGGCATGATCGACGGGCCCGGCGGCCAGTGCGTCGACGTG
>Ga0302314_10012618_pt1 | contig 14598 bp, 8 predicted proteins | sample III_Palsa_N2_3_FD_200533 | JGI IMG/M metagenome (GOLD analysis project Ga0302314, IMG submission 200533) | Peat permafrost microbial communities from Stordalen Mire near Abisko, Sweden - III_Palsa_N2_3 | ecosystem: Environmental > Terrestrial > Soil > Palsa > Peat permafrost | place: Sweden... | reverse complement strand
CGCCCGCGTCTGCGGCTCCGTCTCCCACCGCGCCCGAACCCCCGCCCACCGCCGCGAACGCGGTGACGACCACGTTGACCGTGGTCGCTGACCCCGCCGCCGCCACAGCCTCACCTCCGAGCGCCGGGCGCCGCGGCATGGCCTACGCGGTCGGCGCCGGCATCCTGTGGGGCGCGTACTTCGTCCCGGCGCAGTGGGCGCACGTGCCGTCCCAACTCGGCAACTTCCCCCTCGCGGTCGGCATGTTCGCCGCGGCGACCGTACTCGCTGTGCGCGACGGCGGCATCGAGAGGCTCGCGCCGCGGCACACCGCGGTCCAACTCGGCTCCGGCCTGCTGCTCGGCATCGGCGGCGTCGCGCTGCTCGGGCTGGTCTCCCGGGTCGGCACCGGCGCCGGATTCACCATCGCGCAGTTGAGTCTGCTGGTGAACGCGAGCGTCGGCATCTGGGTGTTCAAGGTACCCCGGCCCGGATCACGTGCCGCGCACACGGCCATCGCCGGGATTCTGCTCGCCGGCATCGGCGGAACCGTCCTCGGCGCTCTCCGCTAGGCGCCAGACGAGTCCTGCGCTCCCTCCGGGCAGGGCGGCGAACCTGATTTACTGGGGGAATGCGAGCACCGGTCCCCGAACCGTCCGACGAGCCGAACTCCTCCGCGAACGAAGCGGGGAAGCCGGGGACCCGCGCGCGCGTCACCGAACATGGGGCCCGCTCACGCGTGACTATCCATCAGGTGGCGCAATCGGCCGGCGTTTCGGTCTCGACGGTCTCGCGGGTGCTCAACGGGCGCTCCGACGTGTCGGACGAGACGCGGCTGGCGGTCGAACGGGCAGCCCGCACCCACGGCTATGAGCCGCGCCGGCTCGTGGCGGGCGGGCCGGCCAGGCCCTTGCGCGAGCGGTTCGATCTGGCCGGCAAGCATGTCAATGGTCTGGTCGGTATCACCACCACCACCTCGGGCACTGCCTATTTCTCGACGATTCTGGAAGGGATCACCGAGGCCCTGGCCGAGCGCGACATGTGGGCTCTGGTCTGCCCGACCCGGCAGGAGCACGACCGCGAGGTGTCCGCGCTCAAGCGCCTCATGGGCAGCGAGATGGTCGGCGCGCTGCTCCTGCTCCCCGAGGAGTCGCCCGAAGAGCTGCGCGCGTTGAAGAAGGAGGGCCTGGTCTTCGCAGTGGTGGATCCGCTGCACGACCTGGGCCCTGACATCCCGGTCGTGTCGGCGGCCAACTTCTCCGGGGCGTATCAGGCCACCGCTCATCTGCTGGGCCTGGGACACCGCCGGATCGGGGTCATCACCGGCCGCAGAGACGGTTTCGCCAGCAGGTCGCGACTTCAGGGCCATTACGCCGCGCTGGCGGAGGCGGGCGTCATGCCGGACCCGGAGCTGGAGGCGGAGGCGGACTTCCTCGTCTCGGGAGGTGCCGCGGGCGCCGAGCGCCTGCTCGGGTCGGCCTCCCCGCCCACGGCGATCTTCGCCTTCAACGACTGCATGGCCGTCGGGGCGCTGCACGCGGCGCGGGGGAGGGGGCTGCGGCTGCCCGAGGACCTGTCCGTCGTCGGGTTCGACGACACCCCCGAGGCCGAAGCCGCCTACCCCGGGCTCACGACCGTGCACCAGCCGCTCCGGGAACTCGGCCGCATGGCGGTCAGCCTGCTGGTCAGGCTGCTCGATGATCGGCAGTTCGAGCCCTTGCACGTCGAGCTCGCGACGCGCCTCGTGATCCGCTCGTCCACGGCGCGCCTCAGCCAGTAGGCAGTTGAACAGGTAGACACCCCACGGCCCTTGACGGCGCCGCAACTGGCGCCTAACTTCTCCCGGTAATAACCCGGAAATTGCCGGAACTTACCGGGAATTAGCTGTGAGGGTGGACGCATGTCTTCCAGATTGATCAGGGTCGTGGTGGTGGCTGTCGTCGTGGCCGCCATCGGGTTGTGGTCCGACGTGGGGCCCGCCCCGCTGGCCAGGTCGACGGCCAGTGCGGCGACCAGTGCGTCGGCGGCCTGCCCTTGGATCGGTTCCACTGCGCCCGTCCCGACGCGGGTGGCGCAGGTGATGGCGCAGATAACCGAGGCCGAGGAACTCGCGCTGGTCAACGGCGGCTCGGGCAGCTACGCCGGCAATATTCCGGCCATACCGGCGCTGTGCATCCCGGCTGTCAACCTGGAGGACGGACCGCAGGGGGTCGGCGACGGGCAATGCTGCGTCACCCAGCTTCCGGCTCCCGTCGCGGCGGCTTCCACCTGGGACACAGGCCTTGAGCAGCAGTACGGCGCGGTCGTGGGCTCGGAGGAGGCGGGCAAGGGGGCTGACGTGAACCTGGGCCCGACGATCAACATTGTGCGAGACCCACGGTGGGGCCGGGCGTTCGAGAGCTTCAGCGAGGACCCGTACCTCGCCGGCCAGATGGGCGCCGCCTATATCACCGGCGTGCAATCCCAAGGCATCATCGACCAGGTCAAGCACTACGCGGTCTACAACAACGAGACCAACCGCAACAACGCGTCCGATGATGACGTGATTCAGGAGCGGGCCGAGCAGGAGATATACATGCCTGCTTTCCAGGCGGCGGTCAATGCCGGGGTGGACTCCGCCATGTGCGCGTACAGCCAGCCGAACGGCGTGCCCGCGTGCCAGAACTTTTACCTCCTGGGCAGCCTCGACAACGAATTCGGCTTCCAGGGCTTCGTCACCTCGGACTGGTATGCCACGCAGAGCACGCAGGCGGCCTTGGAGGCGGGCGATGACATGGACATGCCCGGCGACGACAACTACGGCACCGACCTCGCGGCGGAGATCGGCAACGAGGTCCCGCGCGATTACTTGGACGACGCGGTCGAGCGGATTCTGACAGAGCTGTTCAATTCGAACCTCATGAACACGGGCAACACCGGCTGCACCTGCAACACGGTGACGACGCCCGCCCACGTGGCGACTGCCCTCCAAGTCGCCGAAGAAGGCACGGTGTTGCTGAAGAACTCAGGCAGCATCCTGCCGCTCAATCCCAGCACGGTCGGCTCGATCGCCGTCATCGGTACCGATGCCAGCAGCAGCCCGACGTACTCCGGCGGCGGCAGTGCCAGCATCAACGCGGGCAACCAGGTGACGCCACTGGCCGGCATCCAAGCCGCGGTGGGCAGCGGCGTGACGGTCACGTACAACGACGGCACCAACCAGGCGTCGGCCGTCGCGGCTGCGCAGGCGGCAAAGGTGGCCGTCATCTTCGTGGATTACACCGAGGCCGAAGGCTCCGACCTGACCAGCATCGATCTGGGCACGGCCGACGACAACCTGATCAGCGCGGTGGCCGCGGCCAACCCGAACACTGTCGTCGTGCTCAACACGGGCTCAGCGGTGACCATGCCGTGGGCGAACAGCGTTTCCGGCATCCTGGAGCAATGGTATCCGGGGCAGGTGAACGGGACCGCCGCCGCTGCCGTCCTGTTCGGCGCGGTCAACCCCTCGGGGCACCTGCCCGTCACGTTCCCCAGTAGCCTGGCCCAGGTACCCGCCAGCACGGCCGCTCAGTTCCCCGGTGCCAACGGTCAGGTCCAGTACAGCGAGGGGATAGACGTCGGCTATCGCTGGTACCAGTCGCAGAACCTGACGCCCGAGTACCCCTTCGGCTTCGGACTGTCCTACACGACCTTCTCGTACTCCAACTTGTCCATCACCGGGTTCAACTCCTCCGGCACGGCCACCGTCACCGCGACTGTCACCAACACCGGTTCGAAAGCGGGCGCCGACGTGGCCCAACTGTACGTCGGCGATCCCTCCAGCACCGGGGAGCCGCCGTGGCAGTTGAAAGACTTCGACCGCGTCAGCCTCGATCCCGGCGCCTCGACCACGGTCACTTTCAGCGTGCCCGTCCACGACCTGACCTACTGGGCCGGCCCCGGCGCCAGCAGCTACCCGACGGCATGGTCCGGCAGCGACCCCGACGGCGGCGGATGGACCGCGCCGGCCGGCACCTACGCCATCGGCGTGGGGGACTCGTCGGCCAACATGCCGCTCACCGGCTCCCTTACTCTGGCCAGTCCAGTGGGCCCGGACACGGTGAACCTCAACAATCCCGGCCCGCAGGCCACCGCCGTCGGCTCCACGGTCAGCCTGCAGCTGAGCGCCACCGACTCGGCAGCCGGGCAGGCTCTCACCTACACGGCCACGGGCTTGCCGGGCGGCCTGTACCTGAACCCGTCCACCGGAGCGATCACCGGGACCGCGCTCTTCAGCGAGAGCGACGTGGTGACGGTGACGGCCACCGACAGCGAAGCGTACGAAAGCAGCGTCTCCATCCCGTGGAACGTCGCCGCGCCGCCGGTCACCGCGCCAGTCGTCCCAGCCGGTTCCAGCTGCAACGCCCCCGCCTCAGGGGACGCCCAGCTCAACGAGACGGGTTTCATCGCCAGTACCAGCACGCCTTCGGGCGACGGCGCCCAGACCGCCATCACCAACGCGGTCAGCGGCTCGACCACCAGCCGTTTCAGCACGGACACGGACCAGACGGCCGGCATGTACTACGAGGTCAACTTGGGCTCGCCGCAGATCTTCAACCAGATACAGATGGTGTTCCCACAGTGGGCCACCGACTATGCCCCGAACTACAACGTCGAGGTGTCGAACAACGGCACCTCGTGGACGGTGGTGGCCAGCTGTTACGGCAACGGAAGTCCGGAGACAGCCACCTTCGCTTCCCAGACCGACCAGTACGTCGAGGTCGTCCTGACCACACCGGACCCGAGCGCCTGGTGGTCCATCAGTCAGTTCCTGATATCCGCACCGGCCGGGTCGGTGACGCCCCCTCCGAGCGGTGGCAACTGCTCCGCGTCGACCTCGGGGGAGACCCAGCTGACCGAAGCGGGATTCACAGCCACCTCGCCGGTACCCACCAGTAGCGCGGGGGCCCAGGTCCCGATCACCAACACCGTCAACGGCAACACCAACGGCGGGCGCTTCACCACTCAGGCAGCCCAGGCGGCAGGGGACGAATACATCGTCAACATGGGCTCGGCGCAGACCTTCAATGAAATCCAGATGGCCGCACCCGACGATCCCACCGACTACGCCAGCAGCTACAGCGTGAAGGTCTCGCCCAACGGGTTGACCTGGTCCACGGTAACCAGTTGTACGGGCACTGGCAATCCGGAGATCGTGAGCTTCCCGGCTCAGACAGACCAGTACGTAGAAGTGGTGCTCAACGCGCCCACCCCGACCGACTGGTGGTCGTTGGAGTACTTCGACGTCTACAACGCCGCAGGAGGAGGCACCGGAGAAAGTCCTTACGGGGGTGCGGCTGCTGCGATACCCGGCACTGTCCAGGCCGCCAACTACGACACCGGAGGCCAGGGCGTCGGCTACAACGTCACCTCGGTCAACGGCTCGGCCAACAGCTACCGCACCGATGGGGTCGACCTGGAGGCGTGCACCGACACCGGCTGCGGCTACGACCTCGGCTGGACGGCCTCGGGGCAGTGGTTCCGCTACACGGTCAACGTGGCGAGCGCAGGCACCTACACCGTCAGCGTGCGCCTGGCTTCCCCCGACGGCGTGACTGACGGCCTCCACATCGCCAACAGCGCCGGCACCAACCTGTCGGGGAACATCAACGTTCCCGCCACGGGCGGCTGGCAGACCTGGGCCTCCGTCACGGCCACCGTGACTCTACCCGCCGGCCAGCAGACACTCACGATCGACCAGGACAACGGCGGCTGGAACATCCACTCCTTGGCGTTCGCCGCAAGCGGTGCGAGCGCCGACTGCTCGGCAACTCTCAGCGGCACCCAGCTCACCCGCACCGGTTGGTCGGCGAGCACCGATACCAGCGGCGACCCGGCAGCCAACGCCATCGACGGCAACCTGGCCACCAGGTTCTCCACCGGAGCCGCACAGGCCCCCGGCCAGGATCTGGTCATCAACATGGGCTCCGCCCAGACCTTCTCCGAACTGGACATGGAGGTCCCTGATTCGTCGGGCGACTATGCCAGGGGCTACCAGGTGCAAGTGTCCGCCGACGGCGTCAACTGGACCCCGGTCGCCACCTGTACCGGCACGGGTAGTTCCGAAGTGGTGAGCTTCCCGGCCCAGACCGACCAATACGTCGAGGTGGTGCTCAACCAGTCGGTGAGCCCCAACTGGTGGTCCGTGGACGAACTCTACCTGCTCCACTGACACCGAGCTTCGGCGGCGCCGGTCCGGCCATCATCCGGACAGCGGTGCGCGGCTGGAGGGAAAGTGAGGTGATTTGTATGCAGGAGAAGGCACAGTCATGCCTGCGTTGCCAGCGCGCCCTCCGGCAGACCGAGGCCGCGTGCGCGGCGTGGGCGAGCGTCGCCAACGCGATCGTGGACTTCGAGCCGGTCACCGTGCTCGTCGGCCCCGGTGACCACGAGGCCGTGCGCCGCCTCCTGGCCGAAGGCGTCCAGATTGTTCCGGCGACGATGGACGATGCGTGGCCGCGTGACACCGGCCCGACCTTCGTCCTCGACGAGCAGGGCCGGCTCGGCGGGGTCGAGTGGACTTTCAACGGCTGGGGCCAGCAGGTGTGGTGCACCTGGGAGAAGGACAAGGAGCTCGGGCGGCTGGTCACGGACTTGACCGGCGCCCACGCGATCCCCTCGAAGCTGGTCAACGAAGGCGGCGGCATCCATAACGGCGCCGTCATCGCGTGCGGGTATCAAGACCCGCAAGACGACCAAGCCCGCGAGATCCTGGCCGAGGCCTATTCGGGCCGCGAGATCGCCATGCTCGACGCCCGCCCGATCCTGGCCCGCGGCGGCGGTATCCACTGCATAACCCAACAGCAGCCACAGTCCACGCGGTGAAACGCGCGCCCCGCGGACGAGGCCGAGGAGGCCCGGGGCACCCCTACGCCACCGGTGCGAAGTAGTGTTGTCTTCACCCTCATACCAATCCGTTTCGGCCGCTCGCGCGAATCTCCGCCATGAGGTACGTGTCGCACCCCGCTATGGGTGGTGGGGGATTACTCGCGAGGAGCAAGGAATATGAGTGACAACTTCGTGCTGGATGTGACCCGGATCCGGGAGAAGGTCCAGGAGCGGATGGACCAGGGGCCCTCGACGCGCTCGTACGGTCCGGACGTCGCCCAGGTGGTCGCGATCCTCAACGACGTGGTGGCCACCGGGGTCGTGTGCTGGACGCGGTACACCCGGGATGCGATCTGCGCGTCCGGGGGCGACCGCGCCCAGGTGGCCGCGGAGTTCCGCGAGCACGCGGCGCAGGAGATGCGGCACGCGCTGTGGGCGGCCGAGCGCGTCTCCCAGCTCGGCGGCGCGCCGGACCCGGATCCCATGACCGTCGCGGCGTATGCGCATATCGACCACACAATCCAGGACTCCGGCGAGCTGCGGCAGGTGCTCCGGGACAACCTCCTGGCCGAGCGGGTCGTCATCGAAGCCTACCGGGAGATCTTGCAGTGGCTGGGCGACAGAGACCCGACCACCCGCCGGCTCTTGGAGTCGATCCTCCAGGAAGAGGAAGAGCACGCTGACGACATTCTCGACCTGCTCGGGCACTGAGAATAACCTCGACGAACAATCTCGACGGCGCCAATCGTCCCGGTCCGGTGGGCGAGAGGGGGTTTCCGAAACCTGTACCCGGGCAAGCCGCAACAATGCCGTATCTATTGGGCGGCCGCGGCGCACTGCCGCGGTGCGCCCGCGGCCGGCCTGGATTGGAGAACACAAGTGAACACGCAAGCGCCCGCGAAGATCGGGGTCACCGGACTGTCTGTGATGGGCCGCAATCTCGCCCGCAACCTGGCCCGGCACGGCTACCCCGTGGCCGTGCACAACCGCAGCCCGGAGCGCACCCGCAGCCTGATCGCGGAGCACGGCGACGAGGGCGCCTTCATCCCGAGCGAGTCGATGGCCGACTTCGTCGCGTCACTCGAACGGCCCAGGGCAGTGATCATCATGGTGAAGGCGGGCGAGGCCACGGACGCCGTGATCGACGAGCTCGTCCCGCTGCTGGAGAAGGACGACATCATCATCGACTGCGGCAACGCGCACTTCATCGACACGGAGCGGCGCGAGCGGGATCTGAAGGCCAAGGGGTTCCACTTCGTGGGCACCGGGGTGTCCGGGGGAGAGGAGGGCGCCCTGAACGGTCCGAGCATCATGCCTGGCGGCACGGTCGAGGCGTACCGCACCCTGGGGCCCGTCTTCGAGAGCATCGCGGCCCAGGTGGACGGGACGGCCTGCGCCACGCACGTCGGCCCCGGCGCCGCCGGGCACTTCGTCAAGATGGTGCACAACGGCATCGAGTACGCCGACATGCAGCTGATCGCCGAAGCCTACGACCTGCTGCGATCCGGCATCGGCGCCGAACCGGCGGAGATCGCGGAGATCTTCCGCGAATGGAACACCGGCGAGCTGGAGTCGTTCCTGATCGAGATCACCGCCGACGTCCTGGAGCACACCGACGCCGCCACCGGCAAACCCTTCGTCGACATCGTCGCCGACCGCGCCGAGCAGAAAGGCACCGGGCGCTGGACCGTGCAGAGCGCCCTGGACCTGGGCGTTCCCATCACCGGCATCGCCGAGGCCACCTTCGCGCGCTCGCTGTCCGGGCACGTCGGCCAACGCCGGGCCGCCGAGCAGGCCTACGCCGGCCGGTCGGCCGCCGTCGACCCGCAGAGCCTCGTGACGGACCGCAAGGAGTTCATCGAGAACGTCCGCAACGCGCTCTACGCCTCCAAGATCGTGGCCTACGCCCAGGGGTTCGACCACATCAAGGCCGGCAGCGCCGAGTACGACTGGAACATCGACCCCGGCAAGATGGCGACGATCTGGCGGGGCGGGTGCATCATCCGGGCCAGGTTCCTCGACCGTATCCGGGAGGCTTACGAGCAGGACCCGGACCTGCAGAGCCTGCTGGTCGCGCCCTACTTCGCCGACGCGGTGGCCGCGGGCATCGACAGCTGGCGCAGCGTGGTGGCCACGGCCGTGCGCTCCGGGGTGCCGACCCCGACGTTCTCCTCGTCCCTGGCCTACCTCGACGCGCTCCGGCGCCCGCGCCTGCCCGCCGCGCTGATCCAGAGCCTGCGCGACAACTTCGGCGCCCACACCTACCAGAGGACCGACCGCGAAGGCAGCTTCCACACCCTCTGGGCCGAGGACAAGAGCGAGGTCAAGGCGTAGTAGCGAGGCCAAGGCGTAGTCACCGGCCCGGATCCGCCTCATCGATCCGGGCCTGCCTCATCGGTCGGCGTCCGCGTCCAGGTCCTCATCGAAAACGTCGTCGAAGACATCGCCGGGTTCCACTTCAGGGCCCTCGGCCAAGTCATCGTCGTCCTCCTCGATGAGGTGGACGGCCGCCTCCTCGGCTCCGGCCGCGCCGCCGTCGATGCCGCCGCCCGGGCCGATGTGGCTGGGGGGGGGGGGGGGGTGGCGGCCCGCGGGGCGGCCCCCCCGCCGCCCGGTCCGGGGCTGTGCGGGGGCGTCTTCGTCGTAGGCGAACTCGTCCTCGTCCAACTCGGAGCCTGTGTAGCGGCCGGTGGAGCCAGCCGCCCCGGTCGCGCCCACGTCGGGCTCCTCCTGGGCCAGGCGCTGGTCCAGGCTCTCGCCGGCCCGCGCCTCGGCCAGGGTCACGCCGAAGCCCTCGGACTTCGGGTGCCGTTCCGGCGGGCTGATCCCGGTGTCCAGCGGGTCCTCGTCCAGGTCGTCCGTCTCGAGTGTCTCGTCCGGCTGCAGGACGCCCTCGTCCTCGGGGATCTCCTCGAACAGGGCCGATTCCGCCTCTGCGTTGTCTTCACTCATGGCTGCCGACTACCCGGACGACACCGGATTAAGCAGACTCGGGCAATGATGATCCGCTGGAATCCCGGGCTCGACGCAATCGTGAATTCGGCCTGGACGCCTCTTGGCACGAGGCCCCGGAACGAGTTCACTGTGAAGTACCCACAAACCAGGCGCCCCACGGGGAGCCGACGCGTCCAGGTGACCCGTTAGGACGTCGACGCCCGTGTGAGCGCCGGGCTTCGGCGAAAGTTCCCGTGGTGCCGGCGGGGACTCGACCGCTCTGGGTCGTCCCATTCGGCAGTGAATCGTCGCGGATAACGGAGGCCTCTCATCTCATGAAGCTGATCTCACATACCACCAAACGGTACCGGTTCCGGAACCGGTACCGGACTCGGTCCAGGCTGGTGGCGATCGCCACGGTCCCGGCCGTTCTGCTCTCGCTCGGCCTGTCCCCGGCGGGCGCTCCGGCCTCCGCCTCGGCCGCCGGAGCGACCGGCTCGCCCGCCAGTGCCGCCTGCCCCTGGCTCAACCAGTCCCTGTCGGTCAGCAAGCGGGTGACGATGCTCCTGTCCGCGATGACCCTCGATGACAAGATCAATATGGTGACCGGGGCGGGAACCAGCGAGCCCTACGTCTTCGAGATCGCAGCGATCCCGAGCCTGTGCATCCCGGCCATGGGCGAGGAGGACGGCCCCAACGGGGTCGGCGACGGCCTGACCGGGGTCACCCAGCTCCCGGCCGGCGTGTCCCTGGCAGCGAGCTGGGATACCTCGCTGGCCTCCGAGTACGGCCAGGTCATCGGTTCTGAGCAGCGCGGTAAGGGGTCCATGGTCGACCTGGGCCCGACCGTGAACATCGACCGCGATCCGCGCTGGGGACGCTCGTTCGAGGCGCTCACCGAGGACCCCTATCTGAACTCGGCGCTGGGCGTCTCGGAGATCGACGGGGTGCAGGGCCAGGGCGAGATGGCCCAGGTCAAGCACCTCGCCGTGTACAACCAGGAGACCAACCGCAACACGCCCGCCGACGACGCGATCGTGAGCGAGCGGGCGCTGAACGAGATCTACCTGCCCGCCTTCCAGGCCGCCACCGTGCAGGCCAAGGCGAGTTCGGTGATGTGCGCCTACAGCACGATCAACGGCGTGAACGCTTGCCAGAACAATGACCTGTACAACACCCTCGATCAGCAGTGGGGCTTCCCGGGATTCGTGACCTCGGACTACGGCGCGACCCACTCCACCGTGGGCGCCGCGGACGCGGGCCTCGACCAGGAGATGCCCAGCGCCGACTACTACGGCCCGGCGCTTGAGGCGGCCATCGGTTCCGGCCAGGTGTCCATGGCCACCCTCAACGGCATGGTGACCCCGATCCTGACCGAGATGTTCCGCTTCAACGAGTTCAACGATCCGCCCACCGGCACCACCAGCACGACCGTCACGACCCCCGCGAACCAGGCCGTCTCCACCAGCGTGGCGGAGGCCGGCACGGTGCTGCTGAAGAACAGCGGCGGGGCCTTGCCCCTCAAGGCGTCGGACGGCGGCACGATCGCGGTGATCGGACCGGCCGCGTCGGCCTCTCCGACCGACACCGGCGGCGGCAGCGACTACGTCACCTCCACGTTCAACGTCACCCCGCTGCAAGGCATCCAGGCCGCCGCCGGGGCGGGCACCTCGGTCCAGTACACCCAGGCGCTGCCCACCGATTCCTCGCTGACCCCGATCCCCAGCTCCGCGCTGAGCCCGGCCTACGCCTCGACCGGATACGGCGGAAGCTACACCGGCACCCTGACCGCCCCGGAGACCGGCACGTACGTGCTGGGCTTCCAGAACCCCGGCAACTACACGACCACCAACCTCTCCCTCAACGGCCAGGTGATCTTGGCCAACCCGGGCACGCCGCCGGTGTCCACGTACTCTGTCGGCGTGAACCTGGTGGCCGGCCAGACGTACTCGCTGCAGCTGAACGGCGGCGGCCCGTCGGCGAACCTGAGCTGGGCGACCCCGTCCGACCTGGCTCCCGGGATCGCCCAAGCGGTCGCCGCCGCCAAGTCGGCCACCACCGCCGTGGTGGTCGTGTCCGACGACACCGAGTCCGAGGCCGCCGACCGCGCCAGCCTGAACCTGCCCTCGGCGCAGAACGAGCTGATCTCGGCCGTGGCCGCAGCCAACCCGAACACCGTGGTCGTGGTCGACGCGGGTGCCCCGGTGGTCATGCCGTGGCTGAACCAGGTGGCCTCCGTGGTCGACGCCTGGTACCCCGGCGAGAGCAACGGCACCGCGCTCGCGGCCGTGCTCTTCGGCACGGTCGACCCGGGCGGCCACCTGCCGGTCACCTTCCCCACCGACCTTTCGCAGGTGCCCGCGTCTAGCCCGAGCGAGTTCCCCGGGGAAGACGGCCAGGTCGACTACTCCGAGGGAATCGACGTCGGCTACCGCTACTACGACGCCAACAACGAGACCCCGCTGTTCCCGTTCGGCTATGGGCTGTCCTACACCAGTTTCGCCTACAGCCACCTTGCGATCTCCTCCCCGGTCGTGCAGAACAGCGCCTCGAACCCGGGAACGGTCAGCTGCTACTGCAACGATGAATCGAGCAAGCAGGTGACGGTGTCCGCCACCGTCACCAACACCGGCAAGGTGACCGGTTCCGACGTGGCCCAGTTGTATCTGGGCGACCCGGCCTCGTCCGGGGAGCCGCCGCGCCAGCTGAAGGGGTTCCAGAAGGTCACCCTGAAGCCGGGCCAGTCCACCACCGTGCACTTCACCCTCAGCGGCGAGGACTTGTCGTACTGGGACGACGCGGCCGACGGCTGGGTGCTTCCGGACGGCCAGTTCAGCGTGGACGTGGGCGACTCCTCCGCCACGGCCAACCTGCCGCTGCACGGAGGCTTCACCGTCACCCGCAGCGTCGGCGCCCGTTACGCGACGGTCGGCGCTCCGGCCGCGGTGTCCGCCGGAGTCGCGGGCACGGTTACCGCCACCGTAGTGAACGACGGTGACTACGTCATGCCGGATGCCCAGTTCGCCCTCCAGGTCCCCAAGGGCTGGAAGGTGACCAAGACCGCCCCGGTCACGGTGTCGCCGGGCCAGACCGTCACCCGCAGCTTCCAGGTGACACCGCCCGCGAGCACTCAGCCGGGCACCGATACCCTCACCGCCCGGATCACCTTCGCGGGCGGACCCGATGGCGCCGGCCCGGGACTGGTCGAGGCGTCGACGACAGTCGCGGTCTCCTCGGCTTCGCTTGCCGCCGCGTACAACAACATCGGGATCAGCGACAATTCCGACGAGAGCGCGGCCGACTACGACGGTTCCGGGGACAGTTTCTCGGCCGAGGCACTGGCTGACGGCACTCCGACGCCGCTGACCCCGGGCGGCCAGGTCACCGTCGGCGGGACCACGTTCACGTGGCCGAACGTGGCACCGGGCACGGCGGACAACGTCGTCGCCGCGGGCCAGACGATCAACCTGTCCGGCTCCGGGACCGACCTCGGCTTCCTCGTGTCCAGCCAGAACGGCACGGCGACCGGCACGGTCACGGTCAACTACCAGGACGGCAGCAGCCAGTCCTTCTCCCTCAACGCTGCGGACTGGTACGCCGACGCCCCCGCGCTGGGCGACCAGACGCTCACCACCACCTCCAGTTGGAACTACCAAAACAACTCCATAGGCGCCCACCCGGTGAGCATCTACTTCGCCTCGGTGCCGCTGGAGGCGGGCAAGCCCGTCGCCTCGGTGACCCTCCCGACCCTGGACAACGCCGGGGGTACCACCGCGCTGCACGTCTTCGGCATGGCCATCGGGTCCGGCACGCCGACGACCGGCGAGTCCTACTCCTCGGTCGCCGCCGCCTACGACAACGTCGGGATCAGCGATGATTCGGATCCGGCCGCAGGCGACTTCGACGGCACCGGGGACAGCTTCTCGGCGCAGGCACTCGCCATCGGCACGCCGACCCCGCTCACCTCGGGCGAGCAGGCGACCATCGGCGGGACCACGTTCACCTGGCCCGCGGCCGGCACGGCGGACAACATCGTCGCCGACGGCCAGGTCATCGATCTGTCCGGTTCCGGAAGCGATCTCGGCTTCCTGGGCGCCGGCGGGTTCGGGTCGGCGACAGGGACCGGAACGATCACCTACACCGATGGAACCACCCAGTCATACGGTCTCAGCGTGGCCGACTGGTATAACAACGCCGCGGTTGCCGGCAGCGTGATCGCCGACACCACGTCCAGTTGGAATTACTCAAGCACCACGCAGACCCCGCATTCGGTCAGCGTGTACTTCGCCTCGGTGCCACTGGAAGCGGGCAAGACCGTCGCGTCGGTCACCCTGCCCGCAGTCAGCAGCGGCGCAGGCAACGGCATGAACGCGATGCACATCTTCGCGATGGCGATCGGTTCGGGAACCCCGACCGGCTCGTGACGTGACACGCGTGGGCCGGGGCCGCATTCGCGGTCCCGGCCCACGGTATGAGTCTGGTGTTGCAGAAAAGTCAGTCCGCGCTGGCGGCCGGGTGGTGGTTGTGGTTGCCTGCTGAGGGGCGGACTGAGCGCCGTTGTCTCGCCCCTCAGCAGGGGGCTTATCGAGTGGGTCTGGCAGAAGCTATCTGACAGCTGCTATCTGACAGTTGCTATCTGACCGGCCGAGGCACTAGCTGCACGAGACGCTGGTCGGCAGGGCGTCGCTGGCGGACCAGGTACCTTGCAGGCCGAGGTTCGTGTACGTGGTTCCGGCGGCGATCGCACCGTCGTAGCTGACGTTGGTCAAGGTCACCGACTTGCCGCTCTGGGTGTAGTTCAGTCCCCAGGCGCTGGTGATCTGCTGGTCGCCGGGC
>Ga0302314_10012617_pt1 | contig 14598 bp, 12 predicted proteins | sample III_Palsa_N2_3_FD_200533 | JGI IMG/M metagenome (GOLD analysis project Ga0302314, IMG submission 200533) | Peat permafrost microbial communities from Stordalen Mire near Abisko, Sweden - III_Palsa_N2_3 | ecosystem: Environmental > Terrestrial > Soil > Palsa > Peat permafrost | place: Sweden... | reverse complement strand
AGGGCCTTTCGCTCAGTGTGCGCTCGGGGATCGCACGTCGGCGAACGGACCATCCCACCTGTGAGACCGCTGTAAACCCCTCTGTCCCGATTAGTACGCACCTGGTACCCCTTCCGGCTCAGCCGCCGCACCCGCTACGGGCTGCTCCGTAGTCGCTCGGGCCTCGTCCGGAGGCGGTCCCGGTGCCGGTCCGGGACACGAGTGCGGAGGTCAGGAGCACGGCGTGGGATGCGGTAGGGTTTCCAGTGCCGAGACGGCGTCGGCGCGATTAGCTCAGTGGGAGAGCGCTCCGTTCACACCGGAGAGGTCGCTGGTTCGAACCCAGCATTGCGCACAGGGTGGTACCCATCGGAATCCCCGCGGATCAGATCTGCGGGGATTCTTTTATTGCGGCTTCAATAACCCACTGGCTCGACCGTCCCGAACTCGACCGTCCCGAAGTGGATGAACTGGCGTTCGAGTGGGCGGGATTTAGCTCCGCGCCGACGTCGATGCTAATGTTCTCTCCGTTGCCCCGCGCGATTAGCTCAGTGGGAGAGCGCTCCGTTCACACCGGAGAGGTCGCTGGTTCGAACCCAGCATTGCGCACCAGTGTTGCAGGCCACAGAGTCTCAGGCCGCAGGTTCTCAGGCTGCCTGGTCGAGCTGCCGACGCAGCGGCCAGGACGTGTCCACCAGCTCCGGCGAACCGCTCGCGCTGAACCATCGCTGCAAACCCCGGGCCTGCGCCGCGTGCCACACCGCCTGCCGCAGATGCAACTCCGCCGGAGTCAGTCCGGCCAGCCGCTGGGCGTGCCGACGGCCTATCGCCCGGACCAGCTCCAGCGCCGCCGAGGCGTCCGCCGCCGCGTCGTGCGCGCCCTCCAGCACCACCCCGTAGTGCTCGCACAGATCCGTCAACCGCCGCCGCCCCTTGCGGTACCGGTCCAGGTGCTTGTCCAGTACCCGCGGGTCCAGCACCAGCAGCGGCGCCGCGGTCAGGTACTGGCCCAAGCCGGCCCCCCGGTGCCGCCTCAACTCCCGGTCCAGCAGTGTCAGATCGTACGGCGCGTTCATCACCACCAGCGGCAGCCCCAGCCGTGCGGTCTCCGCCAGCGCCCGGGCCACCTCCTCCAGCGCCAGCCGTGGCGCACGCCCGTTCCCCGCCGCCCAGGCATCGGTCAGCCCGTGCACCGCCGTCGCCCCGGCCGGGATCGGCACGCCCGGATCAACCGCCCAGTCCTGGCGGCACAGCGGCTCCCCGGCCGCCGCCTGACGCACCAGCGAAGCGGTGACAATGCGGTCCTGCTCCACGTCCACGCCCGTGGTCTCGGTGTCGAAGGAGGCCAACGGCCCCTCGTACCAGTGCCTCATGCCGACCTCCCCGGTGGTCACACCATGCTGTTACCCGGTCACCCCCCGCGTTCAATCCTGTTGCCGCCCAGCCAGTTTCACCGGGCCCCGGAACGGAGATGACTCCAGGTGACGGCCCGTCCGTTTCGGGGCGGACGGCTGTCGCTCGACGGGGACGGCGGCACATGGCGCTGACACAACCCGGTCCGGAAACACCACCCCCGCAGTGGGCGGGCAGCACCGGAGCCGGGCAATCGATGCGGGGTCAACTCGCGGTCACCTCCTGCATGGAGACACTCCAAGTCGGATACCTGCACGCGGTCGCGGCGGCCGCCGGCTGTGCCCTCGCGTCGCCCTTCCCCGACAACGGGATCGACTGGCACGTCAGCCACGGCAGCGCCGCGCACACCGAGGACGACGAAGCCACGATCAAGGTCCAGCTCAAGTGCACCTACCAGATCGCGCCGAATCCCGGCGGCAGCTCCTTCAGCTTCACGCTCGACAACGACCACCTGCGCAAACTCGCCCACTCCCGGGTCGCCGTGCACAAGATCCTGGTGGTGATGCTGGTCCCGCGCGAGGTCGGGCAGTGGCTGCTGGCCCGGCCGGACCGGATGGAACTGCGGCACTGCTGCTACTGGGTCAACCTGGCAGGGCACCCGGTCACCGGGAAACGGCGGACGAATGTCCGGATCCCGACCGAGCAGGTCTTCGACGACCGGGCCCTGTGCGCCATCATGGCGCGAGTGGGGGCAGGGCTGCGTCCATGACTGAGCGGCGTCCATGACTGAGCGGCGCCCATGACTAAGCGGCGCCCATGAGGGCTGCCTCCATGAGGGAACCGGCCCATACGGGAGGGAAGGCGTGACGGCGATGCGGCGCGACACCCGACCGGAGGCACCGGCTCCGGAACCTGCGGCAACCCCGGCACCGGCCCGGGCGGCCCGGCCCCGCCCCGCCCCGGCCGACCCCGGCGACACCGAGCCCCCGCTGCCCGACCCCGCGCGGATCGACCCCGACGTGCTGCTGTCACTGCTCACCCGGCACGGCTGGTGCCGCCGGGGCCGCGACGGCGGCCGCTACAGCCGCTGGACGCCACCCGACGACCGCGAACCGGCCACCAGCCTGCTGGTCCCCGCCGACCGCGGCTTCGAGGACAGCGCCGACCTGCTGGAGGAGGCCGTGGGCGCGCTGTCCCGCTCCGGCGTCCCCTCCGCCCGGGCCATCCTGGCCGCGCTGCTCGTCCCCGGCGACGAGATCCGCTGGCGCCGGGACACCCCCGGCGTCGGCGGGGCCGTGCCCTGGGCCGCCGAGGCCGACCTGCGCGCCGCCGCCGCCGAGATGCTGGTGGCCGCCGCCAAGGCGGCACGCGCCCGGGCCGCGTACTTCGGCGCGCGCTTCGACGCCGGCGCGGCCGAGTTCCTGGACCGGGTACTGGTGGTCGCCCCCGGTACCGGTGCCGGGCTGCTCACCGCCTACGCCCCCGCCCCGGACGACCGTCCGGTCACGAAGACCCTGGTCCGGGCCCTGGAGGCGATGCGCGACGCGATCGACCTCCAGCGCACCGGCGGCCGGTCCGACGCCTTCGACGCCGGCGTGCTGCACGGCGTCAGTCGGGAGCTGGTCGGCTCGGTGGTCCGGCTGGTACGCGGCAGCGAGGGGGTCGGCATCACGCTGGCCTGGTCCCCGGCCGTGGGCGTGCCGCAGGGCTTCGGCGACCGCAGGCTGCTGCTGGAGTTCACTCCCGGGGACCTGCCGGCGCTGGAGGCGGCGGCCGAGCGGCTGGAGCGCAGCGAGCCGGCCGTCGACGTCGAGCTGACCGGCGCGGTGGTGCGGCTGAAGCGGCTGCAACCGCACGGCAGCGGCGCGGTCCGACTGCGGGTGCTCTCCGGAGCCGAGGTGGACGAGGTCAGGGTCAGGCTGGACGAGGAGTCCTACCGGACCGCGGTCCGGGCGCACCTGGCCGGGGTGCCGGTGCGGCTGCGCGGTCGGCTGGAGCGCAAGGGCGGGTTCCGCAGGCTCAGCGACCCGGCCGGGCTGGTCCCGGTGGAGCTGGACGCCGCCGAGCGGGCGCGGATGCTCAAGGCGCTGCGGGCGGCCGACGCGGACGGCGGCCGAGCGGCTGAGGGCTGAGCGGCTGGAGGCTGTGCGGCTGGGGGCGACCGGGCCGGGCCGCGCGGTGTCGGCCGGATCGCTGGTGCGGGCGGGCGCGGGCGGGTCCGCGCTCTCGGTACCATCGTGACCGCAGCCACCCGCTGCCCATCCTTGTATGCCGAGCGACAGGAGAGTCCGGTGTCGGACGTCCGTGTGATCATCAGCCGCGAGCCCGATCGGGAAGAGCGCGTGGTGACTACGGGCACCACGGCGGCGGAGCTTTTCCCCGGCGAGCGCGCCGTGATCGCCGCCCGGGTCGGCGGCGAACTGCGCGACCTGGCGTACGTGCTGGCCGACGGCGACGAGGTGGAGCCGGTCGCGATCGACAGCGCCGACGGCCTGTCCATCCTGCGCCACTCCACCGCGCACGTCATGGCCCAGGCCGTGCAGGAGATCTTCCCCGAGGCCAAGCTGGGCATCGGCCCGCCGATCAAGGACGGCTTCTACTACGACTTCGACGTCGAGAAGCCGTTCACCCCGGACGACCTCAAGGCCATCGAGAAGAAGATGACCGAGATCATCAAGCGCGGGCAGCGGTTCTCCCGCCGGGTGGTCACCGACGAGGCGGCCCGCGAGGAGCTGGCGGGCGAGCCCTACAAGCTGGAGCTGATCGGCCTCAAGGGCGGGGCCTCCAGCGATGACGGCGCGGACGTCGAGGTCGGCGGCGGCGAGCTGACCATCTACGACAACCTCGACCGCAAGAGCGGCGAGCTGTGCTGGCGCGACCTGTGCCGCGGCCCGCACCTGCCCAGCACCAGCATCCCGGCCTTCAAGCTGATGCGGAACGCCGCCGCCTACTGGCGCGGCAGCGAGAAGAACCCGATGCTTCAGCGCATCTACGGCACCGCCTGGGCCACCAAGGACGACCTCAAGGCGCACCTGGACTTCCTGGAGGAGGCCGCCCGCCGCGACCACCGCAAGCTCGGCGCGGAGCTGGACCTGTTCTCCATCCCCGAGCAGATCGGCTCCGGCCTGGCCGTCTTCCACCCGCGCGGCGGCGTGATGCGCCGGGCGATGGAGGACTACTCGCGCAAGCGGCACGAGGAGGCGGACTACGAGTTCGTCTACACTCCGCACGCCACCAAGGGCACGCTGTTCGAGACCTCGGGCCACCTGGACTGGTACGCGGACGGCATGTACCCGCCCATGCAGCTCGACGAGGGCGTGGACTACTACCTCAAGCCGATGAACTGCCCGATGCACAACCTGATCTTCGACGCACGCGGTCGGTCGTACCGTGAACTGCCGCTGCGGCTGTTCGAGTTCGGCACGGTCTACCGCTACGAGAAGTCCGGCGTGGTGCACGGCCTGACCCGGGCCCGCGGCTTCACCCAGGACGACGCGCACATCTACTGCACCCGCGAGCAGATGGCCGACGAGCTCGACTCGCTGCTGACCTTCGTGCTGGAGCTGCTGCGCGACTACGGGCTGAACGACTTCTACCTGGAGCTCTCCACCAAGGACCCGGAGAAGTACATCGGCAGCGACGAGGTCTGGGAGGAGGCCACCGAGGTGCTGCGGGTGGCCGCCGAGAAGCAGGGCCTGCCGCTGACCCCGGACCCGGGTGGCGCGGCCTTCTACGGCCCCAAGATCTCGGTCCAGGCCCGGGATGCCATCGGCCGCACCTGGCAGATGTCGACCATTCAGGTCGACCTGAACCTCCCCGAGCGCTTCGACCTGCAGTACACCGCGGCGGACGGCTCGCGGCAGCGTCCGGTGATGATCCACCGCGCGCTGTTCGGCTCGATCGAGCGCTTCTTCGCGGTGCTGCTGGAGCACTACGCCGGTGCGATGCCGCCGTGGCTCGCCCCGGTCCAGGCGGTCGGCATCCCGATCGGCGACGGCCACGTGGACTACCTGAAGGAGTTCGCCGCCGAGGCGAAGGCCAAGGGCCTGCGGGTGGAGGTCGACTCCTCCAACGACCGGATGCAGAAGAAGATCCGCAACCAGCAGAAGCTCAAGGTTCCGTTCATGGTGATCGTCGGCGACGAGGACATGGCCGCCGGGACGGTCTCCTTCCGCTACCGCAACGGCCTGCAGAAGAACGGGATCCCCCGGGACGAGGCCCTGGCCGAGATCGTCGACGCGGTGGAGCGTCGCATTCAGGTCTGAACCACCGTCCCCGCCCGAGCGGGGGTACCTCGTGGGGCGGACCCAGTGTGAGTCCGCCCCACGGCGTGTCGGGGTCAGCGCCTATGCTGATCCACATGACGACGGACCCGGAGCAGCAGAGCGGAGTGGGCGTGCCGGACGCATTCGGACGCCTGTGGACCCCTCACCGGATGGCCTACATCAGGGGTGAGAACAAGCCGACCGGCCCGGCCGCCGGGGACGGTTGCCCGTTCTGTGCGATTCCGGCGATGTCCGACGAGGACGGCCTGATCCTGCACCGGGCCGGTTCGGCGTACGCGGTGCTCAACCTCTACCCGTACAACTCCGGTCACCTGATGGCGGTGCCGTACCGGCATGTCGCGGACTACACCGAGTTGACGCCGGAGGAGACCGCGGACGTGGCGCGGCTGACCAAGCAGGCGATGGCGGCGCTGCGAGCGGCCTCCGGTCCGCATGGCTTCAACATCGGGATAAACCAGGGGACGGACGCGGGCGCGGGCATCGCCGCGCACCTGCACCAGCATGTGGTGCCCCGCTGGGGCGGGGACACCAACTTCATGCCGGTGATCGGGTCGACCCGGGTGCTGCCGCAACTCCTGGCGGACACCCGCAAGATGCTCGCCGACGCCTGGCCGGTGGACTGACGCCCCAGGGGGCAGCCAGGCGGGAGCAACCAGGCGGGGGCGGCTCGGCCGCGTGGGGGCTCAGGCGTCGTAGTCGTCCGACTTGGACGGCCGGACGCCCTGGACCTCCGCGCCCAGCATCAGCGAGCGGTTCTTGAAGCGGTCGGTGTCCACGTCGTGGTCGATCAGCACGTCCATGGTCGCGGCGTGGACCGCGCGCAGCACCGGAGTGGCCACCCGCAGCGCGTCGTCGGCCATGAACCGGTTGCCCCACGGCCGGTCGGTCCAGGCCGAGCGCAGCCCGAAGGGCTCCGGGAGCTTGAGCGTGCCGCCGAGCCAGTTCAGCATGGACGGGCTCCAGGTGAAGGGGGCGCGCACGGCCAGCCGCACCACCTCCTGGTTGGTGACGATCGGCAGGTTCTTGGTGGTCTCCTCCCAGAACTTGCCGGTCTTGGCCACGGACTTCTGCGGTGCCTTGGGCTTGCCGGTGAACGCTCCCGGCAGCGGGCCGAGGGCGTGGCCGGTGACCTCGATCCGCAGGGTGTCGCTCAGCACGGTGACGGTGATCATCAGGGTGACCACCAGGTGGCCGTCCCAGAGCACGAACTGCGCGCCCAGGTAGTGCCGCGGGCCGCGGCCGAACTGCTGCCGGTTGGCGACGTCGGTCACCGCGGACGGGCGCATCCGCGAGCCGTCCATCTCCGGGCCGCTGGGTCGGCCGATCTCGTCGGCGTTCTCGCCGACCGGCTGCACCACCCAGTGCTCGACCTTGACCGAGGGGATGCCGCCGGTGGCGACCCCGCTGCGGGTCATCCGGTTCAGCCGTTCCTCGATCTTCCGGACCACGTCCCAGGGGTGGAACGGGCGGAACTCCACCACCCCCTCGCGCGGGTCCAGTTGCTCGGCCATCTGCCAGGAGCCCCAGCGCGGTCCCAGGCCGAGGATGCCCTTGCGGCCGGCGTAGTGCAGGTAGTTGGTCTCCTGTTCGGCGACCAGCGCGGTGAGGTTCTTCCGCAGCTGCTCGGCCTTGGTGTCCTCGGGGCCGATCGGGACCGCGCCGGGCACCATCGGGCCGACCGCGCCGCCGTCGATCAGCGCCTCCCAGCGCTCCCGCAGCTGCGTGGTGCTGCGCAGGCAGATCCGCTGGGCGAGGAACCAGCCGACGATCGGCATCAGCATGACCACCCGGACGTACAGGCCGCCGAAACCGGTCAGGAAGGGGCGCCAGGCCAGCAGGATCGCGATCAGCGCGGCGACGCCCAGGGCCACCCCGCCGACCCAGGACTGCCTGCCGGTGTCGCTGCGGCGGCGGAACTCGAACGCGGCCAGCCAGAGCAGGGTGCCGGGCAGGAACAGCAGGCCGAAGACCAGGGTGACCAGGGTGAGCTGCTTGTTGCGCTGGTGCCGCAGCTCCTGCGCCTCCAGGCAGTGCTCGACCACGATCCGCGGCTCTATGCCGAACGAGCGGACCAGGGGTTTGCGCGTCGCGCCGAGGGTGCGGGCCAGTACCGCCTGGCTGAACGCCTCGCCGAAGTCCGGGGCGAACAGCTTGTACCGCCCGGGCTTGTGGGTGGTGGCCTCGTTGATGCCCACCAGCGGTTCGAAGGAGCCGTTCCGGTACGCGCCGGAGGACAGCGCGGCGGTCACCGCCGTGTTCGGCGCCCCGTCCGTGCGCGGGATCTGTGCGCCCGGACTGAAGTCGAAGGTCATCGTCACCGCAGGTCCTCCCGATGGCTGCGCTCTCCCAAACCCGCCCCTGCCGCGATGACCATCCGCTGAAACGATGTCATGAAGCCGGAGCGGTCAGCGTATCGCCGCCGATCAGCCCGCGTCAGGCTCTGCGATGATCTGGAGCATGGCCGAGACCCGTACTCCGAACCCCGTCCTGCTCTACGACGGCGACTGCGCCTTCTGTAGTTCGTCGGTGCGATTCGCCGAGCGCTGTTTCGATGCTTCCCGCTGGGAGGCCGTGCCATTCCAGTTCGCGGACCTGGAAGCGCTGGCGGCCTTCACCGGCGGTCAGGTGAGTGAGCGCCGGGCCGCGCACGAGGTCCTGTGGATCACCCCGGACCGGCGGGTGTCCGGCGGCGCGCAGGCGGCGGCCCGGCTGCTGCTGCGAACCCGCCGCCCGCTGTGGAGCGCCCTGGGCGCGCTGGTGACGCTGCCGCCGTTCCGGCAGGCCGCCGCGGTGGCGTACCGGCTGGTGGCGGCGAACCGGCAGCGGATGCCTGGGGGCACCCCGGCCTGCGCGCTGCCGCCTGCCGGGCGGCACTGAGAGCCGGAGCGGCGGCACTGAGAGCCGGAGCGGCGATCTGGAGGCGGCGATCTAGAGCGGCGCGGTCAGCCGGGCCGCGACCGCGTCCGGTACTGGCTCGTGCCGGACGTAGGACCGGGTGAAGCTGCCGGTGCCGTGTGACAGCGAGCGCAGGTCCACCGCGTAGCGGACGAGCTCCAGCTCCGGCACCTCGGCCCGGACCACCGTCCGGTCGCCCGCGCCGACCGGCTCGGTACCCAGGACCCGGCCGCGCCGCCCGGACAGGTCGCCGAGCACGCCGCCGACGTAGTCGTCCGGCACCAGCACCGAGACCAGCGAGACCGGCTCCAGCAGTTGGACCGCCGCCGCCTCGGCGGCCTCGCGCAGGGCCAGCGCGCCGGCGGTCTGAAAGGCGGCGTCGGAGGAGTCCACCGAGTGGGCCTTGCCGTCGACCAGGCTCACCCGCACGTCCACCACCGGGAACCCGGCCCCCAGGCCGCGGGCCAGCTGTGCCCGGACGCCCTTCTCCACCGACGGGATGAACTGCCGCGGCACCGCGCCGCCGACGATCCGGTCGACGAACTCGAAGCCGCCGCCCGGCGGCAGCGGTTCGACCTCCAGCTCGCAGATCGCGAACTGCCCGTGGCCGCCGGACTGCTTGACGTGCCGCCCGCGACCGCGCCCGGCCGCGCCGAAGGTCTCCCGCAGCGGCACGGCGTAGGGCACCGGGTCGACGCTGACGCCGTAGCGTCCGCGCAGCCGCTCCAGCAGCACGTCCGCGTGGGCCTCGCCGAGGCACCAGAGCACCAGCTGCCCGGTGTCCGGGTTCTGTTCCAGCCGCAGCGTGGGGTCCTCGGCGACCAGTCGGGCCAGGCCCTGGGACAGCTTGTCCTCGTCGGTCCGGCTGTGCGCGGCCACCGCGACCGGCAGCAGCGGGTCGGGCAGCCGCCAGGCGGTGACCAGCAGCGGGTCGCCGGGGTCGGACAGGGTGTCGCCGGTCTCGGCGCGGGTGAGCCGGGCGACGCTGACGATGTCCCCGGCGATGCCCTGGGCGGCCGGGCGCAGCGTGCGGCCGAGCGGGCTGCCGAGCGCGCCGACTCGTTCGTCCAGGTCGTGGTCCTGGTGGCCGGGTGCGTGCGAGTGACCGGAGACGTGCACCGGGACGTCGGGGCGCAGCGTTCCGGAGAAGACCCGGACCAGGCTGAGGCGGCCGACGTAGGGATCGCTGCTGGTCTTGACGACCTCGGCGGCCAGGGGCCCGTCGGGGTCGGCGCCGAGCGGGGCGTGCGGGCCGCCGTCGGGGTCGGTGACCTGGGTCGGCGGCCGTTCGGCGGGGGAGGGGAAAGCGGTGGCGATCAGGTCGAGGATCTCGCGCGCCCCGAGCGCGGGGTGGGTGCCGGGGGAGTCGTGGGTGGCGGCGTGGTCGGCGTGGGCGTGCGGGGCGGCGGTGGCCAGCACCGGGTGGAAGGCGGACCGGGCGACGGCCCGTTCCAGGCCCTGGAGCAGTGACTTGGGGTCGAGGGCATCGCCGGAGAGGTAGCGGTCGAGCAGTGACTCGTCGTCGCTCTCGGCGGCGACCGCGCCGATCAGCTGGTCCCGGGCGGCCGCTGCCACCGGATCGGCGGGGCCACCGCCGGCGGCATCGGGGTCGAGCAGGGCGAGCAGGGTGCCGTCCGGTCGCGGCAGGTGCAGCGGCAGGATCGAGTCGGGGTCGCCGCCGCCGAAGGTCTCGCGGCACAGGTCGACGGTGGTGGCGAAGTCGGCCTGCGGGGCGTCGAGCCGGGTCACCACCAGGGCGCGGGGCAGGGCCGGCGCGGCGCACTCCTGCCACAGGTCGCGGGTGGGGGCGTCGATGCCCTCCTCGGTCGCGGAGATCACGAACAGCGCGGCGTCGGCGGCGCGCAGGCCGGCCCGCAGTTCGCCGACGAAATCGGCGTAGCCGGGGGTGTCCAGCAGGTTGATCCGGTATCCGGAGTGGTCCAGCGGGATCAGCGCGAGCTGGACCGAGCGCTGCTGGCGGTGCTCGATCTCGTCGTAGTCGCTGAGGGTGCTGCCGTCGTGCACCCGGCCGGGCCGGCCGACTGCCCCGGCGGCCAGGGCCAGTGACTCGGCCAGGGTGGTCTTGCCCGCGCCGCTGTGGCCGACCAGCACCACGTTGCGGATCTGTTCGGGCCGGGCCGGTGGTCCGGCCGCCGTATCCCTGCCGTTGGTTCCGGCCCGTCCTGTCGACTTGTCGACCATGGCTTTCTCCTCCCGCGAGCGCGCGCGACCGTCGCCACGGGTGACCGCGCTGGGTGGTCGCTTCGCCACCCGCGGTGATGGTGAGCTTGGCACCGCGCCGCCCGCAGGTCCATAACCGCGGCACCGATACGATTGCGTCGCGCCCTTCGGCGCAGAGTCCCGGCCGACGCCAGGCCGTAAGCGGAGCCAGATTCGGAGCGGTCGGCAGATCCATGCTCAACAAATACGCACGGGCCTTCTTCACGCGGGTCCTCACCCCTTTCGCAACGATGCTGCTGCGCGCCGGGATCAGCCCTGACGTGGTCACCCTGGTCGGTACGGCCGGTGTGGTCGCCGGGGCGCTGGTGTTCTTCCCCCAGGGTAGTTTCTTCTGGGGCACCATCGTGATCACCGCCTTCGTCTTCTCCGACCTGGTGGACGGCAACATGGCCCGCCAGGCCGGGACCTCCAGCGTCTGGGGGGCTTTCCTGGACTCCACCCTGGACCGGGTCGCCGATTCGGCGGTGTTCGGCGGAATCGCCATGTGGTACGCGGGCCGGGGCGACAACGATCTGCTGTGCGCGGTGGCGTTGTTCTGCCTCGCCTGCGGGCAGGTGGTGTCGTACACCAAGGCCAGGGCCGAGAGCCTGGGGCTGAAGTGCGACGTCTCCGGTCTGGTGGAGCGGGCCGAGCGGCTGGTGGTGACCCTGGTCGCGGCCGGTCTGGCGGGCCTGCACGGGTTCGGGGTGCCGTACATCGAGTGGCTGCTGCCGATCGCGCTGTGGCTGATCGCGGCCGGCAGCCTGGTGACGGTGATGCAGCGGATCCTGACGGTGCGGCGCGAGGCCGCGGCGCAGGTCCTGGCGGGGGGAGCGAGCGAGTGAGGGAACGGCTCGGCGACATGGGCTACGCGGCCGGCTGGGCGCTGGTGAAGCGGCTGCCGGAGCCGCTGGCGGTGCGGTTGTTCGACCGGATCGCGGACACGGTCTGGCGGCGGCGCGGCAAGAGCGTGCTGCGGCTTGAGTCCAACCTGCGCCGGGTCCGCCCGGAGGCGTCGGACGCCGAGTTGGCCGAGCTGACCCGGGCCGGGATGCGCACCTACATGCGCTACTGGTGCGAGTCGTTCCGGATGTCGACCTGGGGCCGGGAGCGGATCGCCGCCTCGTTCGAGCCGGAGCACGTGGACCGGCTCGACCAGGCGCTGGCGGACGGGCGCGGGGTCGTCCTGGCGCTGCCGCACATGGGCAACTGGGACCTGGCCGGGGCCTGGGTGGTGGTCACCCGGGTGCCGTTCACCACGGTCGCCGAACGGCTCAAGCCGGAGCGGCTGTTCGACCGCTTCGTGGCCTACCGCGAGGGGCTGGGCATGGAGGTGCTGCCGCTGACCGGGGGCGCGGGCACGCTGGGCACGCTGGCCAAGCGGCTGCGCGCGGGCGGCCTGGTCTGCCTGGTCGGCGACCGGGACCTGTCGGCGTCCGGGGTCGAGGTGGAGTTCATCGGCGAGGCGACCAGGATGCCGGCCGGACCGGCGGCGCTGGCGGTGCAGACCGGCGCGGCGCTGCTGCCGGTGACGCTCTGGTACGACGGGACGCCGGTGATGAAGGGCAGGGTGCACGAGCCGGTGCCGCAGCCCGAGCAGGGCAGCAAGCGGGAGAAGGTCGCCGCGATGACCCAGGCCATGGCCTCGGTCTGGGGCGAGGGCGTGCGCGAGCACCCGCAGGACTGGCACATGTTGCAGCGGTTCTGGCTGGCCGACCTGGAGCCCCGGGCCGCCGCCGCGCCGCCCGCCGCCGACGGTTCGGCCGCTGGCGGTTCCGAGGCCGACGGTTCGGCCACCGACGGTTCGACCGCTGACGGTTCCGCCGCCTCCGGGGCGGGGGCGGCCGGATGAGGATCGGCATCGTCTGCCCGTACGCCTGGGACGTCCCCGGCGGGGTCCAGTTCCATGTCCGGGACCTGGCCGAGCACCTGATCCGGCTGGGCCACCAGGTGTCGGTGCTGGCCCCGGCGGAGGACGACACCCCGCTGCCGCCGTACGTGGTACCGGCCGGGCGGGCGGTGCCGGTGCCCTACAACGGGTCGGTGGCCCGGCTCAACTTCGGCTTCCTGTCGGCCTCGCGGGTGCGCCGCTGGCTGCGCGAAGGCGGCTTCGAGGTGCTGCACATCCACGAGCCGGTCACCCCGAGCCTGTCCCTGCTGGCCTGCTGGGCGGCCACCGGGCCGATCGTGGCGACCTTCCACACCTCCAACCCCCGGTCCCGGGCGATGATCGCGGCCGAGCCGCTGATGCAGCCGGCGCTGGAGAAGATCAGCGCCCGGATCGCGGTCAGCGAGTACGCCCGGCGCACCCTGGTCGAGCACTTCGGCGGCGACGCGGTGGTCATCCCCAACGGCGTGGACGTGCGCTTCTTCGCCGACGCCGAGCCGCGCCCGGAGTGGGGCGGCGGCACCATCGGCTTCGTCGGCCGGATCAACGAGCCGCGCAAGGGACTGCCGACGCTGTTGGAGGCGCTGCCGCTGATCATGGCCGAGCGCCCGGGGGTGCGGCTGCTGGTGGCCGGGAAGGGCGACGAGGAGGAGGCGGTGAAGGGCGTGCCGAGGGAGGTCCGGGAGCGGATCGAGTTCCTCGGCATGGTCAGTGACCAGGAGAAGGCCGCGCTGCTGCGCAGCGTCGACCTGTATGTCGCGCCCAACACCGGCGGCGAGAGCTTCGGCATCATCCTGGTCGAGGCGATGTCCGCCGGGGCCCCGGTGCTGGCCACCGACCTGGACGCGTTCCGGCAGGTGCTGGACGGCGGCGCGGCGGGCGAGCTGTTCCCGGTCGGCGACGCGGCGGCGCTGGCCCGCTCGGCACTGCGGCTGCTGGCCGACCCGGCCCGGCGCGAGGCGCTGCGCGAGGCGGAGACCCGGCATGTGCGCCGCTTCGACTGGGGGACGGTCGCGGCGGACGTGCTCTCCGTGTACGAGACGGTGGCCACGGGCGCGGCGGCGGTGGCCGAGGACGATCGCGGCGGCTGGCGCAACCGGTTCGGCCTGGCCCGGGACTGATCCGCCGGAGGTCCGATCCGCTATAGGGTGACCGACCGTGAGCATCTGGATCTGGGTCGCGGTCGCGGTCGTCCTCGTCGTCTGGTACCTCAGCTGGACGGCCGGCCGGCTGGACCGGCTGCACGCTCGGGTCGACGCCGCCCGCGCGGGGCTGGACGCGCAACTGCTGCGGCGCTCCTCGGCGGCGCAGGAGTTGGCCACCTCGACGCTGCTCGACCCGGCCGCCTCGATCCTGCTGTACCAGGCCGCGCACGCCGCCCGGACGGTGGACGAGGAGCGGCGCGAGGTCGCCGAGAGCGACCTGAGCCAGGCGCTGCGGGCGCTGTTCGCCGAGCCGGAGCAGGCGAGCGAGCTGGCCGCGCTGCCCGGCGGCGAGGAGGCGGTGCTGGACCTGCGGGCGGCGACCCGGCGGGTGCCGATGGCCCGCCGGTTCCACAACGACTCGGTGCGCGCGGCCCGCGCGGTACGTCGGCACCGCATCGTCCGGCTGGCCCGGCTGGCCGGGCACGCGCCGTTCCCGCAGGCCTTCGAGATGGACGACGAGCCGCCGATCGCGCTCTGACCGCCGCCGGGTGAGACGCGCCACTCCGGAGTGTCAGGGTGGCCCACCGGCAGCTGGACTTCCTGGAGCATCGGTTAGGGTCGGGACGGGCCTACCATTGGCTTGTCGTACCACTGCACTGTCCGTGTCTTCAGTGAGGTCATTCGTGTCCACCAACACCCCTGCGTTCGACCAGCCCGCCGTCGGCACCGCCCGCGTGAAGCGAGGCATGGCCGAGCAGCTCAAGGGCGGCGTGATCATGGACGTCGTCAACGCCGAGCAGGCGAAGATCGCCGAGGACGCCGGTGCCGTGGC
>Ga0302314_10012616_pt1 | contig 14599 bp, 11 predicted proteins | sample III_Palsa_N2_3_FD_200533 | JGI IMG/M metagenome (GOLD analysis project Ga0302314, IMG submission 200533) | Peat permafrost microbial communities from Stordalen Mire near Abisko, Sweden - III_Palsa_N2_3 | ecosystem: Environmental > Terrestrial > Soil > Palsa > Peat permafrost | place: Sweden... | reverse complement strand
GCGCGTTAAGCATGGTGTCCCCGCCCGCGATGGCCCGGGCCCGGATCCCGCGCAGCCGGTACCGGCCCGAGCGCCGGGCGATCTCGCCCAGCTCGGTGCCGACCTCCAGCCAGGCCCTGAGCCGCTCCGGCCGGGTGCAGCCGATCTGAGCGGCGATCTCCGCGCAGGTGGCCCCGTCGGCCAGCGCGTCCAGCAGGCCGGTCCGGATGGCCGAGGCCAGGAACAGCGACCGGACCAGGACCCGGCTGTCAGCGATGGCCAGCGCCCTGGCCGGGGCGTGGCCGGCCCGGGCGGTCCCTAGCAGGCCGCGTAGCTGGACGCCTCTGCGGCCCATCAGCGCACCGTGGCCGGGGCGCGCAGGCCGAAGGCCCGCTGGCTGAGCCACCGCACGGCCCGCGTCGGGGCGCCGCAGCGGGCCAACGGCGGGAACGCGACGGTGTCCATGGCGGGCACGAACAGCTCGCCGCGGTTGCTCGCGTACATGTAGACCGGATAGGAGACGGTGGCGAGCCCGCGCAGCAGCGCGGAGGAATGAGCCCCGCGCAGCTGCCGGCGCAGCGGGGCCTGCGGCCCGTCAACGGCGGCCGGGCGGGGGTCCAGGCCGAACCAGTGGCAGGCCTGGGCGACGATGGGCGCCCGCCGGGGGTCGCCGATACCCAGATCGGCGAGGACAGCCGCGTCGACGGCCAACGCGTCGGCCCCGGCGTAGAGGTAGCGGACCTGGGCCGGGCGATGGCATCCCATCACCCCGAACGGGCCGTCGGCCACCGGCGCCCAGGCATCCACGACCGCGAAGTGCGGCGGCGCCACGTCCAGCAGCATCATGGTGGCGGACCGGAAGTCCACCCTGCGCCCGGCATAGAAGCTCTCGTCGATCGCGCCGGTGCTGCCCTCCAGCGTGGACAGGCTCAGATGCGCGAACTCGGTCGGGTCGGTGCGCAGCTTGGGCATCACGATGCGCAGGTCGGCGTCCAGCCAGGTGCCGCTGATCGTCTTCTGGACGAAGCCCCGGTCGAACACCCAGGGCCGCATGTCCGCGCCGATGTCCACGATCCGGTAGGCCGGCGAGGCAAAGCCGAAGTACCCGGCCACCGAGGCGACCGAGCGACCGGAGAACAAGTTGCCGTACACCGTCGGCGCCTCCAGCACGGCCACGTCGGCCACGCCGTGCCGCCGCAGGTACCGGGCCAGCAGGTCGACCAGCTCGGGGTCGTTGACATTGGAGCGGTCGGCGCGGTCATAGCCCAGCATGAACGACACCCGGATGGCGGCCGACCGGGCCCGCCCGGCTAGCTGATCCAGGGCCGCCCGGTCCAGGCACTCGGACAGGACCGCGGACTTGTCGGCGTCGGTGCGGCCGCCGCGCACCACCACCGGCGCCCCCGTGCCGAAGGACCGCTGCCCCTTGTCCGCGTCCGGCTGCGGCCGCTGGGCAGCCGGGATGAACCAGGGACTGATCCGGCCCAGCCGCGCGGCCAGGTCCTGCGCCGACACGCCGTCGGCCAGCCGGTCGTCCTCCGTGATGACCTCGGTCAGCAGCCGGAAGGCCTCGGCGTGCCGCTCTTCGTCGGCCCGGATCCGGTCGAAGGCCACCCGTTCCTCCGCTGACCGGGCCACTTCCACCAGGCGCCGGTACGCGAACTCGGCGCTGGCCTCGAGCGCCACGTTCAGCGCGCAGTACTTGTGGAAGGTCTGGTAGCGCAGCTGTCTGGCCAGCTCCGGGGGCATCCGACGGGCAGTCTCGGCCGCGGCCACCAGCACGCCCGCCGCCCCGGTCCGCAGTGGGGCCGACCGGGCCATTCGGTTGGTGGCGGTCGACGAGGTCCACCCCGACAGCGCGCCCTGCACCTGACGGCCGTAGACGACCAGCGAGGACGCCAGGCCGCCCGCTTCCAGCAGCAGCCCGCGGGTGAACTCCGCGTGTAGCTGCTCGTCCTTCCAGATCCACACCAGGGTCTGGCGGATCAGCGCCCGCGCCCGCTCCTCGACATCCAGCTCTGCGACCCGCCCGGCTACCGCCTCTTCGCGGTAGGCCACCGCGACGATCTGCTCCCGTTCCAGCGCCAGCAGCAGCAGCTTGGAACGCTCGGCCTCCGGCCGGCCCGCGCACTCCCGCCGCCACCGCCCGAGCTGCACGCCGACGTCCTCGATCAGCACAGCCTCAAGATCGGCCACGTGATAGGTATGTCCGCAGGTCAGGCTCTCTAACATCCGTAACGGGAGCAGGGTGTCGAGGAAGGTGTTACCGAAGATGCGGTACGGGTCGAACGCGTCGAACGCGGCCGAGGCGACGTGGAAACTGTCCTGAGCCTGACCGGCGTTGATCGCGTCGGGGATGGTGCTGGTGAGCATCATCGTGTTCGTCCAGGCGCCGGAGCTAGAGAAGGCCCAGCCCTTGGACCACTCGGGCCGCACCGACGCGTAGGAGCCGGTGTAGTGCGAGAACAGCCACTGTTCCATCTGCTCGTAGAACTTCAGCGAGCTCGACGTGCCGGGGACGGTCAGCATGTCGATCCACACGGCGACATCCCATCCGGGCTGGTCGGGCCGGGGGGTGACGGCGGAGAGCAGCGGCGTCACCGCGCCGCTCACTCCGGCCTCCGATGGCTGGTCCAGTCCGGTGACCCGGATCTCCACCGGCCCGTTCATCGGCCACTCCAGGTCGCCGGCGAACGAGTTCAGAAGGCCGTTGTACTGGGTGTAGAAGTCGTAGACGACCTGCTGGATGCTGGCCTTGGACGTGAGGATGGTCCAGCCGCCCGCGGTCACCCGCAGCGTGGTCGGCTGCACGTAGAGCAGCACGTCCATCGAGGGGCCCCATAGGTTCGCCGTGCCCGAGGCCGGGAGGCCCAGCGCCACGATCGACTCTTGCAGCGTCTCGAAGGCGGGCGTGACGAAGGTCAGGCCATCGACGATGTCGGAGATGAAGTCCGACTCCCCGGTGGTGATGTCGTTCGCGAACGTGTAATTGTAGGGCGCGGTCACCGCGTTCGTGCCGGCGGGCTGGGTCGGCCGGCGGGACCAGATCTTGACCCACGGGTTGGTGGTGAACGGGAACCAGATCGCCTCCACCCGCCCGGACGCGGCCACCAGGCTGGCGTAGGAGTCCGATCCGGCGCTGGCGGGCGCGGCGAACAAGGTGCTCACGGGGATGGATGTCAGGCTCCGGCACTGCAGGTTCTGATTCGCGCCGACCTCGAGGGTGACCTCGGTGACGATGGTCCGGCCGAGGTGGGCGAGGAACGGCGCGATCGCGGAGTCGGTGCGGCTGAACGTCTGCAGCGCGTACGCGCTGCCGTTCCAGCCGACGATCGTGATGGACTGGATGGTGTTGCTCAGCGACCCGTAGGTGCTGCCCGGCACCGGCGTCTCCCCGGTGGCCTGGATCGCCGATCCGTGACCGTCTATGGCCAGCACGCCGCCGATCGTCAGGTCGCCGGGCGCGGGAACGGTCGTGAACCCGTAGCCGTCGGCCTGGAGCGCCGTGAGCAGCGCGTTCATCGTGGCGCCGGCCTGAACCGTGACCGTGACGGGCGAGCCCGAGGTGTCGATGCTGATCGAGGTGAGCGAGTCCTGAAGGTTGACCAGGACGATGTTCGACGCGCTCTCGCCGGGGGCGAGGACCAGCGGGGACCAGTTGTGCCCTTGGCCGACGGCCCGCAGCCGGTACCCGTTCTGGTGGGCCCAGTTGGCGAGCGTGACGACGTCGGCGGCGGACGACGGCGCGCAGTACCACACATCGGGAATGTCGATCTGCTGCGCCCAGTTCACGAACGACTGCTGGTAGAGGTCTAGGCCGGACGGGAAGTTGACCGGTGTCGCGGTCTGCGCCCTGGCGGCCGGGATCCGCTCACCCGGAATCCAGCCGAGTGAGGCGGCGGCGACGCCGAGGCCTGCTCCGGCCAGCAGGGCGCGTCGGGAGATGCCGAGAGGCTTGTTATCGCGATCTGGTTGAGGCGTCATTGACTTTCCTGTGCTGGAGCCGGCCTGCCCGGTCAGGGGATTGCTTGAGCAGGTCCTGACGCGAACGTACTCAAAAAAAAGAACCTGTTCTAGTGGTAAAAGGAGTCAGTTTTTCTTCGCTTCAAGACGCTCTGCGAGATCCTTATAGAACACGTTCTACTATTGTCTTAGATCGCCACTCTGGCCTCTTGACCCGCCGCCGGCATCGACGCCCATGGGGTCGAGCACCCGGCCATGATTGGTTCGCGCAGAACACCCGCTACGTCGAGGCGCTCGAGCGGGGCCGGGCGGACGCTGAGGCAATTAGGACTGCAGGTCAGTGCTCGGGCGCGGGTTCCGGTGCGGTGGGCGGGACGCGCCGTTGAGGAAGTCCTCCATCGGAAGCGTCGCTGCGCCGTACGTGACCGCTTCGGGCCCGGCCTGGCCGAGTTCGATCGACGCGGCAGCGAACAGATGCCGCAGCGAGTTCCGCCGCGCCGATTCTCGAATGGCGGGCAGCAACCGGGCGCCCAGGAGCAGGCCGGCCCAGCCGCCGAGGATGACGCGCTCCGGGTTGAACACGTTGATCAGGCTGCCGATGCCGACGCCCAGGTATTCCGCGGTCTTCGCCAGGACGGCGTCCGCAGCGGGCGACGCATCGGCGGCCGCGATGAGCTCGGCCAGCATCGACTCCTCGCCTCCGGCGGACGCCACCGCCGGGCTGCCGTACCGGTCCAGGATGGCCTCGGCGCCCACGTACGCCTCCAGGCAGCCGGCCGATCCGCACCGGCAGCGCCTGCCCTCCACGACCACAGTTGTGTGGCCCCACTCGGTTGCCTGCGAGACCGTCCCCTGGCATACGCTGCAGCGGGAGATCAGGGACGCGCCTACTCCAGATCCGATAAGCACGACGGCGGTGTTCCGCGCGCCGCGTCCCGCGCCGGCCCACATCTCGGCTTGGCCCATTGTCCTGGTGCCATTCTCAACCCGCAGCGGCAGGGCGGTATGCTCCCGCAGCAGTCGCTCCAGCGGCACCGCGTCCCACCGGTAAGCCTGGGCGTGCACGAGGACCTCTGGGTCCTGCTCGACGATCCCCGGAACCCCGATTCCCACGCCAAGAACCGCCGCAGGGTCGATTCCCCCCTCTGCGAGCACCACAGTCAAGCCGGACGCGATGTTCTTGACGACCTCATCCACCTCGTGCTGAGCGAGGTTGAGCGGATACACCGCTTTCGCGCGCTCGGTCATCGCCACGTCAAACAGACCGACGCGTATCCGGGTCTCACTGATATCGACACCGATTACGTAGCCGTAGTCGGGGTTGATGTCGAGCAGCACCCGCGGCCGGCCGCCGTCGGAGTTCTCCCACCCGACCTCGGCGACAATGCCCTCATCGAGGAGATCTCGGACGACGTTCGTCACCGAAGTCACGCTCAGCCCGGTTGCGGCGCTGAGATTCTGTCGGCTACTTGGACGGCTAGAATACAGCGACGAGAGAACGACAGCCCTGTTCTCGCGCCGAAGATCCAGCACCGTGCTGCGCCGTCGGTGCTGCATCGCCCCCCTAAATTCCAACCTTGAAACCAAAAGTACCTCACAAACCGAGCATAAACGTAGCGCCGTGCTCGCTCCTCAGGCTCGCTCGGCGAGATGGGGCGACAGGGGCGGAAGCCGCGGAGGTGACCCCGCTCGTGTCATTTGACGGATCCCGCGGTGAGACCGGTGACGAGGAAACGCTGCATAAGCAGGAATCCGGCGACCACCGGAATGCTGACGACGATCGACGCGGCCATGATCTGGTTCCAGTAGACGTCGTTCTGCGTGGAGTAGTCCCGCAGCCCGACGGCCAGCGTCCGGGTGGTGTCGTTCGTCATCACGGATGCGAACAGCACTTCCCCCCACGCCGTCATGAACGCGTAGATCGCCACCGTGATAATGCCGGGAATGGCCGCCGGGATCACCACCCGGAACAACGCGCGGAGCGGTCCGCAGCCATCGACCCACGCCGCTTCGTCAAGGCCGCGCGGAATCGAGTCGAAGTAGCCCACCAGCAGCCAGATGGAGAACGGCAGCGAGAACGTCAGGTAGGTGATGATGAGCCCGGTCCGCGAGCCGAGCAGCGTAATCCCGGTCGCGTTTCCGATCGACACGAAGATCAGGAACAGCGGGAGCAGGAACAAGATCCCCGGGAACATCTGGGTCGACAGCACAACCAGCGTGAACACCCGGCGACCGCGGAATCGGTAGCGGCTGACCGCGTACGCGGCGAACGTGGCGACCAGGACCGACAACGCGGCGGCGCAGGTGCACACGATCAGCGAGTTGACGAAGTACTGTGCCAGCGGAACGGTCTGCCACATCTGGATGTACGAGCTGAACGTGATCGGCGACGGGATCCAGCGGAACGTGCCGGTCACGTCCTGCAGCGGCTTCAGTGAGCTGCTGACCATCACATAGAGCGGCAGCAGGGCGAAGATCGTCAGCACGGTGAGCACGATCCGGCGGGTCCAGATGAAACTCCGCGGCGGCGCCATCGGCGCACGCCTGGCGGCGACCTTCCCGCCAGGGCTATGCATTGCGACGCCTCGACGTGAACAGCAGATAGCCGCCGGAAACCACCAGCAGGAACAGCAGCAGCAGCACGGACATCGCCGAGCCTTCCCCGAAGTTCCAGGTGAGGAACGACGCGTCGTAGATGTGAATCGAGATGACGTCGGCGGGCGGCGGCGCGCCATTTCCGAACAGCACATACGGCGTCGTGAAGTCGTTGAAGGTCCACAGGAAGAGCACGAGGACGAGCACCTGGTTGACCGGCCGCAACGACGGCATCGTGATGAGCCGGATCTGCTGCTTGACCCCGGCTCCGTCGATCGCCGCAGCCTCGTAGAGCTCGCGCGGGATGGACTGCAGCCCTGCCATGACCACCAGGAACGCGAACGGCCAGTTCCGCCACACCGACACCGTCACCAGCGCGATGAAGCTGTTGTCGCCGAGCAGCCAGAAGGTTGGGCTGCTGGTTATGCCGAGCTCGTTGTGCAGCACGTAGTTGATCAGGCCGTTGTTGTACTGAAACATGAACGCCCAGGTGATGACCGACGTGTAGGCCGGCAGCGCGTACGGAGTCAGGAAGATGGCCCGGAGCAGGCCGCGGCCGCGGAACGAATCCTGCGCGAGTATCGCCGCCGCACAGCCCAACAGCCAGGAGAGGCTGACCGCGATCGCGGTGAACGCGCAGGTGACGACGAACGAATGCAGTAGGGCCTGGCCGATGGCGCCGTTGAAGTCAACCACGATTCGGTAGTTGCCGAGGCCGGCCCACGGCGCGTGCACCCACTGGGTCAGGTACAGCTGGGTCAGCGCCTTGAAGCTGATGAGCACGCCCACGACCATCGGCACCAAGTGGACGAGCAGCTCGAACAGGAGCGCCGGCAGCAGCAGCAGGTAAGGCAGGCCGATCCGGCGAAGCCGACCGGGCCTGCGACGACGGGTGGTGGCCCGATGACCGCCCCCGCCCGCCCGGGCACGGGTACGCGCCGGGCGGGCGGGGGCAGGGGTTGGTGTGGCTGGTGCCAACGCTTATCCCGTCATCTGCTGCTGCGCGCTGGAGAGCTGCTGCTCCACCGTCTGCGCGCTGACCGGGCCGGACACAGCGTCCGCGAACAGGTTCTTCACCGCGGTACCGACGAGCTGCTCGAACTGCGACTCTCCGGCAACCTGTGGCATCGCCACCGCGCTGGTGGCGAGGACGTTCTTGAGCACGGTCAGTTCCGGTGTGGCGAACGCCGCGTTCTGCTGCGCCGCGCTGACCGGCGGGATGGACCCGTACTCCTTGGACAGGATCGTCTGCTCGGCCGGGCTCGTCATGAACTGGACGAATTTCTCCGCGGCGGCGAGGTTATGCGTGTTCTTGAAGATGGCGATGTTGATGCCCGCCACCATCGAGTCGACGTTGGTGCCCTGCCCGGGAGCGCCGGACTGGACCGGCACCGGGGCGACTCCATACTGGCTGGTTGACATGCCGTGGGCCTTCAGGTTGGCCCCGGCCGCCTGCCACATCAGCATCGCGGCCTTGCCACTCGCGAAGTCGGAGACGGACTGGTTCTGGTCGTACTCCGCGTCGCCGGGAGACACGATCTTGTCCGTCCCCATCAGGTTGACGAACTCCTGGACGCCTTGCACGCATCCGGGCAGCGTGTACGTCGGGGCGCCGGACGGGCTGAAGAAGCTGCAGCCATGCTGCTGGGCGAAGATGAACGCGTTGTGGATGTTCTCGGGGATGCTGCCAGCCTCGAGGGCCAGGCCGTACACGCTGCCGTGAGTCAGCTTCTTGCCGTCGGCGATCAGGTCGGCCCACGTGGCGGGCGGCCCGCTGATGCCGGCCTGCGCGAACAGCGCCTTGTTGTAATACAGCGCGTAGGCCGTTGAGTACAGCGGGACCGCGGCCGGCGGCTTGCCAGCCGCTCCGGTAGAGCCGACAGCCGAGGATACGAACTTGCTCTCGCCGCCGATGGCGGAGAAGTTCTGGCTGCTCCACGGCAGCAGGGCGCCGGTCGCCTGGAGTGAGGCCGACCAGGTGTTGCCGATGTTGACTACGTCGGGCCCCTGGCCGGAGGCGGTGGCGGCGGTGATGCGGTTCAGGAGGTCGGCCCAGCCGATCACCTCCAGCTTCACCTTGATGCCGGTCTGCTTGGTGAACTTCGCCAGCTCCGGGTTAAGCACCGTGTAGTCGTCGGCGATGCTGCTGCCCTGGTCACTCGCCCAGTAGGTGATAGTCGAGCCTGCTGCGGTGCTCGTGCTCGTGCTCGTGCTAGCGCTCGTGCTGCAGCCGGCGACCGTGGCGGCTAGTGCCGCCGCTATTGCGAACATGGCGATGGGGGAAGGTCGCGGCACGATCCTCACGCTCCCTGTCTGTCGTTTCTTCGGTTCACTACTAGCTCCCGTTGACTTGGAATTCGTAGACGGAATAGCTGTGCTGGAACCCAGGTCCGCTTCCAGCCAGTGGGGTCGGAGAAGGCGCTGGGCCAGCCGGTGAACAGATGCCGTCGGTGAACCCGACCGGATGATCCATCGATGCACCTCCCCTGTGCGGCAACCCGGCGCCCTCGCAACGCAGCCCCATGGAATCGCGATTTTGACCTTATTTCAAGCCTTCTTCTAAGTTACGTATGAGTAGCTACGGCCGGGCCGATAGCTGGCGAGCTAACGGCCCACCAGCGACTCAGCCCGTCTGCGGCGGGCACGAACTGCCCGCTGCCGGCCTGGTTCGGGCCAAATTTTCACGTTTTATTAACGGTCAGCGACGGAGAGCGATCGACAGGGCCGGCTTAATATCCATCTTGACTCAAGGCTTGATTTAAGTCAGACAGGCACTAGTCGTGCTTCGTGACGTGTGCGGTGGAAAGGCGGCCGGTGGACGACGTCATCGCGGATAATTTCGAGGCCCGCTCATCGCTGTCGGGCAAGGGATGCCTGCGCCCGCAGACGAACGCGTGCCGGACGGCGGTCGACCTTGCCGGACTGTGGACGCTCCGGTTCGGCCGCGAGAACTGGCAGGACGGCATCCCGGACGGCATCCCGGTCGGGGTTCCCGGTTCGTGGAATGACCAGTTGCCTGGCGCCCGGGACGAGTTCGGCCCGGCCTGGTACGAGCGGCGCTTCGAGGCACCGCCGCTGACCGGCCGGGAGGCCGCCATCCGGTTTGGGTCTGTCTGCTACGCGGCGCAGGTATGGCTGAACGGCAAGTGGCTCGGCGGGCACGAAGGTGGTCATCTGCCGTTCGCCGTGCCCTGCACCAACGTTCTCGCCGATGGCGAGAACGTGCTCGTCGTGCGGGTCGACGGCCGGCTCGGGAGGGATCGCGTACCGCCTGGCCTGGTCCCGCCGACTCAGACCCATGGCCGTATTTTTCACCCCGACACGGCCTTCGACTTCTTTCCCTACGCCGGCATTCACCGTCGAACGGAGCTGGTCCTCACGCCAAGGGGCGGCATCAGGGATCTGCGGGTGGACACCGTACGCGACGGTGACGGAGCGGTTTTCTCCGTTACCGTCGATGCTGGCGACGGCGACATCGCGCTATCCCTGGACGGTGAGCCGATCACGTCGACGCACCGCGTCGGCGGCGCCGACCTGTGGTCGCCGGCGAGTCCGCGGCTGCACCTGCTGAAAGCCGACCTGTACCGCGACGGTGTGCTTGTCGACAGGTACGTGCTGCGCTGCGGGATACGGACACTCGAGGTCGCGGGTGACAAACTGCTGCTCAACGGCGCGCCCGTCCGCCTTCGAGGCTTCGCGCGACATGAGGACTTCCCCGTTCTCGGACGCGGCGTGAGTCCCGCGCTCGCCGCGCGCGACCTCCACCTCATGCGCCAGCTCGGCGCGAACTCGTTCCGCACCGCGCACTACCCGTGCGACGAGGAGACGCTCGACCTCGCCGACCAACTCGGGCTCATGGTCATCGCGGAAACCCCGGCTGTGGCGCTGTACTTCGGGGACGAAAACGATCAACGGCGGCAGGAACTCTCGCTGACGTTCCTTGCCGAGATGATCGCACGCGACCGCAACCGCGCCAGCGTCATTAGCTGGTCGGTCGCGAACGAGCCGCGGATGAATCACCCCGCCGCGGCCGCGGCGCTGCACGAACTGTGCGACGCGGCGCGCTCGCTCGACGGTACGCGCCCGGTCGGTTATGCGACGGACCTGCCCGACGAACCGGGAACGGAGGCCGCCGACATCGTTTTCGTCAACAGCTATCCCGGGTGGTACACGCATCCGGGACAACTTGACGTCGCCGAGTCTGTGCTCGCCGCCAGGCTCGATCGCGTGCACGATCGCTATCGCAAGCCCATCGTGATGACCGAGTTCGGGGCGGACGCCATGCCCGGCGTTCACGCGGACCCGCCGGCCATGTGGACCGAGGAATACCAAGCCGAACTTATCGAGCGCTTCCTGCGCGTGGCAGCCGAGCGGGACTTCGTCGTCGGCGCTCACGTCTGGACGTTCGCAGACTTCGCCACCGCGCAAGCGGATCACCGGCCGCAGTCCCTCAATTTCAAGGGAGTCTTCACCCGCGACCGCCAGCCCAAGCTCGCCGCCCGGCGACTGCGTGAACTGTGGCGGGCGAACGCGGCGGAAAGTAGCGGCCCGATCTCTTGACGACCCGCCCCGTTCATCGCACCTGGTAAACCGCAGGTCAAGTGGACGGCCGTCAGGAGGAAGGTCAGTCAGCCCCGTCCAGAACATCGTGAACACACCATGGCGGCGACAGAGAGCACGGCTGGCGACCACACGGGTTCTCGCCGTACCAGGGCTCTGCCACTGGACGCGCCAGCGCGGCGGTTAGGTCATCGCCTCCGATCCTGGGTGTCAAGCAGCGAGGTGACCCGCTGGAGATCATCCGTGGTCCTGGGTACTTGCAGGACCATGAGCATGTCGGGGTGCTCGACCGGGTGAAACTGGAACATCTCCAGGTCGAGCCGCCCGATCTCGGGGTGATCAATCCCGATCGTTGTCGGTCTGAAGTCGCGGATGGGGTACTCCGCCCACCATTCGCGGAATTCCGGGCTGACCCCGGTCAGCTCCGCCGCTATCGCAGCGAATCGCGGGTCACCGGATCTCTGGCCGGAGGCGGACCGGAACTGGCTCAGTACCGCGCGCGCGGCCGGCTCCCAGCGGACCATACGGGCACGGTTCTCCGCGTCGCTGAACATCATCCGCAGGAGATTGCGCCGCCCGGCGGGGAGCATCGCGGGGTCATGCCGCAGCCGCCTGTAAGGCTCGTTCCACGCGACGTAGTCGAAATGCACGTCATAGACGGAGGCGATGTTAGGGGCGGCCGCGTTGACCAGCCGCTGCATTCGGGGAAGCACATCGTCGGCGTGTGTCCTACCCGCTTCGATGGAGAGACCCGCCAGGCCACGGAGATACCGGCGCTGGTCGGGGTCGAGTAGCAGCGCTCGGGCCAGCGCTTCGACCACCTGTTCGGAAGCCGAGACGTTCCTGCCCTGTTCCAGCCAGGTGTACCAGGTGACGCTGACATCGGAGAGCTCGGCGACCTCTTCGCGCCGCAGGCCAGGAGTCCGTCGGCGGCCCGGATCGTAGTCCTCCGGCAGGCCCACATCGGCCGGCCGCAGCCGGGCCCGCTGAGTGCGGAGAAAGGCGGCCAGCTCCGCACGGCGCGCTGACTGCGGGGTCTCATTTGCCATTCGTCACAACCGGCCTGGCTCCCGGGCGGAGTGGGCTGACAGGCCACAGGCTAGCAGTATCAGTACCCGGACCAGCCGGTCACGCCTCGTTATCCTGGCGATCACGGCCATGCACCCGAGGCATGACAAGAGGAGCTCGTATGGCGGATTGCAAGGGACCAGTGCTGGTAATCGGCGCCACCGGGCAGCAGGGCGGCGCGACCGCGCGGCACCTGCTTGAACGTGGTCGCATGGTCCGCGCCCTGGTGCGCGACCCGGCCTCGCCCGCCGCCAGGGAGCTGCGGCGAGCAGGGGCCGATCTCGTCGTGGGCGACCTCGATGACCCGGCTTCGCTGCGGACGGCGATGAAAGGCGCGCACGGGGTCTTCCTTGTGCTGACCATGATGGCCGGTCCCAGGATCAGCCCGGAAGGCGTGGCGGCGGAAGAACGGCGGGGGCAGGCGGTGGCCGACCTTGCCCGGGAGTCCGGCATCGAGCATCTCGTGTACAGCTCACTCAACGGGGCGAGCGCCCGTTCGGGAATCCCCTACTACGAGAGCAAGGCGCGGATCGAGGAGCACATCCACGCGCTCGGGCTTCCGGCGACCATCCTGCGTCCCGTCTCCTTCATGGACAATTCGCCACCTACAATCGCCCGGTTCTGCACGACGGCGAGCTCGTGGTCAACCTCGCCGTGCAGCCAGAGCTTCCGATGCAGATGATCTCGGTGCGTGACATCGGCGCATTCGCGGCGATCGCGTTCGACCGGCCGGACCAGTACCTCGGCCGGACCGTCGAGATCGCCGGAGACGTTCTCACGCCTCCGCAGATCGCTGAGACCTTTGGCCGTGCCTGCGGCCTGCCGGCACGTTTCCGCCAGACGCCCATCGAGCAGGTCCGCTCCTTCGACGTGCAGCTGGCCCAGATGTTCACGTTCTTTAACGAACACCCATCCGAGCTGGCCGACCTCCCCACGCTGCGGGCGGAGCACCCGGGCCTGATGCGACTGGAGTCCTGGCTGCGCGAGACCGGGTGGAAGCCCTGAACACAGAAAGCGAGCAGATATGACCGACGGGCTACTGCTACCGCCCGGTGGCGGCCGGAGACTCCAGACCATGACCCTGAAGGTGGGTGCCGAGCAGTCAGAGACCTGGTCGGCGTTCGAGGCTGACGTCGCCCCCGGATTTGATGTCGGGGCACACTTGCACCATCAGGCTGAAGAGGTGTTCTACGTGCTCGAAGGAGAACTCGACCTGCTCGCCTTCCAGCCGGCTGCCAGGGCCAGCGGCGACTGGCGCACCTGGAAATCGGCGACCGGCGCCACGGTGTTCCGGGGCGGACCGGGGAGCTTCATGTTCGTTCCCGCTGGCTGTCCGCACGCCTTCTTCAACCCGGGCCCCCAGCCGGCCCGCATGCTCTTCCTTGTATCCCCGGCCGGCCACGAGATCTACCTCCAGGAACTCACCGACCTGCTCGCCGCCGGAGGACCGCCAGACCAAGCCGAGATCTCGGCGCTACGGCGCCGCCACGACATTCACCAGCTCACGCCCCTCACCAGCCACCCGCTCGGGCAATAAGCGACCTTGACGCCGCCCAGTGACGTGATCTCACTGATTTTCAGCTGATGTATTTGTGCTCGAATTGGGTGAGGACGAGCGCTGCGCGGACTATCTGGGTGGTTCTTCTGGGGCTGGCGGTGATGCGCTGGAGGGTGGTCCAGCGCTGGGTGAGCAGGGCGAATCCTCGTTCTCCCTGGCTGCGGAGGCCGCGCAGCAGGGCGTTTCTGGTTTTCGTGTCAGGGTCGAGCCGCTGGCTTCCGGGCGGGTTCTTGACGGGGATGTGGATGCCGATTCCGGCGCCTTCGTAGCCGCCGTCGGCCAGCGTCGGCATTCCGGCCGCGGCGGCGAAGTACAGGGCTGGCAGGGCGCAGGCGCGGGCGGCGGTGATGTCGTGGACGTGGCCCGGTTCCGCCGGGCCGGCCCAGGCGGGGAGGCCTCCGGGGAGCATGACGGCCTGGACGTTCGCGCCGGGGCGGTGCTTCTTCCCGGAGTGCCAGGCGTTGATTTCCTCGCCTTTCGCGCTGGTCACGGTCTCGGCGAGGCGGTCGGTCTCGAAGATCTTCCCGTCGAGGATCACGTACGGGACGCCGTCGGCCAGCGCGCGCCGCAGGGCCTCGTCCAGGCCCGGGGCCTGCGCGGACAGCACGTCCACGGCCTCATCGACGTACCGGTAGGCAGTCGCGCGGGAGATCGCGTGGTCGGCGGCGAGCCGGTCGATCCTGGTCCGGTCCCGGAACCAGCGCAGCGCGAGAAGTGCCTGGTCACGGCAGGTGAGCTTCCTGCTGCGGGCAGGCGTCCCGCGGCGGCGCCGCTCGGCGGCGAGCAGCCGGGCCAGGTAGCGAAGCAGTTCCGCGGGGACGTCGAGCATGGCACGATAAGGGATCAAGTGGAGTCCTGGGGATGAAGAAGACTTGT
>Ga0302314_10012615_pt1 | contig 14599 bp, 15 predicted proteins | sample III_Palsa_N2_3_FD_200533 | JGI IMG/M metagenome (GOLD analysis project Ga0302314, IMG submission 200533) | Peat permafrost microbial communities from Stordalen Mire near Abisko, Sweden - III_Palsa_N2_3 | ecosystem: Environmental > Terrestrial > Soil > Palsa > Peat permafrost | place: Sweden... | reverse complement strand
CTTGCTGGAAGGGACGCTCCGGTGATCACGCTTGGGCTGACGGGGTCGATCGGGATGGGGAAGTCCGCCACGGCGCGGATGTTCGAGGCCGAGGGGGCGCCAGTCTATGACGCGGATGCGGCTGTCCATGAGCTTTACGGCGTCGGCGGCGCGGCAGTCACGCCCGTGGCGGCGGCGTTTCCCGGCGTGGCGCCCGAGGGCTTCATCGATCGTGAGCGGCTCGGCGCCCACGTGCTGAACGACCGGGAGGCGCTGAAGCGGCTCGAAGCCATCGTCCACCCGCTGGTCGGAGCCCATCGCGCCGCCTTCTTCGATCGGGTGGCGCATGAGCGGGTGGTGGTGCTCGATATCCCCCTGCTGTTCGAGACCGGCGGCGAAACACGGGTCGATGCGGTGGCCGTCGTCAGCGCGCCGGCGGAGATGCAGCGGACGCGGGTGCTGGAGCGTGCCGGCATGACGGCCGAGAAGTTCGACGCCATCCTTGCCCGGCAGACGCCGGACGCCGAAAAGCGGGCGCGGGCCGACTTCGTGATCGACACCAGCCAGGGCTTCGAACAGGCCCACGACCAGGTGCGCCGGGTGCTGGCGGACCTGCACGATCCGGCCTGGTGGGCGAGACGAAACGCCTCGCCGGGTGGATCCGCGCGCCCCCTGGACGATCGGGGCGACGCGGCTCAATAGATCGGACATGGCGCGGGAAATCGTCCTCGACACCGAAACCACCGGCCTCGACCCGCGCTCGGGCCATCGGGTGATCGAGATCGCCTGCATCGAGATCGAGGACTATCTGCCGACCGGGCGGAGCTTCCATCGCTATATCGACCCCCAGCGGGAGATCGATCCGGAGGCCGAGAAGGTGCACGGCATCTCGCGGCGGATGCTGGCCGGCAAGCCGACCTTCGATCACGAGGACATCTGCGAGCGGTTCCTGGAATTCGTGGGCGATTCGGTCATCGTCGCGCACAACGCGGCTTTCGACCGCGGCTTCGTCAATGCGGAGCTCGAGCGGATCGGACGGGGCCGGCTGCCGGAGGCGCAATGGACCTGCACCTATGAGCTGGCCAAGGCGCGGTTTCCGGGCATGTACAACTCGCTGGACGCCCTCTGTAAGCGGTTCAAGATCTCGCTGGCCGAGCGCGAGAAGCATGGGGCGCTGATCGATACCAAGCTCCTGGCCATGGTCTATCTGGAACTGCAGGGGGGCAAGGACCGCGCCCTGGACTTCGCGCCGACGCCCGCCGCAGTGGACGACGACGGCGTGTTGCTGAAGACCATCTATGCGGCGCGGCCGAGGCCGCTTCAGCTCCGCCTGACCGAAGCGGAGCGCGCGGCGCATGAGACCTTCGTCGCCGACCTCAAAGGCGAAGTGGTCTGGCGGCGCTTCAGGTCGGCGTAGAGCCTATTCCTCGAACAGGCCCGGCTGGCCCTTGGGCGGCGGGGCCGGGCTGGGCAGGCCGAGGTGCAGGTAGGCCTTGGCGCCGGCGACACGGCCGCGCGGGGTCCGCAGCACATAGCCTTGCTGGAGCAGATAAGGCTCGATGACATCCTCGACCGCATCGCGGGCCTCGGCCAGGGCGGCGGCCAGCGTCTCGGCCCCCACCGGTCCGCCGCCGTAGGTTTCGATCAGGGCGGTCAGGTAGCGGCGGTCGAGCGAGTCGAGCCCCGCCGCGTCGACCTCCAGCCGCGCCAGCCCACGGGCGGCCTCAGGCTGGCCGATGCCTGAGGCGTTCTCGGCCTCGGCGAAATCGCGCACCCGGCGCAGGAGCCGGCCCGCGACGCGGGGCGTGCCGCGGGCGCGGGCGGCGATCTCGGCGGCGCCGCCGTCGGTCAGGCCGGCGCCCATCCGGCGGGCGGCGTGCTGGACCACGGCCTTGAGCTCTTCGGTCGAGTAGAACTCCAGCCTGAGCGGGATACCGAACCGGTCGCGGAGCGGGGTTGAGAGCAGGCCCGCACGTGTGGTGGCCGCGACCAGGGTGAAGGGGGCGAGATCGATCCGCACCGAGCGCGCCGACGGGCCTTCACCGATGATCAGGTCCAGCACGTGGTCCTCCATCGCAGGATAGAGGATTTCTTCCACCGCCGGCGGCAGGCGGTGGATCTCGTCGATGAACAGGACGTCGCGTGGCTCAAGGTTGGTGAGGATGGCGGCGAGGTCGCCAGGCTTGTTGAGGATGGGTCCGGAGGTGGCGCGGAAGTTCACCCCGAGCTCGCGGGCGACGATCTGGGCCAGGGTGGTCTTGCCGAGGCCGGGCGGCCCGAACAGCAGGACGTGGTCGAGCGCTTCGGCGCGAGCCCGCGCCGCGTTGATGAACACCTTGAGGTTGGCCTTGATCGAGGACTGGCCGACGAATTCGGCCAGGGTCTGGGGCCTCAGCGCCCGGTCGGCCGTCTCGAAGGCGGCGGGCTCGCCGGAGACCAGCCGGGTCACCGGCCGAGCTCCCTCAGCGACAGCTTGATCAAGGTCGAGAGATCGACATCCGATCCCTCGGCGGTCAGCGTCTGATCGACGGCGCGGCGGGCCAGGATCTCGGCGATGCCGAGACCCATCAGGGCGGCGACGGCGTCGCCCGACACGCTCGGCGCCGGGGCGGCAACCGTCGCCATCGCGGCGCCGCCGACGATGGTCAGTCCACCGCCGAGCGGCTTGCCCTTGAGTTCTGTAGCGATCCGTTGGGCCAGCTTGGGGCCGACGCCGTTGGCCCGGCCGATGGCGGCCTTGTCGTCGCGCGCCACCGCGGCTGCGAGATCGCCGGGCGGAAGGACATCGAGCACGGACAGGGCCGCCTTGGGTCCGACCCCCTGGATGGCGGTGAGCAGGCGATAGGCGGCGCGCTCGTCACGCGATAGGAAGCCATAGAGCCGCGGTCCCTGCTCGGCGGACCAGGCATGTTCCACGTGAAGCACTGCCTCCTCACCCGTCGCCGGCAGCCGGCCGAGGGTGCGGGCCCCGCAGCGGACCAGATAGCCGACGCCCATGACGTCGATCACGCAGTCCTCGGGCTCGACCTCGACCACTATCCCGCGCAGCCGGCCGATCATGCGGCGCCCCGGGCTGCGGTCTTGGCGGCGTGAGCGCGGAGGTGGGCATGGGTGATGGCGACGGCGAGGGCGTCGGCGGCGTCGGCGGAGACTTCGCCCGCGGCGGGCAGCAGGCGGCGGACCATGAAGGCGATTTGGCTCTTGTCCGCGCCGCCGGTTCCGACCACGGCCTTCTTGACCAGCCGGGTGGCGTATTCGGCGACCGGCAGCCCGGCGCGGGCAGGGGCCAGCAAGGCGCACGCCCGGGCATGGCCGAGCTTGAGGGTCGAGCTGGGGTTCATGTTGACGAACACTTCTTCGACGGCGGCCTCGTGCGGCGCATGCAGGGCGATGATCTCATCGAGGCCATCGAGCAGCCTCAGCAGGCGGTCTGGGAACGGCAGCGTCTCAGGCGGGGCGATGACGCCGTGGGCGATCCACGACAGTCGCGCGCCATCGCTGATCACGACGCCCCAGCCCATCCTGCGCAGGCCGGGGTCGAGGCCGATGATACGGATCGCGGACGGGTGAATCGGCGGGTCTCCGCTGCCAGGGGCTCTGGCTAGCAGAGCGCTCCTGCGACGTAAACAAAGAGTGAACGCGACGGTGTCCTGAGCTAGGGGATCAACACGGTCGCGCCGGTAGTCGCGCGGCCTTCCAGGGCTTCGTGAGCTTGCCGCACGTCGGCAAGCGGCCAAGTCTGGCCGATGTCGATCTTCACCACCCCTTTGCCGATCAGGCCGAACAGGGTCGCCGCCGCCGCGTCGAGTTCGGCCGGCGTGGCGATGTAGTCGAACAGGGTGGGGCGGGTCAGGAACAGGGAGCCTAGGCGGGCGAGGCGGCCGGGCTCGACCGCCGGAGCCGGTCCGGAGGCGTTGCCGTAGCAGACCATCAGACCGCGTTTGCCGAGGCTGGCGAGGCTGGCGTCGAAGGTGGCCTTGCCGACGGAGTCGTAGACCACCCGGACCCCCGCGCCGCCGGTAAGCTCACGCACCCGCGCCGCCACATCCTCCTGATCGTAGTCGAGCACCACGTCGGCGCCGTGGCCGCGGGCGATGGCGGCCTTCTTTTCCCCGCCGACGGCAGCGATCACATGCTGGCCGCGGTGCTTGAGCCATTGCACCAGGATGCCGCCGACACCGCCCGCCGCAGCGTGGACCAGCACGGGGTCGCCGGGTTGAAGCGAGGGCCAGACCCGCTCGGCCAGGAATTCGGCGGTCATGCCCTTGAGCATCGATGCCGCCGCCACGTGCAACGAAATCCCGGCGGGGACGTGCACCAGCCGATCGGCCGCCACCACATTCATCTCGGCATAGGCGCCCTGGCCACCGGCGTAGGCCACCCGGTCGCCGGGCTTCACCTGGGTCACGCCGTCGCCGACGGCCTCGACCACACCGGCCGCCTCGCTGCCGGGGATGAAGGGGATCTTCATCGGGTAGAGGCCGGTACGGTGGTAGATGTCGATGAAGTTGAGGCCGATCGCCTCATGGCGGATCAGGGCCCGGCCAGGACCGGGCGCCGGGGTCGGTCTGTCGACGACCTCGAGCACGTCGGGGCCGCCGGTGTGGTTGACGACGACGGCTCTCATGATTTTAGCGCCTGGGCGAAAAAGGCTTCGGTCCGGCCGTTGGCCAGGGCTGCGTCAGCAGCGTCATAGTGGGCGCCGGCGACGCGGGCGAAGGCGTGGCCGCGGCCGGGATAGGTGTGCAGGACCACGTGCGGATGGTTCTTCAGGCCGGCGCTGATCCGCGCCCGAGCCGCCTTGTCGACGAACGCATCCTCGTCGGCGATGTGCAGCATCAGCGGCGCGGCGAGTTTTTCCGCCTCGTCCAGCCGGGTGTCGATGGAGACGCCGTAGTAGCCGACGCAGGCGTCGGCGTCCGTGCGGGTGGCCGTGAGATAGGCGAGCAGGCCGCCGAGGCAGTAGCCGACGGCGCCGACCTTGCCATTGCAGCGCGGGTCGGCACGGATCGCGGCGAGCGTGGCGGCGATGTCCTCGACGCCCTTGTCGACATTGAACAGGCCGAACAGTTCGAAGGCGCGGGTGTTGCCCGCGTCGGTCTGGTCGGTGAGGTCGATGCCGGGCTCGATGCGCCAGAACAGGTCGGGACAGACGGCAAGATAGCCGAGGCTGGCCAGGTGGTCGGCGACACCGCGCATGACGGCGTTCACGCCGTAGATTTCCTGGATCACGATGATGGCGGGAGTGGGCCCGCCGCCCTTAGGCTCGGCGACGTAGGCGCCGAAGACGCCATCCGGCGTGGTCACGGTCATGGACGTCGGTGCGGTCATCGGCTTTGGCCTCCCTGCAATGCGAGGACGCTACTAGCCTTTCCGGGCCGGCTGCGCCCATAACAAAGTCGTGGCCACAACAGGATTGTGAGGGCGCGATGAAGTTGAAGATCGAGGTCGAGTGCACACCGGATGAAGCCCGCGCCTTCCTGGGCCTGCCGGACGTGACGTCGCTCAACGCGCATCTGGTCGAGGAGATGAAGGGCCGCATCGACCAGAACATCGCCATGCTTCAACCCGAGGAGTTGATCCGAAGCTGGATGGCGCTGGGCGGCCAAGCGACGGAGCAGTTCCGCAAGCTGATGACGGCCGGGCTCGGCGGGATGACGCGCGGCGAATGAACGACACCATCTTCGCCCTGGCGACGGCGCCGGGTCGCGCCGCCCTGGCGGTGGTGCGCATTTCCGGCCCGGCGGCGCGGTCGGCCCTGCAATCCTTGTGCGGCAGCCTGCCGCAGCCGAGGGTAGTCTCGGTAAGACGCCTGTTAGACCCTGTTTCACGTGAAACACTCGATCAGGCGCTGGTGCTGTTCATGCCGGGCCCCGCGAGCTTCACCGGGGAAGACGTGGTCGAACTGCACCTGCACGGCGGTCGGTCAGTCACTGACGTTGTGCTGACGGCGCTCGCCGTCCTGGGGCTGCGGCCGGCGGGTCCCGGCGACTTCACCCGGCGCGCCTTTGAGCATGGCCGGCTCGACCTGACCGAGGCCGAAGCGATCGCCGACCTGATCGACGCGGAATCGACGGCCCAGCGGCGACAGGCCCTGGCCCAGCTGGGCGGCGCCTCGGCTCGGGCGATCGAGGGTTGGCGAACCGCGTTGATCCAGGCCCTGGCCGCGCTCGAGGCGGCCATCGACTTCCCGGACGAGGACGTGCCGGATGCCGTGGCCCTGCGCGCCGCTGCGCCGTTGGGCCGCCTGCTGGCGGAGATATCGACTGCGGCAGCGGATCTCCGGGGCGAGCGCGTGCGTGAGGGCTACCGCGTCGCCCTGATCGGTGCGCCTAACGCGGGCAAGTCCTCACTGCTGAACCAGCTTGTGGGCCGTGATGCGGCGATCGTCACCGAAATCGCCGGCACCACCCGGGACGTGATCGAACAGCCGATCGAGCTGGCCGGCTATCGGCTGCTGCTTGCCGATACGGCCGGTCTGCGGCAGACGGACGAGCGGATCGAGGCCGAGGGCGTACGGCGCGCCCACGCCTGGGCAGCGTCGGCCGATCTCAGGCTTTGGGTGATCGACGCCGCCGCCGCCGATGGCGCATGGCGCGAGGGCACGGCGGCGGTGCGGCAGGGTGACTTCATCGTGTTCAACAAGGCGGACTTGTCGGAGGGCCCCGACGCCCGCGACGCGCGCGACGCGGCGGATGCACTGGAGCTGGAGCCGGTGGAGGCCTCGGCGGCGCAAGCAGGCGGCGTGATCGAGCTTCGGGCGGCTCTCGAGCGCAGGGTGGTCCGCGACCTTGGCGGTGATCCGCCTGCAGCGACCCGTTTACGGCACCGCCGGCTCTTGGCGGAAGCCGCAGCACATCTCGATCGGGCGCTCGGGGCGGACGGAAGGGATCCTGAATTAATAGCGGAAGATGTTCGCTTGGCGGGCCGGGCGCTCGAGGCGCTGACCGGGCGGGTCGACGCAGAGGCGGTGCTCGGAGAGGTGTTTTCGACCTTCTGCATCGGCAAGTGATACGTCCGCGAGAGATCTCTAGCTGTTCCACGTGAAACAGGTGGCGTCCGCGGCCGTCATTCCCTAAGTACCGCCTCCCTGGAGGCCCCATGTCCCTGATCTGGGATGTCATCGTGATCGGAGGCGGGCACGCCGGCTGCGAAGCTGCGGCGGCCTCTGCGCGCGTGGGCGCCCGCACCCTGCTGCTGACCCACCGGCTGGACAGCATCGGCGAGATGTCGTGCAACCCCGCCATCGGCGGCCTCGGCAAGGGCCACCTGGTGCGCGAGATCGACGCGCTCGATGGCGTCATGGGCCGCCTTGCCGACCGGGCCGGCATCCAGTTCCGCCTTCTGAACCGTTCCCGGGGCCCCGCCGTCCGTGGCCCGCGAGCGCAGATCGACCGGGGCCTCTACCGCGCCGCCATGCAGGCGGAACTGGCGGAAACGGCCAATCTCAACGTCCGGGCGGCGGCGGTCGAGGATCTGATCATGGAGCACGGCCGGGTCGCCGGTGTGGTTGATGCGGACGGTGGCGCCTATCGCGCGGTCGCCGTGGTGCTCACCACCGGCACCTTTCTCAAGGGCGTGATCCATCGCGGCGATGAGCGGGTTCCGGCCGGCCGGCATGGCGATCAGCCGGCCATCGGCCTGTCGGACCGGCTCTACGGCCTGGGCTTCGCCATGGGCCGGCTGAAGACCGGGACGCCGGCGCGACTGGAGGCGGGCAGCATCGCCTGGGACCGGGTGGAGCGGCAGGAGGCGGACACCGTCCCACAACCGTTCTCCTTCCTCACCACGGCGATCGATACGCCGCAGGTCGCCTGCGGCGTGACCTACACCAACGAGGACACGCATCGGATCATCGCCGAACGGCTCGGCGAGTCCGCCGTCTACGGCGGCCGGGCCACGGGGCGGGGACCGCGCTATTGTCCCTCGATCGAGGACAAGGTGGTGCGCTTCGCGGACAAGACGGCGCACCAGGTCTTTCTCGAGCCCGAGGGCCTGCCGGGGACCGAAGCGGGGGAGCTGGTCTATCCCAATGGCGTATCCACCTCGGTGGCCGCGGAGACCCAGGACGCCTTCCTGCGCACTATCGTCGGGCTGGAGACGGTGCGGGTGCGCCGCTACGGCTACGCCATCGAATACGATTATGTGGACCCGCGTGAGCTGACCCCGCACCTGGAGACCAAGCGTCTGCCGGGTCTCTATCTGGCCGGGCAGATCAACGGCACCACCGGCTACGAAGAGGCCGCCGCCCAGGGTCTGATGGCCGGCCTGAATGCGGCGCGGTCCGTCGGTGGGCAGGAGGGCGCTACCTTCGCGCGGAACGAAGCCTATATCGGCGTCCTGATCGACGATCTGGTCACGCGCGGCGTGTCCGAACCCTATCGCATGTTCACCTCACGCGCCGAGTTCCGGCTGATCCTCCGCGCCGACAACGCCGACCAGCGGCTGACCGGGCGGGGCGTCGACCTCGGCCTTGTCGGCGCAGCCCGGGCCGGCGTGTTCGCCCGCAAGACTGCGGCCGTCTCCATCGCGCGGGATCGGGCGCAGGTGCTGAAGCTCACGCCCTCGGAGGCCGCCGCGTTCGGCTTCCGGGTCAACGAAGACGGCAAGCCACGCACCCTGTCCCAGCTGCTGGCCTATTCCGAGATCGGCTTCAGCGATCTGATCCGGGTCTGGCCCGAACTCGACGCCTGGCCCGAGGAGGTCCGCGAGCAGGTGGAGATCGACGCCGCCTATGCGGGCTATCTCGATCGCCAGGCCGCCGATGCGGCAGCGTTCCGGCGCGACGAGGCGCTGCGCCTGCCCGCCGACCTCGACTATGCCCGCATCGGCGGCCTCTCGGCGGAGTGCCGTGAGAAGCTGTCGACCATCCGGCCGCTCACCCTCGGCCAGGCCGGCCGTATCGAAGGCGTCACCCCCGGCGCCCTCACAGCCTTGCTCGCCCATGTCCGCCGCGCCGACGCCGCCTGAGCCGCAGGCGTTCGGACCCAGCGCGTTCGCGGCCGCCACCGGCGCCGACGCGCGCGTTATGGCCGACATGGAGATCTTTCGCGACCTGCTTACCACGTGGAACACGCGGATGAACCTGGTCGGCCCCTCGGCGCTGGCCAACTTCTGGCTGCGGCACGCCTATGATTCAGCCCAGCTGCTCGACCTCGCCCCTGCCGCGACGGTATGGGCCGACCTCGGGGCGGGGGCCGGGTTTCCCGGCCTGGTGCTGGCGATCCTGCTGAAGGACACGCCGGGCGTCCGCATCCATCTGGTCGAGAGCATGGCCAAGCGTTGCCTGTTCCTGCGCGACGTCATCGCCGCGCTGGACCTGCCGGCGGAGGTTCACAACGCTCGCGCCGAAACCGCGCACATCCCCGGCGTCGAGGTCGTCACCGCACGGGCCTGCGCCCCGTTGGACCGGCTTCTGGGCTTCGCCTGGCCTCTCTTGGGAAACAAGCGTGCGGACCAGGCCGTCGGCCTTTTTCTAAAAGGGGAAAACTCGGATCAGGAATTGACCGAGGCGCGCCGTCTGTGGGACTTCCAGCTGGAACGCCAGGCCAGCCGGAGCGACCCCTCCGGGCAGATCCTGCGCATCGAGAGGCTCCGCCGTGTCTGACAGTCCCTCCTCCCGCCCGGCCGTCGCCGCGCGCCCGCGCGTTCTCGCAGTGGCCAACCAGAAGGGCGGGGTCGGCAAGACCACCACCGCGATCAACCTCGGCACAGCCCTGGCCGCGGTGGGCGAGCGGGTCCTGCTGCTCGATTGCGATCCACAGGGCAACGCCTCGACCGGCCTCGGCGTCCGGCGCGCCCAGCGCGCGACCTCCCTATATGACGTTCTGCTCGGCGACGCGTCGCTGCAGGCAGCGGTTGTGAAGACGGATGTGCCCGGACTGGAGCTCGTGCCCGCCGATGCGGATCTTTCCGGCGTGGAGATCGAGCTGGGAACCCATCCCCGCCGCTCCTATCGGCTGAAGGAGGCGGTGGCCGGTCTGACCGGTCAGCCCGAGCCCTACTCGTACATACTGATCGACTGCCCACCGTCGCTGAACCTCCTGACCGTCAACGCCATGACGGCCGCGGATGCGGTGCTCGTGCCGCTGCAATGCGAGTTCTTCGCCCTGGAGGGCCTGACCCAGTTGATGCGGACGGTCGACCTGGTCCGTGGCAGCCTGAACCCCCAGCTCGAGATACAAGGGGTAGTGCTGACCATGTATGACCGCCGCAACAGCTTGTCAGACCAGGTGGCGCGCGACGTGCGGGCCCATTTCGGCGACAAGGTCTACGACGCGGTGATCCCACGCAATGTGCGCGTGTCGGAGGCGCCGTCGTTCGGCAAGCCGGCGTTGATCTACGACCTCAAATGCGCGGGCAGCCAGGCCTATCTGCGGCTGGCGCGTGAAGTGGTCGTTCGTGAGCGCGCCCGGCGCGCGGCAGCGGCTTAAGGAGATCAGGCGTGGCGGAATCAGGACGGCGAGGTTTGGGACGCGGGCTGTCGGCGCTGCTCGGCGAGGCCGACGCACCGGCGGCCGAGGGCGCCCATGCCCCCAGCCTGCCCCCGCGGGAGATCGCCATCGAGCTCCTGCGCCGTAATCCCGATCAGCCGCGTCGCTATTTTCCCGACGTCGAACTCGACGAACTGGCCGCCTCGATCCGCGAGAAGGGCGTGCTCCAGCCCTTGCTGGTGCGTCCCGTGGGTGATGCGCCCGGCGAATATCAGATCGTCGCCGGCGAACGCCGCTGGCGCGCCGCCCAGCGCGTCGGTCTCAGGTTCCTGCCGATCGTGGTTCGCGCCGACCTGACCGACCTCGACGTGCTCGAGATCGGCATCATCGAGAACGTCCAGCGCGCCGACCTCAACGCCATCGAAGAGGCCCTGGGCTATCGCACCCTGATCGATCTGTTCGGCCGGACCCAGGAGCAGGTCGCCGGAACCGTCGGCAAAAGCCGCAGCCATGTCGCCAATACCCTGCGCATGCTGGGCCTGCCGGAGCCGGTGCAGCAGTACCTGGTGCATGGCAAACTCTCGGCCGGACACGCCCGCGCCATCGCCACCGCACCGAATGCGGCCGAGCTGGCTGAGCGGATCGTGGCCCAGGGTCTCTCGGTGCGCCAGGCCGAGGCGCTGGCCCGCGATGGGGGCAAACAGGTATCGGGCCGTCCGGCGCGGCCCACCCCGCCCGGACGTGGCAAGGATCCGGATACACGGGCCCTCGAGATGGATCTGTCCGACGCGGTCGGCCTTATTGTCGAGATCGACGATCGCGACGGCCGCGGCGCGGTGACCATCCGCTACGACACGCTGGAGCAGCTCGACGAGCTCTGCCGACGCCTGTCGCGGTAAAGGCCACGCTCGAACCTGAATTCGCTCCACGCGTTCACCGCGCGGAGGTGGACCATGTCCCCACATTCGAGACCCTCGCCGCGGGCCCTGTTCCGGGACCGCCGCGTCCAGATCGGCGGGGCCGTCGCCCTGTCCGCCGCGGCCCTGTTGGGCGCTGGCGTCATCGCCATCCTGGCCAGTTCGCGCGCCGAGGCGACTGCGCCGGACATGGCCGATCACGCACGCCTGTCGATCGTCGCGCAACCGGCGCCGAAGCCGCCGATTCCCGTCGCGTACGACAAGCTGGCGACGCTCGATCCCGAGCGGATTTCCGCCCAGAAAGCCGACGCGACCGATCCTCAGCTCCGGACGCTGCTCGCGGAGGAACGACGCATGGACCTGGAGTCCGCGGCCGAACAGCGCGCCTTCGATACGCGAATCAACGCCGAGCTGCAGGATACAACCGTGCCGACTGATCCCCGGCCCGCGCAGCGTGGCGGCTCGACGTCGAATTCGGAAGATGTCGCGGAGACCGCGCCCGCCTGAGTGCGGGTTGGTTGCGGCCCGGGGGCGTCGGTTCAGGCGGCGCGGATGCGCGCCCGGCCGTCCATCAGGATGCCGATGACCGTGCCAAGCGCCTCGGCCAAGGCGCCGCGCGGCACCACCCGGTCGACCACGCCCTTGTCCTCCAGGTATTCCGCGCGCTGGAAGCCGGCCGGCAGGGTCTCGCGGATGGTCTGCTCGATCACGCGCGGGCCGGTGAAGGCGATCAGCGCCCCGGGCTCGGCGAACTGGACATCGCCCAGCATGGCGTAGGAGGCGGTGACCCCGCCGGTGGTCGGATCGGTCAGCACCACCAGATAGGGCAGGCCCTTGGCCTTGAGCTCCTGGACCGCCAGCGTCGCCCGCGCCATCTGCATCAGGCTGAGCGTACCCTCCTGCATGCGCGCGCCGCCCGAGGCGGTGAACACCACCAGCGGACAGTCGCGTTTGATCGCCTCGCGAGCGGCGGCGATGAAGCCCTGACCGGCGGCCTGGCCGAGCGAACCGCCCAGGAAGCCGAAATTCTGCACCAGGACCACGGCCGGCCGGTCCTTGATCCGGCCACAGGCGATCGACATGGCGTCGACCTCGCCGGTGGCGGCGCGCGCGGCCTTGAGCCGCTCCGGATACGGTTTCTGGTCGCGGAAACCCAAGGGGTCGTCGCGGGTGGAGGGGGCCTTGATGCGCTCATGCACCCCGTCGTCGAAGGTGAAGGCGAAGCGCTGTTCGGGGGTCAGCCGCAGGTGATGACCCGACGGGGTGACCCAGAGAGCGGCTTCTAGGTCCGGGCGATAGAGCATCTCGCCGGTCTCGGGATCCTTGAGCCACAGGTTGTCCGGCGTCTCCTGCGCGCGCGGCGCGGCCTGTTTCTTCAGCCCGGGACGCAGACGCGACAGCCAGCTGGCCTTGGCTCGCCCGGCAGGTTTGTCGGCGCCGGCGGCCTTGTCGTCAGCCGCAGGGCCTTGTTCGGGCGGCTCGGGCGGAGGAGGAGTGTCTCGGGCGGTCATCATCGATCCTTCGCCGCCTCAGGCGGGGGCCGTGGCGCGAGCGTCGCGCACGGCGCGCGCAAGACGATCGGTCAGATGCAGAACCCGCTCCACGGGGGATTGGTTCTCGGCCAGTGCGGCGGCGAGTTCGTCCACCAGGGCCGAGCCCACCACCACGGCGTCGGCCACGCGCGCCACCGCCGCGGCGCGTTCGGGGGTGCGGATGCCGAAGCCGACCGCGACCGGCAGGCCCGAAGCCCGGCGGACCCGCGCCACCTGGGGGGCGACGGCGGCTTCGTCGGCCTCTTTCTGCCCGGTCACCCCGGCGACCGACACATAGTAGACGAAGCCCGACGTACGCGCGGTGACCACCCGCAGCCGCGCCTCGTCGGAGGTCGGCGTCGCCAGGCGGATCAGCGCCACTCCGGCGTCGTCGAGGGCGTCGGCCAACGGCGCGGCTTCTTCGGGCGGGCAATCCACGATGATCAATCCATCAACGCCTGCCGCCGCGGCGTCGTGGGCGAACGCCTGGTAGCCATAGGTCAGGACGTTGTTGAGATAGCCCATCAGGATGATCGGGGTCGCTTGATCCTGTTCTCGGAAGGCCCGGACCAGATCGAGCGTCTTTCGCAGGGTCATGCCCGATTTCAGCGCACGCTGAGCGGCCTTCTGGATCGGTACACCCTCGGCCATCGGATCGGAGAACGGGAAGCCGAGTTCGATCAGGTCGGCGCCGGCGCCAGGCAGGTCCCGCAGGAGCGCGAGGGTGGTCGCCGGCTCGGGATCGCCGGCCATGACATAGGGGATGAAGGCCGCTCGGCCCTCCGACCGCAACGTGTCGAACCGGGCTTCGATGCGCGAAACGGTCAAATCCGCGCTCCCAGCTTGTCGGCGACGGTGAAGATGTCCTTGTCCCCGCGGCCGGAGAGGCAGAGCGCGATGACGCCGTCCTTGCCGACCTCCCGCACGACATCGCCTAACCGGGCCAGTGCGTGGGCGCTTTCCAGGGCCGGGATGATGCCCTCGAGTTCGGCGCAAAGCTTGAAGGCGTCCAGCGCCTCGTCGTCGGTGCAGGTCAGATAACGGGCGCGGCCGACATCGTGCAGCCAGGCGTGCTCGGGGCCGATGCCGGGATAGTCGAGCCCGGCCGAGATCGAATGGGCGTCGAGGATCTGGCCGTCCGGATCCTGCAGCAGATAGGTCTTGTTGCCGTGCAGGACGCCCGGCCGGCCGCCGGTCAGGCTGGCGGCGTGCTTGTCGGTCTCCAGCCCGTGGCCCGAAGCCTCGACCCCGAAAATCTTCACGCTGTCATCGGTCAGGAAGGGGTGGAACATGCCGATCGCGTTGGAGCCGCCGCCGACGCAGGCCACCACCGCATCCGGCAGACGGCCTTCCATTTCCAGGATCTGCGTCCGCGTCTCACTGCCGATCACGCTCTGGAAGTCGCGCACCATGGCGGGGTAGGGGTGCGGGCCGGCGGCGGTGCCGATCAGATAGTAGGTGTCGTGGACGTTGGTGACCCAGTCGCGCAGGGCCTCGTTCATGGCGTCCTTCAGCGTGGCGGCCCCGGCGGTCACCGGCCGCACCTCCGCGCCGAGCAGGTTCATGCGGAAGACGTTGGGCTTCTGACGTTCGACGTCCAGCGCGCCCATGTAGACCACGCAGGGCAGGCCGAAGCGGGCGCAGACGGTGGCGGAGGCGACGCCGTGCTGGCCGGCGCCGGTCTCGGCGATGATCCGGGTCTTGCCCATGCGCTGGGCCAACAGGATCTGGCCCATGC
>Ga0302314_10012612_pt1 | contig 14602 bp, 16 predicted proteins | sample III_Palsa_N2_3_FD_200533 | JGI IMG/M metagenome (GOLD analysis project Ga0302314, IMG submission 200533) | Peat permafrost microbial communities from Stordalen Mire near Abisko, Sweden - III_Palsa_N2_3 | ecosystem: Environmental > Terrestrial > Soil > Palsa > Peat permafrost | place: Sweden... | reverse complement strand
GGGCATCTCGACGTCGGTCGTGCTCGCAAGACGGCAAGTCTTGCTCCGCGCGCCCAACGCCGATCTGCCCGAAAATCACCTTCGGACTCACGCCATGTCTCCTGCGGTGGTGAATAATCCGGGCTAGCCCAGCTCCCGCCCGCAGCGCGCGCAGTGCGCTCGCGCCGGCTTGTCCCTCCCTCGCGCCACGGTCTCGCCGCATGCGCATGCCCAGCCCACGACGCGCGCCGGGTTGCCGGCCACGATGGCGTGCGGCGGCACGTCGCGCGTGACCACGGCGCCGGCGCCCACCATGGCGCATCGTCCCACGCGCAGCGGTGCCACCAGCACCGCCCCCGCGCCGATGGTTGCCCCATCCTCGACCACGGTGCGGTCCCATAGCGGCGCCCGAGGGAATGCCGCGCGCGGGTATCGCACGTTGGTGAACATCGCCCCGGGCCCCACGAAGACGTCCTCGCCGAGCTCCACGCCGGCCCACACGCTGGTGTGCGACTGGATGCGGGTCCCCGCGCCGACCGAGGCGCCGCGCGCGACGAAGCAGAAGGCCCCCACCACGACGTCGCGGCCCAGGCTGGCCCCTTCGGCGACGACGCTCGGCGGGTGAATGGTCGGGGCGGCCCCGGTCCGCTCGCGGCGCTGCATGCTGGTGGCGGCAGTATGCCGTGCTCTGTCGCTCGGACAGAACCTCCTTGTTCACACGCCCTTGGCGCTTCCCTCCTCGCGCGCTAGCGTTCGCGTCCTCGATGGCCCTCACCTACAAGCAGTCCGGCGTCGACATCGACGCGGGCGACGCGCTGGTCGAGCGCATCAAGCCTCTCGCCGCCGCGACGCGCATCGCCGAGGTGCTGGGCGACGTCGGAGGCTTCGCCGGCCTTTGCCGGGTGCCCGCCGACATCGAGGATCCCGTGCTGGTCAGCGGTACCGACGGCGTGGGGACCAAGCTCAAGATCGCCTTCGCCACCGGCGTGCACGACAGCATCGGCTTCGACCTGGTGGGCATGTGCGTGAACGACGTGGTGACCTGCGGCGCGCGGCCCCTCTTTTTCCTGGACTACTTCGCCACCGGCAAGCTGGACGTGGACGTGGCCGAGAAGGTGATCGCCGGCATCGCCGCGGCCTGCAAGGAGAGCGGCTGCGCGCTGCTCGGCGGGGAGACGGCGGAGCTGCCGGGGATGTACGCGCCCGGCGAGTACGATCTGGCAGGGTTCGCGGTGGGCGTGGTGGCGCGAAAGAAGCTGGTCGACGGCGCGCGCGTGACCGAGGGCGACGCGGTCATCGGGGTGCGCTCGAGCGGCCTGCACTCCAACGGATACTCGCTGGCCCGCAAGGCGCTGCTCGAGGCGATGAAGCTCCCGCTCGACGCCACGCCGGCGGAGCTCGGCGGGATCAGCGTGGGCGCAGCGCTCCTCGCGCCGACGCGCCTCTACGCGCGACACGTGCAGGCGCTGCTAGGCGCGGGGCTGGACGTGCACGCCATGAGTCACGTCACCGGCGGCGGCCTCCCCGGCAACGTGCCGCGCGTCCTCCCCGAGGGGCTGGGGCTGCGCATCGAGCGGCCGTGGACGCGCCCTCCTCTGCTCGACTTCCTCCAGCACGGGGCCGGCATCGACGAGCACGAGATGCGGCGCACGTTCAACCTGGGCGTGGGCTTCGTCTTCGTCGTGTCGGAGGGGGACACCGCGCGCGCGCTCTCGCTCCTGCGCGAGCTCGGCGAGGCGCCGCTGCTCCTCGGGCACGTGGTGCGCGTGGGAGCCGACCGGCCCTTCGAGGAGCGCGTGGAGTGGCCGGCATGATCCGGCTGGGCGTGCTGGTCTCCGGCACCGGAACCAACCTGCAAGCCATCCTCGACGCCGTGGCCGAGAAGCGACTGGACGCGCGGGTCGAGGTGGTGGTCTCCAACGTGGCCGGGGCCGGTGCTCTCGAGAGGGCGCGCGCCGCGGGCGTCGCCACCGTGGTGGTGAACCACAAGGAGCACGCCGACCGCCGGGCCTTCGACGCGGCGCTGGTCGAGGTGCTGCGTGCCCGAGGGGTCGAGGTGGTGGTGCTGGCGGGCTTCATGCGCCTGCTGACGGGCGTCTTGCTCGACGCCTTCCCCATGCGTGTCGTCAACGTGCACCCCTCGCTCCTGCCCGCCTTCCCGGGCGTACACTCGCAGAAACAGGCCCTCGACTACGGCGTCCGGGTCGCCGGGTGCACGGTGCACTTCGTCGACGCCGGCACGGACACCGGTCCCATCATCGCGCAGGCCGCCGTCCCGGTGGAGGACGGCGACGACGAGGAGTCGCTGCGCACACGCATCCTGGCCCGCGAGCACGAGCTCTTGCCGCGCGTCCTTCAGTGGCTCGCGGAGGGACGGGTGGTAGTCCTGCCAGATCCCTCGGGCCGGGCCAAGGTGCGCGTCCTGACGTAGCACTAGACCGCCCCCTCCATGTCCAAGCACTACGACGTCGCGGTCCTCGGAGCAGGCATCGGCGCGCTGTCCACGGCCGCCCTTCTGGCGCGACGGTCCTGGCGCGTGCTGGTGCTGGGCCAGGGCTGGCGGCCGGCGACCTACGAGCACGACGGCGTCACGCTGGCGCGCCGTCCTTTCACGTTCCTGGCGGGTTCCTCGCCGGCGTGGGGGCGCGTGCTGGTGGAGCTGGCGCAGTCGCAGACCTTCCGCCGGCGCGTGATGCCGCTCGATCCCATGTTCCAGGTCCTGGCACCGGGGCTGCGGCTGGAGGTGCCCCCCGACGTGGCCCTGTTCGGTCGCGAGATCGACCGCGCCTTCCCCGAGGTGAGGCGCGTGGTGGACGAGCTCTACGCCGAGCTTGCGCGTACCAACGGCGCCGCCGACGCGGCGTTCGAGAAGGACCTGGTGTGGCCCCCGGGCAGCTTCTGGGAGAGGCGGGAGACGCAGCGGGTGGCGGCGTCGCTGCCACGACTCGACCCGGCGCAGGCGGCGCCCCTCCTCGCCGAGTTCCCGCGCGACCACGACTATCGCGCCATCGTCGACGTCCCGGCGCGCTTCGCCAGCCATGCCGCGGACCTGCCCGAGTTCGCCGTGGCGCGCCTGCACGGCGCCTGGACGCGCGGGGTGACGCGCCTGACGCACGGGGAGGACGAGCTCATCGACTTCCTGGTGGAGCGCGTGCGGGCGCACGGGGGCGAGGCGCGGCTCGGCGAGAGCGCCGTGCGTGTCGAGCACCGGCGCGGGCGGGTGAACGGCGTCCTCGTGGACGGCGACGAAGCGCCGACGGGCGTGGGCTTCGTGGTCACCGATCACACCACCCGCGCCCTGCTCGACCTCACCGCCGACTTCGACCCCACGCGGCGCGCGCTGGCGGCGCTGCCGCACCTCGTCCCGGCGGAGTGGCGCTTCGTGGTGTCCATCGTGGTGCGCGACGAGGGTCTCCCGCCCCCGCTGGGCGACGAGTCCTTCCTGCTGCCGGCCTGGCCTCATCGTGGCCTTGGCGCGTCGACGCCGCTGGTGCATCTGCAGAGGCGGCGCGAGCCGTGCGGCATGGCCGGGGCGACGCTGCTGGTGGCCGAGGCAATCTTCAGCGAGGGCACCCCGCTCCCGGTGACCCGCGCGCGCGAGGCGGTGCTGGCCGCGCTCGAGTCGCTTCTTCCCTTCATCGAGAGGCACTATCTGATGGTGGACTCGCCGCACGACGGGCGACCGCTGTGGGATTACCGCTCCGGCACGCGCAAAGAGGTGGACCGGGCTGCGCTGCGCGCGAGCCGTGGCTCGCTGGACGCCGAGCCCATGGCGGCGCGCTGGCGCGTGGAGTCGTCGACCTTCCATGGCCTCGGGGCCGAGCCCGTCCGCACGCCCCTCGGTGGGGCCTTCGTGGTCGGCCCCAGTGCCCTTCCGGCGCTGGGTCAGGAGGGCGAGCTGCTCGCCGCCTGGAGCGCCGCGCGGATGATCACCCGCACCGACAAGCGAAAGGAGCGCATGCGCCGCGAGATGTGGAGCAAGGTCGAGCTGGGGTAGTCGCGGGTCAGCGTGCGCAGGGTTGCGCGCCGGGCCCCAGGCAGAACCCGGCCTGGCAATGCGCGGTGCCGAGGACGCAGTCGGTGTCGGCGCCGCATTGCAGTCGGCACACGGCGCCGCATTTTCCGTACCCTCCAGGACACGCGCCGTTCTGCTGCCTCACGTCGAGAGGACGGGAGGGTCTCGGAGCGGGCGCGGGCCCTGGGAGCGGCAGCACGGTCGGCACGGTGGGTGCGAGGGTGGTGCAGTAGCTCACGGCCGCCCCCGGGCTGCCGTCGCTCACCAGCTGGCCGGTGCCATTGCATGCCTGCCCCGCCGGACAGGCGCCGCAGACGCGCTCGCAGGTCAGCGCCCCGGAGTGCGCCACCGCCACGCGGGGCATCTCGCAGTGCACGGTGGGACGCTTCCCGCTGGGCGCGACGAAGTCCGCCGGATCCAGCCAGCCCAGCACCCGGCGCCCCTGGCTCGGGTCCCGGGGATCGATGAACACGACGAGAAACCAGCCTCGCCGGACGGCGATCTTGTCCACCGAGGTGCCCGGCGGAAGCGCGGCGACCACCGTTCCCGCGCTGGCACCGGCCTGCGTGCGGGCATTGCTGGCGGCCAGACGCGTCACCCCGAGCACGTGGTCGACGGCCTTCTCGTCGGGATAACGCGTGATGTCCGCGTCGTTGTCGGCGATCGGGCCGACGTTGCTCTCACCCCCGCCGCCGGACCCGGCGCCCGCGTCGTCGGCGCCGGCGTCCCCGGGAGGAATCCGGAAGGGGCGGCAGGCCGGCAGGGCACAGGCCACGGCGAGCACCGCCCAGGAAAGAAGGCGCCTCGACACGCGCGGTTCCGTCATACGCCGGGGCCGAGCGACGTCAACCACCGGGCGGCGATGGCCCGCCCCTCGCGTACCAGGGCGAGCGAGGTGGACTCGTTCTTCTGGTGCGCCTGCGCGTTCTCCCCGGGGCCGAAGTTCACCGCCGCGACGCCGCGTGCGGCGAAGCGCGCCACGTCGGTCCAGGCGCGCTTGGGCTCGACCCCGCGCACGCCGGCCGCCATCAGCGCCTTCACCAGCGGATGACTGGCCGCAGGTGGCGCGGCGGGCGAGAGATCGGTGAAGTCGACGCGCGCCCGCTCCCCCACCAGCGCGCGCACGGTGGCGGTGGCCTGCTCCAGCGTGGCGTCGGGCGCGAAGCGATGGTTGAGGTTCACGACGAAGCGGTCCGGCACCACGTTGCGCCCCCGCCCGCCGTCGTTCGCTTGCGTGACCGTGGTGACGGTGCGGTAGCTCATCCCGTCGAGGATGCTCTCGCCTGGGGCCAGCGCCCCCATCTCGCCGAGGAAGGACGCCGCCTTGGTGACGGCGTTCTCTCCTTCCCACGGACGCGCGCTGTGCGCCGTGCGTCCCTCGAAGGTGACCGTGGCGTGGATGGACCCCATACAGCCCAGGTGCAGCTTGTTGTCCGAAGGCTCCATGCAGACCGCGAGGTCGACTCCTCCGAGCTCGGGGTCCTGGTCGAGCACCGGGCCGAGCTCGTTCTCGGCGTAGGGCCCCTCCTCGCGCGCGTAGAAGACCAGCGTGAGCTCGCAGCCCAGCTTCTTCGGGTCCAGCGTCTCGGCGAGCTCGATCATCACCGCCAGGCCGCTCTTCATGTCGCTGGCGCCGGAGCCGACGCAGCGGTCGCCGGCGATGTGGGCGGGGCCGTTCTCGGTGCGCACCGTGTCCAGGTGGCCGACCAGCGCGATGCGGGGCCCCCTTCCGCGCGTCACCGGGACCACCAGGGAATCGCCGTAGCGGCGCAGCGGCATGGCCAGCGGCAGGCGGTCGACGCGCTCGGCCACGGCGTCGCAGAGCGCCCGCTCCTCGCCGATGGGAGAAGGGATGGCGCAGAGCCAGAGGAGCGTCTCCTCGATGGTCCCGCTCACACCGGCACCGCGAAGTCGCGGAGCGCAGCGTTGAGGCTGACCTTCTGGTCCGTCCCTGCCGTGCGATGGCCGATGATGAGGGCGCAGGGAACGCCGTACTCGCCGGCCGGAAACTTCTTCGTGCGCACGCCGGGGATGACCACGCTGCGCGGCGGCACCGATCCCCGGCGCTCCACCACCCCCGGCCCGCTCACGTCGAGGATGGCCGTCGTCGAGGTCAGCACCACCCCCGCGCCGATCACCGCCTCGCGCCCGATGCGCACCCCCTCCACGATGACCGCGCGCGACCCGACGAAGACGCCGTCCTCCACGATGACCGGCTGCGCGCTGGGCGGTTCCAGCACGCCGCCGATGCCCACGCCGCCGGCGAGGTGGCAGTCGCGCCCGATCTGCGCGCAGGAGCCAACCGTGGCCCAGGTGTCCACCATCGTCCCGCCGCCCACGCGCGCGCCGATGTTGACGTAGCCGGGCATCAGGATGGCGCCGGCCTCGAGGTGCGAGCCGAAACGGGCGACCCCGGGCGGTACGACGCGCACCGTGGGATCGAAGTCGTGCTTCAGCGGGATCTTGTCCTGGAACTCGAAGGGGCCGACGACGAGCTTCTCGACCTTGCTGATGGCGAAGTAAAGGAGGATGGCCTCCTTGATCCAGGTGTGGGTGGTCCACTCGCCGCCCTCGTCGGCGGGAGGCGAGGCGACGCGGAGCTCGCCCCGGTCGAGCGCGGACATCGTGCCTTCGATGCCGGATCGGCAGTCGGGGTCGGCGAGCAGCGCGCGGTCGGCGAAGGCGCTCTCCACGCGGGGGCGAAGGATTTCTTCGAGGCTCATGGCGGGTACGAAAGCTCGAACGCCCGGGGCGAGCTGTCAACCGGCGGGACGAGGCAGGCGGAGCGAGCTATTTCGCAGGCCCACCTGGAGCGTCGCGCCGATCTGCTCGGCCACCCTACGCGCGGCGCTCTCCGTGGGAGGGACCGCGGGGGGAACGCGCATGGCCAGCGTGGGGAGGTGCGCGTCGACCTCGGTGGCGGTCTCCAGGACGAAGGTCACCTCGAGCTCGGTCGCTTGCGCGCGAACCACCACGTCCTTCGCGCCGGCGGCGTCCAGGTTGGCGACCAGCATGGCCAGCAACGGCCCGATGACGTAGGGGTCCGCGTAGAGCGTGGCGTCGGCCGAGGCCTCGTCGAAGCGGACCACCAGCTCCCGACCGCGACCGCTCCCGGACAGGCGCACCGTCTCGCGCACCACCAGGGCGGCGTTCACGTCGGTGGGAAGTGGAGCCGCGGCGCGCTCCAGCAGCGCAAGAAGATCGGCCGAGGCTTCCAGCTCGTCGGCCAGCCGGCGTGCGCGATCGGCCAGGAAACCGCGCTCCTCGTCCCCGGTCGCCGTGGCGTCGAGGAGCTGTCCCAGGCCGTCCACCCGATCGACGCCGTAGACGCCGACCTCGTGGACCGCCTCGCCTGCCGTCGCATCCGCCGTGCGCGCGCGTTCGAACGCGTCGCGCAGCACCCCGGCGCTCGTCCGCAGCTCGGGAAGAAGGTCGAGGATGGTGCGATAAAGGACGCTCGCACCTCGCAGCAGCGCATCGAGATTGTGCACCGCGGCCAGGGCGTCGCGCGTAGCTCCCCAGGCGGACGGCGCGCGTGAGGAACGCGTGGAGGGCGCCGCCGCCGAAGGTGGCGCCTGGGACTCCGACTTACGACCGTTGCTCTCCGACGACATCGAGACCTCGCGTGCGCTTTTCCAGCCCGGCGTGCTCTCGAGCGGGCCGTCCCGCGCGGGTCATGCTGGGCCAACGCGCCGCCCCCGCGTCGTCCTATGCCTCTCGTGCTCGTGGCTCGTCGATGCGCGCGGCGCGCCGTCCCCCGCCGTGCGTGACCCGTCAGGCCGACGGCGCCACCTCCGCCCCGGGAAAGAAGTACGCGATCTCCCGCTTCGCGTTGTCGAGGGAGTCCGATCCGTGGGTGGCGTTCTCGCCCACGTTGGAGCCGAAGACTTTGCGAATGGTGTTCGGCGCGGCCTTGGCGGGGTCGGTGGCACCCATCAGATCCCGCCAGGCGGTGACGGCGCTTTCGTGCTCGAGTACGACCAGAACGACCGGCGACCGGGTCATGAACTGCACCAGCTCGGCGAAGAATGGCCGCTGCTTGTGCACCTCGTAAAAGCCTTCCGCCACCGGACGCGGGAGGTGGGTCATGCGCAGGGCGAGGATGCGGAAGCCACTCTCCTCGATGCGCGCGAGAATGCCGCCGGTGCTGCGCTTCTCGACGGCGTCCGGCTTCACGATGCAGAGCGTGCGTTCGACAGCCATGGGGTTACTCCTCAGGCGGGGTAAGCGCGCGAACTAATACGGGAAATACGCGGCGCGCGCAACTCTCTCGCGCATCTTGCTGGCATCCCGCAAAAAACGCTCGCCTCAGCCCTTCATCATCGAGGCCAGGGTGCTGGCCATGTCGCTGGGCGTCGGAGCCACGCGGACTCCCGCGGCTTCCAGGGCCCTGATCTTCTCCGCCGCCGTCCCCTTGCCGCCCGCGATGATGGCCCCGGCGTGACCCATGCGCTTTCCTTCCGGGGCCGACGTCCCGGCGATGAACCCGGCGACCGGCTTGTTCATCTTCTCCTGGATGAAGCGCGCCGCACGCTCCTCGGCCCCTCCGCCGATCTCGCCGATGAGGATGACGCCGTGGGTGTCGGCGTCGGCCTGAAAGAGCTCCAGCACGTCGACGAAGTCCATGCCGCCCACCGGATCGCCGCCGATGCCGATGCACGTCGATTGCCCGATGCCCAGCGACGTCAGCTGACCGACCGCCTCGTAGGTGAGCGTCCCGGAGCGCGAGACGACGCCGACGTTCCCGGCCTTGTGGATGTGACCGGGCATGATGCCGATCTTGCACGCGTCCGGCGTGATGATCCCCGGGCAGTTGGGGCCAATGAGGCGCGTCTTTCCCTTCAGCCCTTCGAGGACGCGACGCACCTGCAACATGTCCACGATGGGGATGCCCTCGGTGATGCACACCACCAGGGCGATGCCCGCGTCGAACGCCTCGAGGATGGCGTCGGCCGCGCCGGGCGGTGGCACGAAGATGCAGCTCGCGTTGGCCCCGGTGGCTTGCACGGCCTGGGCGACGGTATCGAAGACGGGGACCTTGCCCTCGACCTTCTCGCCGCCGCGCCCCGGGGTGACGCCCGCCACCACCTGGGTGCCGTACTCCAGCATCTGCTTCGCGTGGAACCCGCCCGCGCTTCCGGTGATGCCCTGGACCAGCAGCCGCGTGTCCTTGCCTACGAGGACGCTCATCGGGCACCTCCCGCATCCGCGCCCACTGCCTCGACGACCTTCTTCGCGCCGTCCGCCATGGTGGCTGCGGTGGCGATGGCGAGGCCGCTCTCGTCCAGGATCTTTCGACCCAGCTCGACATTGGTCCCTTCCAGGCGCACCACCAGCGGCACCTTGAGCCCCAGCTCCCTGGCCGCCGCGACGACGCCGTTGGCGATGACGTCGCACTTCATGATGCCGCCGAAGATGTTGACGAAGATGGCCCGCACCTTGGGACTCCTGAGGATCATCTTGAAGGCCTTGGTCACCTGCTCCTGGTTCGCCCCTCCGCCGACGTCCAGGAAATTGGCCGGGGCGACCCCGTGCCCGGCGCCGAAGTGCTTGATGATGTCCATGGTCGCCATGGCCAGGCCCGCGCCGTTGACCAGACAGCCCACGTTGCCGTCGAGCGACACGTAGTTGAGGCCCGCCGCCTTGGCCTCCAGCTCGACGGGGTCTTCCTCGTCGCGGTCCTCCAGGTCCCTCCACTCCGGGTGGCGGAACTCGGCGCTGTCGTCCAGATTGATCTTGGCGTCCAGCGCAACGACGTCGCTCTGCCGGGTGATGACCAGCGGGTTGACCTCGCACAGCGAGCAGTCCTCGCGGATCACCACGTCGTAGAGGGCGCGCAGAAGCTTCACGAACTTGCCGAGCGTGCCCTTCTCGCCGATGCCCAGTGCGAAGGCCAGCTCGCGCGCCTGGTAGGCCGCGAAGCCCACCGCGGGATCGACGTGGACAGTGAGGATCTTCTCCGGCGTCTCCGCGGCGACCTTTTCGATCTCCACCCCTCCCTCGGTCGAGGCCATGAAGGCAATGCGCCGGCGGTCGCGGTCCACGACTGCGCCCAGATAGAGCTCGCGCGCGATGTCCAGCCCCTGCTCCACGTAGAGGCGGCGAACCTTCTGCCCCGCGGGCCCCGTCTGGTGCGTCACCAGCTGCATGCCCAGGATCTTCTGCGCCAGGTCGCGCGCTTCGGTCGCACCGCCCTTGGCGACCTTGACGCCCCCGCCTTTGCCGCGACCGCCCGCATGGATCTGCGCCTTGACCACCACGACGGGGCTGCCGGTCTCCTGGGCCAGCTTCTTCGCGGCGGACTCGACCTCGTCGAGGGTGAACGCCACATATCCCCGCGGGATGGGGACGCCGTAGCGGGCGAACATCTGCTTCGCCTGGTACTCGTGGATTTTCATGCGGGTGCGAACCTAGCACAATCGGTCCGCTGTCGATCTGCGCGCGGCTGGGCACGCCAGCAGCCCCCGACCAGGCGTCCGCGCCACGACGTTTCGTTGCATCCGAACCGAGCTGGCGAGTAGCGCACCGAATGCGACTTGAACCAAGGATCCTCGCGGCGGCGTGCCTGACCGTGCTCCTGGTCCTGGGGGTGACGCGCAGCGCGGGCGCCCACGTCATCGGCGTTTCGCGCGGCGAGTACACGCCCGAAGGGTCGGGTCTTCGCGTGGAGATCACCTTGCGCACCGATGACGCCATGCTCGCCGTGCCCGGTCTGGACGCCGACGGCGACGGGCGCCTTTCGCAGGTCGAGCTGGATCGGGCGCACCATGCCCTGAAGACCGTCTTCTTCGACGTGCTGGCCGTCGACGCCAGCGGCCAGCGCTGCACGCCCTCGCTGGACGGCGCAGCGCTGGATGCGCCCGACGGAATGCGCCTGCGCGCCAGCTACGCATGCCCCGAGGCGCCGTCGACCCTGCACCTGCGCTTCGGCTTTCTGGATCGCCTGCCTTCCGACCACCGGCATCTGGCCACGGTGCATTTGCCCGAGGGGGACGTGGACGTCCTGGCAGTGCTGGCTCGACCCGATTTCACCGTCGAGGTGGGGAGCGGCGGGTCGCACGGCTTCCTTTCCCTGGTGCGCGGCGGCTTCGAGCACATCCTCTCCGGGCCCGATCACCTGGCCTTCCTGCTGGCCCTGGTGCTGGGCGGGACGCTCGTCCCCGACCGCAGGACGCGGGTCGGCGCCCTCGTGGCCATGCTCAGCGCTTTCACCGTCGGACACTCCGCGTCTCTGGTCTTGGCCACGCTCAGCGGGATCACGCCCGGGTCGCGCCTCATCGAGCCGGCGGTCGCCCTCAGCGTGGCCTACGTCGGCGCGGAGAACCTCTTCGCGCGCAGCGTGCGTCATCGCTGGATGCTCACCCTCCCCTTCGGCTTCGTGCACGGCTTCGCCTTCGCCGCAGGTCTGCTGCCCCTCGGGCTGACGCGCTCCCAGCTACCGCTTGCCCTCCTCGGCTTCAACCTGGGCGTCGAGGCCGGTCAACTGCTCGTACTGGCGATCCTGCTCCCGCCGCTCATCCTGCTGCGATCGCAGAGGTGGTACCGGCCGAGCGCGCGCGCCCTCAGCGCCGGCATCGTCCTGGCGGGACTGGTGTGGTTCGTCCAGCGCGTCGCGTGAGTCATCGTCGGCGCTCGATCGGGCGCGCCCCGGTCTTCTGCGCAAACCAGGTGGTCGGCAAATGGCGCGGAAGGGCGGAGGCATAGAGCACGTCGCGGAGCGCGTTGGTCTCCCAGGTGACCGCCGAGTGCCACAGGCCGGTGCGCACGAAGACCGCCTCGGCGTGCGACAGGTCGTGACGGGAGAGGTCGCCCTCCTGCATCTCGTGCGCGCACGCGACTCCAGCGCGATCGAGCTGCCCGCGCAGCAAGGCGTTCATGGACTCCGTCGTCCCTCCCTCGGTGAAGTAGCTGACGACCTTGTGGCGCCGGTGAAGCGCCTCGCCGCGCCGGGCCAGCACCCAGTCCCGAAAGACCTCGACGTCCGCATAGAGCGCGTCGAAGAGGTACGTCTCGCGGACGTCGACGCCGCCCGCGCGAAGAGAGCAGGCCGCGGCGTGATAGCCGCCGGAGTGGGCGGACAGGCAGACGGTGCCGAGCTTCGCATCGGTGGCAAATCCCGTCTCCCCCAGCGTGACGCGTCCCGCGCCCGCGGCCAAGCCCAGGGCTTCCGCCAGGAGCCGCCCCAGGCCTCCCGGCGTCTCCAGTTTGCCGCAGGACGAGTCTGCGGCCATCATCGCAAGCTGCGGCACCACCAGGACCGCGTTCTGCTTGCTGTCGGCGAGCTGCTCGCGAAGCAAGTGGGTTCCCATCGCGCGCTCCGCGGTCGTATCGTGACCGTGGAAGTGCACCAGCGAGGCGACCCCGTCTTCCTCTCGCCAGCGGTAATGCGCGGGAACGAAGACGTACACCGTGTCGTCCCTGTATCCCGCCCCCGGGGCGGGGAACGGCGCGTGCTCCAGCGACAGGGTCAGGGTGGTCCCGCGCCCGTCGCGAACGAGGCGGACCAGCCGCGAGGACGACTGCGCCCGGGCCGATCGAGCGAGGGAGAGCAGCGGGGCGGAGGCCAGGGCAGCGAGGAAGGTGCGGCGGTCCATCACCTGCTCGGATCGCGCCCCGGCGGGCCAAGGGCCAAGTTTCTCGTGCGCCGCGCGGCCCTCTACCCCTTCTTGCAGAGATCCACGACCGCGCGGACGCTCTTGGCGCTCGTGGCCAGCATGGCCTTCTCTTCTTCGGAGAGGGGGATATCGATGATCTTCTCGACGCCCTTGCCGCCGATGATGGTGGGAACGCCCATGAAGAGGTCCGTGTAGCCGTACTCGCCGTCGAGGTACGACGCGCAGGGGAGGAGACGCTTCTCGTCGCCCAGGAAGGCCTTGGCCATGGAGACGGCGCTGGAGGCCGGCGCATAATAGGCGCTGGTCCCCATGAGGTTCACGATCTCGCCGCCGCCCTTGCGCGTGCGCTCGATGATCTTGTCGAGCTTGTCCTTGGCGATGAGCGACGATACTGGGATGCCGTTGACGGTGGTCATCGACAGAACGGGCACCATGTCGTCGCCGTGGCCGCCGAGGACCATGGCGCGCACGTCCTTCACGCTGACACCGGCTTCGCGGGCGAGAAAGAGCTGGAAGCGGCCGCTGTCGAGCACGCCCGCCATCCCCACCACCAGCTGCTTCGGCGCGCCGACCACGCGCTTGTATTCGTAGACCATGGCGTCGAGCGGATTGGATATGACGATGACGAAGGCGTTGGGGCATACCTTCTTGGCGTTCTGCGCCACGTCGCGGATGATGGGCAGATTCGAGGCCACCAGATCGTCGCGCGACTGTCCCGGCTTGCGCGGGATGCCGGCGGTGATGACGAGGACGTCGGCGCCTTCGAGATCGGCCCAGTTGCCGGTGCCGTGGATGCGTGAATCGTAGCCGAGGACGGCGCCGTTCTGCTCGAGGTCGAGCGCCTTGCCCTTGGCGTAGTTCTCTTTCGCCGGAACGTCGTAGAGAAAGACGTCGCCGAGCTCTTCGCTTGCAAAGAGGCGCGCGAGCTCGCCGCCGATGTTGCCTGCTCCGATGAGACCGATCTTCTTGCGGGTGGGCATGGAGGCCAGGTTTAGCCGCCCGGCCGCCAGGACGCCAAGGGGTCGTCGTTTCAGCGGTAGGTGGCTCTCACGACCAGGTGCATCACCGCGCCGCAGGGGACCGTCCCCACCTGGCCGGGGCAGGTATCCTCGAGCTCCACGCGGGCATCGCCGACCTTGAGCGCGCGGAGGACGGCGTCGGTCACCTCGTGACCGCCCTCGCGGCAGGTGTGGTCGCCGCAAGGGACGTGGAACATGGCCGGCGCGCTGTCCACCACCACCAGGCGCACGTGCTTCGGGTCCCCGGTCCCCGCCGTCCCGCGACGCTCGTCGATCTCCAGACGAAGCGTGGCCAGCGCCGGCACCACCTCGCGCAGCCGGGGGGCGGCGTCCTCGCGCCGACGGCGCTCGGCAAATCGCAGCGCCGCCTCGGAGTTACGCGATCGGGATTGCATCGGCCTGGCGCTCCCTCTCAGTCTTCGCCGTGCGCCAGCGCAAGCCACACCGTGCGCGCCCGCGCGTACGTCAGCCGCGCCGCCTGCTCGAGCTCCGTCGGGCTTGGAGCCGCCAGGCGCAGGCGCGCCAGCTCGGCGGACAGATGGGCCCGCGCGCAGACGCGTGCCTGGGCGATGGTGCCCGGCCACCCACCGGAAGCGCGCCGATGATCCGACTGCAGCTCGTCGCGCCATCCGCGAGCCCACTGCTCGCCCCCGTCGTGTGCGCTTCGTTCGACAACCGACTGCCGATCATTGGTCTTCTTGGCAGCCATTAATGTCTGTTTTGCCGGCCCTACCGTAGCGCAAGGCGCCGTCACTGTCAGGCCCGTTGTCGGGACGCGCCTCGCTTGCCTCACATGCACTCGATGACGTTGTCGCCGAAGGCGGAGCACGCAATCTCGGTGCTGCCTTCCATCAACCGGGCAAAGTCGTAGGTCACGCGCTTGCTGGCGATGGCGCCGTCCATGCCTTTGATGACGCAATCGGCGGCCTCTATCCACCCCATGTGACGCAGCATCATCTCGCCGCTCAGGATGA
>Ga0302314_10012611_pt1 | contig 14602 bp, 12 predicted proteins | sample III_Palsa_N2_3_FD_200533 | JGI IMG/M metagenome (GOLD analysis project Ga0302314, IMG submission 200533) | Peat permafrost microbial communities from Stordalen Mire near Abisko, Sweden - III_Palsa_N2_3 | ecosystem: Environmental > Terrestrial > Soil > Palsa > Peat permafrost | place: Sweden... | reverse complement strand
ACCACACCCTGGCCCTGCGCCAGATCGTCGCCGGCCGGGCCCAGAACGGCATGATCGAGGTCGTGTCGGGCCTTAAGCCCGGTGACACGGTGGTCACCAGCGGCGCCCTCTTCATCGACCGCGCCGTCCAGGGCGACTAACCGCCGTGAACGCGCTCGTCAGGTTCTCCTTGCGCCAATGGCCGCTGATCGTCGGGCTGATGGCGGTGGTGTTTGTCGCCGGCGCCGTTGGCTTCATGAAGCTCAACATCGAGGCCTATCCCGATCCGGTGCCTCCGCTGGTGGAGGTGGTGACCCAGTCGAGCGGCCAGTCGGCCGAGGAGATCGAGCGCTACATCACCATCCCGATCGAGATCCAGATGGCCGGCATTCCGCACGTGACCAGCGTGCGGACCATTTCGTTGTTCGGCCTGTCGGACGTGAAGATCCAGTTCAGCTACGACTTCACCTATGACGAGGCTGAGCAGCGGGTCATCAATCGCCTGACCCAGCTGTCGCCGCTGCCGAACGGCGCCCAGCCGTCGATCTCGCCGGAGAGTCCGATCGGGGAGATCTATCGCTACCGCGTGGTCGGGCCGCCGGGCTATTCGGTCGCCGATCTCAAGACCCTGCAGGATTGGGTGCTGGAACGCCGCTTCAAAGCCGTGCCAGGCGTGATTGACGTCTCCGGCTGGGGCGGCAAGACCAAGACCTACGACGTCGACATCGACAAGGCCAAGCTGGTTTCCTACGGCCTGACGGTGCCGCAAGTGCTGGCCGTCATCAACAACAGTAATGTCAACGTTGGCGGCCAGACGGTGAACATCGGACCGGAGGCCGCCATCGTCCGCGGCGTCGGCCTGATCCATTCCGCCGATCAGATCGAAAACACCATGATCGCCAGCGACAACGGCGCCCCCGTGCTGGTGAAGGACGTGGCCAAGGTGGAGGTCGGCCACCTGCCGCGCCTGGGCATCGCAGGCCAGGACAACGACGACGACATCGTCCAGGGCATCGTGCTCATGCACCGGGGCGAGAAGAGCACCCCGACGATCAAGGCGGTGGAGGCGGAGGTCGCCAAGATCAACAGCTCCAATGTCCTGCCACCCGGCGTGAGGGTCGAGAAGATCTACGATCGCAGCGAACTCATTGCGGTCACCACCGGCACGGTTCTGCACAATATGATCTTCGGGATCGTGCTGATCTTCTTGGTCCAGTGGCTATTCCTGGGCAATCTACGCAGCGCGATCATCGTCTCAGCGACCATCCCCTTCGCCCTGTTCTTCGCCATATTGATAATGACCTTGCGCGGGGAGTCGGCCAACCTCCTCAGCGTCGGGGCCATCGACTTCGGCCTGGTGGTCGACGCCACGGTGATCATGGTCGAAAACATCTTCCGCCATCTCTCGCAGGCCCGGTTGCGCGCCGGCGACAATCCCAGGCGCGGCTTCCTGGCCAAGATCGCCGTCATCGGCGAGGCGTCCAGCGAGGTGAACCGCGCCATCTTCTTCTCGGCGGCGATCATCATCGTCAGCTTCCTGCCGCTCTTCACCCTGACCGGGGTGGAAGGCCACATCTTCGGGCCCATGGCGCGCACCTACGCCTACGCCATCATCGGCGGCCTCATCGCCACCTTCACCGTCTCGCCAGCGCTGAGCGCGGTGCTCCTGCCGCTCAACCTTCAGGAGAAGAACACCTTCTTCGTGACGCTGCTCCACCGGCTCTACAGGCCTACCCTAGAATTCGCCCTCTCCAACCGCATCCTCACCCTGGGCGGCGCGGGCCTGATGATCGTTGTCGCCATCCTGGCCGGCAGAACGCTCGGCACGGAATTCCTGCCCCATCTCGAGGAGGGCAATTTCTGGATCCGGGCGGAGATGCCCCAGGCCACTTCGCTGGAGGCGAGCAACGGCATGGTCAATCAGATGCGCGCGGTGATCCGCGGCTTCCCTGAAGTGGTCACCGTCGTCTCCCAGCACGGCCGGCCGGATGACGGCACCGACAGCACCGGCTTCTTCAACGCCGAGTTCTTCGTGCCCCTGACCAAGTCCGACACATGGCCGGCTGGCATGGACAAGGCCAAGCTTACCGGCCAGCTCAACGACGCCCTGACCCGTCGTTTTCCGGGCGTCGATTTCAACTTCTCGCAGAACATCGAGGACAACGTCGAGGAGGCGGCCTCGGGCGTGAAGGGCGAGAATTCGGTCAAGTTGTTTGGCGGCGACCTGCGCACGCTCCAGGCGACGGCTGAGAAGATCAAGGACGTGATGGCCACCGTGCCCGGCATCGCCGATCTGGGCGTGTTCAACTCGCTCGGTCAGCCGACCGTCGAGGTCCAGGTCGACCGCGCCCGCGCCGCCCGCTTCGGCCTGCAGGTCGGCGATATCAACAACACCGTCGCCGCGGCCGTCGGCGGTCAGGCCGCTGGCAATGTCTATGAGGAGGGCAGTGATCGGAATTTCCCGATCATGATCCGCCTCGCGCCGCAGTATCGCCAGAGCCTGGACTCGATCAGAGCGATCACCATCGGCGCGCCCGCGCCGGGTGGAAGCGGCGTCGTCCAGACGCCGCTGACCGACGTCGCCAGCGTGAAACTGGTCTCCGGCGTCTCCTACGTCTATCGCGAGAACCAGGAACGCTACATCCCGATCAAGTTCAGCGTGCGCGGGCGCGATCTCGGCGGCGCGGTCCTCGAAGCCCAGCGCAAGGTGGCCGAAAAGGTGCTGCTCAGCGGCGGCTATCGCGTGGAGTGGGTCGGTGAGCTCGGCCAGCTCCAGGACGCCTTGGCCCGCCTCGAGATCGTGGTGCCCATCAGTCTGGTGCTGATCGGCCTGCTGCTGTTCGCCAACTTCACCGTGCTAAGCGACGCCCTGCTGGCGGCGAGCGTCATGCCCATGGCCCTGATCGGCGGCGTGCTCAGCCTGTTCCTCACCGGCACGCCGCTGAGCATCTCGGCGGTGATAGGTTTCATCGCGCTATTCGGCATCGCAGTGATGAACGGCATCATCGTGGTCAGTTCCTACAACCACCACATCGCCCACGGCGACACGCGTCACGTGGCCATCCTCGCCGCCTGCGAATCCCAATTGCGGCCGGTGATCATGACCTGCAACGCCGCCTGCGTCGGCCTGTTGCCCGCGGCGATGGCGACCGGCATCGGCTCCCAGGTGCAAAGGCCGCTGGCCCTGGTGGTGGTGGGCGGCATCCTTCTCGCCCCCGCGCTCATCCTGCTGGTGCTGCCGGTGCTGATCGACATCTTCTCGCGTCGGCGAACGCCCCGCCGGCGCGGCGAGGCCCCCGCGGAGGTCGAGGCGTGAGGCGGGTGGTCGCGATCCTGGCCGGCGGCGCGGCGCTCACGGCCTGCGCGGTGGGGCCGAACTTCCACCGCCCGGCGCCGCCGACGGTTGCGCAATACACGCCAGAGCCCCTGCCGTCGGCGACCGTCGCGGCGCCTGGACCGGCGGGCGCATCGCAGCGGTTCGTCCCAGGCGCGGAAATCGCAGGCGACTGGTGGACTCTCTTCCATTCCCCAGCCCTGGACCGCCTGATCGCCGAAACCCTGCGCGCCAATCCCGACATGGCCGCGGCGCGGGCCGCTCTGCGCTCGGCGCATGAGACCTATCTGGCCTCGCGCGGCGCGTTCTGGCCGCAAGCCGACGCCAGCTACAACTACACCCGTTCCAAGACCTCGGCCGCCCTGTCGCCGGTGCTCAGCACCAGCAACGATCTCTACAGCCTGCATACGGCCCAGGTCAGCGTCACCTACACGCCGGACGTCTTCGGGGGGGTGAGGCGCGGCGTTGAAGCGGCGCGGGCGCAGGAGGACCAGCAGCGCTGGCAGTCCGAGGCCACCTACCTTTCCCTCACCTCCAACCTGGTGGTGACGGCGATCGCAGAGGCCTCGCTGCGCGACCAGATCGCGGCCCAGAAGCGGGTAGTCGCGGAGACCCGCCAGGTGCTGGACATTGCCCTCAGGCAAAAGGATCTCGGCCAGCTGGCCGGCGCCGACGTGGCCGCTCAGGAAGCGCTGCTGGCCCAGGCCGAATCGGCTCTGCCTCCGCTCGAGAAGCAGTGGGCCCAGGCCCGCGATCTGCTGGCCGACATCACCGGTCATGCGCCCAGCGACGCACCGGCCGATCGCCTGGATCTGGCGGCGCTCACCCTGCCGGCCGATCTGCCGGTGAGCCTGCCTTCCGATCTGGTGCGCCAGCGACCGGACGTTCTGGCGGCCGAAGCCAGTCTCCATGCCGCCAGCGCCGAAGTAGGCGTGGCCATCGCCGCGCGCATTCCCGCATTCGAGCTCGAGGCCGACGCCGGCGGCGCCGCGACCCGCTTCGCCCAGATGTTCGCTGATGGCAACGGATTCTGGACCCTGGCCGGCTCGGTCACCCAGCCGATCTTTCACGGCGGCGAGCTGCTCCACAAGCAGAAGGCCGCCGAGGCGTCGCTGGACCAGGCCAAGGCGCAATATCGCAGCACTGTGCTGGCCGCCTTCGAAAACACCGCCGACGCGCTCCAGGCCATCAACACAGACGCCCAGGCCCTGACTGCCGCGGTGCGGGCCGAGGACGCCACCCGCCGCAGCCTCGACATCGCCAAGGACCAACTCGCGGCCGGCCAGATCAGCCTGCCAAGCCTGCTACTCGCTGAACAGGCCTATGATCAGGCGGAAATTGGCCTCTTGCAGGCCCAGGCGGCGCGGTGTTCTGACACCGCCGCGCTGTTCCAGGCCCTCGGCGGCGGTTGGTGGAAGCGGAGCGACCTGGCCGAGACGCGGCGCTAGGCCACATTGTCGCGCGGCGTCTGGTCACGTTTGCAAGGCCGGGGTCAGGACCCTAGGGAAGGCGCACCCGCCCAAGCCCGAAAGGCACAGCGTGAAGGTTCCCTACGCCAAGAAACGGCGCAATCTCAATTCGATCCTGCGCGAGGCGCATCGCGCGCGCCGATACCACCGTCATGCGGTGAAGACCTTCTTCAACTATGATTGGGCGGCGATCGAAGGCGACCGTGCGGCGGTGGTCAAGAAGCTGCTGCAGGTCACCGGCGGCGGGCGCTATCTCGAGATCGGCTGCGCCGAGAACCTGCTGTTCGACCAGGTGAGCGCCGAGGTGAAGGTGGGCGTCGACCCGGCCCGGGGCGGCACGCTTCGCATGACCAGCGACACCTTCTTCGCCCAGAACGAGGAGACCTTCGACGTCGTCTTCATCGACGGCCTGCATGTCTACGACCAGGTGAGGCGCGACGTCGCCAACGCCCTCGACGTCGTGCGCCCCGGCGGCTGGATCGCCTTGCACGACATGTTCCCGCGCGACTGGATCGAGGAGCACACGCCGCAGATTTCCACCAGCCGTTGGACCGGCGATCCGTGGAAGGTGGCTTTCGAGCTGATCGGGGCGAAGGGGGTGGAATTCCGCCTGCTGGCCATCGATCACGGCGTCGGCGTCATCCGCGTGCTGGAGCAGGACGTGGATCTGCCCGACCGACGGGCGGAGCTGGCGCCTCAGCGTTTCGCCTGGTTCGCCGAGCATCTCGCCGAACTGCCCGTGATCGACTGGCCGGCGGCGCAGGCCTGGTTCGATCCACCCGCGAAAGCGGTCAAGCCCAGGGCGGCCAAGGCCGACGGCGCCGCGGCCGCTAAGCCCAAGGCGTCGCGCGCTACGACCGTCCGGCGAAAAGCGCGTTAAGCTCGCCGCCCTTCGCGCCTCGGTCGAAGGCGCCGAACTCGCCCGTCGCGGCGATCTCGCGGGCCGCGCGCAGGAATTCACCCCAGGCGGTGCGGGCCAGCGACGCTCCGACGCTGATCCGCCGGGCGCCGAGATCGGTCAGCGTCGCCACCGACAGACCGGGAGCCAGCACATTGACCGGCTTGGGAGCCACGGCGCGCACCACGGTGGCGATCTCGATCTCCGTGTGCACCCCCGGCGCATAGAGCACGTCGGCGCCGGCGTCGCTGAAGGCGGTCAGCCGCCGGACGGTTTCCTCAAGGTCGGGACGGCCGCGGATGAACCCCTCGGTTCGCGCGGTCAGCAGAACGCCCGTGCCGGCCAAGGCCGCGCGCGCGGCGGCGATCCGTTCCACCGCCAGGCTGAATTCATAGAGGGGCGCGGCGGCGTCTCCGGTCGAGTCCTCGATCGAAAGGCCGGCCACGCCGGTCTCCGCGCACAGGGCGACATTGGCGGCCACCGTTTCCGGGTCGTCGGCGAACCCGCCCTCGAAATCGGCGTTGAGCGGGATGTCTGTGGCGGCGGCCAGTTCGGTGAGGTGAGCCAGCACTTCGTCGCGTGTGACGGCGCCGTCGGCCCGCCCCATGGCCCAGGCCATGCCCGCACTGGTCGAGGCCAGGGCCTTGAAGCCTAAGCTCCGCAGGGCGATGGCCGAGCCGGTGTCCCAGGGATTGGGGATGACGAAGCAGCCCGCCTCGTGCAGGGCGCGGAACGCGGCGCGCTTGTCGGCGGTCGTGGTCATGGCGTGAGCTCCCAGTCTGGCGCGGTTCTACAACGGGTGGGCGCGCGAGGCTCGCGGCTTTCGGACCTCACCGCATGGAAAGCGGCGCATAGCCCAGGTGCATGCCGGCATCGACCAGCAGAGTCTCGCCGGTGATGTGGCGGCTGGCCGGAGAGGCCAGGAACACGGCCGCGCCGGCGATGTCCTCGGCGGTCGAGGCGGCCTTGAGTGGGGTGGCGGCGGCCACGCCCGCGCGCATCCGCTCCAGCGTTTCCGGCGGCATGGTTCGCCCGAACCAGGGCGTGTCGATGAAGCCCGGGCAGACGGCGTTGACCCGCACCTTCGGGGCCAGGGCGCGGGCCAGCGACAGGGTCATGGTGATCAGCGCCCCCTTGGAGGCGGCGTAGGGGACCGAGGAGCCGATGCCGAGCACACCCGCCACCGACGCGGTGTTGACCACCGCGCCCGCCTGAGGCGCGGCCTCCAGCAGTGTGCGGGTGGCGCGGATCATCTGGAAGGCTCCGGTTACATTGACCGCGTAGAGCCGGGCGAAATCCTCGGCCGAGACGGCGTCCATGTCGGCATGGTTGCTGGCGAACTTGGTGACACCGGCGTTGTTGAACAGGGCGTCGATACGCCCGGAGGGCGCGGCCGCCGCCGCGATCGCCCGGCAGTCTTCGTCGCGCGCCACGTCGCCCCGGGCCAGAACGCCCGCCGCGCCCATGGCCTCGACCAGGCGTTGCGTCTCGGCCGCCTCCTCGGCGTTCGAGGCGTAGTTAATGACGATGCGGGCCGCGCCGCGTTCGGCGCATTCCACGGCGATGGCGCGCCCAAGGCCCGTCGAGGCCCCCGTGACCACCACCGTCCAGCCTTCGAAATCCCGTCCCGCCACGGCCTGCTCCCTCAGATCCTCAGCTGCGAACGATAGCGGTCCGTCCGGCGCGCGTCATGCGGCCGTTTTCGACCGCGCTCATTTCGCGCTAAACGCCCAGGTCATGAACGAGATCACGCAACTCGGCCGCGCCGCGGCCATTCCCGCCAGCCCGGATGAAGCGGTGCTCGAGGTCGTGGCCAATCCCCAGGCGGGCGAACTCTATCTCGCGCGCTTCACGGCGCCGGAATTCACCTCGCTGTGCCCGGTGACCGGCCAGCCGGATTTCGCCCATCTGGTCATCGACTATGCGCCTGAGGCGTGGCTGGTCGAATCCAAGTCGCTGAAGCTGCTCCTGGCTTCGTTCCGCAACCACGGCGCCTTCCACGAAGACTGCACCCTCGCCATCGGCAAGCGCATCGTGGCGGCGGCGGCGCCCCGCTGGCTGCGCATCGGCGGCTACTGGTTTCCGCGCGGCGGCATACCGATCGACGTCTTCTGGCAGACGGGACCGGCGCCCGACGGCTTGTGGCTGCCAGACCAGGGCGTCGCGCCCTATCGCGGGCGGTAGGGGATCAGTTGCCCGAAGGCGACGGCCTGTCGATCTGAGGGTTCCGGCGACCATTCACGACCCGCAGATAGATCGAGTCTGCTGGGTTTGACTGCGGGGTGGCCGAGGCGGCGGACGAGGCCAGCCTCCCGGCGCGCGGCTCGATGTGCAGGTGCTGGCCTTCGCCGCCATGGGCGTGCTCGGCGATCACGCGGTCGAAGGCGTCGCTGGAGCTCTTTAGCTTGGCGGCGGCGCTCTCGTTGGTCATGCCGGGCACCACGACGTCATAGGCGCCCGGCGCGTCCGGATTGCCCATTGAATGGTGAGAGACTTGGCCCACCGGCACCGTCCCCGCGCCTTCGCGACGCAACTCGTCCTCGCGGGCTTGCGAACGATAACCGCTGGTCTCGCGCCAGCCGCCGGGGCCGAACACACGGTCCATGGCCGATCGGAATTGCTGGTTCTGGCTGTCGCCTCCGGCCGACTGGGCGAGCGCCGGCGCGGAGAGGGCGAGCGCTCCCGCAGCCAACAGAGCAGCCAATCCATTCACCGAACCTGCCGGCATTCGAAACCGTCCCCGACCGCGCCGCGAGAGAATCTAGCTCAGGTCGCGGCGTTCGCCAAAAGCCGGCGCCGGCCGGTCAGGGGGCGAAGGTCGTGGTGATCGCCGCCAGCTCGGGGCGCACGCGCTCCAGCGGCGCTTCGGACGCCGTGCCCAGATGCACGAAACCGGCCACCCGCTCGCCTGCGCTCAGGCCGAGCAGACGCCCGGCGTCGTCGTCATAGGCATACCAGTCGGTGATCCAGTTGGCGCCATAGCCCATGGCCTGGGCGGCGACGATCAGCAGGGCGCACACCGCGCCGGCGGAAAGCTGCTGCTCCCAGATCGGAATCTCTCCCTCCGTGACATGGGAGATCACGGCGACGGTTAGAGGCGGAATGCGGATCTTGCCCAGTTTGGCCGCCGCCTTCGCCGCGTCCGGCCGTCGTTCGGCGATCGCTTCCAGGCCGCGCACGAACGCCGCCTTGGCGTGGCCACCAAGGACCACGAACCGCCAGGGCGAGAGCTTGCCGTGGTCGGGCGCGCGGGCGGCGAGGGCAAGCAGGCGGGCAAGCTCGGCCTCGCTCGGCGCCGGCTCGGTCAGCGTCAGTGCGGACGCCGAGCGGCGGCGGGCGAGAAAGGCCAGGGTCTCGGGCGAGGCCTCGATCGGCAGGGCCTCGCCAAAGGCCGGAGCGGTGATGTTCACAGGCGGTGCGCCTCGTTTGTTAAGAATCGTTCGCAGATAATAGGCGTGAGCGATGTCCGCAATGGATCAATATGCTAGAACGGCGATCGGCCCGCCCCCTGGCGAAGCCGAAACCGCGACTCCATATGGGGCAAGGCGCTCCATTGCGAGCGGACGCGACGGAGAGGCGCTATGGCCAAACGTCTGGAAGCCGTCGAGGCCGGCGCCGCGCCGCCCGTATGGGCCGCACTGCGCAACGAAGCCCAGCATCTGGCTTCGGACGAGCCCAGCCTCGCCTCCCTGCTCAACGCGGTTATTCTGCGTCACACCCGCCTCTCCAGCGCGCTGTCCTATCAGCTGGCGCGCAAGCTGAGCGACCAGGAGTTGCGGGCCATGAGCCTGCGCGAGATCGCCGACGAAGCCTATGCCGCCGACCCCTCGATCATCGATAGGGCCGAGGCTGACCTGCAGGCGGTGTTCGAGCGAGACCCGGCCTGCAAGGGCTATGTCCAGCCGTTCCTCTATTTCAAAGGCTTCCAGGCGCTGCAGACCTATCGCCTCGCCCACTGGCTGTGGCTGGGCGGGCGCGAGGCGATGGCGCTCTATCTTCAGAGCCGGATGTCGGAATTGTTCCAGGTCGACATCCATCCGGCGGCGGTCATCGGCCGCGGCGCCTTCCTCGATCACGGCACGGGTATCGTGGTCGGTGAGACGGCGGTCGTCGGTGATGACGTCTCCATGCTGCAGGACGTGACCCTGGGCGGCACCGGCGCCGAGCGCGGCGATCGCCACCCGAAGATCGGCAAGGGCGTGCTGCTGGGCGCGGGCGCCAAGGTTTTGGGCGCGATCACTGTCGGCGACTTCGCCAAGGTCGCGTCCGGTTCGGTGGTGCTCAAGAGCGTTCCGGCCCACTGCACGGCGGCGGGCGTGCCCGCCCGCCTAGTCAACTGCCCGACCTGCGACCAGCCGTCGCGTTCCATGGACCACACTCTGGCCGAAGCCGCCTACGACTATGTGATCTGACGTTTGCGCCTGCTGCGAAAGCGGCTAGGCTCTGGTCATGGATCAGAAAGACATCGACCGCGTACAGGCGCACCTCAAGCGCACCTTCGGCACGCCGCACATCGACGTGCGCGCCCGAGCCAAGCAAAAAGACTCCGCCGAGGTGGAGATCAAGGGCGAGTTTATCGGCGTGATCTATGAGGACGAGGACGAGCCGGGCTCGTTCATGTTCGAGATGGCGATCCTGGCCGAGGACCTCGAGGGCTAGTTCAAGCCCCGCTCATCCCCGTTGCACGAAGCTGTCGATCACCCGCTTTTCGCCGGCGTGGTCGAAGGCCACGGTGAGCTTGTTGCCCTCGACCGCGGTGACCGCGCCCGGCCCGAACTTCTGGTGAAACACCCGCTCGCCCACGGCATAGGCCGTCGCGCCGCCGGCGTCGGAGACGGCGACGAGCTTGCCCTCGCCGTCGATGACCTGGGTGCGGCCGGGCGGGCCGCCGGCGTAGCCCCTGGCCTGGGCGCGCCGCCAGCCGGGGCTGTCGTAGCCTGAGCCGTAATTGACCTCGTCCCAGCGCGAGGCGCCCTCGCGGACGCCGCCGCCGTAGTAGCCCGTCTCCGACGAAGCCTCGACGCTGGCCAACGGCAGCTCGTCCACGAAGCGGCTGGGCAGCTGGCTGGTCCAGCGCCCATAGACTTGGCGGTTGGCGGCGAACGAGATTCTCGCCTCCTCGCGGGCGCGGGTGAGGCCGACGTAGGCCAGACGCCGCTCCTCCTCCAGACCCTTCTCGCCGCTCTCGTCGAGACTGCGTTGGCTGGGAAACACGCCTTCCTCCCAGCCTGGCAGGAAGACCAGCGGGAACTCCAGCCCCTTGGCCGAATGCAGGGTCATGATCTGCACCGCGTCGCCGCCGGCCGCCCGGTCGAGGTCGGTGACCAGCGCCACATGCTCGAGATACGCGCCCAGGGTGTCGAACGCGCCCATGGACTGAACGAGCTCCTTGAGGTTCTCCAGGCGCGACTGGCTGGTCGGACCCTTGTCGAGGCGCAGGGCGTCGATATAGCCGCTCTCTTCCAGGATGGTCTCGGCGAGGCGCGCGTGCGGCGTGGCCTCCAGCTGGCCGCGCCAGCGCTCCATGTCGCGCAGGAAGTTGGCCAGCGACGTGCGCGAGCGGCCGGTGATCTCGTCGGTCCGGACCAGATCGGTCGCCGCGCGCCAGGCCGAAACGCCGCGGTCGCGGCCGATCTGCAGCAGCTTGCGCACCGTCGCCTCGCCGATCCCGCGGCGCGGCGTGTTGACGATGCGCTCGAAGGCGAGGTCATCATCCGCCGACTGGACCAGGCGCAGATAGGCGTGGGCGTCGCGGATCTCCGCCCGCTCGAAGAACCTGGGTCCGCCGACCACTGTGTAGGGGATCTGCAGGAGCACGAAGCGCTCTTCGAAGGCGCGCATCTGGAAGGACGCGCGCACCAGAATGGCGATCTCGGCATAGCGCCGGTCGCGCTTCCAGCGCTCGATGTCTTCGGCGATGAGGCGCGATTCCGCCTCGCCGTCCCACACCCCGCGCACCCGCACCTTCTGGCCGCCGGCGGCCTCGGTCCACAGGGTCTTGCCGAGCCTGCCTTTGTTGGTGGCGATGAGGCCTGAGGCGGCGGCCAGGATGTGCTCTGTGGAGCGATAGTTGCGTTCGAGCCGGATGACCTGGGCGCCGGGGAAATCGCGTTCGAAGCGCAGGATGTTGTCCACCTCGGCTCCCCGCCAGCCGTAGATCGACTGGTCGTCGTCGCCGACGCAGCAGAGGTTGCGGCTCTTCTGCGCCAGCAGCCGCAGCCACAGATACTGACCGGTGTTGGTGTCCTGATATTCGTCGACCAGCAGATAGCGGAAACGGTCGTGATATTCGGCCAGCACCTCGGGGTGGGCGGTGAAGATGGTCAGATTGTGCAGCAGCAGGTCGCCGAAGTCGCAAGCGTTCAACACTCGCAGGCGCTCCTGGTAGAGGCGGTACAGCGCTTGGCCCTTGCCGGCGGCGAAGTGCGCCCCCTCCGACGGCGGCAGCTTTTCTGGCCCCCAGCCGCGGTTCTTCCACTGGTCGATCAGCCCGACCATGTGCCGGGGCGTCCAGCGCTTGGCGTCGATGTTCTCCGCCTCGAGAAGTTGGCGGATCAGGCGCTCCTGATCGTCGGGGTCGATGATGGTGTAGCTGGATTGCAGGCCGACGAGTTCGGCGTGCCGACGCAGGATCTGGGCGGCGATGGAGTGGAAGGTGCCCAGCCAGCGCAGGTCCTCGGCCGCGCCGCCGATGATCTGGGCGATGCGGCTGCGCATCTCGCGCGCCGCCTTGTTGGTGAAGGTGACGGCCAGCAGCTGCCAGGGCCGCGCCTTGCCTGTCGCGAGGATGTGGGCGAGGCGCGTGGTGAGCACGCGCGTCTTGCCCGTGCCGGCCCCGGCCAGGACCAGCACCGGCCCCTCGGTCGCTTCGACAGCAGCGCGCTGTTCGGCGTTGAGGCCGGCCAGATAGTCGGCGACGGGCGCGGGCGCGGGCGCGACGCGAGCGAGATCGGAGATGCGGGGCGGTTCGGACACGGAGGACTTCGGGGATGGGATTCGGCGGCGAGCTTAGCACGCCCGCTCAGCGGGCCTTGGCGAATTCCAGCGCCGCGATCCGGCAGGCCGAGGCCAGGGGGCGCCGGCCGCGTCCGGCGTCGATGGCCTGGATGAGGCCGGCGAGTCTCAGGCCGCGCGCCGCCGCCATGGCCTCGAGAACTGCCCAGAACTCGGGTTCGAGGGCCAGGGAGGTGGCGTGACCGGCGAGGCTTACCGAACGCTTCCGCTGGCCCGAAGGCCGGGTCACCGCGTCCGTTCTCGGTTGGACTTGGCGAGGTACGCCTGCAGGCTCGGCGTGTCCTTGGTGTGGATGTCGCGGATGCGCCAATGGCCGGCGACCTCGACGAGGTCGAGGGTGATTTCCTCGACCTCGGGCGGCGTGGCGCCCGGCTCGCGGCTTACGACCGTGGCTTTGGCCCGCGCCGGGCCGACCGCGGTGACGTCACCGACCTTGAACGTCATGCCGCCGTCGTCCTGGCAATCGCACAGCGGGTCGCCGTCGAGCGCGCCGACCTCACCCTTCGCCAGACGCTCGTCCTCGCGGATCAGGCGGATCAGCGAGGCGTCGAACACCGAGCCAGCATCCTTTCCAAGCGGATCGAACACCGGCTCGCGGTCCGGGATCGGGTAATGAGCATAGAGCCGGACGACGAAGGCGCGGGCGTCGGCGACGCCGTCGGCGCGGGCGACGCCGCCTACGAGCAGACCGGCAGCGAGAAGCGCCGGCGCCAAGACCTTCGGCGCGGCCCGCACAGTATAGTGCTGAGTCACGTGTCTTCCCGTTTCGCTTGGTCCAGCGCTCGCGCGGTCCGCTCGAGTTCGCGCCGGGCCGCTTCCTTCTCCGCCCGCGTTCGACCGCGGCGAACCCGGTTGGCTTCAGCGGTTCTGGCGGCTTCCGCCTTCACGCGCGCTTTGCGGGCGCGATTGAGGTTGATGATCTCGCTCACCGGCGGACCATAACCCCAAGATCGAAGACCACCTATCCCGCTTGGGTCAGCGCACCGCGCCGCAGAATCTCTGGATGCGTGTGCAGGCGTCCTCCAGGAGCTCGGTCGACGTCGCATAGCTGATGCGGAAGAACGGCGAGAGACCAAAGGCCTCGCCGAACACCACCGACACGCCTTCGGAGTCCAGCAGCGCGTCGGCGAAGTCGCCGTCGGTGGCGATGACCTTGCCGCCCGGCGCGGTCTTGCCGATCAGACCCTTGCACGAGGGGAAGACATAGAAGGCGCCTTCCGGAGTCGGGCAGGCGAGGCCCTGGGCCTGGTTGAGCATCGAAACCACCAGGTCGCGGCGCTCTTCGAACATCCTCGCATTGGGCTTGATGAAGTCCTGCGGCCCGTTCAACGCCTCCACGGCCGCCCACTGCGAGATCGACGCCGGGTTGGACGTCGACTGGCTCATCACCTTGCGCATGGCGGCGATCAGCGGCGCCGGGCCCCCGGCGTAGCCGATCCGCCAGCCAGTCATGGCGTAGGCCTTGGACACCCCGTTCATGGTCAGGGTGCGTTCGTAGAGCGCCGGCTCGACCTGGGCGAGGGTGCGAAAGGCGAAGTCGCCGAACACCAGGTGCTCATACATGTCGTCGGTGAGGATCCACACCTGCGGGTGGCGGAGCAGCACCTCGGCCAGACCCTTGAGCTCGGCTTCGGTATAGGCCGCGCCGGAAGGGTTGGAAGGCGAGTTGAGGATCAGCCAGCGCGTGCGCTCGCCAATCGCCGCCTCGAGGTCGGCGGGCTGCATCTTGAAGCCGTTCTCGGCCGTCGTGGCCACGAACACCGGCGTCCCGCCGGCGATCAGCACCATATCGGGATAGCTGACCCAATAGGGCGCCGGGATCACCACCTCGTCGCCCGGCTCGAGGCTGGCCATCAGGGCGTTGAAGATCACCGGCTTGCCGCCCGGCGAGACGTTGATCTGGGCCGG
>Ga0302314_10012610_pt1 | contig 14602 bp, 13 predicted proteins | sample III_Palsa_N2_3_FD_200533 | JGI IMG/M metagenome (GOLD analysis project Ga0302314, IMG submission 200533) | Peat permafrost microbial communities from Stordalen Mire near Abisko, Sweden - III_Palsa_N2_3 | ecosystem: Environmental > Terrestrial > Soil > Palsa > Peat permafrost | place: Sweden... | reverse complement strand
GCCGATCAGGAGCTGTTCGCCGAGATCCACGAGAATGTGCGCGGCGAGGATTGCTACATCATCCAGCCGACCTCGCGCCCGACCAGCGACAATCTGATGGAGCTGCTGATCCTGGCCGATACGCTGAAGCGCAGCTCGGCCAACCAGATCACTGCGGTCATCCCCTATTTCGGCTATGCCCGCCAGGACCGCAAGACCGGCTCGCGCACGCCGATCTCGGCCAAGCTTGCCGCCAACATGATCGCGGCCTCCGGCATCGACCGGGTGCTGACGCTCGACCTGCATGCCGGCCAGATCCAGGGCTTCTTCGATATTCCGCTGGACCATCTGGAAGCGGTGCCGCTGTTCGCGGCCGAGATCCAGCGCATGTGGGGCAAGGCGGTCGACGGCATCACCATCGTGTCGCCCGACATCGGCGGCGTGGTGCGCGCCCGGCGCCTGTTGGGCAAGCTCGCGAGCGACGCCGGCCCCGGCCGCAAGCCGCAGGATCTGGCGATCATCGACAAGCGCCGGCCCCAGGCTGGCGTGTCGGAAGTGATGAACATCATCGGCGAGGTCGAAGGCCGCCATTGCGTCATGATCGACGATATCGTCGATACGGCCGGCACGCTGTGCAACGCCGCGGCGGCCCTGCTGGACCAGGGCGCCAAGTCGGTCATTTCCTGCATCACCCATGCAGTGCTGTCGCCGGGCGCCATCGAGAAGATCGAGAATTCCAAGCTCGAAGCCCTGATCGCGACCGACAGCATCCGCCCGATGCCGAACGAGGCCCACAGCACCAAGATCCGCCGCCTGTCGATCGCGGGATTGCTGGCGGATGCCATCCGCGAGATCGACAGCGACGGTTCGGTTTCGATGCTGAATTTGCGGTAAAGAGGCGCTCCGGCCCGACGACCCCCACCCCGACCCTCCCCCATAAATAGGGGAGGGAGCCTTGTTAGCCCTCTTCCATTTATGGGAGAGGGGGGACCCGCGTGAGCGGGTGGGTGAGGGCGTCAGAAGAATCGCGACAATCGCCCGTTTGCGGTGCAATATGACTAGATTGTTGCCGCGTTCACGAGCACTTGCTTGATGTCGTCCTCGATAGCTGCCGTTCCGATGCCGCCCGATGCGCTGCCGCCCGGTTCCTATGATCGGTTCGACCGTGCCGATTGGGCCAAGCTTCGCTCCTCGACACCGCTGACGCTGGACGAGGCGGATCTCGCCCAGCTGCGGGGCATCAACGACGCGATCTCGCTCGACGAGGTCCAGGCGATCTATCTGCCGCTGTCGCGCCTGCTCAATCTCCATGTCTCGGCGACCCAAGACCTGCTCCGGGTCAAGGAAAGTTTTCTCGGCCAGAACGTGCGGGCCTCGACCTATATCATCGGCATCGCTGGGTCGGTCGCGGTCGGCAAAAGCACGACCGCGCGTATCCTGCAGGCGCTGCTGTCGCGCTGGCCGAACCATCCCAAGGTCGATCTGGTGACGACGGACGGTTTCCTGTTCCCGAACGCGGTGCTGGAACAGCGTGGGTTGATGCGGCGCAAGGGCTTCCCGGAAAGCTACGACACCAAGCGCCTGTTGGATTTCGTCTCGCGCCTCAAGGCCGGCGGCCGGCGCCTGTCCGTGCCGACCTATTCGCATCAGACCTACGACATCGTGCCGGACGGCAGCCAGACCGTCGATCAGCCGGATATCCTGATCCTCGAAGGACTGAACGTGCTGCAGGGCGGCGACCAGGCAGCCCGGGCGGCGCGGCTGTTCGTCTCGGATTTCTTCGATTTCTCGCTCTATGTCGATGCCGACGAGGACCAGCTCGAAAGCTGGTACCTGGAACGCTTCGCGCGCCTGCGCGAGACCGCCTTCAACGATCCGCGCGCTTATTTCCGCTTCTATGCGGAGATGCCGAAGGAACAAGCGCTGACCCGCGCGCATGAGATCTGGCGCGACATCAATCTGGAAAACCTGCGCCAGAACATCGCGCCGACCCGCGGCCGTGCCAACCTGGTGCTGCGCAAGGGCCGCCGGCATTCGGTCGACGAGGTCTGGCTCCGGAAGAGCTGAACCCATGCCATTCGATTTCCCGTGGTTCCTGGGTGCGGCCCTGGTCATCGCGCTGACGCCCGGCCCCGGCATCTTTTACGTCGCCGGTCGTGCTCTGGCCGGTGGTCGATCTGAGGGGCTGGCCTCCAGCTTCGGCACCGGTTTGGGTGGGCTCGTCCATGTGGTCGCGGGTGCGGTCGGCGTGTCCGCCCTGGTGATGGCGAGTGCCGAGGCCTTCACCATCCTGAAGCTCGTCGGTGCCGGCTATCTGGTCTATCTGGGCGTCCAGACCTGGCGATCGGCGGGTGTCTCCAGCGACGGGACCGAGGCGACGGCGAGCGGTTCGCGCCGTGCCTTCGTCCAAGGCGTGATCGTCGAGGCGACCAATCCCAAGACCGCAGCCTTCTTCCTGGCCTTCGTGCCGCAATTCGTCGACCCGGCGCGCGGATCGGTTGCGGTTCAGTTCATGCTGCTGGGCATGATCTCGGTCATGCTGAACACCGGCGTCGACGTGCTGGTGACATTCGCCGCGGCGGCGGCGCGGCATCGGCTATCCCACGGCGGCTTGGTCCGCCGCCTGCGCCAGGGTTCGGGCGTGCTGATGATCGGCCTCGGTTTATCGCTGGTGTTATCACGGCGCGCGCCGGTCCTCTAGTCGGGCGACCGTTGATTGTCCACGGATCACGCATCATGTATATGGTGATGATCATGATCAGGAGGCGGCGATGAGCCTGGCAACCAAGCGCTTGATCGTACCGATTTCACCGGGCGACAAGAAACTTGTCGAGCAGAGGGCGGCGCGCGCCGGAAAGCTGTCCGTCGCCGAATTTGTGCGGCGGGCCGCGCTCAGCTATGAGCCGGAAGATCAGGCGATCGAGCAGGAATTGCGTCAATTGCTCGCCGGCTTCGACGCGCTGCACGAGAGCACGTTGGCTCAGTTGGACAAAACGGATGCTGCGCTCGATCGCGCGCTCGCTCATTTCGCCCGATCCTAGGGATGAGTGCGATCGGCGAAGCGCTGGCTGCGCTGAAGAAAGTCATCCTGCTGGAAGATCGGATTTCCAGCCAGGGCAAGAAACTCGAACAGCTCGCGGCGATCGTCGTCGATATCGACAAGCGTTTGGCGGCGATGGAAGGCCGCTTGGAAGGCTTCATGGCTGCCGCGTCCGCTTTTGGCAGCGGATGTCCCGCCAAGGTGATCGATCCGGATCGGTCCCTGGCGGCCCCCAAAGAGACTTGAGGGAGGTCGCTACGGCAGCGGCTTCACCGGATCGCTTTTCATCTTCTCTTGCACGGCCTTGATCGCCGCGTCCAGCTGCGCATCGGCACCCTTGAAAGTGGCGTTCGGCAGGTTCTCGACCTCGACATCCGGGGTGACGCCTTTGTTCTCGACCAGCCATTCGCCGGTGCCCATGGCGAATTGCGGCGTTTCCGCCGCGCGGGCCAGGCCCTTGTCGGCCAGGCGGTTGTCGTCGCTCAGCCAGACGCCGGCGCCCGCCGTGCGCATGCCGATCAGCGGTGCCAGGCCCAGGCTCTTGATGCCAGCGGCAAAGGTCTCGCCGTCGGAATAGGTGCTCTCGTCGACCAGCACCACCAGATGGCCGCGAAAGGTCTGCTGCATGTTGGTGGCGGCGCCATGGGCACCATAGCGCGGCTTCCAATAGGCCCAGGTGCGGCGCAACAGCTTCTCGATCACCCAGCTGTCGATATTGCCGCCGTCGTTACGGCGCACGTCGATGATCAGCCCGTCGCGGTCGAACTGGGCGTAGAACTCACGGGCGAAGGTGGCGATGTCGTTCTTGCCCATGGCGCGCAGGTGCAGATAGCCGATATGGCCGCCGCCGGCCGCCTCGACCAAGGCGCGCCGGCTTTCCTCCCAGTCGCTATAGCGCAGGTCGGCGTTATGGCTGGCGCTGGTGGCCGTGGTGACCAGCTTGATCTCCTGAGGCTTGGCGTTCTTGTCCTTGGTGGCCGGATCGGAGCGCGACAGCGTCAGCAGCACCTGCTGTCCGGCCTGGCCGGTCAACAATTGAGCGATATCGTCGACCGACGAGACCAAGCTGCCATTCACGGCAGTGATGAGATCGCCTTCGCGGGCATCGACGCCCGGGGCGGCCAGGGGGCCGCGATCGTCCGGCAGCTCCCGGTCGGTCCGATAGATATGGGCGATGCGGGCGCCGCCCGGCTCGCGTGTGAAGGTGGCGCCGAGGAAGCCCGGCTGGCCGCCGTCCTGGGCCGTGCGCAGGTCGCCGGGTGCGACCTGGGAATGCATCGTGCCGAGCTCGGTCAGCATCTGGGCCAGCACGTCGTTCAGCTCGTCTCGGTCGGTCACCCGCTCGACCAGCGGCGCGTATTTCGCCCGGACCGCCGGCCAGTCGGTGCCGCGCATGGCCGGATCGAAGAACACGTCGCGATCCAGGCGCCAGGCATCGTCGAACAATTGCCGCCATTCCTGGCGCGGATCGACGGTGATGGCCCAATCGTCGGCGCGCACCTTGCCCTTGTCGAGCTCGGTCGGCGCTTTGGCGCCGGCCTCCAGGATCAGCATGTCGCCGATCTTGTTGTCCTTGGCCCAGCGGCGCACGAAGACTTTCTTGCGATCGCCCGAAAGTGCGTATTGGCGCACGTCGCCCATGTATTCCTGCGACTTCGGATCCTGGTCCTCGATGGCGAGCGTCTTCAGTGCCGTATGATGCTCGTTTCCCGTTTCCTCCAGGAAATACAGCCGCTTGTCGTCGGCCGACAGCGAACCGTAATTGCCGGCCGGGATCGGCACCTCATACAGGCGATCGGCCAGGCCCGCCCAATCGACGGCGGGGCCGGCCTCGGGCTTCTTGTCCTTATCTTTGTCTTTATCCTTATCCGCATCGGGCTTCTTGTCGGCCGGTTTGGCCGGCGTCAGCTCATCCTTGGGCTGGAACGGGAAGCGCAGGCCCGCCTGCAGCGCCACCGCGAAGATCTGGGTGCGATGGTCGAAGAACGGCCCCAGGTTGCGGTCGCCCCAGGGCGAGCCCTTGGTCGCCTCGAAATGCCGGTCGGACAGGAAATACAGCCACTTGCCGTCGGGGGTGAAGGCCGGCGCGTCAGAGACATAGCGGTCGCTGGTCAGGCGCTGCTTGGTCTTGGTCGCGGGTTCATAGAGGAACAGCTGGCCACGCCCGACGTCGCTGTCGGAGCGTATATAGGCCAAGTGCCGGCTGTCGGGCGACCAGACGATCGTCTCGATGTCCGCCTCGGGTGCCGTATCGATCACCTGATTGTCGCCCTTGTCGATATCCAGCAGGAACAGCCGCCCGTCGCGGGTCGCATTCACTAGCCATTTGCCATCCGGCGACAGCACGATCTGCTCGCGATGACCGGCATCGTCCTTGGTCAGCTGCTTGGCATCCGGGCTGCCATCGGCGGCAAAGCGCCAGATCTGCGGGGCGTCGGCCGTCTCCAGGATGGCATAGACCCATTTGCCGTCCGGGCTGACCACGGCCTGGCGCACCCGGCTGGTCTGAGGCGTGCCGATATCGACGCGGCGCAGCGGGCCGATGCCCATCAGCGCCACCCGCCCGCGCGCAGTCACCGCGACCCGGTCGCCGCCGGCGGCGAAGCTCGCGCTGTCGAAGAAATCGAGCGGCTTCTTCACCAGGCGCTGGCGTTCCTGGTCGAAATCCGAGACGAGCCCGATCGCCAGCGTGCGGTCGCTGTCGGCGGCGATGTCATAGACATGCAGGTCGGCGCCCAGCTGATAGATGATCTTGCCGTCGGCCAGGCTGGCGCCGCGGATCTCGAACGCGCTCTGGTGGGTCAGCTGCTTGCGGTCGGTGCCGTCGCCGTTCATCGACCAGAAATTGGCGTGGCCGTCGCGGTCGGAGATGAAATAGACCCGATCGCCCCAGGGCATGGGGCGGCGGTCGTTGCCCGGCTGATCGCCGTCGGCCAGCTTAACCGCCTCGGCCTTGCCGTCCAGGTCGAAGCGCCAGAGATGGGACAGCAGCCCGCCGCGATAGGCCTTCTCGTTGTCGCCCGACACGGCCAGGCCGAAGCGGGTGAAATAGAGCGTGTGGCCGTCCGGCGCCACGGCGGCGTCATTGGCGTCGGCCAGCGGCAGCGCACGGCGGTCGAGCGTCTTCGGATCGACCGTGAGCACGATGCGCTCCCGGTTGGGGCCGAGCTGGCTCTGGGTGCTGTAAAGCACCAGGCCCGCCTTGGTCCAACCCACGGGGATCGCCCGGCCGCCCTCGAACGTCAGCCGCTTCGGCGCCCCACCCCCGATCGGCATGACATAGACCTCGGCCGGCCCGTCATAGGCGGCGGTGAAGGCGATCGATTTTCCGTCGAGCGAGGCGACAGCGTTGGTCTCCTCCGCCGGATGGGTGGTGAGCCGGGTGGCACTCCCGCCGGCGAGCGGCACGCTCCATAGATCGCCCTCGGCCGTGAACACGGCCTGGTCCCCCGCAATCGTCGGAAACCGAAAATAGGCGTCGGCCGCCTGGGCCGCAGGGGAGAGCGCGATCAGCGCACAGGAAGCGGCCAGACTCACGGCGAGGCGACGCAAGATCATAGGGTTTGTGTCTCGGAAGAGAGGGGAAGAGTGGCGCCGATCTTAGCGATTTAGGCAGCCCTGTCGATCCGTGGTAGAGCGTCGCAGCGTTTATTGCGCGTTCCGGTTCAGTACCGTCGTCACCATCGGATAACCGAACGCTATCGCCGCAGCAAATATAGGGCGAGGCCATTCAGGCCGATCCCAAGTCCGAGCCCGAAGCAGAACGCCGCGACGCCGTACAGTTGTAGTCCGCGAATCCAGAGCTTTGGCAGCGGCAATTTGGAATAGTCGACGATGATTTGTCGGACGACCGGCGGCTGGTATGTGCCCTTTTGGGTCGCATCTTTCGCCGTCTCAAGTGCACGCATTACCAGCGGCCGCACGACGAGAAGGATGACGAGAATCGCGACCGTTGCGAGCGTCAACGTCTCGAAGGCGCGCAGCAGATCCGCCTTGGTCCAGCCGTCGATGATCGATGGTTCGCTATTCATGGGTTGTGCCGATCCAGAGACTCTCCGCCCGCCTGCATCGCAGAGCGGCGCGCTCGGAGTCAAGCCGGGACGACGCCCCGAAACGACAACGGGCCGAAGATCGCTCTCCGGCCCGTCTTTCGTTCGAAAATCAGCAGCTTCAGGCGAACTTCCTCTGCACCATCAGCTTCTTGATCTCACCGATCGCCTTGGCCGGGTTCAGACCCTTCGGGCAGGTCTTGGTGCAGTTCATGATGGTATGGCAGCGGTAGAGCTTGAACGGATCTTCCAGATCGTCCAGGCGCTCGCCGGTCTTCTCGTCGCGGCTGTCGGCGATCCAACGATAGGCCTGCAGCAGGATCGCGGGGCCGAGGTAGCGGTCGCCGTTCCACCAATAGCTGGGGCAACTGGTCGAGCAGCAGAAGCACAGGATGCATTCCCACAGGCCTTCGAGCTTGTCGCGCTCCTCGACCGACTGCAGCCGCTCGCGCGTCGGCGCCTGGCTGTCGGACTGCAGGTACGGCTTGATCGAGCGGTACTGGGCATAGACATGGGTCAGGTCGGGCACCAGATCCTTCACCACCGGCATATGCGGCAGCGGGTAGATCTTGACGTCGCCCTTGCAGTCCTCGATCGGCTTCAGGCACGCCAGTGTGTTGGTGCCGTCGATGTTCATGGCGCAGGAGCCGCAGATGCCCTCGCGGCAGGAGCGCCGGAACGTCAGCGTCGTGTCGGTCTCGTTCTTGATCTTGATCAGCGCGTCCAGGACCATCGGCCCGCAGGCGTCCAGATCGATCTCGTAGGTGTCGATCGACGGGTTCTGGCCGTCGTCCGGGCTCCAGCGATAGATCTTGAACGAGCGCACGCGCTTGGCGCCGGCCTCGGCCTTGAACACGCGGCCTTCCTTGACCTTCGAATTCGCCGGCAGTGAAAATTCAGCCATCGGAGATGGTCCCTTCTAGTAGACGCGGGCCTTCGGCGGGAAGACGTCGATCTCGTTGGTGAGCGTGTAGAGATGCACCGGACGGTAGTCGATCTTGACCGCGTTCTGCGCGTCCAGCCACGCGACCGTGTGCTTCATCCATTCCTTGTCGTCGCGGTTCGGGAAATCCTCCTGCGCATGCGCGCCGCGGCTTTCCTGGCGATTGGCGGCGGAATGCAGGGTCACGACCGCCTGGGCCAACAGATTGTCTAGCTCCAGCGCCTCGACCAGATCCGTGTTCCAGATCATCGAACGGTCGGTGACCGACAGGTCGGCCATCTTGTCGGCGATCTCGTGGATCTTGGTGACGCCTTCGTTCAGCACGTCGGTGGTGCGGAACACCGCGCAGTTCGCCTGCATGGTCTTCTGCATCGCGAGCCGAATCTCGGCCGGCTTGGTCTTGCCCGACGCGTTGCGGATCTTGTCCAATCGCGCGATCGCCTCTTCGCCGGCACTGTCCGGCAGGCGCTTGTGCGGGGTATTGGGCTTGATGATCTCGGCGGCGCGATGGGCGGCGGCGCGGCCGAACACGACCAGATCCAAGAGCGAGTTGGTGCCGAGGCGGTTGGCGCCATGGACCGAGACGCAAGCCGCCTCGCCGATCGCCATCAGGCCGGGCACGACCGCGTCCGGATTGTCCTTGGTCGGCTGGACCACTTCGCCGTGATAGTTCGTCGGCACGCCGCCCATGTTGTAATGCACGGTCGGCAGCATCGGGATCGGCTCGCGCGTCACGTCCACGCCGGCGAAGATCTTCGCCGTCTCGGAAATGCCGGGCAGGCGCTCATGTAGCACCTTCGGATCCAGATGCTCCAGATGGAGCATGATGTGATCCTTCTCCGGACCGCAGCCGCGGCCTTCGCGAATTTCGAGCGTCATGGCGCGGCTGACGACGTCGCGCGATGCCAGGTCCTTGGCCGACGGCGCATAGCGCTCCATGAAGCGCTCGCCCTCGGAATTGGTGAGGTAGCCACCTTCGCCGCGGGCACCCTCGGTGACGAGGCAGCCGGCGCCGTAGATGCCGGTCGGGTGGAACTGGATGAATTCCATGTCCTGCAGCGGCAGGCCCGCGCGCAGCGCCATGGCATTGCCGTCGCCGGTGCAGGTGTGCGCCGAGGTGCAGGAGAAGTAGGCGCGGCCATAGCCGCCGGTCGCCAGCACGACTTCATGGGCGCGGAAGCGATGCAGCGTGCCCTCGGCCAGGTCCCAGGCCATGACGCCCCGGCACACGCCTTCCTCGTCCATGATCAGGTCGAGCGCGAAATACTCGACGAAGAACTCGGCATTATGCTTCAGGCACTGTTGGTAGAGCGTGTGGATGATGGCATGGCCGGTACGGTCGGCGGCGGCGCAGGCGCGCTTCGCCATGGCCTTGCCATACTCGGTGGTATGGCCGCCGAACGGGCGCTGATAAATCTTGCCGTCGGGCGTGCGCGAGAACGGCACGCCGAAATGCTCGAGCTCGATGATCGCCGGGATCGCCTCGCGGCACATATATTCGATCGCGTCCTGGTCGCCCAGCCAGTCCGACCCCTTGACGGTGTCGTACATGTGCCAGCGCCAATCGTCCTCGCCGAGGTTGCCCAGCGCCGCCGAGATGCCGCCTTGCGCCGCGACCGTATGGCTGCGCGTCGGGAACACCTTGGTGATGCAGGCGGTCTTGAGGCCGGCGGCGGTCATGCCGAGCGTCGCGCGCAAGCCGGCGCCGCCGGCGCCTACGACGACGACGTCATAGGCATGATCGATGATCTTGTAGGACAGGGCCATGGTCCCCTCAGCTCCCAAACGCGATGCGGGCGACGGCGAAGATGCCGGCGACGGCCAACAGGACACAGCCGAATTTTACGGCGATCAGAAGCGTCAGCTTCTGCCATTCGACATGGACATAGTCTTCGATGACGACCTGCAGGCCGTGCGCGGCGTGGTGGAACGTCACCGCGATGGTGATGACCAGCAGGATCGCCGGGACCGGGCTGCCGACCCAGGCGGCAAAGGTCTCGTAATCGGCGCCGATATTGCCGATGACCGAGACGACGAACCAGACCGTCAGCGGGATGAGCGCCAGCGACGAGAGCCGCATCGACCACCAGTCCTTGGCGCCCTCGCGGGCGGAGCCCAGGCCATAGGCGGTACCGAGGGGGGAACGCATTTTCTCGGCCATGACTAGCTCCTCCAGGACGCGATGCCGGCGACCCAGGCGACCACGGTCAAGGCCACGGTGGCGATCAGGATCAAACGGTTGGCCTTGGTCGTCGCCTCGATGGAGAAGCCATAGCCCGCGTCCCAGACCAGATGACGGATGCCGTTCAGCAGATGATAGAACAGCGACGCCGACCAGCCGAGCAACACCAGCAGGCCCAGCCAGGAGCCGGCGAAGCGCTGGAAGATCTCGTAGGCGTCGGGGCCGCTGGCGGCGGCCAGCAGCTGCCAGACCAGATACAGCGTGCCGGCACTGAGCGCGATGCCCGTGCCGCGATGGCTGATCGACATGAGTGCTGTGAGCGGCAGCCTGTACACCTGCAGGTGAGGCGACAAGGGGCGGTTTGCGATCGGCATGGGAACGCCTCGAAAAATCTAGCCTTCAGAGGTCTCTAGCACGTGGGGCGGACGCCGGACGCACTGCAGCGAGACATAAAGCGGGGTCCGGACCAAGTCAATTGTCCGGGGCGCCTTGAGACAAGCGCCGGGGCTTGATTTAGCACGCGCCGTCGTGGGGGGCGCAACAATTGTTCGGAGATTGCAGCGTTCGAATTCCGGCATTCCGGGATGACGGCATCGGGAATATCGGGGGCGCCGGTCACGTTGATGTGAGTGTCGATGTGGGCTGGGGGAGGAAACCTGCCTGCCCCTCGTACAAGCTTGTGCTGCGGTCACCCCAAGAGGTTTCATTCATCGTGATGAAGAACATGACCCGGGCAGCCTTGTCGGCCGCCCTTCTGCTTACCGGTCTTTCCGCGAACCTGCCGGCGCTCGCCCAGGGCTATCCGCCCCCGCCACCGCCGGGTTATGTCCCGGCCCCGCCACCCCCGCCGGGCGTGGTGCTCGTCCCGTCGCCACCGCCCGCGCTCCGGGTCGAGGTGGCCCCGCCACCGCCGCCGGGCCTGTTCGTCTGGAACCCGGGCTTCTGGCGCTGGGACGGCCGCGGCTATCGCTGGGTCGCCGGCCACTACGTCCGCCCGCCGCATGGGCGCCACGAATGGGTCGCCGGCCATTGGGATCCGCGGCCGGGCGGCCATATCTGGGTCGAGGGCTTCTGGCGTTGATCGCCGCTCACCGCGGCATCAGCACCCAATAGTCCAGCTCCAGGATCACGGCGGCGTCATAGCCGCCGCCGTCGATCCGGCCCGGAAATGCCGCCGCAATCTGGTTCTTCAGCGCATAGGTGCGCAGGCGCAGCGCGCCCAGGTCGGTGCGGCCCGCGATCGGCTCGGCCGCGACGACCTCGCTCCAGGCATAGACCGTGTCGCCGGCGAAGCAGGGGGCGACATGCCGCCCGCCGTTCAGCCCCGCGATCTTGAAGGCGTTGCCGAGGCCGTTGAAGCTCAAGGCCCGCGCCAGGCTGATGACATGGCCGCCATAGATCAGCCGGCGGCCGAACCGCCCCTGGCCCTGTTCGAACTGGTTGAAATGCACCTTGGCATTGTTCTGATAGAGGCGGGTCGCCGATTGATGCTCGGCCTCTTCGATCGTCATGCCGTCGACATGGTCGATCTGCTCGCCGACGGCATAATCGCCCCAGCGATGGGGTGAGCCGGCGCGGCCGTCATCGTAGGTTTCCAGCACCAAGCCGTCGGGGATCGCCAAGGCATCGACCGGCACCGCGTCCGGCAGGCTCGGCACCTCGGGTTTCGGCGCCGGGTTCGCCTTGTCGCGTTTGCGGACCATGACCCAGCGGACGTAGTCCAGCACGGTCTCGCCGAGCTGGTTGTGGCCGATCGAGCGGACATAGACCGTGCCGGTCTCGCCGTTCGAATTCTCTTTGAGCCCGATCACCTCCGACGTTGCCGACACGGTGTCGCCGACATAGGCCGGCGCCAGGAAGCGGCCGGCGGCATAGCCCAGATTGGCGACCGCGTTCAGCGACACGTCGGGCACGGTCTTGCCGAACACCATGTGGAACAGCAGCCAATCGTCGATCGGCGATTCCGGAAAACCCAGGCTATGGGCGAAGGGCTCGGCGCAATTCAGCACGAAGCGCGAGCCGGTCAGCGCCAGATAGAGCGCCACGTCGCCGGCCGTGATCGTGCGCGGTGTGGCGTGGTCCAGAATCTGGCCGACCTGGAAATCCTCGAAATAATTGCCGGGATTGGTCTTGAGCGTCGGGCTCACGCGCCGGCCTCCAGCTCGGCGATGCGGGCGACGAGCGCCAGCAGGCGCTTGGCATTGGCGACATGCAGGTTCTCGACCAGCTTGCCGTCGACCAGGACCACGCCCTTGCCCTCCGCCTCAGCCGCCTCGAACCCGGCGATCTGCTTTCGCGCCTGTTCGATCTCGGCCGGGGAGGGACCGAACGCCTCGTTGGCGGCGGCGATGGTTTTCGGATGGATCAGGGTCTTGCCGTCGAAGCCCAGTTCCACGCCCTGGCGACAGGAATAGGCGAAGCCCTCGTCGTCGCTGAGGTCCAGATAGACCCCATCCAGCACCACCAGCCCATAGGCGCGCGCGGCGAGCAGGCACAGGCTGAGGCCGGTCAGCATCGGCAGCCGGTCGCGCGTGTGATGGGCGTGCAGGTCGTTCGCGAGGTCCGAGGTGCCCATGACGAAGCCGGCGAGGCGCGGATGGCTGGCCGCGATTTCTTCGGCATGCAGCATGCCCATCGGCGTTTCCATCATGCACCAGATCGCCAGCTCGGCCGGCGCGCCGGCCTTGTCGAGGATTGCGGCCGCCTGGCGCACGGTGGCGGCGCTCTCGACCTTGGGCAGCAGCACGCCATGGACGGCCATCTTCGCCGCCGCGACCAGATCGCCATGGCCCCAGGCGGTGTCGAGCCCGTTGGTGCGCAGGATCAGTTCGCGCTTGCCATAGCCGCCGGCCGCGACCGCCTCGGCGATGATGCCGCGGGCACCCTCCTTGGCGTCGGGCGAGACCGCGTCCTCCAGATCGAAGATCAGCGCGTCGGCGGCCAGGCCCCGGGCCTTTTCCAGCGCCCGCGGGTTCGATCCCGGCATATAGAGCACGCTGCGGCGAGGGCGCGATTCGGTCGGCATATGGTCTTCTCCCACACTCAATTCTTCTTGACGGCTTGGCCCCAGGATACAGGCGCCGATCCTGCCGCGCGAGTGTTGCGGTGCGAAAGAAGCATCATTCCGGAATTCGTCGGTGAGGCAAAAAGCGGCACCCCCGCGCCCGACGTCTCCGACACCCTATGCCGTCCGGGCGATGACCTGACCCTGTCGCGCCCCGCAATGCGCGCCCTGCCACCAGGTCAACGCCCCGTTGACGATCACCGCTTCGATCCCGTCGGCCGCTTCGCAGGGCGTGTCGTAGGTCGCGGTGTCCCGCACGGTCGCCGCATCGAACACGACGACATCGGCATGGTTGCCGACCGCGATCGTGCCGCGTCCCTTGAGGCCGAAATTCTTCGCGGTCAGCCCGCTCATCTTCCAGACCGCGGTTTCGAGCGGGAACAGGCGCAGGTCGCGGCTGTAATGGCCCAGCACGCGCGGAAACGTGCCCCAGAGCCGCGGGTGCGGCTTCTCGCCGACCGGCAGACCGTCGGAGCCGATCATGGTTTCGTCGAACGACAGGATGTTCTGGACGTCGACCTCATCCATGCTGAAATAAATGGCGCTCGCCGGCTGCAGGCGCCTGGCGGCTTCCTCGCGATCCACGCCCCAGTCGGCCGCGATGTCGGCCAGGTCGCGGCCGGCCTGTTCAGGATGGGGCCGGCTGGTGGCAATGCGCACGCGGCCCTCCAGCTTGTCGGCTTCCGTGTGCAGCATGGTCGAACTGGCGTTGTACGGATAGCAATCGAGCGCCACGCACTGGCACGCCATCGCGGCGCGAATCAGCGGCAGCGTCACCGATGATTTGCCGAAATTCGGCTCGCGCTGCAGCTTGTGATGGGAAATGACGACCGGCACGCCCAGCGTCCGGCCGATCTCGAACGTCTCGTTCAGCGACTCGACGCTGCCTTCGGCCTCGTCGCGCATGTGGGTCACATAGACCGCACCCGAGCCGGTCAACGGCCGGCAGACCGCGATCACCTCTTCCATCGGAGCCATGGCAGCTGGCGGATAATAGGTGCCGGTCGAAAGCCCGATGGCGCCGGCCGCCAGCGCCTCGGTCACGAGTGCCTGCATGGCTTCGATCTCGGCCGGGTCTGCCGCACGATCGAGTGCCGCCATCGTCGTGATCCGCAAAGTCGTGTGTCCGACCATGGCGGCGACATTCACCGAGGCGGGCGCCTGCCGGAGTGCCGCCATGTAATCGGCGAAGCGCTCGAACGCCGGCGGCGCGGGCGGGCCCTCTCCCGCCAGCAGGTTCAACGGCATCGGCCGATCCCCATCCGATTTGAGCGGGGCGAGACTGATGCCGCAATTCCCGGTCACCACCGTGGTGACCCCTTGGGAGATCTTGCAGATCATATCC